>Ga0066709_100000610_pt1 | contig 20139 bp, 17 predicted proteins | sample GraSoiAngelo_158_FD_79665 | JGI IMG/M metagenome (GOLD analysis project Ga0066709, IMG submission 79665) | Grasslands soil microbial communities from the Angelo Coastal Reserve, California, USA - 14_1009_16_30cm | ecosystem: Environmental > Terrestrial > Soil > Grasslands | place: USA...
AAAGCGTCAAATGACATGGTTTCGAAAACAACCGGAGGTCACATGGTTTGACGGACCCGGAGACAGTGAACAAATCAAGAAAAAGGTCCGTCAATTTCTCGAACCGCTCCTTGTTAGCGTCGGGCCCACCGGCCGGCCCCTTTAGGTACACCGCCAGCGGCGGCCTCCTGGATGGGGCAACGGCCGGTTCCCCCACGCTGTTAGCGTCGGGCCGACCGGCCGGCCCCTTTAGGTACACCGCCTGCGGCGGCCTCCTGGATGGGGCAACGGCCGGTTCCCCTACGCTGTTAGCGTCGGGCGCACCGGCCGGCCCCTTTGGGTACACCGCCTGCGGCGGTCTCCTGGATGGGGCAGGGCCGGTGGCTCCAACGCTTTCTTTTAACTTTTTAGGGAGTTCCTGCTATGGAAAACAAAACACCTTCCCAGAATATCCAGGATGTTTACCTCAACACTGTCCGTCGTGAAAAGCTACCCGTCACCGTTTTCCTCATAAGCGGTGTAAAATTGATTGGAAAGATCAAGGGATTCGACAAATACTCGGTTATTCTTGAAGCAAACAACCAGGAACAGTTGATCTTCAAACACGCAATCTCGACGGTAACCACAGCAAAGGCGGCGATCGCGCCACCACCGCCACCGCCCATACCGCAGACTGCCGCGACTGAACGATCATAGCAAGCCCAGACACTTTGTGCCTTTGCGTCTGGGGGTCTATCGGACGCGAAGGCACAAGCCACACGAGAATGGAAAGTGCAATATTGGTCGGTACTCACGCTCTTGATGAGCTGCGTGAGCTGGCCACATCGGCTGGTGCCCGAGTCATCGATGAGGTGATCCAGCGCCGCGACCGTCCCGATTCGGCCACCTACATTGGCCGGGGTAAAGTTGAAGAAATCCGCGAGCAAGTGGTGCTTGAGGGTGTGGACGTTGTCATCTTTGACGAAGAACTGTCGCCTAGCCAGACCAAGAACCTGGAAGCCGTTCTCGAAGCCAAGGTCGTCGATCGCACAGGCCTCATTTTGGACATTTTTGCGCGGCGCGCCCGCACCAAGGAGGGCAAACTCCAGGTGGAGTTGGCCCAGCTAACGTATCGGTTGTCGCGTTTGGCCGGCTACAGTGCATATCTGTCGCGGCTTGGCGGAGGAATCGGCACACGCGGTCCTGGTGAAACGAAGCTCGAAATGGACCGCCGGCAAATCCGGCATCGCATCAGCACATTGAAGAAAGATATCGAGCAGATCCGGAAGCATCGGCAACTCCATCGCGAACGAAGGCGCCGCGATCAGCTTCCTATGGTCTCGCTCGTCGGGTATACGAACGCCGGAAAATCCACGCTTTTCGGCGCGCTTTCCAAGGAAGGCACGCTGGTTTCACACCGGCTGTTTTCGACTCTCGATACGCTGATCCGGCGCATTCAGCTCGGCAGCGGTTTTCCAATTCTGATTTCCGATACGGTCGGCTTCATCCGAAAACTTCCGCATCATCTGGTTTCCGCATTCCGGGCAACTTTGGAAGAGGTCGCGGAAGCCGACTTGATACTGCACGTCATCGACGCGTCGGATCCCGACCGGGAAGAAAAACAACTCGTCGTTTTGGACGTCTTAAAGGAAATAGGCGCGGGCCACCGCCCGTTATTGACGATCTACAACAAGGCGGACCTGCTGGACAAGAACTCGAATATGCCGGTCGCTGCGGAGTTGATGCCGGCCGATGCGCTCATTGTGTCGGCCCTGACCGGAGACGGTCTGGACCGCTTGGTTGAACAAATTGTTAGCCACGTGACTTCCATCCGGGTATGAATCTACTTTTAGTGTTGCTGCTCGTTCAGTCTTTGTTACTCCCCCCGCGCTATGCGATGGAGAACCCTGCCGCCGTGTCTTCGATTCCGAAAAAGCTGAAGAATGATTATGACAAGTTGTGGACGCGTTTTACGGTGGGAAACGATGATGCCAGGGTGCTGGCGGATGTCGACAAAATTCTCAAGAAACAGAAGAATTTCGACGCAGGCATGGTGGTACAGGCATATATCCACCTCTATAAAAGCAACGCACCCGAAGCCGCGAACAGGTTCGAACAGGCACTGGTAATCAATCCATATAACCGAATCGCCATTTATTATCTTGCGGAGTTGGCATTTGCGCGCGGCGATTACGCACGAGCCAGCGACATGTACGCGAAGCTTCTGGCCATTGAAAACACACGCAGCGACTTAGAAACGAAGCGTCAAAAGGCCCTGCTATTGGCCACGGAGAACCTGCTCCAATCGGCATACCGGGCCGAACAGGAGAACCGGCTTGCTAACGCCGAGGAGCTCTACCGGCAGGCTCTTCAAATCGCACCGAATGAGCCCACGTTCCATGCGCGATTGGCCGGGCTGCTGGGGAAAGAGAAGAAATGGGATGAAGCGCTGACGCACTATCGCCGGCAACTGGAACTTGCAGGACAAACCGAGGATACCGAACGGAGCATCGCCGAGGCCTTAATGAACCTCGGCCGTACCGAGGAAGCCCGTGAGGTTCTGGACCGGCTGCGAAAACAGGGAAGTGTGGACGAAAACCTTGAAGCAAAAGTGAGCGAGTTGGAGGACTTGGGGCGCTGGGGCCAGGATATCGATCTGTTTCGTGAAATCAAGAACGCTGATGCCTTGACCAGAGAGCAACTTGCAGCCGTGATCGTCCGGTATTTTCCGCAAGTTACGGAGTTCCGGCAGCAACCTCAGATTCTAACGGATGTCCAGAATTCCTGGGCCAGGGTTGAAATCCAGACCGTGGTCGGCGTTGGGTTAGTCGATCCGCTACCCAACCATACCTTTGAACCTGCCACCCTAGTCAGCCGCAGTCAGTTCGCTCTCCTGCTAGGCCGTATGGTCCGCTTGCTGAGCATATCTCCCAACAACGCTCCTCCGATTCCGATAACCGATGTGCTTCCGAGCAATATGCTCTATCCGGAGATCCAATGGGTCGTGGGGCTCGGACTGATGAGTCTTGACGATGCAGGCAACTTCAATCTCAACGGCGACGTGCCCGGCATAGAGGCTGTCCGCGCTCTGGAGCATCTGCTCGCCTTGTCGCGCCGAAAAGAGGCGTAGCCGGCGTTTCTCATCGGGCTAGATTTTCTTCAACCAAACTTTGGCTTCTTGATACTGGGAGAAACTGCGCTCTTCGCGCTTGAATTCCGGCGTGTGTATGATCATACGGGAATTGTGAACACGCGATTGATGCTTCACGTGAAGCATTTCATGAAACATCACATATTCGACGACGTATGGCGGGATACTAGCCGTATCAAAGATACGGCTGATAAAAATCGTGTGGTGAGTGGCATCATATCGGCCCAGCACGTGACGCGACTTCTTCGTGGACCAGGAAAGCCGAGGCTTGTCCAGACTACCGCCGAAGTAGTGTTGGTTCAGACCGTCGAATAGAACGTTTAGATCGAGGTGCCGGCCAAGCGAGGCCGTCGCCCGCGTACTGCGGCATCGGCTGTTACGCGCGATGCGGGCGCGTTCCTGAATCTCGTCACTGAGAATGAACATGCGGTACCGGCGGTGATAGGCGCCATCGACCTTCTTGCGATACAACTTGGCGAGCAGAATGAGAGCCAGCGAATAACAGACTTCGGCTGGAGCATCCGTAAAGATATCGCTCAATCGGATGATCAGCCGGGATTGGTGCAACCGGGCAGTGTGGTTCAGTCCCGCGAATGGGTAGAATTCGACTTTGATTTCGGGAACAGGCGTTCGAGGCCGGAGCTGGCGATGGGCTGTCCTGAAGATTAGTTCGAGGTTTTGCATGGGCGCGAACTAGACAAGGGCTCCGCCCTTGATATCGCCACTCTCGCTGTAGCGGCGGTCTATTGTTTTGAGGCTGCGCGCTATCGCGCTTGCGCTTCGCGGACCGCCGGCGATCCGTGAGCGCGACATCGCCGGCGGTCATAGACCGCCGCTACAGTACATTCGCTAAAGTCAACGGCGACATCCACGTCTTCCCAATTTCTCTTACGGCAGACCGCAGCCGCGGGCTCACCGCCTTTTTTTCTCCGTCTTCGGCACGATGGCGAGGGCTTCTTTGGTATTTTGAAGCGCCTCTTTGGCGTTTTCCATCGCGTCCTCCAGGGCGGCACGCTCGCCATCATTCTTTGGCTGGAATTTTTCGACCAGCGGTATGGTTTCCCGCAGGAACTTTTCCAGGTCCTCTAGTGGATCGCGGACATCCAGCTTGCGGCTGTAAGCGTCGTCGATATTGCTCATGACTTCGTCAATGGCCTGACTGTAGCCGCGAAGAAGCTCGGAGCGCGTGAAGTCTCGAAGATAGGCGAGTGGGTCTTCTGCGGGCTTTTTGGTGCTCGGCGCCGTGCCCGCCTTTTGTTGTTCTTTGAGGCGTCTCTGCTCTTCCTTCCGTTCTTTTTCCCTTTCCTTTTCGCTTTGCTGCATCAATCCGAGAAATACCAGACGCCGTTCCGCGAGCTTGAAATAGACGGGAGTCCGAAGGGCGAGTTCCTGCGCATCCCGGATCAAGTCCAGCTCGTCTGCGGTGAAATAGTACTTTTTAGGGGCTGCAGGGCGCGGATTCAAGGCGGCGGTGAGAAGCGCAGCTGTAAGGAGTGGAATCAGAAGACTAACTCTTGCGAGATGGCTCATTTTGTTCTCCGAAGAGGGCCTTCAGCAATTGATCTCGAATCATAGCGGCTTCTTCTTTGGCCTTTTCGACCGGTTCCCGCTGATCGAATGACAACCCTTGGCCAATGTCTTCAAGCTGCCGGACCTGGCGGCGCAAGGCGATTTCCAGGTCCTTAAAACCCTTGGGCTTCCTGTGCGCGTCGCGGCCAGTCCGGGCCATGGTTTGATGAGCATCCTGAATTGTGGCGACGTACTCTTCAAGGCGCTGCTCCAATCGTTCTTGGTCGCCGGCATTGACCGAATCGCTTACAAAAGTCAGAAGGATTTCCGCGATTCTGATTTCTGTTTTGGTGCGATCGACGGGATCGGTCACTCTCTTTAACTTCTCTTTTTCCTTTTCGAGCCGCTCGAGCCGTTTGTCATATTGAGGGCGAAGTGAGGAGGATCGAATGGCGCACGAACAGATGCCGAAGAACACCAGCAATATCAAAAATCGTTTTGTCGACCACATCACAATTTCGCACGTCTTACTTTTTCAGGTGGCGTTGGAGCGTTTTGACGCGCTGGCGCGCCTGGAAGGACCTCGCATCGTTTGAACCATCGTCGAGTTCCAGAAACGTATTATAGTGCACGGCCGCTTCCTTCGCGTTTCCTAATTTGTCCAAACAAGTGGCTAAAACGAAGTGACCCAACGCCTGCTGCGGTCTTAATTCGACAACCCGTGCGAGCACTTGTCCGGCGCGTACCCAATCTTGCTGGCCATAAAAGATTGTTCCCAGCGTTGCATAGGCCTCAACGTCATCCGGCTTGATGCGCACCAACTGCTCGAGGGTAGTAACCGCTCGCGGATAGGATTTCAGCTCCGCGTAGGATTTGCCAAGCAGATACAGATAATCGGGGTTGCCCGGCTCCATCTTGGTTAGCTCTTCCAACAGGGGCAGGGCTTCGGCGTAGTTCTTATTCTCGAAGTAAGAGACGGCTAACTCCACGCGCGATTCGGGCAGCAAGGGGCGTAAGATATCAATCGCCTTCGTGAGTTCTCCCGCGTTGCGATAAATGATTCCGAGTTGTCGGCGGACGTTCTTATTCGCGGGATCCAGTTGGCTGGCTTTCTCGAGATACGTTCGGGATTTTACTTCATTATTCCGTGCGTGCTCTGCTTCGCTGAGCGCGATGTAGAGTTCGGGAGAGTTCAAATCCCCTTCCGCTGCAGCGAGAAGATGCGAATACGCCTTGTCGATCTGCCGTTCGCGCATGTAGAAGATCCCAATATTGAGATGTGCACGAGGATCATCCGGGCGAAGTTCCAGAGCTTTCTCATACTCGGCGGCGGCTTCCGTTGGTTTGCCGTTCTGATCCAACAGCAGGGCAAGATTGGTACGTGCTTCATAAATGCCGGCGTCCTGGTCGAGGATTTTCCGGTATTCCGTTATGGCTCGTCCGGAATTCCCGATCTTGGTGTAACAGACAGCAAGATTGAATCGCGATGGAATGTGCGCGGGATCGCTCGCCAGGACTAGTTCAAACTTCGCGGCGGCCTCTTCCCAACGTTCGAGGTCAAAGTCGGCATTTGCATTCCTATAGATATCTTCAGGGGATTGCCACAGTGCCAGTATGAGAATGATTGTTGCCATGTGCTATTCGTATTGGCGCTGGGCCAGGCCGCGACTCACTCCGATTGCGCCAAAACTCTTTCCAAGAACTGTCCGGTAATCGACGCGCTGTTGGCCGCCACCTGTTCCGGTGTGCCGGCGGCAACGACATATCCACCGGCGTTTCCGGCTTCGGGACCCAGATCGATGATCCAATCGGCGGATTTGATCACATCGAGATTGTGCTCGATGATTAGCACCGTGCCTCCCGCTTCAATCAGACGTCTGAAAGAGACAAGAAGCTTGTTGATGTCATCAAAGTGTAAGCCCGTTGTGGGTTCATCGAAAATAAATAAAGTCTTCTCGCTGGTCTCGCGCGACAGATATGCGGCGAGTTTGATCCGCTGTGCCTCGCCTCCCGAGAGGGTCGTCGCCGATTGCCCCAGCCGCAGGTAGCCGAGACCGACCTCATCCAGCATCTTCAGCTTTTTCGTGATTTTAGGCACGTTCGCGAAATACAGCAGCGCCTCTCTCACGGTCATCTGAAGCACCTGGTAGACATTCTTACCCTTGTAGAGAACTTCGAGAACGCCGCTTTTGTATCGCGTTCCTTTACAATCCTCGCAGATCAACTCCACATCCGCCAGGAATTGCATTTCAACAGTGACTGTTCCGTCACCCTGGCATACTTCGCAGCGGCCGCCGGGAATATTGAAAGAGAAGCTGCCGGAGTTATAGCTGCGAGCCTGAGCTTCGCGGGTGGAAGCAAAGACATCCCGGATGTGGTCGAAGGCTTTGATGTACGTCACGGGATTTGAACGCGGTGTCCTGCCGATCGGACTCTGGTCCACAAGGACGACGTCGGAAATCCATTTCATGCCGGTATCGATGACACCAGTACCGGAAACCGGATCCGCACCGTGCAGAGTGGCTTTTATGGCCTCAAACAAACATTCGTGGACCAACGTGGACTTGCCCGACCCCGAAACACCGGTAATGCACGTCATCAAGCCAAGCGGAATTTCAACATCAATATTTTTTAGATTGTGCCTGGCCGCGTTTCTCAGTTTGATCGTTTTAGGCCCCGGCAATCGCCGCTTCTTTGGACTGGAGACCTTCAGTTCGCCGCTCAGATATTTGCCCGTGAGTGAAGCTGTGCATTTCGTCACTCCTTCAAGCCTTCCCTGATAGACCAGGTGCCCACCGTTCTCTCCAGCGCCTGGACCGAGGTCGAGAATGTGGTCTGCCGCTTTCATCATTTCAGCGTCATGTTCGACGACCAGAACCGTATTTCCGATGTCGCGCAGCCGCTTGAGAATCTCAATCAGCCGCTGCCCATCGCGGGGATGCAGGCCAATGGAGGGCTCATCGAGCACATAAAGGGCCCCTACCAGCGACGAACCCAGGGCGGTTGCAAGCTGGATGCGCTGCGCCTCACCGCCGGAAAGCGTGGAGGAAAGCCGGTGCAGCGTGAGGTATTGCAAGCCGACGTCATTGAGAAAGCGAAGACGAGAATGGATCTCCCCGAGTATGCGTTCCGCAATCTTGGTCTGTGTCTCGTTCAACTTGAGATTGGAGAAAAATTCGTATGCCTCCTGGATGGTCATCCGGCTGATATCGGCTATGTTCTTGCCGTTAATATAGATGTCCCGCGCTTCCTGCCGCAGTCTCGATCCATCGCACTCCGGGCAGACCGTATAGCCGCGATACCGGCTGAGAAAAACCCGAACATGCAACTTGTATTTTTTCGTTTCCAGATATTCGAAGAACTCCCGTACGGCTTTTGTGGCAAACGCGCGTTCTTCCGTCGACAAGTCGCGGAAAGGCACGTCCAAGCGGATGCGCCGTCCGCGCGCCTCCTTTTTGAAATCAGCCAGATACGTGCGATAACGCGGCTTCGTCCACGGCTCGACTGCGCCCAGGTTTAGAGACTTGCTCTTATCGGGAATGACAAGATCGAGGTCGAGATCAATCGTATTGCCGAAACCCTGGCATCGGGGGCAAGCACCAAAAGGATTGTTGAAAGAAAATAGCCGTGGTTCCGGATCCTCGTACCGAATACCACATGTCTTGCATTCAAACGCTTCGCTGAAGCGGAATCGCGTCTGGGCCGGCGTTGAGCCGTTGCTGGATGGCCATTCGACGACTTCAAGCAGGACTTCACCATTGTTCTCCCGGAAGCACGTCTCTACCGAGTCAATGAGTCTCTGCCGGATATCCGGCGCCGTTTTGAGCCGATCCACAAGAACGTATGCCGTTTTGCTGAAATCCACGTCCAGCAGGGATTCGGGCCTGGAGTAATCAAAAACCCGGCCATCCTGCCAGATGCGATTGAAGCCCCGCCGTCTCAGATCGGTCAGTAACGCTGCCAGCTGTTCCTGGTCTTGGTTTCTGGGAAGCGGATAGAGCACATAGAAACGTGTGTCGGCCGCCCACTGCATGACCACATCTGCAAGCTGATCCACGGTGTCTTTCTGAACAACCGTGCCGCATTTTCGGCAGATCGTGGTCCCGACGCGCGCGAACAGCAGGCGAATGTAATCGTAAACCTCAGTAGAGGTACCAACCGTCGAACGGGGGGTTCGAGCAGTATTCCGCTGTCGAATGGCAATGGCCGGAGCAATTCCGTACACTTCGTCGATTTCGGGTTTTTCGATACGTTCCAGAAATTGCCGCGCATACGCCGACAACGATTCGATATATCGGCGCTGTCCTTCAGCATAGATCGTATCGAAGGCGAGCGAAGACTTGCCGGACCCGCTGACGCCGGTGACGATGGTCAGTGCGTTATGGGGAATCTCAAAGTCGATGTCCTTGAGGTTATGAACCCGCACCCCTCGAACAACAATGCTGGTCTTCTCAGTGGTGTCAGGAGCGGTGACCATAAACCTGACATTATAACAATCGCGAGGGAGAAGTGCGTTTAACGAAGCAAGCAGTCGCGGGCTTTAGCCCATAAGCGGGAACTTAGCGAACTGTGAGCGAATTGGAACTCCCGGACGGGCGCTCACACACGCCTCGCGTTTGCGGCGGTCACAGACAGCGTTACCACTTTCCGGAAGCTACTGTGACTAAGACCATAACGAGGAGAAGGGCCAATGTAGCCAGCACGATGGGGTACAGAGGACCTTTCGATTTGCGATGAAATCGCCGGCTCGCCGATGTTGTCAAGGGTTCGCTGGGCTGGCGGAGCGCTGCCGCCCGCTCGTAATCGGCGACAGCATTTTCCGGGTCGATACCCAGATGATCTGCATAGGCGCGCACGAAACCGCGGTTAAAAATGCCACCTGGTAATATATGGAATTCCTCGTCTTCGATAGCTTTAAGAAAGCGGCTACTGATCCGCGTCTCCATCGATGCTTGATCGATGGAGATTCCGGCGGATTCCCGGGCTTCTCTGAAACTCGCACCAAAGCCGATCATCTCGACTCGCAAGCCTCCAGTTCCCTCTCAATTGGGTTGCATCATATGGAAAGTATTTAAGCCCAGTCAATTGATTTTATACAGGGTTTCTGGTAGCTTACGCCGGGTCTCACCAGCAAAGAGCCTCGTACGCGGGAAAGTCAGGCCGAAAATGTCAAACGAAGCATTGGGGATGATTGAAACACGCGGTTTCATCGGAGCCGTTGAGGCGGCCGACGCGATGGTAAAAACGGCGAATGTCGTTCTCATTGGCAAGGAATATCTTCTGAACGGTTATGTCACGGTGCTTATTCGCGGCGATGTCGGCTCCGTGAAAGCGGCGACAGAAGCGGGTTCTGCCGCGGCTCGCCGTGTCGGCGAGCTCATCAGCGTTCATGTCATTCCTCGTCCTTTCGACGAGACAGAAATTATCCTGCAAGGTTGGTCGGCGGGCAGCCCCCGAGGTAATGAAAGGCTGTAAATTTTTTGGTTTTTCTGAAAACAGCGTTAGCCGCAAATTACGCGAACGAACCGCACGCAAAGGTTGCAGCGTTGCCGCGTTATGGATAAGGACCTGGAGTCCATTCAAGAAGCTCGAAATCTTCTTCAGGCTGCGCATGACGCTTGGTTGGAGTTTGAAAACTTCACGGAAGAACAAGTCGAACGTATTCTTCTCGAAGTCTCCAAAGCCGGAATTGCGAATGCGGAAGCACTGGCTCGGGTAGCCGTGGAAGAAACCGGCTATGGAACTGTCGAGCACAAGACGCTTAAGAATTTGTTCTGTGCGGACGATGTCTACCGCGCGATCCGTCCAATGAAGACCGTCGGGATTGTGAAGGAAGACAAGGAAAAGAAGGTCTTCGAGGTCGCCAGTCCCATCGGCATTGTTGCGGCCATCATTCCGTCGACGAATCCGACATCGACGGCCATCTATAAGGCGTTAATCGCACTTAAAGGCCGGAACGTTATCGTTTTCAGCCCGCATCCATCGGCCTCCCGATGCATCAACGAAACCAGCCGTCTGATGGCGGATGCCGCTGAGCGCGCCGGCGCGCCCAAAGGCGTGATTTCCTGCATGAAGCTGCCAACGATGGAAGGCACCGAAGAGTTGATGAAAAACGCGCTGACATCGCTGATCTTGGCCACAGGCGGTACCGGTCTGGTAAAAGCCGCTTACAGCGCCGGCAAACCCGCGTTCGGTGTCGGGCCCGGCAATGTCCCGGCTTACATTGAAAAAACCGCCGATGTCGCGAAGGCGGTCGCGGACATCCTTACTGGAAAGTGTTTCGACAACGGGACACTGTGTTCGTCTGAGCAATCGGTCATCTGTGATGAAGTGGTCAAAGATGCTGCACTCGAGGAGTTTAGAAAGCAGGGAGCTCATATCTGCTCTGCCGAAGAACAAGCCAAGCTGGAGAAAACCATTCAGACGCCCAGGCGGACCTTAAACACGAAGATCGTCGGGAAGCCAGCGTCGAAGATCGCTGAATTGGCCGGTTTCGCCGTGCCTTTCGGAACGCGTGCTCTGCTTGCTCATGCCGGCGGCGTCGGGCCAGAATATCCCATGTCGATGGAGAAACTCTCACCAACGTTGGGCTTCTACGTCGTGAAAGACTGGATAGAAGGCTGCGCCAAATGTATCGAGATTCTGAACTTCGGTGGGCTCGGACACACCCTCGGGCTGCATACGCGAGACGAGGAGGTCGTGCGGCAGTTCGGGTTGCACAAGCCCGCCTTTCGCATTTGCGTCAACACGCCGGCAGCTCTGGGCGCGGTCGGCTATACGACGAATCTATTCCCCTCGATGACACTGGGTTGTGGCGCAGCGGGGGGGAATATCACTTCGGATAACATCTCGCCTCTGCATCTGATTAACCTGAAGCGCGTAGCCTACGGCGTCCGCGATGCTTCCGCGGCGCCGCAATCCACTATGGTGAAGACAGCCATTGCCGGCGCGACAAGCCGTGCAGTGATTGAACGCGTTGTCGATCAGTGGTTCGGTGGGAAACCTGCTGCCGCAACCCAGCTTCCGCCTGCGGCGGTCGCGCCTCCGCTGTCTTCGTTCGGGGAACTTGAATCGCAGCCCGTCAGGCACAATATCGAGCAGCAAGATTCCAAACCAGTCGCTTTTGTTTGCGAGGAGGACGTCCGATCCGCCATTCAAGCGAATTCAAGAATTGTGATCAATAAGAAGACAATCATCACCCCGTCTGCTCGCGAGCTTGGCGAAGACAATGATATTTTCGTTACCGGCGATTGAGACGATAGCGAGCCCTCACCCGCCGCTTCGCGGCACCCTCTCCCCGAGGGGGCTTTGCCCAACGGAAGAAAATGCTCTGACTGTGGGGGCGGTCTATGACCGCCCGTTCTTCCTAGATTCAACGAAATACGGGCGGTCATAGACCGCCCCTACAGTTGCGAACTTCGGATCCGGCGATTCGTTGGGCAAAGCCCCCCGAGGGAGAGGGTCCGAACCTACGCCGGTTCCGGCGGACTCAGCTTTCCCGAGACACATTTGAAGAACTGGTCGATGACCATCCGCGCCGCGCCTCCGATCATACGTTGGCCGACGCTGGCGATGGCGCCGCCGGCGCTGACGTCACCGGAGTACTGGAGAAGCGTCCCACTGCCGTCCGGACTCAGTTGAATCTTTCCTTCACCCTTCACGAAACCGGGGGCGCCACTCCCGTTTACGGTCATCTGGTACTCCGAAGAGGGCCGCAGGTCGTGCAAACGGATGTCACCCGTGAAGGCTCCGCTGATGGCGCCGAACCCAATTCGCATCTGCATCTGGTAGGAATCTTCCCCGGTCTTGACGAGCTTTTCGCAACCGGGGAGACACTCGGCTATTCGGTTCGCGTCCGTCAAAAAACCCCAGATCACTTCGGGCGAAATTCCATCGAAGACGAATTGGCCTTCGATCCGCATCGTGTCATCCGGCGCGCTCGATGGCCGCTTCCAGGGCACGCCGCGCAAAGATCCGCGCCAGGTCGAGCCGGTAGTCGGCCGACGCGTGGATGTCCTCGAGTGCGACGACACCGTTGGCCGCATTCTCGCATGCCTTCTTCAACAGGACCGGTGTCGGTTTCTGTCCGTTCAAAGCTTTCTCGGTCTCTGTTGCGCGAAACGCGTGATTCCCAACACCCGTGATGCCGATACCCACATTGGACAGAGCGCCGGATCCATCCAGTTCCACGATGGCCGCGGCGCCGCAGATTGCAAAGCCGGAGGCCTTCTGCGCCATCTTCAAGTACGCGCTTCCGTTTCGTCCGGACCTCACCGGAATTTGGATCTCTCGAACGATCTCATTGGGTTGCAGTGCCGTGGTCAACATATCGACGAAGAACTTCGATGCAGGAATCGGCCGTTCCCCTTTCGGCCCGAGCGCGATGATGGTCGCGTCCAGAGCGAGGATACTGGCCGGGTAATCCGCTGCGGGATCCGCATGCGCAAGACTGCCGCCGATCGTGCCCTTATTCCGGACCTGCACGTCACCGATCAGAGCCGCCGCGTCCGCAAGCGCCCGGCATCCACGCGCGACGGCGCCGGATGTTTCAATCATGTAATGCGTGGTCAACGCGCCAATGCGAATCTTCGCGGCTTCTTCTTTCAGGTAGGAGAGTTCCGGAATCTTACCGATATCGATCAAGAACTCCGGCGCGGCGAGCCGCAGTTTCATCATCGGAATCAGGCTGTGCCCCCCCGCAAGAATCTTGGCGCGGCCGCCGTGCTTCTGAAGGAGGTTGACGGCTTCACTGAGCGATGCCGCCGCTGTGTATTCGAAGTTATGCGCAATCATGATGCTTTCCTTCCTTTCAGAATTTTCCAAATCTTCTCGGACCGCAGCGGCATATCAATATGCGTGACGCCGAATGGCGCCAACGCGTCGACAACCGCATTCACCACGGCAGGTGTCGAACCAATGGTCCCCGCCTCGCCCACGCCTTTTACGCCCAAAGGATTCACGGGAGACGGCGTGACGGTACGATCCAATTCAAACTCGGGAAAATCGTGGGCGCGAGGCAGCGCGTAGTCCATGAGCGAACCGGTCAGAAGCTGGCCATTCTCGTCATAGACCACCTCCTCATGCAGAGCCTGAGCGACACCCTGGACGATACCTCCGTGCACCTGTCCTTCGGCCAGCAACGGATTGATGACATTTCCGCAGTCGTCTACTGCAACATATTTGGTTATCTTCGGCTCGCCGGTTTCCGAATCCAGTTCAACGACGCAAACGTGCGTGCCGAACGGGAACGTGAAATTCGATGGCTCGAAGAAGCGGGTCGCATCCAGTCCAGGCTCGACTCCCGGCGGAAGGTTTCTGGCCATGTATGCGGCGCTAACAACCTCGCTATAGCCGATCGAACGGCCGGAATCACCTTTGGCGACAAGTTTACCCGGTGAGAACTCTATCTTGTCTGGCGTCGTTTTCAGCAAGTGTGCAGCAATCTTTCTCATCTTCTCCTTGAGATCCTGAAGTGCGAAGAACATTGCCGTTCCACCAACTGCAGTCGCACGGCTTCCAAAGGTTCCGATGCCGTAGGGGACACGCCCTGTGTCTCCGTGAATCACCACAACATCGTCTGGGGTGATCCCGAGTTCATCGGCGGCGATCTGAGCAAAACTGGTTTCCTGACCCTGCCCGTGCGGCGAAGCGCCGGTGAGGACCGTTACTTTGCCGGTAGGCTCAATACGAACGGTGCCGCTTTCCCATCCCCCCGCCGCCATCGCCGTTGAAGGTCCCATGGCGCAAATTTCGACATAGGACGAAAGTCCGATTCCCATGTACTTGCCTTGTTTCCAAAGCTGAGCCTGCTTCTGCCGCAGGCCTTTGTAGTCGGCCAATTCTAAGGCGCGGTCGAGCGCCTTTTCGTAATCCGCACTGTCATAGACAACACCGCCTGAGGTCTTGTAGGGAAACTCTTTCGGTTGCGGGAAATTACGCCTTCGGAACTCGGCAGGATCCATCTTGAGCTTCTGCGCGGCGACATCCATGATGCGTTCTATCAAGTACGTCGCTTCCGGACGTCCGGCGCCGCGATAAGCGTCTGTGGCCATCTTGTTGGTCAATACGCCAACCAGATCAAACTTTAACGCCGGTACTTTGTAGGCGCCCGGGGAGAGAAGTCCTGTCAGCGTCGGAATAATCGGAGTCAAAAGCTGGAAGTACGCGCCCAAATCCGCAATGGCTTTGACGCGCATTCCAAGGATCGTGCCGTCTTTCTTGACGGCGAGCTCGACGTCATCAATCTGATCCCGTCCGTGAATCGTGGCCGCGATGTTTTCGCGGCGGCTTTCGATCCACTTTACGGGATGGCCGGTCTTCTTTGCGAGGTATGCCACAAGCCCTTCCTCGGCATACACGTTCAGCTTGGAACCGAATCCACCACCGACCTCGGGCGCGATCACACGCGTACGGTTTTCCGGGACACGGACCATCAAAGCGAGCTGCGTTCGCAGCAAATGCGGAATCTGAGTGGAAGACCAGACGACCAATTCATTGTCGGGCATCTGCAGGGTGGCGACGGCACCGCGTGTCTCCATCGCGACCGGTGCCAGCCGCTGATTGATGAATCGCTCTTTGACGACCACGTCGGCTCTGCTGAATGCCTCTTCCGTGTTGGCGGTTTCGAATCCAAAGTTGTATGCGATGTTGTCTGAAAATTCATCGTAGAGACGCGGGCTGCCGGGCTGTATCGCTTTTTCGGGATTCACAACCGCCGGCAGAGGCTCGTATTCGACTTCGATCAGGTCGGCGGCATCTCGAGCGATGTATTTATCTGTCGCTACAACCGCCGCGATCGGTTCGCCAACAAATCGAACCTTGCCGACAGCCAGCAGATAGCGTTGCGGCCTCTTCATGTTCGGGATCTCGCCGGCCGAAGGAACCGGGCCGCAACTGGCAGCGACCTCCTCGCCGGTAATGACCGCGTGGACGCCGGGAAGCTTCTGCGCCTTGGAAATGTCAACGCGCCGCATGCGCGCGTGCGCGTGGATGCTGCGCGTGACGGCCATGTGCAGCATGCCCGGCAGTGAGATGTCGTCGACGTAGGACGATGTTCCCGATACCAGGCGTGGGTCTTCCTTTCGCTTCATAGCCTGACCGACGTAACGTTGCGTCATGATTTCACCTCCGTTTGAGCTTACCTGTAACGGCGGTCTATTTTTTGAGGCTGCGCGCTATCGCGCTTGCGCTTCGCGGACCGCCGACAATGTCTCGCCTGAGGATCGTGGGCGGTCATAGACGGCCCCTACAGTGAAGTTTGAATTAGTCGCCCGCCGCGACCTTGGCTGCCTGCTGCAGCTTGCCTGCGGCGGAGCGGACCGCTCCTACGATGTTTTGATATCCGGTGCAGCGGCACAGATTGCCGTCCAGTGCATCGCGGATTTCCGTATCCGTCGGTGACGCGTTGCGCGACAGTAGTTGGTGTGCGCACATGATCATGCCTGGAGTGCAGTATCCGCATTGCAGTCCGTGTTCTTCCCAGAAGCTCTCCTGAAGCGGATGAAGCCGGCCCCCCTGGGCCATACCTTCGATCGTGACTACTTCTGCGCCGTGGGCTTGTACCGCAAACATCGTGCATGACTTCACGGCCAGCCCATCCGCCAGAACCGTGCATGCGCCGCATATGCTTGTCTCGCAACCGATGTGTGTGCCCGTCAGTCCCGCCACATCTCGAATGAAGTGCGTCAACAAAAGCCGCGGCTCGACGTCCTTTTCGTAGAGCTTGCCATTGATTCTGATTTTCACCTTCATACGTGCTTCTCCTTCGGTGAGTGCATGGAGTTCGGGGGAACGGCAACGTATTGTATGCTAACCATGCAAAAGACGGATAGATGGAAAAGGCCGTCTAAAAAAACTGAAATCGCGGCATAGAGCGCCCCTGCAGAAGAGAGAGACGGCGCCAAAGCCCGCGTGAGGATCAGCGGATTTGAATCATGTCTCTTGAGCGGATGTTTATACATCGATTCATACTTGTGCTGCGCGTTGCTGTGCCCGTCTTTGTGGTGGCTTTCATCGCCATACCGGCCTGGAATTATGTATCCCGGCGCGGGCAGAAGCCTCAACTTCGGCAGGCCGAGGAGCTGCCCAATAATCTCGCGGCCCGAACGGAAGGCTTCACGTTCTCTCGCACCGAAGGTGGCAAAACACTTTTTACAATTCGCGCCAGGACTAATGTCGGATTCACAGACAACAAATACAGGCTAGAGGACGTTGATGTGACCGTATATGGTACGTCCGAGAACGAATCTAGCAAACGGATCCGGGCGAAAAAGTGCAGCTACGACCAGGAAAGCGGCGATATCCGATTCGATGGGGATGTCGAATTCCAATTTGACGAGAAAACTCAGGGACACACTCAGGAACTCAGTTACAACCACAAGGAGCGCCTCGTCACCTCGTCTCAAAAAACATTCATGGAGCAGCAGCCAGGTTCTGTAAATGGCGAGGCGGATCGGCTGGAATATGCAATGAACACCGGTTTGTTGAAGCTTGCACGTAACGTGCGCATTCGCACCGCGGGGAATATCTGGCTGCAGACCGAGTGGGCGGTGTTTCAACGAAACGAAAATTGGGCAAGCGCCGGTGGCGGTGTCTTGATCCAGTCGGATACCGGCTGGCTTCGTGGCTCGACCGGCCGTGCAGATCTTGAGCCGCAAACGTACCGAGCCAAGACCATTGTCCTCGACGGAGGCGTCACCGGCGAGTCCCGCGCCCAGAATGCTCAAGATGGGTGGAAAATGCGCGCCGCCCGAGTGGAAGCCTCGATTTCTTCGGCCGGCAAGCCGGAACGCGTGAAAGCCAGGGGAAACGTTGAGGTCGAAAAGCTCCCTGGCGATTCCCGCCAGGCCCTGATCGGCGATGAAATCGACGCGACGCTTGATGTTGACGGAAAAGTAACCTTGCTTGAAGCACGTCACGATGCACAAATGGTTCTGGGCGCGGATCAAAAGCTGCGCTCGAGCCAGATCCGGACGACATTTGGAGGTTCTGTAGTGGAAACCGCCGATAACTCCCTGTTGCAGATGGGAGAATCTACCGTTGAGGGACGTGATTTTTACATCCAGCGGGGGGATATTGTCACTTTTAACACCGCTCGCCCCGCCGTACTGCGCTCGGGCGCGCGCCGGTCTTTGGCCGATCGAACGGAAGCGCGCTTCGATAGCCGGACGAATATTCCGCTCGAACTGATCCAAACAGGGAACTTTCAGTTTAAGGACACCCAATTCGAGGGAGTCGCTCAAAAGGCCCGTTTCGAGGAGGGCGGGAGCGTGGTGACGCTCGATGGCTCACCCGTTGTCGCCAGTCCGGAGATGCGTCTGCATGCGGGCCAGATTCGCCTCAATCAAACAAACAATTCCTTCACAGCCTTGAGAAACGTGAACACCCTGACCAAAAACGCAGGTGAACCGGCCTTGGTCAAGGCCGCTCGAGCCGAGGGCGCCGGGGACCGAATTGTTTATACAGACAGCGTGCAGTTATGGCAGGGCACTGCTTATCTCCAGGCTGGACGGCTGGAGATTTCAACCAGGGACAATGAACTCCATGCCCAAGGACGGGTTCAGTCCAGCTTCGACGGAATTCGAGCCGTTTCAGACAAGCTCGATTACGACGATGATCAGGGCATAGCTCACTACTTGGGCAACGTGCGGGCACAAAAGCAGGATATGGTGCTGGAGACGGGCGATCTGACGGTGAAACGCGGCGAAAAGGATGTTGCTCAGATTGTTGCCATCGGAGGAGTTGTTGTCGTCCGTGGCCAGCAGCGGGGAACCGGGGAGCAGGCGGTGTACGACGCTCGAGCCGATGCCATCACGCTTACCGGCAAGGATGCGGAAGTTCACGATAAGGAGCACGGCTCCGTTAAAGGCGCCCGGCTCGTCATGAAGACCAACGGCGAGACAATCGTGGCGGAGGGCGGCGGGGCCGGTCAACGAACAGTCACGAAGCATACGGTGAAGAAGTGAGATTCCGAATTTCGAATTTGGAATTTTTGTAATGATTTCGCTCACGACAGAGGGTGTTTCAAAATCCTATAAAGGCAGGAAAGTCGTTCGAGACCTCAGTTTGGTGGTGGGACAAGGAGAGGTCGTCGGACTGCTGGGTCCGAACGGTGCGGGCAAGACGACCACATTTTATATTATTGTCGGCTTGACCCGGCCCGATTCCGGAACGGTGCGGCTTGGCGAACACGATATAACGGATCTGCCGATGTATCTGCGGGCGAAAAATGGTATCGGCTATCTGCCGCAGGAGGCATCCGTGTTCCGTAAGTTAACCGTCGAAGCCAATATTATGGCGATCCTGGAGACGCTGCCGTTGTCGAGCCAGGAGCGGCGCTCTCGGATGGAGAGTCTGCTCGAGGAATTCGGCATCGCGCACGTGAGAAAAAGCTTGGCGGATACGCTTTCGGGAGGCGAAAGACGCCGGGTCGAGATCGCGAGATCGCTCGTCATTTCACCCAATTTCATCCTCCTGGATGAACCCTTTTCCGGAATCGATCCCATTACGGTGCTTGAGATTCAAAAAATCATCAACCACTTGAAAACCAAGCGCATCGGAGTTCTTATCACGGACCACAACGTCAGAGAAACCTTGCAGGTCACAGACCGCGCTTATATCATCAACAACGGATCGATTTTTCGGTCTGGCACCCCGAGAGAGCTCGGCAGCGACAGCGAGGTCAAAAAGGTTTATCTCGGAGAGCACTTCAGTCTAAATTAGAAATAGATCGGCATTATGGCTTATTTGGAACCAAAGTTAGTCGTTAAACCCACGCAAAAGCAGGTTCTTACACCAGGTCTGGTTCAGATGGTGAGCCTGCTCACCCTGAACAAGCTCGAACTGTCGGAAATGATTCAGCAGGAGTTGGTCCAGAATCCGGTGCTGGAGGAGGGCACTGAAATCGTCGAGGTCACCGAGACCGAGCCCGAGTTGGATGGCGCCCGCGATTCCCCCGAGCAAGTACCGGCTGCGGATGCAGACGGAACCGATGCCGAGTACCAGGCATTGACGGAAGCGGCGGCGCGGGATCATTGCGTGACCGACCCTGAACCCACGGCCGAAGGGGCAGTGGATACCGCAGCGCCTGCCGAGCCTGAGCCGGTGGATGATCAGTACGGCGATTTCGATTTTGAGGGTTTCGATAATTACCTCAACGACGGGGCCTCGCGCCCGCGGGAGACGGAAGTTTTCGAGAGGCCCTCCTTTGAAAACTTCCTGGCAAAACCGTCCACGCTAACGGATCACCTGGAATGGCAATTGGGTTTATCCACGGTTGAAGAAAATATCCGGCTTGCCTGCCATTCGATTATCGGAAATCTGAATGAAGATGGCTACCTGTGTGCCGTTGACGAGAACGGGCGGGAAATCCCTATCACGCTGGAGGAGATTGCGGAAAGCGGAGTGCATACGCTCGAGGACGTTCAAAAAGCGCTCGAGGTCGTCCAACATTTCGATCCGCCCGGCGTGGCCGCCCGCGATCTGCGCGAATGCCTGCTGATCCAGTTGCAGGTGCTGGATGA
>Ga0066709_100000611_pt1 | contig 20116 bp, 11 predicted proteins | sample GraSoiAngelo_158_FD_79665 | JGI IMG/M metagenome (GOLD analysis project Ga0066709, IMG submission 79665) | Grasslands soil microbial communities from the Angelo Coastal Reserve, California, USA - 14_1009_16_30cm | ecosystem: Environmental > Terrestrial > Soil > Grasslands | place: USA...
GGGCGACCTCGCCGCGCACGAGCTCCATGAACCAGGGCGCCACGGCCGCGACCTTCTGCGCCGGTCGCGTCGGCCGTGTCATGGCGGCGCGCGCCTCCGCCGCGCTGGCCGCGCCGTCTTTGACCATCGCTTCCAGAACGCGGTCGCGGCGGCCCCGGAGGAGCGCGGGTGGCTCGACGAAGATGCGATTCGGCGCCCGGATCGCGGCGGCGAGCAGCGCGACCTCGTCGAGCTGGAGCGCCTCGAGGCTCTTGCCGAAGAGGTGACGCGCGCCCGCGCCGACGCCATGAACCGCGGCGCCGCGCTGCTGGCCGAGATACACGGTGTTGAGGTACGCCTCGAGGATCTGCGGCTTCGAGTAGCGCAGCTCGAGCACGAGAGCGATCGCGATCTCGCGCGCCTTGCGCCACCAGGTTCGCTCGCGCGTCAGGAAGAGCCCGCGCGTGAGCTGCTGCGTGATCGTGCTGGCGCCGCGCACGACATTGGCCTCGCGGGCGTTGGTGAACGCGGCCCGGGCGACCGCCAGCAGGTCCACGCCGTGATGTCGCATGAACCGTCGGTCCTCGGCGGCGATGACGGCGGCGGCGACGGCGGGCGGCATGTGCTCGAGCGGCATCCAGATCTGGACGCGCCCGGACTCACTCTCGAACGACGTGATCTCCCGGCCGTCGATGTCGAGATAGCCGACCGGCGGCACTCCGCGTCTCGGCAGCGACAGGGCCCACCATCCCCAGGCCAGCACGATCACGCCGAGGACCGGCGCGGCCAGCATGGCGAACCCGAGGAGGGTGCGAGGTCTCTTCACTGGATCAGCGCCGGCGCTGCCTGACCATCGTGCGGAGAATGCTCGTCGCCAGGACCTGCGCCATCATCGCCGCCACCGCGACGGCGGGTCTCGAAAGAGAGTGTCATGACGCTCCGCTTGCCGACGTCGCGAGACCGACGCCGTCCCGCGCGAGTGCTCGGGAAGAAGTCGGCTCGCTGTCTTTCGTGGGCGCCCGCTCCGGCGCCGGCGTCAAGCGGAGCAGGTCGCTCCGCGCCTGGCCCAGCGTGGTGACGACATCGTCGGCGCCCGCCGCGCAGAGGTCGGCTCGGAGCTTCGCCGAGCCCTGAAGCCCCCAGCATCCGACGACGATCACACTCTCCGGACACGCCGCGCGGAGCCGCTTCACGAAATGGCGCGCGCGCCCGCGCTCTTCCACGGAGCTCACGATGATCGCCACGGGCGTCATCGCCACGACGGCGGCGATCGTCTCCGCGACGAGCGCGCCGGCCGGCGCGATCTGCACCGCGTAGCCGTCGCGCTCGAGGAGACGGCGCAACGTCGTGAGCACGACGCGGTCGGCTTCGTCCTGGACTGGACAGCCCGCGATGATCACGCGCCGGGGCGCTTCGCCCGGCGCCTCCGGCCCGCGCGCCGGCCCCTCCGCGATCGCCCGGTCGAGCACCGCGCGCGTCGTCTCGATCACGTGGGCGTACTCGGCGGCCGGCAGCTGACCCACGTCGTGATCGCGACGGGCGCGGGCGAGCGCCGGCACCAGGATCGAGTCGTAGGCCGCCAGGTCAGAGCCGGACTTCACCGCCTCGGCGACGAGCTCGGCCGCCTCCTGAGCGTCGCCGGCCAGGGCGCGCTGATAGAAGATGACGTGCGGAGCGAAGCCCGGATCGTCGTCGACCAGGATCCCGATGAACTCGAGGCCCTTGATCGTGTGCGAGAACACCACGAGCCACACGGTGAGAGGGATCGCGAGCGCGAGGCCGATCGGACCCCAGAGCCACGTCCAGAAGGCGACCGAGATCAGCAGGGCGATCGACGACACGCCGGCGCTGCGGGCGAAGAACAGGGGCTCCAGGATGAAGGCGATGATCGCCTCCGTGGCGGCGAAAAGCCCGACGATGAGCAGGGGCTTCACCCAGCCGTCGAAGACCGCCAGGCTCACCAGCACCGGAACCGAGGCGGCCACCCAGGCACCGGCGTACGGAATGAAACGCATGAGCGCGCCGAAGACGCCCCACGTCAGCGCGAAGGGCAAGCCCAGCACGAACAGACCGAGCGCGATCGTGACGCCGAAGCTCGCGTTGAGCGCGGTCTGGGTCAGCAGGTAGCTGCTGATCCGCGCGCTGGCCTCGTCGAGCGCGCGGGTCGTCTCGGCGAGCCGGTCGGAACCGAAGAGTCGGACGACGCGCGCGCGGAGCTCCTGCTGCTGGATGAGCATGAAGACGACGAGCACCAGGACGAAGACCGCGCCCCCGACCGGCTCGACGATCTTCGGGATCTGCCAGAGCGGATTGGGCGAGGTCACGACGACCGGCAGCGGCTTGGTGGTGGACGGGTGCACGCGCTCGATCTGCGCCATCACGTCATGCGCGGTTTCCTCCACCTTCTGGAGCGGGCCGCCGCGGCCCACGCGCTGCACGTCAGCGATCTTGCGTGCGATGGTCGCGCGGTACTGCGGCAGATCGTCGGTGAGCGTGGTGAGCTGGCTGAACAGCCCCCACCCGAGCCCCGCGACCAGCAGGACCGTCAGCACGAAGACGATGACGACCGCGGCGACGTGATGCAGCCCCATCCGACGCAGCAGCGCGACCACTGGGCTCAGGAGGAACGTTGCCAGCAGCGCCAGCGCGATCGGGATGAACACGATGCGTGCCCAGTAGAGGCACGCGATCGCCAGGATCAGCGCGCCCAGGACGGCGAGCCGCGAGGTCCCGGACGCGTCGAGCGGCTTGAGAGGGGTCACTCGCGCCGGAGCGCTACTGGGTTCGTACCGTGAGGTTGTTGACGACGCTGCTGACGTGCGTCACGCTCCGCGCGATCGCTTCGGCCCTGGCGCGCATCTCGGCATCGTCGACCGTCCCGGCCAGATAGACGGTGCGTCGATCCGTGTCCACGCTGATGTTGGTCAGGGTCGAGATTTTCTCGGCGGCGAGCTTGGCCTTGACCTCGCTGGTGATCGTCACATCGTCGACGTTCTCACCGACACTTTTGCCGGTCGTCGACGCGCAGGCGACCAGAACGACCGAGGTGAGCGCGAGGAGCGTGAGCGCCGTGAGGGCTCTGAGGGAACGCATGGTTTCTCTGACCTCCTTGATCGATTGAAGCGGCAAACCCTGTGCCAGTGACGACACGCACGCGATCCCTTGTGTCGACGGGGTCGGTCGACGCCGGCGCCTCGATGAATGCCCCGAGGCGCGAAAACCCTACCTGGTAATTCTTACGAGGGGCGGGGTCGGTGGCGACGGCGGCGGCCCCGCGGGAGAGCGCGCCGCGTGGTCGCCGGCGGCGGGTCTAGCGGCCCTTGGCGTGGCCCTTCGCCTTGTGCTGCTTCATGACCGTCCGCGCCGCGACTTCCTTGGCACGCCGGCCATAGCGGCCGGACTTCCGGGCGGATGCCTTGATGTGCTCGTACTGGCGTCGCTCCTTCGCGCCGACGCCGCGCAAACGCCTACCTTTCGGCATGATCCTTCCTTCCGGGTGCGAAAGCCTGTCGATCAGTGATGCTGGGGCGGACGGATCGCGTCCTGTCCTGACTGAGACACGGCGCTCACGTGTTCCTTCGTCCGATCCAGCACGTCTTCGGCCTTCTTGCCGACCGAGCGGATCGCGTCGGCCGCGCTCCGGCGAACGCCGACCGTTCGGCTTTCGGTGTATGCGCGGATTTCCTCGCCCCAGTACCAGACGGCGAACCCTCCGATGAGCGCTCCGAAGACGAATCGAAACATCGCCCTCCTCCTTTCTCGTTGAGGCGTCCCTCGTCGAGACGTCGAGTCTGTTCGCCGAGCAAGAGGGGTGCCACACCTCGCGGGCGTCGACCGCGGTGGAATCCTGTGGACGACGGTGGAAACGTAGAGTCCATCCGCGCATTCTTACTCGGTAAGTCTTACCGGCCCGGTCATTTCTCCGCCCGACTCTCCTCGCGGCCGGCTCGCGAAACTTCGAGGTCGAAGCCGGGCAGGATGGCCTTGAAGAGGGCGTTCTGGACGAGGCGGACCACGGCGGCCACGGTGCCGACCTTGGGGTTGTCGATCCGCCCGAGCACCTGGGCCTTGGTGGCGACTTCCTCACGCGGCCGATTCTTGAGAACCTTGGCCACCCCGCTCACGACGCGCTCGTACATCTTCCGAACGAGCGGCTTCGACTTGTCCTGCCGCTTGTCGTAGATCTTGAGGTCGTTGAACAACGGCTTGATGTATCCCGTGACGACGCCATCCTTCGCGTCGAGCTCGGAATAGAGGTGGAAGTGCCCGGCCGATGTGTCGAACCGCCCGTACGCGCGGAAGATGTCGTTCAGCTTGGTGACGTCGACTTCTTCGATGCGCACGCCGATGTCGAAGCTCGGGCCGGCCTTGTCCGCCCTGAAGGTCGCGTCGGCGGTGGCCGTGCCGGTCCCCATGAAGGCGCCTTTGAGCTTGGCCACGGCGCTGCCCTCGATCTGCTGGTTGCTGAGATTCGTCAATGTGCCGTCGGTGTCCGCGAGGAAGACGCGGTACGACGGCGTGGTCGCCTTGTTGACGAACCCGACCGTGCTCTTCGTGAGGCGCAGCTCGCTGATCCGAACGACCAGATCAGGGGCGTTGCTCGCCTGCTTGGCGGCGGTCGCGGCCTGTGCGCGCGTCTCGCGCTCGGCGCCGGCCGTCGGCGCCGTGTGCACGTAGTCCACATGAATCCCGTCGATGGCTGCGCGTGACAACGCGACCGTCTTCGTCTCCTGGGCGTACTCGGCATGGCCCGTCGCCGAGAGCACGCCCTTGTCGACCCAGAGGTTGTAGCGATTCGTGATCGGCTTGAAGTAGTCGAGCTCGATGTCGGCGAGCTCGACGTCACCCCGGAAGGCCGGATTGGGCTCCGCCAGGAAGTCGGCCTGACCGTCAGCGGAGAGGCGCCCCGACTCGAACACGAGCGCCGAGAACCGGACGTCGGATGGATAGGGACGCTCGGCGGGACGGTTGCGGATATTGGTCGCCACGAGCTCGAGGTTGCGGATGCGCAACGGCTTGAACGGGCCCTCGTCGACGTAGGTGATGTCGCCGTCGCGAATCTCGAAATGGTTGATCTTCAGCGGGTAGACCGCCTCCAGCGCGTCCTGCCAGCCGCGCTCCTTCACCGGGGTTGGGTCGGCGATCTCCTTCCTCGCTTGCGGCAGGTTGAGGTAGACTTCGGGCTTTTCGAGCTCGACGTCGCCGACGAGGCGCCCATCGAGCAGCGCGGGCCAGTGGACGCTCGCGCTCAGGCTCGCGATGCGGAGCACCGGAGGGTCGGGATAGGCGTCTTGCGTGATCACCACGTCGTACAGGTCGAGCGCGTAGCCCAGCGGGTGGAAGTCGAGCTTGCCGATGCGCGCGGTGTAGCCCTTGAGCGCGTGGTTCATCTTCGCCTCGGTGTACCGGCGCAGCGGCTCGTCGATCAGAAACGCGATGGTGTAGGCGATGACCAGCACGACCGCGATCGGAATGCCGATCGCGATCCAGTGCCGGCGAGCGCCGCGTAGCACGGCGCGCGAGATCGTCGAGAACCGGGATCGGGTATACAACTCCGCCTCCTCCAGCACGACTCACGCGAGCAAGACATGTGCCCGGCGTGAAGCGTGGAAAAAGCGCGAGGCAGGACAATCCTTCTCGGTAAGAGTTACAAGCCCGTCGCGTCGACTGGCGCGAACGCGGAAGCCGGAGAGCTCCGCAAGTTCGCGTCGCGTTGCGCGTTCTCCGGTCACTCCCGGCGTGACGGCGATCTCGGCACGGCCTTTGCCACAGCACGTCGCCGTGTGTATCGTCCGGCCCTCCAGAAGCACCACACAGGCGATCTCTCGCGTAGAGGAGAGATCCGTGCAGCAGGCCCACGACAAGCCGCGCGAGCAGCGGAGCGATCCGAGCCGCGGCGATCAGAAGGCGCAAAGGGACGAGCGGCGTCGTCCGGACGATCGGCGCGAGGAATGGCACGCGGACCCCGAGGACGCGGATCGTGCCGAGCGCCCGCAGCCCCGTCGCTGACGTTTTCGACTACCAGCGGGAAAATACAGCGCTCGGCCCGTCGCGACTCCGGGCGCATTGCATAGAGAGCTGGAGATCTCGGCCCGCCGGGCCGGGGTCTCCAGCTCGACGCACGAAGGGCCACGGCGTCCAGTCGGACGAAAAGAGGGTGGGAGCATGCAAGCGATCAAGATCGTCGCGATCGTGCTGATCGTGGTCGGCCTGGTCGGCCTCGCCTATGAGGGGATCACCTACACGAAGCGCGAAAAGGTACTCGAGGTCGGCCCGATCACGGCCACCAAGGAAACGAAAGAGACCATCCCGCTGCCGCCGATCCTGGGCGGCGCGGCGCTCGTCTGCGGCGTGGTCTTGCTGATCGCCACGGCCCGCCGCTAGGCGCGCGCGGTACTCGCGGCGCGCGGTTCAGCCGAGCCAGACCCGCACCTGATGGGTCGCGCCGTCGTCGACCAGGGGCAGGGCCGCTTGCCCGGCCTCGGCCTGCACGCCGTCGATCTCGACGCGCGACACACCGCGAGTGACACCGTGAGGATTCTCGACGCGCACCTCGTAGCGCGACGCGTGGTAGCGAAAGGTGATTGAAAAGCCGCTCCAGGTCCGCGGGATACACGGGTCGACGAAGAGCAACGCGCCCCGGAGCCGGAAGCCCAGCAGCCACTCGATCCCCGCCCGATACATCCAGCCCGCCGAGCCCGTGTACCAGGTCCAGCCGCCGCGGCCCGAATGGGGCGCCTCGGCGTACACGTCGCCGGCGACCACGTAGGGCTCGACCCGATAGCGATAGAGCCCGGCGCGCGTGCTCGTGTGATTGATGGGATTCAGGAGCGCGAAGAGCTCGCCGGCTCGGTCGCCGTCGCCGAGGGCGGCGAAGGCCATGATCGCCCAGATGGCGGCGTGCGTGTACTGACCGCCGTTCTCCCTGACGCCCGGCGGATAGCCTTTGACGTAGCCCGGGTCCTTCGCGCCGCGCAGGAAGGGCGGCGTGAAGAGCAGAACGATCGCCTGCTCCCGGTGCACGAGATATTCTTCGACCGCGTTCATGGCGCGCGCGGCGCGCTGGGGGTCGGCGGCCCCGGAGAGCACGGCCCACGACTGCGCGATCGAGTCGATGCGACACTCCGCGTTCTCGGTGGAGCCCAGCGGCGCGCCGTCGTCGAAGTACGCTCGCCGGTACCAGTCGCCGTCCCAGCCCGCGGTCTCGAGCGCGTGTCCGAGCGTCTCGAGGTGCTTACGCCATGCTCTCGCGCGCTCGGCGTCGCCGCGCGCTTGCGCGATCGGGGCCCACTGGGCCAAGGTCGTGTGGAGGAACCAGCCGAGCCAGATGCTCTCGCCCCGCCCCTTCTCGCCGACTCGGTTCATCCCGTCGTTCCAGTCGCCGGTCCCGATGAGCGGAAGGCCGTGACTTCCAACGGCCAGGCTCCGGTCGAGCGCGCGGGCGCAGTGCTCGAAGAGCGACGCGCGCTCGACTGACACCGTGGGCTCGAAGTACGCCTCGAGGCTCTCGTCGGCCAGCACGGGCCCCTCGACGAACGGGATCTGCTCGTCGAGGACGGTCGTATCCCCGGTGACCGCCATGTAGTGCGCCGTCGCGAACGCGAGCCAGACCCGATCGTCGGAGATCCGCGTCCGCACGCCGCGGCCCGAGGGTGGATGCCACCAGTGCTGCACGTCCCCCTCGCGAAACTGTCGCGCCGCGGCCCGGCAGAGATGCGCGCGCGTGACGTCACGGGCCGCCACGGTCAAGGCCATGACGTCCTGGAGCTGATCGCGGAAGCCGTACGCGCCGCTCGCCTGATAGAAGCCCGCGCGGGCCCACAGCCGGCAGGCGAGCGCCTGGTAGAGGAGCCAGCTGTTGAGCATGAGGTCGAAGGATCGATCGGGGGTCTTGACCAGCACGGCCGCCAGCAGATCGTCCCACCGGGTGGTGACCGCGTCGAGGACGCCATCCAGGTCGACGGCGCGATAGCGCTGGACGACTGCGCGCGCCTCGTCGACCGACGAGCCCTGACCCAGGAAGACGACGACTTCCGTGCTGGCGCCCGCGGCGAGCAGGCGTGTGACTTGCAGCGCGCCGCAGGGGTCCAGCCCGCCGCCGAGCCGGCCCGAGAGCCGCTCGCCACGCTCGAGCGCGTCGGGATGATCGAGGGTCCCGTTGCGGCCGAGGATCTCGGCGCGATCCCCCGTCCACGCCGTCTGCTTGCCCGCGAGATCGAGGAACGCGACGCGACCGGCGAAGTCGAGCGTCCAGGCGTTGCGCGCGAAGAGCGCGCCGGTCGCTTCGTCCAGCTCGGTCACCACGTGGGGCGCCGTGATCGTCCGCGCGGCGCCGAGCACCCACTCGACGTACGCGGTGACGGTCAGGCGCCGGGAGCGGCGCGAGCGGTTGGTGATCCGCAGGCGCGAGATCTTCAACGGGTCGTCGAGCGGCACGTACTGCAGGAGCTCGAGCGCGATGCCGTGCGAGTCGTGGGTGAATCGACTGTAGCCGTGCCCGTGACGACACTCGTACGACCAGGCGTCCTCCCGGATCGGCAGGAGCGTCGGGCCCCAGAGCCGGCCGCTCTCGTCGTCGCGCACGTAGATCACCTCGCCCGGCTGGTCGCTGACCGGATCGTTCGACCACGGCGTGAGCTGATTCTCGCGGCTGTTGAGGGCCCACGTGTAACCGGCGCCCGACTCCGACACCTGAAAGCCGAGGCGCTCGTTGGCGATCACGTTGATCCACGGCGCCGGCGTCCAGTGACCTTCGTCGAGCACGATCGAGTACTCGCGGCCGTCCTCGACGAAGCCGCCGAGGTCGTTGTCGAATTCGCGATGCGGCCGCGCGGGCGGCGCCTCGAGGGCTGGCTCCCGGTCTTGTGGCGGCCGCCGCTCGCGGCGCCGCGGCGCCGCCGCGCGCTCGGCGCGGCCGACCTGCTCGGCCAGCGTGCCCAGCCGACTCGGCAGCATCACCCGCGCCGCCGCCGCGAGACCGTCGCGCTCGGCGGCGGACAGGAGGTCGGCGCGCAGGACCACGATCGATCCCTCCGGCGTGGCGCCGAGCGTGGGCCGTCCGGCGCGCACCAGTCCTTCGAGCGCAGCCTGGAGATCCTGCAGGTAGGAGGGCGGCTTCTCGTTCAGGATCACGAGATCGACCGCGAGCCCTTTCATCCGCCAGTATTCGTGCGCGCGCAAGAGCTGGCGCACGATCTCGCGATCCTCGATCTCGTCGATGCGCACGAGCACGATGGGCAGGTCGCCGGAGATCCGGTGCGCCCAGAGGGCCGCGGGCCCGAGCGTGTTGCGCGCGAGGACCGCGGCGGGGGCGCGGAGCCGTGGATCGGCGTAGAGGATCCGGTTGGCGATCTGCTGAAAGACGTGCGCCTCCTCCGGCGTGACGCTCAGGTGATGGAGCTGGACCTGCGCCTGCGTCCACGCCAGGGTGGCGATGCGCTCGAACGTCGCGGGGTCGCGGTACTTGTCGGCCCTGGCGAGCGCGGCCGCCCGCGAGCCGGCCACCAGCGTCGAGAACACGACGCGCCCGCTTCGCCCGGGCGCCAGCCGCAGGCGGCGCCTCAGGCTGAAGATCGGATCGAGCACGGCGCCCGTCGTGTTCGAGAGGGGCCGGCCCTCGATCATCGACATCGGCGTGCGGATGCCGCGGCCGCGTCCGAGGAACCGCCCGCGCTCGGTCTCGTACTGCGAGCCGCCGGTGCTCGTGCCCTCCACGAAGACGACGTGCGCGGCCCAGACTCGCGGCTCGTCGGGCGTCCGCGGCCGGCGCGCGGCCAGGAGCGTGTCGAGCTCGGCCACGGCCTCGGTCTGGACGAACAGGTTGGAGAACGTCGGATGAGCCGCGTCGTCTCGGGGCCGCGCCAGCACGACCTCGGCGTACGACGTCACCTCGATCTCGCGCGGCTCGCTGTCGAGGTTCGTCAAGGTGACGCGGCGGATCTCGGCGTCGTCCTCCGGCGAGACGAGCACCTCGAGCCGCGTCAGGAGATTCCCGTCGCGGCGCTGGATCTCGACGCGGTCCTCCAGGAACGTCACCTCGTAGTGGTCGGGCTCGACGCCCGAAGGCTGGAAGCCGGCCGACCACACGGCGCCGCTCCGCGTGTCGCGCAGGAAGATGAAAGTCCCCCAATGATCCCGCGTCGTGTCCTCGCGCCAGCGGGTCACGGCGAGCCCGCCGCAGTGGCTGTAGCCGCCGCCGGCCGCCGTCAGCATCACGAAATAGTGGCCGTTGGAGAGCAGGTGGGTGTGCGGCACCGGATCGGAGGCCGAAGTGAAGTGCCGCGAGGTCGGCGCCACCAGCGCCCGTGTGGCCTCGGGCGCCGGAATTTCCTTCGCCCGGGGCCGCATCACCGGGACGTCACGCGGCGCGCGCTCCTGCAAGATGAGCTCGGTGGCCTGCACCATCGCCTGGCTATGGAACCGCTCGCGCATGAGGCCGTCGAGGAGCACGTTGGCGAGCGCGACGATCGTCATGCCCTGGTGGTGCGCCATGTAGGTGCGGATCACGGCCACGCGTGCGCCCTCCGGCAGGCGTGAGCGCGTGTAGTCGAGCGCCTCGTAGAAGCCGTACGGCCCCAGCCCGCCGGCGCGCTCGAGCTCGCCGAAGTTGCGGGCCGCCGCGGCGGAATCGACCATCGCCGCCAGCGCCGTGGCGTAGGGCGCGATCACGAGATCGTCGCCGAGCCCCCGCTCGAGACCGAGCCCCGGCACGCCGAAGCTCGAGTACTGGTAGGTCAGGTCGAGGTCGCGGACGTTGTAGGCCGATTCCGAGATGCCCCAGGGGACGCCGCGGGCCTGCGCATAGGAGATCTGGCGCTGGACGGCGAGGCGGCACGTCTGCTCGAGCAGACTGCCGTCGGGCTCCCGCATGACGAGCCCGGGCATCAGGTACTCGAACATCGAGCCCGACCACGAGACCAGCGCGATGCCGGACTCGACCGGCGTCATCGGGCGCGCGAGCCGGAACCAGTGCACGGCCGGCACGTCGCCCCGGGCGATCGCGACGAAGCTCGTGAGCCGCGCCTCCGAGGCCAGGAGATCGTAGCCCCCTTCGTCGAGCGATCCGTCGGCGACTCGATAGCCGATGGCGAAGATCCGGCGGGGCTGGTCGAACAGGAATGCGAAATCCATCCCGTCGAAGAGCTCGCGCGCGGCGTGCGCCACCTCGTCGAGACTCTTCAGCAGGCTCTCGGCGGCTCGCGCCGACTCCTCGAGCGCCTCGAGTGTCGGCGCAAGAAGGCCGCGGTCGAGGGGGCCGCCGGCGAGCTCGCGTGCCGCCGCGCGCGCGAGCTCCGGCAGATCGCAGAGCGGGGCCGGGGCGTCGAGCAAACTCGCGACGGCGCTCGCCGCCTCCTGCCGGTCGGCGGGAAGCGCGCGTCGAACGTCGTCGAGCCCTTCGAACCATGGCGCGATCGCGTCGAAGTCGCGCTGATGGGACGCGATCGTCGCCAGGGCGACGTCCGCCCACACGACGGCATCCGCTCCCGCAACGGCGGGCAGTGTCCTGGCCCGATCGCCGAGTCCCCGGACGGCGGTCGCGAGCTCGCGAAGACGGCTCGGCCAGGCGGCGATCGTGGGCGGCTCGGCGGCCAGGGCGGCGCGGAGCTCGTCCACAGGAGCGCGAGACTCCGACGCAAGCGCCTCACGCAGGAGGGCGAGCGCGGCATCGATGCCCCGGTGGATCTCGACTCCGACGATCGGACGGCGAACGCGCTCGCGGGCGGCGACGGCGAGGACGCTCAGGTGGCCGGCAAGATTGCCGCTGTCGACGGAAGACACGTAGCGGGGCTCCAGGGGCCGGAGCGAGCGGGTGTCGTACCAGTTGTAGAGATGCCCGCGGTAGCGTTCGAGGTCCGAGATCGTCGCCAGGGTGGCCTGGAGCCGATCGATCGCGTCGAGCGTTCCGATGAAGCCGAGATCCCGCGCGGCCACGGTCGACAGCAGATAGACGCCCATGTTGGTCGGCGAAGTCCGGTGCGCCACGACGGGCCGTGGATCCTCCTGGAAGTTGTCGGGAGGCAGGGCATGGTCTTCGGCGGTCACGAACGTCTCGAAGAAGCGCCAGCTCCTTCTCGCCGTCGCCACGATGCGCTGCCGCTCGTCCACGCTCAGCTGGTCGGGTGGTCGCGTGGCCACCGGGCGGCTGATCCAGCGCGCTACCACGGGTGAAAGAAACCAGAGGATGACGAACGTCACCGCGACCGCCCGGATCTCGCCCGCGCTGAAGGCTGCGACCAGCCCGGCCACGGACGCCAGCACGAGGGCGCCCGACATGTCCGAGTAGGTCCGGCCGAGGTCGAGCCGGGCGCTCGACTTCACCTGCGCGGCCGAGACCCACTCGAGCATCCGCCGTCGGGTCACGACGAGGCGGAGCAATGTCCGGACGACGGCGTCGCCCATGAGCCATGCCTGGTGCGCGAGGAAGGCGAGGCCGAGCGCGATCTGGGCGCCGGCCAGCGCCAGGCTCTCGCCGAGGCCGCGGAGGTAAGCGCGCTTGGAGCCGCCGGGCCGCCGCGGAATCAGCTCCGCCGATACCGGAACGAGCGCGGGCAGCGCGAGGCAGAGAAGAACCAGCTTGGTCCAGACCAGCGGCGCGCCGGCCGGCAGGGTCCACGCGAGCAGGAGCGTGAGATAGGCGCCGGGAGCCGAGAGCGTCCGCCGCAAGTTGTCGAGCATCTTCCAGCGGCCGATCGTCGGGATCCTGGCCCGCGAAGCGCCCGCGCCGGCGGCGCCGCGGATCAGCCACGGCAAGAGCTGCCAGTCGCCGCGCGCCCAGCGGTGCTGACGCGCCGCCGCGACCTCGTAACGAGCGGGAAAGTCCTCGAAGAGCTCGATGTCGGTGACGAGCGCGGCCCGCGCGAAGAGCCCCTCGAAGAGATCGTGGCTGAGCAGCGTGTTTTCCGGCACCCGTCCCTCGAGCGCTCGCTCGAAGGCGTCGATGTCGTAGATCCCCTTGCCGGTGTACGAGCCCTCGGCGAAGAGATCCTGGTAGACGTCCGAGACCGCGGCGGCATAGGGATCGACGCCGGCGGGACCGGAAAACACGCGCCGAAAGAGCGAGCCCTCGCGCTCGGTGGGCAGGGTCGGCGCGATCCGCGGCTGGAGGATGCCGTAGCCCTCGACGACGCGACCTTCGCGCGGCTCGAGCCGGGGCCGGTTCAGCGGGTGCGCCAGGGTGCCGACGAGCCGCGACGCGGCGCCGCGCGGAAGCTGGGTATCGGCGTCCAGCGTGATCACGAAGCGAATCGACGACGGGACGTTGGACGTCTCGACGATGAACGAGGTGTCGGTCGCGCCGCGCAAGAGGCGATTGAGCTCGTGCAGCTTGCCGCGCTTGCGCTCCCAGCCCATCCAGCGCGCCTCGCTCTTGCTCCAGAGGCGTCGGCGGTGGAACAGATGGAAGCGCGCTTCGCCTCCGCCGGCTGGGCCGTACCGCCGGTTCAGCTCGTCGATGCCCGCGCGCGCGGCCGCGAGCAGGGGCTCGTCGTCGGGCGCGTGCTCCGCGGCGGAATCCGTCCAGTCCGACAGCAGCGCGAAGCGTAGCTCGCCGTCGTCGTTCGCGAGATAGTGGACGCCCAGTCGCGCGATCTGCTCGGCGATCTGCGCCGCGCCGGTGAGGAGCGTCGGCACGACGACCAGGGTCTTGAGCTCGGGCGGCACGCCGTCGGCCAGCTCGAACCGCGGCAGGGCGCGCGGCGGCAGCATCTCGACGACGGCGCGGTTGACGAGCGCGGTCGCCGCGTCCGAGGCGGGCAGCGCCGCGAGCGCCGCGACGGCGAGGACGACGATCAGGCTCACGCCGAGGGTGTTCGTGAACAGGATCGGCAGGCACAGGAGAAAGGCCGTCACGATCGCGATCGACCCCAGATAGCTCCACGTCGCCGAGGCCATGTAGGCGCGGGTCAGTCGCTGCCGCAGCGAGATTTGGTAGCCGAGCGCGTGCTCGAGACTCGGCCGCCCCTTCGAGATCAGGTAGTAGCCGAGATCCTCCGTGCGTCGCTCGCGGTGGCCCGCGAGGGTCAGGGCCTGGCGGGCCACGTTGATCTCCGAGCGTCCCGATCCGCGGGCCAGATCTTCGACCGCGTGGCGATAGCGGTCGCGGGTGGCGAAGTCCATCGCGCCGAACTCGCTCTCGGCGCGGAAGAGACGGTCGATCAGGCTCACCTTCTCGACGAAGTCGGTCCAGTCGAAGGTCGCCATGACGCGAAGGCTGGTGATCACGTTTCGCACCGTCACGTTGGCGGCGGCCTGGCGGTGGTGCTCGATGCGGACGAGGTCGTGCGTGGAGGTGCCGCGAGCAGCGAGCCGCTCGTCGAGCCAGCGCGCCGCCGGCGTGGTGTTCGGGTCTTGATCACGGAGGCGCTGGGCGAGCCGCACCGCGAACGACATGGTGAGGACCGAGTCGCCGAGCGTGCGGAACGCCTGCGGATCGGCCGGAAGATCCGTTTGCCCCAGGAGGAGGTTGGCGAGGCGGTCGGCCTCGAGGCGCGCGGCGCGGCTCTCGACGATCTCGACCGCGAGTCGGCGGAGGTTCTCGATCAGAGTCAATCGAAGCGCGATCGGCACCGCCCACAGCTCGCTGATGCGAAGCGCTTCGGTGCGCTGAAAGGCCAGGACGAAGCGCTGCAGGGTCGCCGGATCGAAGCGGCTGTCCGTATGGGCGACGAACGTCCACGCGAGCTCGAGCGCGCGCGGCGCGCCGGCGAGCGGGCCCTCCTCGAGCGTCGGCAGCTGGCGGTAGAAGCCCGGCGGCAGGTCGGTGCGGATCTCGTTCAGCACTTCCTCGACGATGTAGAAGTTGTCCACGAGCCACTCGGCCGCGGGCGTCGTCGCGCGCTCTTCGTTGATGACGGCCGCGAGCGTCCGATAGCAGCGAAGCAGCACGCGTCCGTTTTCGCGCGTGCGGGACAGCAGCCCGGGGTTCGGTCGTCGGCTCGACGATGCGCGATGGCGCGCGATGGTCTCGGCCATCTCCTCGAGCCGCTCGACGCTCAGGAGCTCGGCACGAATAGGCTCCGCCCCGAAGAGGGTCATCGGGCGATCAGTGTGTGTTCGCCAAGCGAACACCCGGTAAGAGTTACCCGGTAAAGATTGCTTCGTCGAGTGGAGCGTGCGATCACGACCGTCCGACATTTCGTGGGCTTCGATGTGCACCTCTCGTATGCGACACGATGGCACTTCAATTGCGAGAGGCCGAGTGGGAGGATTGCCCTCATGAGAGTGGGTATCGGTCTGATCGCGCTGGGTCTCGTCGGGGGCGTCCTGCCGACAGGGCTTGCTGGTATCGCAAACGCCGGACAAGTGCTGATGGGTACGGCCGGAGCGCTATTCTCGCTGATCGTCTGCTGCCTCGCGGGCGCCGTCGCCGCGCGCCGAGCTCTCGCGCCGCCCGCTCTGCGACGGCAGCGGAACCCCATCGCGTCACCCCAATCCGCTCCTCGCAGCATCTAAGGTCCTCGCTCCCGCCGCGCCGGCGCGGCACTAGAGGTCCAGCAGCCTTTCCAGATTAAGCCAGAGGATCTTGTCCTTGTCCTCTTGGCTCAGGTCCAGCAGCCCCTGCACCCACGCGACGGGCGAGGGATGCCAGGCGACGAACGGCCAATCGCTGCCGAGGACCACGCGATCGGCGCCGACGTGATCGAGCAGAAGCCGCAGTCCGGCCTCGCCGTGCGTGACGCAGTCGTAGTAGAGGCGGCGCTGATAGGAGCTCGGCGGCCTCTGGATATTGGCGCGAGCCTCGGAACGGACCCGCCAGCCGTGATCGAGGCGCCCCATGCCGAAGCACGCCGGCCCGCCGCCGTGCGCGATGCAGATCTTCAGATCGGGACACGCATCGAGCACGCCGCCGAAGATGAGGGTCGCGACGATCAGCGCGTCCTCGACGATGACGCCCAGGTTGTTGGCGAGGCCGAAGCGGTCCGTCTCCTTGAAGAGCAGATTGTGCTGGGGCTGAGGGTGAAAGAACAGCACGGCGCCCATCGCTTCGGCTGCCTTGAACAGCGGCCGGAACCGCGGCTCGTCCCACCCGGCGCCGTTCACCACCGTGTCGAGCTCGGCGCCCTTGAGACCGAGGACGGTCACCGCGCGCTCGAGCTCGTCGATCGCCGCGCCGACGTCCTGAAGTGGCAAGGTGGCCAGTCCCGCGAAGCGTCGAGGCCAGTGGCGGGTCATCGCGGCGATCTCGTCGTTGACGTCGCGCGCGAGCTGCCCGCCCTGCGCGGGCTCGAGGTCGTAGCCGAAGAGGGGCGTATGGATCGAGACGACCTGCGTGTCGATGCGCAGGGCGTCCATGTCGCGCAAGCGCTCCTCGGGCGTGAAGCGCACCTTCGCGTTCGGGACGCGGCTGCGCCGTCCGTTCGTCACGGTGGCGCCGAGACCTGGGCCCGACTCGAAGCGCGTCCCGTACCAGGAGCCTCCGCCATCCACCGTGCGCCACAGACACTGCGGCATCAGGTGCGCGTGGACGTCGATGGTCCGCACGAGGCGCCCTCCCTTTTTGCCTTGACACCTTCGCGACGTCGCTGCTAGACGTGGGCGACCGCCGTCACGGCCGGCAGCGCCCGCACGTTCATCGCCGCACCTCGGCCGGCGGGGCCCCAGCCCCGCGGCGGCCTGCGGCACGTAACACACCCTATCAGAGGAGGAGCGCATGGGGACGCTGGCAAAGAAGCTCGCGGTCCTGATCGCGTTGACCACCGTTCTCGTGCCGATGCCCGAGCCGCCGGCCGCGGCGGGCAAGCTGAGTCTTTGGCGGCTCAAGACGTACATTCCGCCCGCGGACAAGATTCTCGACACCAACGCGCAGGAGTGCGCAAAGAAGGCCGGCGTCGAGCTCGCGATCCAGACCTACACCTTCGACGACATGTGGACGAAGTTCACCGCGGCGATCGAGTCGAAGACGTTGCCGGACATCGCGGAGCTCGACGCGGTCGGGCCGGCGCGCCTCGCGAACCTGGGACGGCTCGCCGACGTGTCGGACGTGGTGGCCGCGGCCGCGAAGGAGCTCGGGACGATCTTGCCCAACGCCGACGGCGCGGTGAAGTTCGGCGGGAAATACTACGCGGTGCCGCATTACGCGATCCCCCTCGTTCTCTTCTATCGACCCGACATCCTCACCAAGGTGGGAGCCGAGGCCCCCGATACGTGGGAGGACATCCAGAAAGTCTCCGAGAAGGTCAAGAAGGCGGGCGTGCAGGAGTATCCCAACGGCTTTCCGTGGAATCGCACCGGCGACGGCTACGATCCGGCCATGAGCCTGTTCTGGAGCTACGGCGCCGCCTGGGTCGACAAGAGCGGCAAGTTCACGGGCATTCCGAAGGCGGCGGGGGTCGAGGCGCTCAAGGTCGTGACGCGAGCCTATCTCGCCGACAAGACCTCGGCCTTCGACTATCTCTCGTGGTCCGGCGCGACAAACAACGAAGCGTTCATGGCCGGCAAGATCACGTTCACGCCGAACGGGCCGAGCATCCTCTACCAGGAAGAGTCGACCCAGCACCCGCTCCTCAAGGACACGGCGATCAAGGTCATGCCCAAGGGGCCCGCCGGCCGCAATCTCGCGCTCACGTTCGTGATGAACTGGGCGGTGCCGACGGACGGCAAGTCACCGAAGGAGGCCAAGGCGCTCATCGGGTGCGTGATGGCCCGCGAGAACTTCGTGAAATACATGTCGGGATCGTTCCGCCAGATGGTGCCGCTCTTCGCCAAGCCGCTCGACGATCCGTACTGGAACACGCCCGGCGGAAAGATCATCGTCGACACGGTGAAGCAGGGCCATCCAGTCGGCTGGCCGGGCCCGACGACCCCGGCGGCGGCGGAGGTGGTCTCCGGTAACGTGCTCACGGACATGATCACGCGCGTGATCGTCGACAAGGTGACGCCCGAAGCGGCCATCGACGAAGCCAACAAGCGGATCAAGGAGATCTACGACCGCCTCCCGGTGAAGTGAATGTGCTGACCGATCGCCACCGGGAGCGACTGCTGGGTTACGCCCTCATCGCTCCCGTCGCGATGTTCCTCGGCGCGCTCGTCGCGTACCCGTTCCTTTCGGCGATCTACCTGAGCCTCACCGAGAAGACGGTGGGCTATCCGGCGCATTTCGTGGGGCTCAGAAACTACGAAGCGCTCCTCGAGAGCGGGCGCTTTCGCATCGTCGCCTGGAACAGCGCCGCCTTCACCGTCGGCTCGATCGTCGTGAAGCTCGTGATCGGTATGGCCATGGCGCTGGCCCTGCACAACGTCGTGCGTGGCAACCAGTTCATCCGCGGCATCCTGCTGCTGCCCTGGGTGATCCCCACCGTGGTCATCGCTCTCACGTGGAAATGGCTGATGGACCTTTTCCGCGGGCTCATCAACGTGGCGCTGATCGACGTCGGGGCGGTGAGGAGCGGCGTGCACTGGCTCGGCGATCCCACCCTGGCCATGGCATCGGTCATCACGGCCAACGTCTGGCGTGGCTTTCCGTTCTTCGGCGTGTCGTTCCTGGCCGCCATGCAGACGGTGCCCCAGGAGCTCTACGACGCCGCCGCGGTGGACGGCGCCGGGAGCTGGGAGAAGTTCTGGCGCATCACGTTGCCGAGCATCAAGGGCGTGGTCGCGGTGGTGACCCTGCTCAGCACGATCGTCACCCTGAACGACTTCAACATCGTGTACATCATGACGCGCGGCGGACCCGGGGCGGCCACGCACATCTTCGCTACCTACAGCTACGAGCTCGGCATCATGTCGCAGCGCTGGGGCTTGGCCATGGCCGCGTCGATGGCCTCGCTGCCGCTGGTCGCGCTGCTCATCGTGGCGGTCGTGCGGTACCTGCACCGGGAAGAGGAGTGACGATGCGGGGCGCCACGCTCGCGCGCTGGGCGGTGCTGGCGCTCATCCTCGCCATCGTCTTCGTGCCGATGTACTGGATCGTCGCGACCTCGTTCAAGACCGGGCGCCAGATCCTCCTCTCGGAGAGCGTGTACGTGCCGCGGCCGTTCACCGTCGACAACTACGTCTACCTCTTCGAGGAGAGTCGCTTCGCGTTGTGGATTCGAAACAGCGCCATCACCGCCATCGCGAGCACCCTGCTCTCGCTCGCCATCGGCACCGCCGGCGCCTATTCGCTGACGCGGCTCTCGTTTCCCGGACGCCGGACCTTCGGCGCCATCGTGCTCATCACTTATCTCGTCCCGCCCGGGCTGATGTTCATCCCGCTCTACCGGACCTTCATCGGCCTCGGCTACACGAACTCGCTCGGCACCTTGATCCTCGCGTACCCGACCTTCCTGGTCCCGTTCGTGACGTGGCTGCTGATGGGGTTCTTCCGCTCGATCCCGCGCGAGCTGGAGGAAGCGGCGCTGGTCGATGGCGCGACGCGATTGCAGGCGATGGTGCGCGTGGTGCTGCCGCTGGCTGCGCCGGGCCTCCTGGCGGCGGGCCTGTTCTGCTTCACCTTGTCCTGGAACGAGTTCCTCTATGCCCTGATCTTCATCGCCGACGACAGCCTGAAGACCTTGCCCGTGGGTCTGTCGGAGTTCGTCGTCTCCGACTTCGCGTTCTGGGGCCAGCTGATGGCGGCGGCCGCCCTGGCGTCGCTGCCGGTGATCGTCGTGTATATCTATCTGCACAAGTACATGGTTCAGGGGCTGACCGCGGGCGCGGTGAAGGGCTGAGGGAGCCATGACGAGGTTGACGCCGACCCTCGCGTCGTCTCGCGGCGGGCTTTCTGGCGCCGCTCCTCTTTGGGCTCTCGTTCGGCGGCGGCTTCGTCGCCGCGCAGTCCGTCGGCGCGATGGACGCCATCACGCCGGTCGACCAGCCGCTGGTCGCCACCATCGATCACGGCCCGGCGGGGATCGCGGCGCCGCAACCGACGGGCGCCGGGATCGTCGTCAGCCGATGCTTCGACGTTGAGGTCGAACCGCTCCGTCCTGTCCAGGACCGCGCTCCTCCCTCTCTCGCCTCCTAACTAGCGACCGCCGGCGCGCCTCGCAGCTGCGTCGCAGCGGGACTCGGCGGCGGCGATGGCTCAGCAGGCGCCGATGGTGAGCGACTGTGACAAGTGGATCGCCAAGATCAACGCCGAGGCCGGCATCCGCGTGGACGAGGCAGGCTGGAAAGCCCGGCAGGACGTCGACGAGATCTACAAGATGTGCAAAGA
>Ga0066709_100000612_pt1 | contig 20112 bp, 12 predicted proteins | sample GraSoiAngelo_158_FD_79665 | JGI IMG/M metagenome (GOLD analysis project Ga0066709, IMG submission 79665) | Grasslands soil microbial communities from the Angelo Coastal Reserve, California, USA - 14_1009_16_30cm | ecosystem: Environmental > Terrestrial > Soil > Grasslands | place: USA...
CGCGATGCGGGGGTGCTGGGCCAAACGGGCGACCGTCTCGGGCGTGATCGACGCCCCGGTCCGCGAGGGAACGTTATAGAGAACGATCGGGCGGTCGATCGCGTCGGCGACGGCCCGATAGTGCGCCAGGAGCCCTTCCTGTGTCGGGCGGCAGGAGTAGGGCGTGATCACCATCACGCCGTCCGTGCCGAGCCGGATCGCCTCGCGGGAGAGCTCGATCGTCTCGTCGGTGGTCGCGGTTCCCGTCCCGGCGATCACCGACGCCTTTCCCTTCGCCGCTTCGATCACCGCCGCGATCACGCGCGCCCGCTCCTCCCGTGTCAGCGAGGTCGCTTCCCCGGTGCAGCCGCAGGGATAGAACGAGCGGATTCCCTTCTCGACCAGGTGCTCGGTCAGGCGCGCGAGCGCCGTGGTGTCCACGGCTCCCTTTCGGAACGGCGTCACCAACGCGACGCCGACTCCTTCGAACATGGTCTTGGGATCGGTCATGCTCTAGTCCTCGTTACTCGGGAGGAGGCGCGGCCCGCTCCCGGGCAGGTACGGAGCTGAAATCGAATTCGAACGGACCGTACTCCTCCTCGGGCTTCGCCTCGACCGGCTCGTCGCGCCGGAACGTGGGTCCCGGCTTCTCGTCTTCGGCCGCGGGCAACCGCGTCGCCGACAGCCGGTACGTCCCCGCCGGTACCCGGACCGCGTACGCGCCCGGGCCAACGCGCTCCACCCGCCGGAAGAGCGTCGAGTCCGTCGTCTCGACCGCCTCGATACGGAAGCGCGCGGTGGAGTCGGGCGTGACGATCTTTCCGCTCAGGATCGCCGGCGCCTTGGGATCGACCGCGACGATATTAATACTATCGGCTTCCATCCTCTCCGGCGTCAAGCGGATCGGAGAGGGGTAGCTCACGATCAGATCGGTCTCGGGATCGATCGACCCGTTCGAGTTGCGATCGTAGAACGCGTGGACCGTGAACCCGCGATTCGCGGGGAGACCTCCGAGCGAGTAAACACCCCCGGTGTCGGTCTCGGTCGCGTAGGTGGGAACGACCTCCATCGTGTCGGGGCGCGGCCCCAGCGAGTCCGGGAACGCGAGGATCGGAACTCCGGCCCGCCGAAGCGTCTTCGCCCGCAGCACTCCCGAGATCCTTCCCCGGTCGAGGGAATCGCCCGTGCTGAAGTGGAGCGTCACCGCGTTCCTCATCGGCACGCTCCGCGCGTCGCGGATCGTCCCGCTCAGGAGAACGATGTAGGTCGTGCGCTCGGAGAGCGGCCGATCCCACACGACCCGGACCCTCCGCCCGCTCCAATCGAAGGTCTGTCGTCCCACGGGCGGGTAGATTCGAAACCCGTCGCGGACGGTCGTCCGGTCCATCGTCTCCGAGAACGTGATCTCGACCGGCGAGTCGACCGGCAACCGAACCGCGCTGTCGGGAGGCGCCGCCGCGATCACGCGGGGAGCGATGACGTCGATCGGACCCCCGGGGGGGAAGATGGAGCGGGCGCATCCCCCGAGACCGCCGCCGATCAGGATCGCCGCGGCGGCAAGGAGGATCCGACCTCTCACCGGCGCCGGCGTCCCTTCGCGGCCGTCGGCTTCTTCTTCGCCTTCGTTGTCTTCGTTTTCCGAGGAGCGGCTGACTTGCCGAGCCACAGGTAGAGAATCGCCTTCTGGAGGTGGAGCCGGTTCTCGGCCTGATCGAATACCGCCGATTGCGGCCCCTCCATAACGTCGTCCGTGATCTCCTCGCCCCGGTGGGCCGGGAGGCAGTGGAGCACGACCGCGCCCGGCTTCGCGCGGCGGAGCAGCTCGGCGTTGATCTGGTAGGGACGGAAGATCGGGAGACGCCGTTCGCGCTCCGCCTCCTGGCCCATGCTCGCCCAGACGTCCGTGTAGAGGACGTCGGCCCCCTCCGCTGCAGCGGCCGGCGATCGGTGGATCTCGATCTTCCCCCGCCCCGCCGATTCCACCTGCGCGATCAGGTTCCGGTCGGGATCGTAACCTTCGGGGCATGCGATCCGGACGGTGAGCCCGAAGAGCCCGGCCGCCTCCACCCAGGAGTTGGCCACGTTGTTTCCGTCACCGATGTAGGCGACGACGATGCGGTCGAGGTTTATCTTCCTCTCGTAGAGCGTGAAGAGGTCGGCGAGGACCTGGCAGGGGTGGAGCCAGTCGGTCAGCCCGTTGATCACCGGCACGCTGGCGTGGCGCGCGAGGCCCACGGCGAGCTGGTGATCGAACGTCCGGATCATGATCCCGTCGACGTAGCCGGAGAGGACCCTCGCCACGTCCTGGACCGGCTCGCGGGAGCCGATCCCGATCTCGCGATCGGTGATGAACACCGATTCCCCGCCCAGCTGCGTCATCGCGACCTCGAACGACAGCCGGGTGCGGAGGCTGGGTTTGTGGAAGATGAGCGCCAGGGACTTCTGGGCCAGCTCCTGGTGCTTTCGACCCGCGCGGAGGTCGGCCTTGAGCTTGGCCGCGACCGAGAAGAGCCGGTCGACGTCGGCCCGGGTCAGATCGACAAACGACAATAGGTCCGGATTCATGCGTCGCGCCCCCTGGGTGGTGGTTTCCGCGGCCGCGGCTTGCTCACGCCCGCGGGTGGGCCCGAGAGTAGGCCGCCTTGAGGCGGCGCCGCGTGACGTGCGTGTAGATCTGGGTGGTGGCGAGGTTCTGGTGGCCGAGCAGCTCCTGGACCGCCCTCAGATCGGCGCCGCGGTCGAGGAGGTGGCTCGCGAAGCTGTGGCGGAGCGCGTGGGCGTGCGTCGCGGCGCTAGGGCCCAGGCGGCCCAGGATCGCCGTCACGTCGCGCTCCAGCGTCCGCGCCGTCACGCCTCGCCCGCGCGCCCCCGGTAGGAGCGCCTCCGCGGGCTCGGGCACACGTCCCAAGGCGGCCCAGTAGCGATGGAGCGCCGCCACGGCGCGCCGGCTCACGGGGACGACGCGCTCGCGGCTTCCCTTTCCCAGGACCCGTACGAGGTGGCGCCGCTCGTCCAGCCGGTTCCGGGTGAGCCCGGCCAGCTCTCCCACGCGGAGTCCCGCGCCGTAGAGGCACTCGACGGTCGCGAGGGCGCGCAGCGAGCGGAAGTCGTCCGCAGGGATCCTCCCCGCGAGGTCATCGAGGAGGGCGTTCAGAGCCGTCTCCGAGATCGAGGCAGGCAGCGTCTGGGGCAAGGACACGCGCGGCAAGGCGCCGCGCGTCGTGGCGGTCGGGTGTCCGCGCCGCTCCATGAATCGGAGGAAGGAGCGCACCGCGGCGAGCGATCGCGCGAGCGTCCGCGCCGCGATGGGCCGCTTCGCGTCGGTCCGCTCGAGCGATCGGGCCGCGGCGTACGCGGTGACCAGCTCCGGCGTCAGGTCTTCCGGGACGCGGGCCGCCCGCTTGAGGCGAGACCGGGCGAACGCGTTGAGCCGGTTGAGCTCGTCCCGATAGGCGCGCACCGTCGCGCTCGAGCAGCGGCGGTGCTCCTCGAGGTGGCGGAGGTAATCAGCGATCCAGCGTTCCACTCAGCGCTTCCGTCGACTCGGTTTCGACACGGGTCTTGCACTTCGGACACTGGAGGAAGTCGCCCTTCGACTTGGTGTGCTTCTGGACGAGAATCGGCGAATCGCAATTCGGGCACTTCTGCTTCACGGGACGATCCCAGATCGCGAAATCGCACTCGGGATAGCGGCTGCATCCGTAGAACGGCTTTCCGCGCCGGGTCCGCCGCTCCACCAGCTCGCCCTGCACGCACTTCGGGCACGCGATCTGGAGCGTGAATGGCCGGGTCCCCTTGCATTCGGGATATGTCGAGCAAGCGAGGAATTTGCCGAAGCGACCGGTCCGGACCCGCATCGCGCTCCCGCAGATCGGGCAGAGCGCCGTGGGCGGCGCTTCGGCCGGCACGCCCTCTTCCTCGAGCGGCATCGTCGCCTTGCACTCGGGATATCGCGGGCACGCCAGGAACGGGCCGCTCCTCCCGAATTTCTTCACCATCTTCGAGCCGCACTTCGGGCACGGTGTCTCGGTCTCCTGGACGAGGGAGGCGCGGACCTTCTCTTGCTGGGACTCCGCCTTCGTGAGATAGCTCTGGAACGGCGTGTAGAAGCCCGACACGACGTCGGTCCAGGCGTCCTTCCCCGTCTCGATCCGGTCGAGCTGGCCCTCGAGCCGGGCCGTGAACTCCACGTCGAACACGTCCGAGAACATCTTGCCGAGAAGCTTCCAGACCGTCATGCCGAGCTCGGTAGGCACGAGCTTCCCGCGGTCCCGCGTCACGTAGTCGCGGCTCAGGATCGTGCTGACGATCGTCGCGTAGGTGCTCGGTCGCCCGATTCCCTTCTCCTCGAGCGTCTTGACGAGCGTCGCCTCGGTGTAGTGGGGCGGGGGCTCGGTGAAGTGCTGCTCGGGCAGAATCTCCTTCATGGCGAGCGCGTCGTTCACTGCGAGCGCCGGAAGCTTGCTCGCCTCAGGGCCCGTCTCCTCGATCAGGGTCGTCGAATAGGCCCGCGCGAAGCCGTCAAAGAGCACGCGGCTCCCCGACGCGCGCAGGAGATAGGAACCCGCGGTGATCTCGGCGGTCGTCGTGAGGACCAGGGCCGGGTTCATCTGCGAGGCGGCGAAGCGCTGCCAGATCAGCTCGTAGATCCGATACTGGTCATGGTCCAGATGGCTCTTCACCGAGGCCGGCGTGCGCAGGACGGACGTCGGCCGCACCGATTCGTGGGCATCCTGTGATGTCTCCCTCGAGCGGTACTGCCGGGGCTCGGCCGGGAGATAGGCGTCCCCGAACTGCGACCGGATGAAGTCGCGCACCTCGGCGAGCGCGTCCGGCGAGACGCGGGTCGAGTCGGTACGCATGTAGGTGATCAATCCCGTCGACCCTTCTGATCCGACGTCGATCCCCTCGTAGAGCTGCTGGGCGATCACCATCGTTTTCTGTCCGCTGTACTTGTAGCGCCGGAACGCCTCCTGCTGGAGCGTGCTCGTGATGAACGGCGGGAGCGGATTCCGCTTCTTCTCCTGGGTGCGGATGTTGGAAACGACGAAGCGCTCCTTACCGAGCGCCGCGGCCTCCGCCTTCGCCTGCGCCTCGTTCTCGAGCGCGAGCTTCTCGCCGCCCTTCTTCTGAACGCGGGCGCGAAAGACGTCGCCTTTCGGGCTGGCGAGGTCGGCGTCGATCGTCCAGTACTCCCTCTGCACGAACTTCTGGATCTCGTCCTCGCGCTCGCAGATGAGCCGCAGCGCGACGGACTGCACGCGGCCGGCCGAGAGCCCGTAGCGGATCGTCTTCCAGAGGAAGGGGCTGACCTTGTATCCGACCAGGCGGTCCAGGACGCGCCGCGCCTGCTGGGCGTGCACCTTCTGCATGTCGATGGTGCGGGGGCTCAAGAGAGCCGCCTCGATCCCGCGCTTCGTGATCTCGTAGAACGCGAGCCTCTGGATCTTGGAAGCGTCGCTGCCCAGGGTCTCGGCCAGGTGCCACGCGATCGCCTCGCCCTCGCGATCGGGATCGGGCGCGAGATAAACGGTCGAGGCCCGGTGGGCGCTCGCCTTCAGATCCTTGACGATCTTGGCCTTGCCCTTGATGAGAATGTAGGAAGGCTCGAAGCCATTCTCGATCTCGACGCCCAGCTTGCTCTTCGGAAGATCGCGCACATGGCCGTTCGACGCCTTGACCTCGAATCCGGCCCCCAGATACTTCTGGATCGTGCGCGCCTTGGCCGGAGACTCGACGATCACGAGGTTCCGGCCGTTCCGGGCGGGTTTGCCGTTCGTGGCGGCGACTCTAGCCGCGGCTTTCCCCGCCGCGGACCCTTTCCGTTTCGCGGCCGCGCCGCGCACCACCCTGACGGCGGACGCACGCTCGGCCGGCTTCGCCGCGGGCGACTTCGCCGGCGCCGTTGGCGTCCTCTTGGCCGCTGTCTTCTTCGCTTTGGGTTTCGGGCTCACGCTGTCAGTGCACCCAGGCCGAGGACGACTGGGAGAAGGAAACCCCGTTCTCGTCGTCGAACCACCGTATGAGGACGTCCGTCGCAAGCTCCTTCGCCTGAGTTTCGCTGTCCAGGGAGGAGCCCATCTCCTTCGCGCGGACCAGGATCTCCTCGAACTGCTCGGGCGTCACCTTCCCGCCCTCCAGCAGGCCGAAGAGGTAGCCGAATGCAGGATTCGTCAGCAGCAGGGCGCGCTCCGGGCCAGTGGGCACGCGGACGCTGGACCGCTCCTTCACGGCCTCCGGGACGTAGTCCTCCCGCGCGTACGGCTCGAGGGCGCTGAAGATCATCTCGAAGGCCCGGTTCACGACCTCGGCATCGAAGCGCCCGGAGTCGAGCACCTCGGTCAGCTCGAGGAGCGCGTCCTCGTTGCCTTCGACATACGCCTTCAGCTGCGTGACGATCACAACCATCATCTCCCGAATACTGTCATCCATGAGGCGTTCCCCCTCTCATTCAGGCACCGTGACATTTCTTGTATTTCTTGCCGCTGCCGCAAGGGCAGGGGTCGTTTCTTCCCACTTTCTCTTCCTGCGCCACCATCGGCGCCCGGCGCGCCGCGGGCGGAGCGGCCGGGGCCGCGGCGCCCGCTTGAGCCTCCGGCGTGCCGAAGGCGGTCACCGCCGCGTGCCTCGTCTCCTGCCTGGGGACGCGGACGCGGGGCGGCGGCGCCAGGTCGGGCCGCTCCGAGGCTCCCCCGCCGGACATCTCGCGGCCGGCGGAGCCGCCCACCGCGATCGGCCGGCCGGGCATCGGCTCCAGCACGAGCGTCGCGCGGAAGATCGTCCGCACCGTCTCCTCGCGGATCGAGCGCGTCAGCTCCTCGAACATCGCGAATGCTTCCCGCTTGTACTCCAAGAGCGGATCGCGCTGGCCGTACGCGCGGAGCCCGATCCCCTCGCGCATGTGATCCATCTCTCGAAGGTGATCCATCCAGTGCTCGTCGATCACGTCGAGAAAGACGTGCCGCTCCAGCTCGCGGAGGATCGGAGGCGATAGCTCCGTCTCCTTCTCGTCGTACGCCTTGCGGAAGATCTCCTGGAACGCCTCCGCGGCCACCGCCGGGGCCGGCATGCGGTCTCCCGAGCCCGGAATCACGGCGGGCCGAAGCAGGAGTTGGCTCAGATCGTTCCCGAGCCGCTTCCAATCCTCCTCGTCATACCGCTCCCCGCCCCCGAGGTAGGTTTCGACGCGCTCCTCCACGACCTCGTCCATCATCTCCAAGATTGTTTCCTTGAGATCCGCTTCCTCGAGGGCGCGAAGGCGCTGCGCGTAGATCACCGTGCGCTGGCGGTTCATCACGTCGTCGTATTCGAGAAGGTGCTTTCGGATGTCGAAGTTGTGCGCCTCCACGCGCCGCTGCGCGCGCTCGATCGCCCGCGTCACCAGCCCGTGCTCGATGACCTCGCCCTCCTGGACGCCCAGCTTCTCCATGATCCCCGCGATCCGCTCGGACCCGAAGAGGCGCATGAGATCGTCCTCGAGCGACAGGTAGAAGCGCGAGTGTCCGGGATCCCCTTGCCGCCCGCTTCGGCCGCGGAGCTGCCGATCGATCCGCCGGCTCTCGTGCCGCTCCGTCCCGAGAATGTGGAGGCCGCACGTGACCTCCTCCTTGCAGCGGGCCACGTTCTGCCAGACCCCGTTTCGCAGGCGGCTCTGCGAGCCCGCCATGCACTCGCGGTCGCACCGGATCACGCCGGTCTCGAGCTTGATGTCGGTTCCGCGGCCGGCCATGTTGGTCGCGATCGTGACCGCGCCCCGCCGCCCGGCGCCGGCGACGATCCCCGCCTCCTGCTCGTGGTACTTCGCGTTCAGGACGCTGTGGGGAACCCCTTTCCGCTTCAAAAGCCGGCTCAAGGTCTCGGACGCCTCGACGCTGATCGTCCCGACCAGCACCGGGACCTTCCCCTCGTGGAGCTCGGCGATCTCGTCGACCAGAGCGTTGTACTTCTCCCGACGCGTCTTGAAGATCACGTCGTTGGAGTCCTCGCGCCGGGCAGGTTGGTTCGTCGGGATCACGATGACGTCCCGCTTGTACGTGTGCCAGAACTCGTTCGCCTCGGTCTCCGCGGTTCCGGTCATGCCGGCCAGCTTCTCGTAGAGCCGGAAGTAGTTCTGGATCGTGATCGTCGCGAGGGTCTGCGTCTCACCCTCGACCTTCACGTTCTCCTTCGCCTCGATCGCCTGATGGAGCCCGTCGGAATAGCGCCGGCCCGGCATAAGCCGGCCCGTGAACTCGTCGACGATCAGGATCTTCCCGTCCTGGACAACGTACTCCACGTCCTTCTCGAAGAGCGAATAGGCCTTCAGGAGCTGGAGGACGTTGTGGACGCGCTCGCTCCGCTCTCCGTGGACCCGCTCCAGCTTCTTCTTTTCCGCGACCTTCTCGGCCGGCGAGAGCGACTCGCTCGCGTCGATTTCCCCGAGCTCCACCGCAAGGTCCGGCAACAGGAATAGGTTCGGGTCCCGCTGCGAGAGGAGCAGCCTCCCCTTCTCGGAGAGGTCGACCGAATGGCTCTTCTCGTCGATCGAGTAGAAGAGGTCCTCGTCCACCTCGCCGAGCCGCTTGTCCCGGATGAAGTCGAGCTCGACTCGCTGGATGAGCCTCTTCAGCCCCGGCTCCTCGGCGAGGAGTTTGAGCAGGCGCTTGTTCTTGGGCGCGCCGCGCCTCGTCTGGAGCAGCTTCACTCCCGCCTCGTACTCCTTCTCGGGGTCTTTGATGAGACCCTCCGCCTCGGCGAGAATGCTGTTCGTGACCTGCATCTGGGCTCGCACGACGCGGTCGACGTCCGGCCTCATCTCGTCGTATTTCTGGAGGCTGTGCTCCACCGGGCCCGAGATGATGAGCGGCGTGCGGGCCTCGTCGATCAGGACCGAGTCGACCTCGTCGACGATCGCGTAGTGGTGCCCGCGCTGCACGCGATGGTCGCGGTGTCGGGCCATGTTGTCGCGCAGGTAGTCGAATCCGAACTCGTTGTTCGTGCCGTACGTGATGTCGCACGCGTAGGCCGCCCGCCTCTGGTTAAAGTCCATCGAGTTCTGGATGCACCCGACCGTGAGCCCGAGCGTCGTGAATACCGCGCCCATCCATTCGCTGTCGCGCTTGGCGAGGTAGTCGTTCACCGTGACCAGGTGCACTCCCTTCCCGGTCAGCGCGTTCAAGTAGATCGGCAGCGTCGCGACCAGCGTCTTTCCCTCGCCGGTGGCCATTTCCGCGATCTTCCCCTCGTGGAGCGCGATCGCGCCGAGAAGCTGGACGTCGAATGGGACCATGTCCCACGCGATCGGCTGCCCGACGACGTCCCAGGTCTTCCCGCAGAGCCGCCGGCAGACTTCCTTGACCACCGCGAACGCCTCGGGGAGAAGATCCTCGAGCGTCTCGCCCGCTTCGAGGCGGGCGCGAAATTCGACGGTCTTCCCCGCCAGGGCCTCGTCCGAGAGGGCTTGGAGCTTCTCGAACTCGGCCGAAATGGCCTCCACGAGCGGCCACATCCGCTTGATGTCGCGCTCGTGCTTGCTTCCGAAGAGTCGGGCGATCAGGTTGACGACCATGCCACCTTTAGATGCAGGGGATCCGCTCGGCGGGTCCCGAGGGGGGGTTCGAGGAGCCTTCCCAGACGCTTAGAGCCTGATACAGCGAAACCCCAGGGGCCTCCGGCCGCCGGGGTTGATCACTCAGGATGGTCCCTTTAAGTGATTGTATTTCGTGGACTTAGGCACATGCCTCCGGATTTGTCTGACGTGCGTTCGGGCAAAATGGTAGGGGCCCCCGGCCGGGGGTGTCAAGCGGGAAACGACCTATCTAAGTAGAAGCTCCATGGCGAAGCCCGCCGAAAGCGGAATCCGGAAGTTGTCGTCGAGGGGAATGGGGAGGAGCTCGAAGAGGGTGGCTGTCAGCGCTCCCACCAGACCCACCATCGGGGGCACGCCGGGCATGAGGAGGGTGAGCCCGAAGCAGACGAGGAAGCAGGCGATGCTGCCCTCGAGCGTTTTCCCACCGATGAGGCGCACCCGGCCAATCCACTTGCCCACGATCGCCGCCACCGTATCGCCCAGGATCAGGAACATGAGCGCGAGGACCGCGACCGGCTTCGGGAAGAGGTGGATCGTGAGGAGGCAGGCGATCAGGAGATATGTGGAGCCGAGCAGCGATGCCTCTTCGTGATTCCGGAGCAGCTCCCCGAAGAAGTGGCGGAAGACGTGGCGCGTCCGCGGGTGATTCAGCCGGAACACCTCGATCGCGAGCGACACGATGACCAGCGCGAGCAGGCCCCGCTCCCAGATGCGCATCCAGGAGTCCGGCGTGAGGTAGTAGCCGATGGGGATGGCGAGGGAAGCCAGGTGGATCGACTTCCTCTTGATCTCCGAAAGTAAGTGCACCCGGTCGGCCTAGAGCTGGTCCGCCGAGGGAACGCCGTAGAGCGCTTCGTAGCGGCGCCAGATGGTATAGACCTGCTTCACGTAGTCGCGAGTCTCCCGGTACGGGATGAGCTCCACCCACAGATCGTCCACCACGGGGCGGTCGCGGAGCCAGCGCCGCACCGCCTCCTCGCCCGCATTGTAGGCCGCCATCGCCGCGCGTGGGTCCCCAAACTCCGCGATCAATCCGCGAAGGTACCTCGCCCCGAGGCGGACGTTCAAGTCGGGGTCCGTGAGCGCCGTCTCGGCGACCGGCGAGCCGTTCAGGCGCGAGGCGGTCGACGGCAGGAGCTGCAGCAGGCCCCAGGCGCCGGCCTTCGAGCGCGCGGCGCGCTGGTAGGCGCTCTCCTGGCGCATGATCGCCCACAGGAGGGCCGCGCTCAGGCTATCCCGCTTCGCCGAGCCGAGCACCGCGACCGGATAGGCCGGCGGATACTCGAGGCGCTGGGGGGGCGCGCCGTCGGAACGTCCCACCCGAAAAATCCCGATCTCCTCGAGGGCGTCGGTGCACGAGCGCGCCATCGGATCGTCCTCGCGCTGCGCGCGATCCCGAAGCTCGTCGACCATGAGGTCCGTGGCGCCCACGGCGCCCAGGAGGCGGATCGCGATCGGAAGCTCCGGGTCGAACCGCGGCGTCCGGACGCGGGCGCGGCTCGCCTCCCTCGTGCGGCCCTGTTTCTGGCCTCGGCGCGCCTTGGGGTCCGCGGCTCCTGCCGGATCGATTTCCCGCCGCTTCAGCTCCTCCGCCGCGCGGACACCCTCGTACGACCATGGATCGTCCAGGGTCACCTTCTGGAGCTGCGCCAGCGCCAGCGCGGTGTCCCCCTTCGCGAACGCGATGCGGGCGCGCCAGTAGTGCGCCGGATTCTGGTAGACGTCGTAGATGAACTGGAGAGCCGAGTCGGGCTGACCTGCCCGGATGCAGGCGATCGTGGCGTGGGCCATCAGGGCCTGCGTCGTCGCCGCGTCCCGGACATAGCGGCGCGCCCACGAGAAGATCCCGAGCGCCTCGGCCGGGGTCTTTCGATCCTCCCACTCTCGAGCCCGTTCCCAGGCCGCCGTGGCCCCGGCGGCGCTCATGGAATCCAGCGACACCGCGAGGAGGAAGTTGCGGTCCATCGCCTCGAAGTCGCCCATCCCCCGCCGGGCGCGGGCGAGACCGAGCGCGTACTTCGCGCGGGCGGGAGCGGGAAGGTCCTCGCGCGCGAGCAGCTTCGCGTAGGCGGCGGCCGCGTCGGGATTCCGCTTGAGCCGCGCCAGGAGAGACGCCTCCATCTCGGAGCGGGCCAGGGCCGCCGCGGCGTCGGGCGAGGGCGCGTGGCGCCGCTTGAAGAGCGAGAGCGCGGTCTCGGCCTCGCCCACGTCCCCCAGCATCCGGACCAGATCCATCCACATCGATTCGTCGAGCGAGTCGATCCGGGTACGAACCCAATCGGCGGCGCGCTTGACGATCGCGTATCGGGCGGCCGTCGCGATCTCGGGGTCCCGCGCGGCGTTCACCATCTGGACAGCGCCCCACAGGGTGTCGCGCATGGCGCCCGCGAGATCCGCCTTCAAGTTCACGAGCAGCACCTTCTCGTCGTCGCCGATGCCGTAGGCCTGGCTCAGGAGCTGCGCCGCGAGGCGGGGCTCGCCGTGAGCCACGAGCGATCTGGCGAGCCGGACTCGCGCGAAGGAGCGGAGCGAGGGTCGCGGCTGACTCAATAGCGTCCAGAGCGCGGCCCGCCGCGCGCGCGGATTCGTAACGGAGTCGGCGAGCTCGGCCGCCACGACGTGCGCGGCGTCGACCTCATCCCCCCGCGCCCTTCCGAGGAAATCCCAGCGGATCAGCCGGTCGCGGCCCTGGCGGCGGTCGGGGGGCCAACCCAGGAGAGCCAGGCCGGAATCCCTGGCGACGTGGAGCCCCACGGCGCGCGCCCGGATCGGAAACAACGATTGGTCCCGCCGCAGAGGCCCTTCCAGGAGGCGTATGGCCGCGTCGGAGCGGCCGTGCTCGATCAGATCGAGCGCGCCGTGACGCAGCGGGGCGTTGAGGGCGATCGACGCGTCGGCCGAGCGCCGCGCCGCGACGTTATCGCTCTTCGCCCAGGAGTCGAGCGCGTCGACGTAGGCGGACTCCGCGAGCGCGCTCCGCTCCGACGCGGCGACGATCTCGTCGATCGTCCCGTCCCACCGCGCTGCCCGGAGCTCTCGCCGCGCCGCGTCCCACGACCGGCGCTTCGCGAGCCATTCCGTGCCGCCGATCCGCGGCTTCGGCAAGGGCGACGGCGATTCCGCGAGGCACCGGCCGGCGGGAATCAACGCAACGAGGCATACGGCGAGAAGGACCGCTCGTCCGCGCGTCACGCGCCGCCTAACGGAGGAGCACCAATCGGACGCTCTCGCGATGCCCCTGGATGTCCACCTGAGCGAAATAGACCCCGGACCGGCATTTGTCGCCTCCCCTGTCCCGTGCGTTCCACGAGGCGCGGAATTCGCTGGGGACGAGGCCGTTCGCGCTTGCCTCGAGCGTGCGCACGAGACGCCCGGCGACGTCGTAGATCCGGACCTCGGGACGGAGCTCCGGATGCGGGAGGCCGTCCGGCGTGCTGAATCGGAACGTCAGTGCGCCGGGCGACGCTCCCTCGATCCGATAGGGGCTCGGTCCCGCGCGGAACGTCAGCCGGCGCGGCGCCGGCCCGGTCGAGGCGCGAGGCTGGACGAGCACGTCGTCCACGTACCATCCCTCGTAAGATCGCGCCTGCAGGCCGCTCGTGTTGAACGGAGCGTTGGAGACGTCGCTGGCGAAGCGGAATCGGACCCGCGCCGGCCCGGAGTAGCCGGAGAGGTTGGCCGTCACGCGCCGCCACGCCCGAGGCGAGCCGGAGAACACGTCGGCGCCGCGAAGCGCGGCATCCGAGTCGAACTTGATCTGGTTCCCGTAGCCGCCGTCCACCGCGAGCGGGAGCCATTCCCCGCCCGCGATCGAGATCTCGACCCGGCCGCCGTCGAACGCCTCCGTCCCGCCGTAGGATTCGGCGTCGACGTAGGAATAGAAGACCAGCTCCGAGTTCGCTGCGAGATCAAACGCGGGCGAGAGGAGCGCCGCGTCTTCCCGGTCGGCGTAGGTCTGCGCCTCGTTCGTCCCGCTTCCGAGCGGAAGCGATGACCCCACCTTGGCGCTGTAGGTCCCTCGAGCGCGCGAGTCGGACGCGTGCCATTCGGTGGTGCTGCTTCCCGGGAGCGACACGCCCGCCCAGAATTGCCCCGGCTCGACACCCGACTCGAAGTTCTCGAACAAGCCGGACCCCATGCCCACGGTGACCGTGAAGTCGAATGATCCGGAGGCGCCACCTCCCTCGGTCCAGTTCACCGTGAAGACGATGTCGTGCGGGAGGGTCGCGATGCTCCCGATGTCGTACGAGAACGCCTGCGCCATGGCCGCGGTACCGCCGGGCCCGATCGCCGCCTGATTGGAAACGGAAGCCTGCGTGATGGTCACGCTCGGATCGGGGGTCGTGAGCACCAAGTTGATCAGCCCCGATTGGAGACCGACGTTCTTGAGCGAGAGCGTGAGCTGGTCGGTCTCGTTCGGATCGGCGTAGCCGTCCCCACCCCCGTCGTTGATCGAGTATCCCGCGAGGCGCAGCTCCGCCTGGGACGAGACCCGAAGGTCGAACGACGCGGTGTCGGCGCCGTCCTGCACCCCCGCGATGTTCCAGATTCGAATCCCGGTGTCCGCGCCGCTCCACGACCGCGAGTTGGGCTGCGTCGCCTCGGTCATGCTTCGCTTCAGGAGCGTTCCCGGGAAGAAGTCGGCCGGGTCCCCATAGTTGCCGCCGTTCTCGAGCTGGAGCGGGTTCACGCTGTCGGCCTGAACCACCGCCACCCGGTAGCCCGGGTAGCCGTTCAGGTTGTCGATCTGGGTATCGTCGACGTGATAGACGAGCATCCCCTGGCCCGGCAGGAATCGATCCGAGCCTTCGCGGAGACGATTCTCGACCAGGTAATACTCGGTTCCACCGTCGCCGTTCGACCAGATGCGGCGCGACCCGCCCTGCCGCGAGACGGGCGGAAGCTCGTAGCGACCGGCGGCTTTGATCGGCACCGGGTCGTCGAATCCCAGGAACTGCCGGCACCACGCGTCCAGGTTTCCGGGGTTGGAGCCGAGCGGACCTCCGGCGGTATTCGGGTCGGAGTCATACGGAAGGTAATTCCCGAGGGCCATCAGGGAGTAGAAGCCGAGCCCGTTCCCTCCGACCGTGTCATAGAGATCGGGAAGGCCGAGCGTGTGGCTGAACTCGTGGAACCATGTGCCGCACCCTCCGTCGCCCGGGGAGTCGTTGTACTCGCTCACGAGCGAGTAGAGGAATCCGCGCACCTTCCCGGTCACGAAGCCGGGAAGGCACCCCGGGCCCCCGTTCGGACCCGGGCAGTTCGAATAGACCGCGATTCCTGACTCGTGCGACCAGAGTCGATTGCAGCCGACCGGGCCGCTGGCGCAGCTCGCGCTCGTCTCCGCGCCCTGCCCCGGAACGATCACGCTCACCGCGTCGATGTAGCCGTCGTCATCGCCGCTCGAGGGAATCCCATCGGGACCATCGTTGTCGAAGTACCGAAGGTCGCCGCCGAACATCAGCGCGGCCGCGGACATCGCGTCCTCGGCCAACTTCTGGGAAGAGTTGGGATATCCGCCGAAGTCCAGCCCCGCGTAACCGTTCGCGTAGTAATCGTACGAGTGCGGCATGTCGACCCATTGCGGCGTGACCTGGCCCGAGATGATCAGCTTCCCGCGTGAGTTGGTCCGGTAGTACTCGCGGAGGCTGATGATCCCGTCGTTGGGATCGTCGCTGAAGAAATGCCGGTAGACGTAGTACGGCGTGGTTATCTTCGACGGCCCCGCCGCCGGCGCGCCCCCCTCCGCTGGGAATTTGCAGAGGACGACGAGGATGTTCCGGTGCGCCACGCCCTCACGCGGGTACTTAGCCATGTCGAGCGCGAACTGGGGATAGATGCGGTCGACTCCCCCGCGGCGCAGGCTGTCGAGGGTCGTCTGGACGTGCTTCAGTGTCGCAAGGCGCTCGGCCGGGGCCATTCGCTCGTAGAGCTTGGGGGACGGAGCCGCGGCGCGCGCCCCGCGAGGCGAGGCGAGGAGCGATGCGAGGGACAAGATCAGGGCGAGCGTGACGATCGCCGCCCGGCTGCCGAATCGGTGGTAGCCCAAGGTTTTCCTCCCGTGTCCGGACGGCATTCTCAAACCGTGACCCTCACTCCCACTCGATCGTGGCGGGAGGCTTCGTGCTGATATCGTACACGACGCGACTGACGCCTTTGACCTCGTTCCCGATGCGCGACGACACGCGCGCCAGGAACGCTTCCGGCAGCCTCGCCCAATCGGCCGTCATTCCATCGCTCGACGTGACGGCGCGGAGCGCGACCACCTGGTCGTAGGTCCGGCCGTCGCCCATCACCCCCACCGTGCGCACCGGGAGGAGCACCGCGAACGCCTGCCAGACCTGGTCGTAGAGCCCCGCCTGCCGCAGCTCGGTCAGGAAGATATCGTCCGCGAGGGCCAAGGTCTCCACCGCTTCCTCGGTGATCGGGCCCAATATTCTCACGGCGAGCCCGGGACCGGGGAAGGGATGGCGTCCAAGGACCCCCTTGGAGAGCCCCAGAAGGCCGCCCAGGCTTCGCACCTCGTCCTTGAATAACTCCCGCAGGGGCTCCACCAGTTCCAAATTCATGCGCTCCGGGAGCCCGCCCACGTTGTGGTGCGACTTGATCTTGGCCGAAGGCCCCCGCGTGGACGTGCTCTCGATGACGTCCGGGTAGAGGGTGCCCTGGGCCAGGAGCTGGGCGCCGCCCATCTCCTTCGCCGCCTCCTCGAATACCTCGATGAACACCCGGCCGATCGTCTTCCGCTTCTCCTCGGGGTCCTCGATTCCCCTGAGCTCCCCGAGGAATCGTCTCTTCGCGTCGACCGTGACGAGCTCGTTCCCGATGACCTCGCGCATCGACTCCGCCACCTGGGCCGCCTCGCCTCGGCGAAGCAGGCCGTGGTCGACGAAGACCGACCGCGCCTGCCCCGGGACCGCACGGTGGAGGAGCGCCGCAACGACCGAGGAGTCCACCCCTCCGCTCAGACCGCAGATCACCCGCCGCGTTCCCACCTGCGCCCGGATCCGCGCGGTCTGCTCTTCCAGGACTTGCCCCATGGTCCAGTCCCCGGCGAAGCCGCAGATGTCGAAGAGGAAGTTCTTGTAGATCCGCGTGCCGTGCTCGGTGTGCGCGACCTCGGGATGAAATTGCACGGCGTAGATCTTCCGCTTTGGATCCTCGGCCGCGGCGAGGAGGCCTTCCCCGCTCGTGCCGAGGAGCGTGAATCCGGGCGGCAGAGCCTCGACGAAGTCGCCGTGGCTTGCCCAGACGCGGCTCTCCTTGGGGAGCCCCGCCAGAAGCGTCCCGGCGCGCGTGACCGTCAAGGTCGCCTTGCCGTACTCCCGGCGGTCGCTCGGACGAACCTGCCCGCCCAGCTCCTTGGCAAGGAGCTGCATGCCGTAGCAGACGCCCAGGACCGGCGCCCCGCGATCGAGCACCGCGGGCGGAATTCCCGGCGCGCCCGGCTCGAGCACGCTCGCGGGTCCGCCCGAGAGGACGATGCCCTTCGGGTCGAGCGCCTCCAACTCGGCTGAAGAGATCGTCGGCGCGTGGATCTCGGCGAAGACGCCCAGCTCGCGCGTCCGGCGCGCGATCAGCTGCGTGTACTGCGACCCGAAATCCAGAATGAGAAGCCGCTGGTGGCTCAATGGAGGAAGCACCTCTCCCCGGTGTGCATCATCGCGATGCCCGCCTTATCGGCCGCGGTAATCGACTCGGCGTCCCGGACGGAGCCGCCCGGATGTGCGATCGCGGCGATCCCGGCCTTGGCCGCGATCTCAACCGAGTCGCCGAACGGGAAGAAGGCGTCCGAGCAGAGCGCCGCGCCGCGCACGTCGTGCCCGGAGCGTTCCGCCTTTGAAAGCGCGAGCCGCACCGCATCGACGCGGGAGGACTGCCCCGCGCCGATCCCCAGCGTCCGGCCACCCCGCGAGATCACGATCGCGTTCGAGATCGTGTGCCGCGCGACGCGCCAACCGAACTGAAGATCGGCGAGCTGCTCCTTCGTCGGCGCCGCCTTGGTCACCGGCTTCCACTCGGAGAAGCGGGGCGCGCCCGGATCCGTCTCGGCCAGGAGGCCTCCAAGCATCGTGCGGGCGCCAAAGCCCATCCGCGCCCGGCGCAGGAGGTCGGGCACCTCGAGGAGCACGAGATTCTTCCGGAGCAGGGCGAGCTTCTCCTCCGGCGCCGTGATCGAGGGAGCGAGCACCACCTCGAAGAAGAAGTTCCCGATCGCCTCGAGCGCGGCCGCGTCGAGCGGCCGGTTCAGGCCGAGGATCCCGCCGAACGCGGAGAGCGGATCCCCGTCCCTCGCCAGCGCGACCCCTTCGGCCGCGGACCGCGCGACCGCGGCGCCCGAAGGGTTCCGATGCTTGACGACGACCACGGCCGGATCGGAAAACTCGTGGAGGAGCCCGAGGGCCGCCTCGACGTCCAGGAGGTTGTTGTACGAGAGCGTCTTTCCGCGGAGCTGCGTGAGGGCTTCGACGGCGCCGCCCCCCGCCGGAGCGTAGAGCGCTCCTTCCTGCCCGGGGTTCTCGCCGTAGCGAAGCCGCTGGCTCAACCGGTACCGAAGGTCGATCGTCGCGGGAAGCGCGCCCGCGGCATCCTCGTTCGCCCCGCCCGCCCGCTCGATCACGCCCGGCAGTCCCGCGGCGGCGGATTCCCCGGCGGGCTCCGGCGCTTCCCCTTCCGCGAGGTATCGCGCGATCGCCGCGTCATAGGCGGACGTCCGCTCGTACGCGCGGCGCGCCAGCCTCCTCGCGGTCTCGACAGGAACGCCGCCGAACCGGTCGAGCGCGCTCAGGATCTCGCCGTACTGGCCGGGGTCGGTCAGCACCACGACGTGGTCGTGGTTCTTGGACGCGGCGCGGATCAGGGCGGGGCCGCCGATGTCGATCTGTTCGACCGCGTCGGCGTGGGACGCGTCGCCGGAGGCCACCGTCCGCTCGAAGGGATACAGGTTCACGGCGACCAGATCGATCGAGACGATCCCGTGCTTGTGCCGATCCTCCTCGTCCGACGCGAGGCCGCGACGATAGAGGATCCCTCCGTGGATCGCGGGATGGAGCGTCTTCACGCGGCCGCCGAAGAGCTCGGGGAAGCCGGTCACTTCGGAGACGTCGCGCACCGAGACGCCAGCCTCCCGGAGCGCGACGGCGGTTCCGCCGGTGGAGAGGATCTTGACGCCGTGCCGCGCGAGGCCGTGCGCGAACTCGACCAGGCCGGTCTTGTCGGAGACCGAGAGGAGTGCCCGGCCGATCCGGATCGGTGTCACCTCGCCGCGCCAGCCCCCGTGATGAGCGCGAGGGCTTCCTCGTACCGGCGTCCGGCCTTCTCCACCACCGCCTCGGGAAGTTGCGGCGGCGGCGGGTTGTGGTCCCATCCGACCGAATCGAGATAGTCGCGGATGACCTGCTTGTCGAAGCTGTCCTGCGCCACGCCTTCGCGATAGGTGTCGGCCGGCCAGTACCGGGAGGAATCGGGCGAGAGCGCCTCGTCGATCCACACGATTGATCCGTCCCGGTCGCCGAACTCGAACTTGGTGTCGGCGAGGATGAGCCCGCACGATTCGACGTGCTTGGCGGCCGCGTTGTAGATCGCGAGGCTCAACGCGCGGAGGCGCTCGGCCGTCTGGCCGCCGACGATCGAGACCATCCGGTCGAAGTCGATGTTCTCGTCGTGCCCCTCGGAGGCTTTGGTGGCCGGCGTGAAGATCGGCTCCGGGAGCCGGGAGGAGAGCTTGAGTCCCGGCGGAATCTTGACGCCGCAGACGGTGCCGGAAGCCTGGTACTCCTTCCACCCCGACCCGGCGAGGTAGCCGCGAACCACGCACTCGACGTCGAACCGCTTCGCGCGGGTCACGAGCATCGACCGGCCGTCGAGGATGTTCCGGTGCGCGGCGAACGGCTGCGGGAATCGCGCCACGTCGGTCGAGACGTAGTGGCTCGGTGCGATCTCCCGGAGCTTCTCGAACCAGAAGCGGGAAACCTGGGTGAGGACGCGCCCCTTTCCGGGAATCCCCTCGCCCAGCACGACGTCATAGGCGGATACCCTGTCCGTCGCGACGATCAGGAGCAGCCCGTCCAGCGCGTAGAGATCGCGGACCTTCCCTTTGTAGTCCGGCGCGCGGCCCGGGATCACCACGTCGCGCAGAGCGCGCTCGGCTGTCTTCACGGCCCCTCCTCTTGGATTTTTCGTATCGCCTCCACGTACAGCCGGTGCTCGAGCGGGAGCAGGCGCTCCGCCAGCTCGTCCGGGGTCTCGCCTGGAAAAATCGGAACCGCCTCCTGAAGCACGATTCGCCCCGTGTCCACGCCAGCGTCGACCAAGTGCACCGTGGCGCCGGTCGTCTTGACCCCCGCCTCGATGGCCTTCCGCTGCGCGTTCAGCCCGGGAAATCGAGGGAGAAGCGACGGGTGGACATTGAGGATCGGGACGCTCATGCGCCCGAGAAACGGAGCGCTCAGCAGGCGCATGAACCCGGCCAGCGCGATCAGGTCCGGCCCGTCCTCCCGGACGATCTGGAGGAGCCGGTCCTCCGCCTCGGGCGCCAGCCGGACGCCATCGCGGAAGGGCGTCAG
>Ga0066709_100000613_pt1 | contig 20109 bp, 14 predicted proteins | sample GraSoiAngelo_158_FD_79665 | JGI IMG/M metagenome (GOLD analysis project Ga0066709, IMG submission 79665) | Grasslands soil microbial communities from the Angelo Coastal Reserve, California, USA - 14_1009_16_30cm | ecosystem: Environmental > Terrestrial > Soil > Grasslands | place: USA...
CGTGGTCGTGGTCCTTTTCGGCCGGAGCGTAGAGAAACTCGTCAATGCCGAGAAGTTTCCCCTGCAGGAATATTTGCACCGACATCGGAAGGCGAAAAGATCACTTTATCACGGGTTCGGGGCGCGGCACGGGCCGTTGGCGCCGTGCTACGCTAAACCCATTCAACAGCGCATGAAGAAAGCCCACGTCGCAGGCCTTCTTATCTTCGCCTGTTTTTCGATTCCGGGCTTTGCGCAGGAGAATTACGAGATTCAGGTCTACCCTTCGGAAACGGTAAAGAGTAAAGCTACCATGGTCGAACTGCACAGCAACTTTACCTTCCAGGGGAACAAGCAGACGATCGACGGCGTGCTGCCGACCGAACACGCTTGGCACGAGACCGTGGAGATCACGCATGGCTTCACCAATTGGTTTGAGACCGGATGGTACATCTTCACAAGCGCGCGGGCGGGTGACGGCTGGCAATGGGTGGGAGATCACATCCGGCCGCGGATCCGCGTTCCGGAAGAATGGAAATGGCCTGTGGGTGTGAGCCTATCGTCGGAGTTCGGCTACCAGCGTAAGTCGTTTTCCGCCGACACCTGGACCTTAGAGATCCGGCCGATTATCGATAAGGAGATCGGGCGCTGGTACCTTTCGTTTAACCCGACGTTCGACAGATCGTTCCATGGTCCCAACAGCGATCGGGGTTTCGAGTTCTCGCCCAATTTCAAGATCGGGTACGACTTCACAAAAAAGATCAATGGCGGGGTCGAATACTATGGTGCTTTCGGCCCGGTGGGCAACTTTGATCCACTTCGAGAGCAGCAACAGCAGATCCTCCCGGCGATGGATTTGAATCTCTCCCCGAAGTGGGAATTCAATTTCGGCGTGGGCGTTGGGGTCACGCAGGGCACCGATCATCTGCTGGTAAAAATGATCGTGGGTTACCGGTTCGGCCGGTATTAGAACGCAGACCTGGATCAAAATTGGAAGTATATGAACGGAACCGGTTTGTCCGTCACGCCGATCAGCTCGATGGAGAAAAGCAAGACAGTGATCACGGCGGCGTATGCCCATCCGGGGCCCTTCGCCAGACGCTCGAGCCACTCCGACTTTTCTTCGCCGAGAGCTATGACCAGCGAGGCACCGACGAAACAGAGCAACCACGCGGGAATGAGGAATCCGCTCCACCCGGCTTTGCCCGCGAACATTTCCCGGATCACGTAGAGGCTGTCGGCCAGGTTTGTGGCGCGAAAGAACACCCACCCGACGCACACAAGAGCAAACGTGAAAATCGCTCGGAAAGGATAAACCAGCGCGCCCGGCGCCCCACGAAATCGATCGCGTCCGATGATCCGTTCGAGACTCAGAAGCGCTCCATGAAATCCTCCCCAGATCACGAAATTCCAGTTTGCGCCATGCCAAAGCCCGCCCAGCAGCATCGTGAGCATCAAGTTCCGATACGTCTTCAGGCGTCCGTAACGATTGCCGCCTAGGGGGATATACAAGTAATCGCGCAACCAGCGCGATAAAGACATGTGCCAGCGGCGCCAGAAATCCGTCACGCTCGAGGCAAGATACGGTCGGCGAAAATTCACAGGGAAATGGAAGCCCAGCAAAAGCGCCATGCCGATCGCCATGTCGGTGTAGCCTGAAAAATCGAAGAAGATCTGGAGCGCGAATGCTCCCGCGCCGCTCCACGCAGCAGCCACGCCCGGATGAGCGGCCAAATTCTGAAAATACGAATCCGAGATTCGAGCGAATTGATCGGCCAGCGCCACCTTCTTGGCCAGCCCCAGGACCACCAGAAGAACACCGCGAAGTTGCTCATCGGTCCCCGGCGGCTTCCAGTGATAGAGGTCCCCGAAGAACTCGCGTGCGCGGACTATGGGCCCCGCGACAAGCTGCGGGAAAAAGGAAATAAACAGCGCGTAATCGATGGGATTGCGGATCGCTTTCTGCTCGCCCCGGTACACGTCCATTACGTACGACATGCTTTGAAAGGTGTGAAAGCTGATACCGAGCGGCAGGATGATCGAGAGGCCAAACGCGTGCGGCGGAAAACGCAGCAGATGGGCAAGATTGTCGGACAAGAAATTGTAATATTTGAAAAAGCCCAGGAACCCGAGATTGGCAACCAGGCTGACAATGAGAAAACCCCTCTTCTTATTCGTTTCGATCCATATCCCCGCCACATAATCCACCGCCGTCAGTGTGAGTAGCAGCAAAATGAACACCGGGTTCCAGCTCATGTAGAAGTAATAGCTCGCCATGAGCAGAATCACTCGGCGCCAGGAAAGTGGCGCGCCGTAAAAGAGCGTCAGAACGACTGCAAGGAACAGGAAGAACTTGACGGTATGGAAGAGCATGCGCTAGCGCGGTGGCCCCAAGAGGCGGCGTACCTCTCGCCCCAGCATTCGTGAGTACTCCGCCTCGCCGGGTCCATTCAGGTGGACCTGGTCCATGAACAGTTCGGGGCGTTCCAGCGAGTCAAAGCAATGTTCCGGCGAGAGAATGACGCCGGGGCGCATGGCGAGTTCACGCACGGAGCTATGCGGATTAAAGGGAGGCTGGTCCGGGCGTACGATGGGGCCGCGGGGCAGACGAATAAAAACCAGGCGGGTTCCGGAGCCCCGGTAGCGCTCGTAGATTTTTTCGAACCAGGAGCGTAAATAGGCGCTGCGCCGGCCCCTCTGAGGAGGAAGCGGCGGCAGAAAATGTCTTTCGTACTCAAGCTTTTGTTCTGGTGTCGTTCCTGGCGGGACCGTGACTCTCCCGGTAGACCAGTCGACGCCGAGGCCCTTCATGTTACGCGTGGGGCCGACGTAATCATAAAACCAGTCTGACGACCCCGTCCGGCTGAGATTTACGAATTCAACTCGAGCTATTGGGTGGAGCAAAAAATCCTGAAAATCCTGCTTGTAGACAAGGCCCTTGAACAGGGCGCCGCGAAAGACTTCCCACCTGCGAGAGGCATCATGAAATGAGCGGCTGAAGTCGAGCAGATCGCCGAGCCTGAGAAGTGAGACTACGAAATGAAGATCCGCCTCTCGATTTGCATAGTCCTCCCAGACCTCACCATCGTCGTAATCCTCCACCGGAATAATGATGGCGGCATAGCGGCGCGTTGTCGGGTCGACTTCGCGCAGCATGTAGTACCAGCATCTCGGAGTAGTGCCGGCGACCGAGATGGTGGCGAAGGTATAGCCGATTTCCGGTCTCAATTCATTCGCGTAACGGGGAAAAAAGCCGTTGCGGGAATCGCCGACCGCCAACACCTGGTTCCGATTCTCGACTTTGCGCCGTTTTTCGTTGCGCAGGAAAGCCTCGACCGTGCCTGTAGACGAATCCGGCTTGAGGATCGCGGAATAGAAACCCGCGTTAAAAACCAGGGCCTGCAACGAGAGAAAGCTGAACAGACTTCCGAGCAGAACCGATACGGTACGCATAGCGGACCACGTTTGTGGCGGGCGCGGGAACTTCAGTTTAGCAGAGGCGGCGTTAAAGGAGAGCGACGGCCAACCGTCTGGAGATCGCCGCCAACCCGTTCACAACATGCGCCGACATCAAGAAGATGACGCAGCCGAAGAGCGATACCAGCAGCGCGTCTTCCGAAGACGTAATCACTGTCCCTTCGAGGAAAACGGGGAAGATCGTAAAAAGCAGCGAAGCCGCCATGACCGGAATCGACGCGAGAAAAATCAACGCGGCGACGAAGGAGGTCACGCCGAGCGGGAAACGTAGCAGCATGTAGAGGAGAGCGCTCCACGCACGGGGATCCGTGAGGGTCGCGCGCAACCCTGGCGGGCGCCGCGCGCGCGACTCGAACGTAGCGCCGAGCAGAGCTTTGGCGATCTTGCGTTCCAGGCATCCAAAGACCCTCGCGAGCGCCAGAGTGACGGCCAGCACCACCAATCCGATCACCAGAATCGAAAGCCCGATGCCGAGCGAAACGCCGGCAATCACTGTCACGAACGAGAGAATGCCCAGTGGAAACGAGATAAGAAGATAGAGCAGATGACGATACGTCCGCGGCTGCACGACAGCGCCAAAGATGCGGTCGATGTCGGAATCGGGTGTAAATGCACTTGTAGCGGTCACATCTGTTGAGTACGAGATTGGGTGAGGAAAAGTTCAGTTTACACTGAAAGTGATGAAACTCCTGTGTTCCTTATGGATGATGGGTGTGGCCCTGGCCTGGCAGCGCGATGTCAAACTTCCAGCTCCGTATGCTACGCCGTCCGTACGCAATAATCCGCACGTCATTTCGAAACCCAGCGGGATTCAATTGCGGGTTCCCTCCGGGTTCACCGTCGAGGAATACTTATCCGGATTCGCGGTTCCGAGGTTCATGCTGTTGGGACCGCATCAGGAACTGCTGGTGAGCGACAGCGCCCGCGATGGGGAAGGGTGTGTCTGGCTGATTCAGGGCAAGCAACGCAAGAAGCTGATCGAAAATCTCAATCGCCCTTACGGACTTGTGTTTTGGCAGGACTACCTGTACGTCGGCGAGCAGACCTCCATCAAGCGGTACAAGTATGACGCCAAGGCGATGACCGCCGGCCCGGGCGCGGAGGTCGTGTCGCTGAAGAACTTCGGGGAGGGCCATTGGACTCGGTCGATTCTGTTCGACAGGAAGGGCGAAAAGATGTACATCGGCATCGGTTCGCGGTCGAATGTCGATGCCGGCGAGGATCCGATGCGCGCCGCCATCAACCGGTTTAACCCGGACGGCAGCGGGCACGAGATCTTCGCGTCCGGGACGCGCAATCCGATCGGGCTGCGGTGGTATCCCGGGACGGACGTACTGTGGGCCGCCGTCCAGGAGCGCGATGCGCTGGGCGACGATTTGGTGCCGGACTACTTTACGCACATCGAGCAGGGCGGGTTTTACGGCTGGCCGTATGCGTATGCAGGCCGCCACGAAGATCCCCGCCGCAAGGGCGAGCGCCGGGATCTGGTTGCGAAGACGATTGCCGGCGACGTTCTGTTGCCCTCGCATGTGGCTGTGCTCGACTTCATCTTTTATACGGGCAAGCAGTTCCCGCAGAAATATCAAGGCGGCGCTTTTCTTGCGTATCACGGATCGTGGAACCGGTCAAAGCGCATTGGTTATTCGGTCGCGTTCGTTCCATTCTCGAACACCAAGCCATCCGGTCCGCCCGAGGATTTCCTGACCGGATGGATGCTCTCGCCTGACAGCCCCGACGTGTGGGGACGGCCGGTAGGTCTGCTCGAAATGCCGGATGGGAGCTTGCTGGTGAGCGACGATGGCGGCGACAAGATTTGGCGAATTTCCTACAAGCACTAGCTTTGGCCGCGCTGGCGGCTGAAGCCTGCGCCGCGGAATTTTCGCACCGCGTGCACATTGCGCTGAAGCTCGAGTGCGTGACCTGCCATGTTTCGGCCGCGGCCAGCAGGCGCGTCGAGGACAACAATCTTCCTCCCCGCGAGGTGTGCCTGAAGTGTCATCAGGACGCGACGATCAAGCAGCCGCGGCCCACGGCGCTCGCTCATTTCAGCCATCAGCAGCATGTGAGGGTGCGGCCATGCGCCGGGTGCCATCGTGGAATAGAGACATCGGAGGTCACCTCGAAAGCGAATTTTCCGCCGATGGCTGATTGCGTTGTGTGCCACAACCGGGTTGAGATCCCGAATAGCTGCTGGATGTGTCACGCGAAGACGATGCGGTTGACGCCGGAAAGCCACGTTCCGGATTTCATAGATTCGCACAGCCGGGTGAAACATTCAGCAGAGGAGAAACGGAGCTGTGAGGTGTGCCACGGGCGCAACTTCACTTGCGCAGGGTGTCATTAGCGCCCGTGCGCGGCGAATTCCTACTCGATCGCCCCGAGCCCCTGGGCCGCCGCAGCGCTGTTGAACTCGCCGAGATCGGCTTTCATGATCGCGTCCAGCCGCTGGCGAATCGCATCCAGCCTCGCCGAAAGCTCCCGAAACACGACGTAGCTCTGGTCGGTTGGCTGCGCATCGCCGGTCTCGACGATGCGCATCAGCGCCGCGAGCTGGTTGTTTAGCTTGATGGGGAAATTGAGCGGGTCCTGATTGCTGCGGTTGCGGACCTGGTAGACATCTTCCTCGACACTGCTCAGCCGGGTGGCGAGCCGCTCGCCGGCCGCATTCAGCGCGGGCGCCTTCTTCACGCGATCTTCGATTTGTTTCTTGATATCGCGAATCCTAATGACCATCTCGTTCGCCTCGGTGGTCTTGTCGCGCACGGCGCTGGCGAGCTTGAATTGCTCCTCGAGGTCGGCCTGGGTGAGACTGCTCTCTCTCGGATCGCGCCGGATCAGTAATGGCCTGGTTTCGGTCACGCCGTTGGCGGTGAGCCGGACTTGATACATTCCGGGAACGGCGACCGGTCCTGCGTCCGCCTGGGCGCCCCACAAAATCATGCCTTCAAACGACTTAGGGCCGGGAGAGCGCAGATCCCACGTGTAGCGATTCCCTCCGGCCTTGCGAGTTGGAGGCCGCGACGCCTGGAAGCGCGGATTGTCTTCCTCGCCGGCCGCGTCACCTTGGGCTGCGGACCTGGCCCGCCTCTTTTCCTCTTCCGGCGAGCCGGCGAGCGAACGCACCACCGCGCCCTTGGAATCGATAATGTCGATCGTGACTTTGTCGGTCTCGCGCGCCAGATAGTAGTCGATCAGCGCCCCGCGATGCAGCGAGCGGACGGTGGGACGGGGCGTGAACAAATGCGCGGGGCTGCGCTGGACGTCCGCGGAAAGTTCGCGCAGGAGTGAGATGTCGTCGAGGATGTAGAAGGAGCGTCCATGGGTCGCGATCACGAGATCGTCGCCCTCGATCACGAGGTCAGCCACTTGGGTGTCGGGAAGGTTGAGGCGCAGGGACTGCCACTCGCCGCCGTTATCGAAGGACACGTAGATACCGTGCTCGGTCCCGGCGAAGAGAAGGCCTGAGCGCTTGGGATCCTCGCGTACGGCGTGGACGTAGTCGTCGGAGGCGATGCCGTTGGTGATCGGGGTCCAGGAAGCGCCGTAATCGTCAGTCCGGTAGATATAGGGTCGGCGATCGTCGGCCTGGTAGTTCTTCGCGGCGACGTAAGCGCTGCCCGGACGGTGCGGCGAGGCCTCAATCAAGCTGATGCGGATGAAATCCGGCATTCCCTTCGGCGTAATGTTTTTCCAGTTCCCGCCCCCGTCGCGAGTGATGTAAACCAGGCCGTCATCGGAACCAGTCCAGACAGTCCGGACGTCGAATCGCGATGGAGCGATGGTGAAGATAGTGCCGTAGATCTCCGGACCGTTCTGATCCTTCGTGATCGGGCCGCCGGAATCGCCGAGCGTTTTCGGATCGGCGCGCGTCAGGTCAGGGCTGATGCGCTCCCAGCTCTGGCCGTCGTCGGTCGTGCGCCAGAGGTGCTGGGACGAGGTATAGAGCACGCTCGCATCCAGCGGTGAAAAAACGATGGGAAAGGTCCACTGCCAGCGCTCCTTGAGGTCGCGCGCGGGCATGCCTGAGAAAAATAGTGGATAAACCTGGATGTCGCGCACATGGCCGGTATTTCGCTCAAAGCGTGTGAGCAAGGCTCCCTGGCTGCCGGCGTAGAAGAGATTGGGATCCTTGGGATGAGGTGCGATATAACCGCTCTCGCCTCCACCGACCGAATACATCGTGACGGCGACTCGTCCTCCGCCGCCTCCACGCCCGCCCGTTTCAGCGCTCGAGACGCAGATGGTTGAGTTGTCCTGCTGCGCGCCGCAGACGTGGCAGGGAACGTCGCGCGTGGTGGCCAGGTGATAGAGCTGCGCAGTCGGATAAGCTTGGCCGGTCCAGGTTTCGCCCCCATTGACCGAGACGTTGGCGCCGCCGTCATTCGAGTTGATCATGCGCCTAGGGTCGTTCGAAGCGATCCACAGATCGTGGTTGTCGCCGTGCGGCGGCCGGATCGTCTTGACGGTCTTGCCTCCATCGGTGGATTTATAAAAGCCGGTGTTGAGGATGTAAACCGTTTCCTTGTCTTTCGGATCCGCGTAGATCCGGGTGTAATAGAACGCCCGTTGGCGCAGGCGCCGGTCTTCATTAACGCGCGCCCACTTTAAGCCGCCGTCGTCGGAGCGGAACAAGCCGCCGTCCTCGGCCTCGACCATGGCCCACACGCGGTTCGAGTCAGCGCCGGAAACGGCGACGCCGATCTTTCCGATGATCCCGCTGGGCAGCCCAGGGCGGTGCGTGATCTCGGTCCAAGTGTCACCGCCGTCTGTGGACTTGTATAAGCCGCTGGCGGGACCGCCGCTCGAAAGCGTCCAGGAGGTTCGATAGACGTCCCAGATAATCGCGAAGAGCACGCGCGAATTGTGCGGATCGAGACACAGATCCACAGCGCCGGCGCGATCATTCTTATACAGCACCTTGTTCCAGTTCTTGCCGCCATCGCGCGAGCGGAACACGCCTCGCTCGCTGTTCGGGCCGTAGGGATGGCCGAGCGCGGCGACGTAGACGATGTCGGGATTGGAGGGATCCACGCGGATGCGAGCGATGGCCTGTGTATCAGCGAGTCCCATGTGTTTCCAGGTCTTGCCGGCATCGGTTGATTTGTAGACGCCATCGCCCTGCATGATGTTGCCGCGCAGCTCGGTTTCGCCCATTCCGATGTAGACGATGTCCGGGTTGGATTCGGACACTGCGACCGCACCAACCGAGGAGCTGTGCACTTGTCCGTCGGTCACAGGCCGCCAGGTTGTGCCGCCATCGGCGGTCTTCCACAATCCGCCGCCGACCGCACCGAAATAGTATTCATTGGGCCGCGAAGAGCTGCCTGCCGAAGTGATCGACCGGCCGCCGCGCAGCGGCCCGATGCTGCGCCATTCGAGCGCTCCGAAGACGGATGCATCGTAATGTTCGGCGGAGGCAACCGCGGCCGAGAGCAGGAGAAGAGAGAAAGTGCGATTCACGCTGGCTCCTATTGCCGTTATGGTACCTTCTTTGAGCCGATCCCCAGGACCATCTTAAGGGCGCCCTGTGGAAGGGCCAACGTCGGGCTTGACAGACGATCAATTTGGCTCCATACTGCTTCCATCGATAGACGATGGGAAGACATCAACAGCTCGAACTCCTGCCCGGCACGCTGGACCTGCTGATCCTGAAGGCGCTCGCGCGCGGCAAAATGCACGGCTACGGGATCGCCCAGATCCTCAAGGAAACGTCCGACAACGTGCTCGAAGTTGGCGAAAGCTCTCTCTATCCCGCGTTGCAGAGGCTGCTGCTGAATGGCTGGGTGACGGCTGAATGGGGCGCATCGGAGAATAACCGCCGCGCCCGCTATTACACGCTCACTCCCGCGGGGCGCAAACAACTGGCCGCCGAACGCGCCGATTTCGAGCGCATGGTGGCGGCGATACAACGAGTGCTCCAGACGGCGTAAGGAAGATAACATGACCAGGCTTTTGCGCCGCCTCCGATATTGGCTGCACCGCGGCAAAATGGACGCCGAGCTAGCCGAAGAGATGGAATTTCACCGCGCCATGCTGGCAGACAGCGGGCAGGCGGGCGCAGCCATGGGCAATACTACGCTTGCACGAGAGGACGCGCGCGCGGTATGGATCTGGCCGTGGCTGGAGAGCGTGTGGCAAGACTCGGTGTATGCCGTTCGCACAATGCGTCGGGAACCGGGCTTTACAATTACGGCGCTTCTGGCCCTGGGGAGCGCGATCGGCCTGAACACCAGCCTGTTTACGATCTTCAACGCGGTCGCACTGCGGCCGTGGCCGGTCCACGACCCGTCGCGGGTGGTTACATTGCACCGGTTCGTGCGGGAAGGCGGAGGGGACTTTGGAATTGCACAGTACCGCTATTTTGCGCAATATTCCCGGGCCTTCAGCGGACTCATCGCGATGCGTAATGGCGAGCGGGTGAAGATGGACGATCACCCGCTGCAACTGACGTATGTCAGCGGCAATTACTTCCGCGTGCTGGGCGTAGAGATGGAGCGCGGACGCGGATTCCTCGACCAGGAAGACCTCACCGGGGCGCCCGAGGCCGTGGCCGTGATCAGCCACGATCTCTGGGAGAACCGGTTCGGCGCCGATCCCCAGATAGTGGGCCGGACGATCCGGCTGGATGACATACCATTCACCGTAGTTGGCGTGACGCCGGCCGAATTCACCGGCACCAACCCGTTGCGGAATGACATCTGGACGCCGCTGCCGTCACGCAAGCTGTTGCGGCCCAACGACCCCTCGGTCCAGGGCTGGCTCACGTCGCCCGATTTCTGCTGCACGCCCGTGGCCGGGCGGCTCGCTCCCGGCGTCACCCGGGCGCAGGCGGAAGACGAACTTGCGATTCTGGCCAATCAATTCCGCAGCCAGAACCGAATGGGCGGGCAACGCCCCCAGATCCTGGTCGCCGGCACATCGTGGATCGAAAGCCCCCGCAAAAAGCGGCAGGTGCTTCCCATGATCCTGACACTGTTTTTCGCGGTCACGCTGGTCCTTCTGCTGGCGTGCGCCAACGTCGGCAACCTGCTGCTGGCAAGGGCGGCGGCGCGGCGGCAGGAGATTGCGGTACGGCTTTCGCTTGGCGGCAGCCGATTCCGTCTAATTCGTCAACTGCTGGTGGAGAGCATGCTCCTGGCGCTGGCAGCGGCGGGCCTGGGACTGGTAATGGCGCTGGTCGTTCCCGCCGCGGTGCTGCGCCGGCTGGCGGAAGATCAGACCTTTCACGTGGCGCCCGATCTGAACGTCCTGATGTACACGATAGCCGTAGCTGTCCTTTCCTGCCTCGCATTCGGACTCGCGCCCGCTCTTCACGGCACGCGAGGAGGGATCTCCGCGGCGCTGAAGGCTGGCGCAGAGGGCGCACCTCCCAAGCGACTCCCTTTGCGCAGCGTGTTGCTCTCGGTGCAGGTTGCGATCAGCGTGATCCTGCTGGCGAATGCGGGACTGCTGGTCCGCGGTTTGCAGCGGGCGCAAGCAGTGGACCCCGGATTCGACGTCCAGAACGTAACGGTGCTGTCGATCGACTTGCCGGCGAGCCAGTATACCGGCCCGCGTACGAAGGAATTAACCCGCGACCTGCTGGCGCAACTGGACCGCTCCCGAGAACTGCCTGCCTGCGGGCTCGCGCTGAATCCACCGCTGAGCAACTCGAACTACAGCACTTCGTTCCAGCTTACCGGCCGGCAGGGCTCTCCGGTTCTGCACATTTTCTCCAACGAAATCTCTGGCGGGTATGTCGATGCGCTGGGAATGCGGCTACTGGCCGGGCGCAATTTCGTGCCCGAGGATACCGCGCGCAACGTCGTGATAATTAACGAAGCAGCGGCGAAGCGCTGGTGGCCGGGAGAGAACCCCCTGGGAAGAATAATTCTGGCGGACGAGAAGATGCGGCAGATCGTCGGCGTGATATCCGACACGTATACCAACGATCTCTCGTCCATCGAAGCCGTCATCTACTTTCCAATAACCGGCCGTTGGGGTGCTCCCTTCATCGTCGTACACGATCGCGGAGCCGCTTCCCTCGACCTTATCGCGGCCATTGTGAAACAAATGGAGCCGCGAGCCCGGGTTCGCGCCGAGCCGTTGACTGCCAGTTTCAGCCGCAAGCTGCAGCCTTCGATCTATGGCTCGGAGCTGGCGGGGTTCCTGGGCTTGCTGGCGCTGGCGATCGCCTCGGTGGGAATGTCTGGAGTGTTCGCCTACGTGGTTGGCCAGCGCACGCGTGAAATCGGAGTGCGGATGGCGCTGGGTGCGCAACCCTCGCAAATCGTGAGGCTGGTGCTGGGTTCGAGCGTTCGTGCCCTGGCATCCGGCCTGGCGTGCGGGATCGCGGGTGCGGCGGCTATATCGGCGCTCGTGGCCAACGCTCTGCCGGGCATTCATCCGCTGGACCCACTGGCATACTCCAGTGTGGTGTTGTTGCTAAGCGCGGCTGTGGCGCTCGCGAGCGCTGTTCCCGCGAGGTGCGCGACGCGAGTGGACCCGGTACGCGCCTTGCGGTGGGAGTAACAAACCGAAGACCTGTGAGCGCGAAAAGAGCGCGGGTTACGAGAACAGGGACTTCACAAATTCGCGGATGCGCCAATGCCGCCCTGGGCAACGAGGCCACGGGGCGAAGCTGATGATGTTCGTGTCGCGCTCCACCCACAGCGCGACCGGCTCCTTCTGGGGGAACGAGATGCTGAAGACGACGCCGGCCCCGCACGCATCCACATGGTCTATCTTTGCGGCGGCTGCGTTTGCGTATGAGCTATCCGGTCCCCAATCTTCCGTGAACTTGTCGGGCGGGTAGTACTTGCAGGGACTGTCCTGAGTGCAGCCCCACAGCCTGTAGGCATCCTGATACTGTTTCTGCTGGAGCAGCGAGAGGAAGTGCTTTACAACCTGCTCCTGGCGCCAGTTCCGAAACGTGAAGTAAAGCGCGCTGCCGGCGATAACCACCGCCAATCCCCAGATCACGATGCGCTTGATCAAGCGCTCGCGCCGTTCTTCTCCGGCACCGTACGCGTCCAGGTACCCCGCCATGTTACTTCACCGGATACGCTTTGTCGTACGCTGCGATAGCCTCATTGGTGATCTCGAGCACGGGCTTAAAGAACACCGTGTTGGTGATGTCGACTACGATGTCAAGCCCCTTTTCCTCGGCGATCTTTTTCACGACTTCATTCATCCGCGTATTGGCGCGCTGGAGAATGTCGTTCCGCTCGCGATTGACATCGTCCTGTAAGTCCTGGCTCAGGCGTTCCGCTTCGCGCTGCTTGCGCGCGCCGCGCGCCTGCAGTTCCGCTTCACCGGACGCGCTCAGCTTGCCCTGGCTGTTCTGGAGCTGGGTCTGGATGTCATTCAACTCGCGCTGCACTTTATCGAGCGCGTCCTGCCTCGGCTTGTACTTCGCCTGAAGGTCATTCGAGGCCTTCTTGATCTCCGCGGTCTCGAGGATCGCGCGCTGCAGGTTGATTATCGCTACTTTCGACTGCGCCGAAGCGCCAGACGGGGAGATCAACCCGGCGGCGCACACCGCGAGCACCGGAAGCATGAGGGAACGGAACATGGATTGAACGGGACTCCTTTATCGTATTTTATTTTAGCAACAGACCAAAGCCGCGAACGCTAGCGCAGCATTTCATCCAGGACGCGGCCGATGCTGCCGCTAGGGGTCTCGATGTCGAGCATGGTGGCGAGCGTGGGGGCGATATCGTTCACCGATACGTTGCGGTTGTAACGTCCCGCGCGAACCTGAAGACCCAGAAAAATGACGGGCACGTGCGCGTCATAATCGAAAGGCGTGCCGTGGCTAGTGCCCCTGGCGCCAGAGGCGCCGGATAACCAGTAGGGATCCGAAATGACGAAGAGGTTGGGGGAGCGAGCCGCGTTGAAGCCGTTCCTCACTCGCACGCCGATCTGATCGTCAAGAATCGCGCCGTTCAACAACTGCGTTCGTGTGTAAACCCGGAAAACGTGGGGCTGCGCACGAAGCGCATCGGCGGCTACGCGCTCCATTTCGGCCACATCGATATTCTTGCCGGGGATCGGATCGGAGTTGAGGAAAATCCCTGCCTCCGATGAATCGGCGATAAACTTTCCATCCCCGAATCTCGCGGACAACGCCTTCTCCACTACCTCACGCCGCGGCTCGGCGTTGAGCCGTCCGCCGGGCATCTTGCGCTGCTGATTGACTTCGGGCACCGGTGCGACTCCGTGATCGGCCGTAAGCGCCACCAGCACCTTGCCGGCCCCGGCTTGCGCCTCCGCGGCGCGCAATACGTCCCCGATCAATTTGTCCACGCGGATCGCCATGTCGCGCACTTCCGGCGCGTCGGGCCCGAGGCGATGACCCACGTAATCGTTTGACGAAAAGCTGACCGCGAGCAGGTCGATCTGGGATCCCGCCCCGAGCTTTTCAGCAGCCAGGGCGCGGAGCGCGAACTGTGCGATCAGCTCGTTGCCATAGGGGGTTGCCTCGAGTTCATTGTAGAGCCGCGGACCGGCAGCCGGCATGTCCCGCCCCTTCCATTCCCGCCCGGCATATTTGTCGGCCGGCCACGTTTCGTTGAACTGTTCGACCCACTGAGGTAGCGCGCCGAAATAATAACTGCTGCTGACGAAGTTGCCGCTGTTGCCATCGAACCAGTATGCTCCGTCCGCCATGTGCCCGGACGGCAGGATCGCGCTGCGATCCTTGATCGAAACGCCAATCACCCTGCCACCCTTGCCTGACATCTTCAGCTCGTCGCCGAGCGTCGATTGCAGCAGGCGCCGAGGCGACGATCCGCGTCCCGTGCCGCCGAGCAGAGTGGTTGCGTCATCGGAAACGCAGGTGACCCGCTTCTGCGAACTCCGGTCCCACCACTCGTTGGCGATGATTCCGCTCATGGCAGGCGGCGCGCCGGTGAGGAAAGCCGTGTGGCCGATCGCTGTCACGGTGGGGACGTGCTCGTAATGCGCGTTGGTGAAGACCGCGCCTTGTTCTAGCAGACGTTTGAGTCCAGCCGTGTAATCCGCGCGAAATCGCGTCAGATAGTCGTAGCGGAACTGGTCGATTACCACCGCCAGGACCAGCTTTGGCTGACTGGGCGGCGCTGACGCGTCCGGCCGGGGCTGGGCGCGCAGAGATACAACTAGAATGACAGCGAGGATGCACTTGCCCATACTAAGAGCGTTCAGCCTCCGCTACTGCTTGTTTGGATTTGGTCCGCCTTCCTTGGCGAGCCGGACTTTGGCGCCCTCGAGCTTGGCTTTTACTTTGGCGACCTCAGCCGGCTCGAGGTCCGCCGGGGAACTGGCGTCCCACTCCTTGAGCGACGCCTGCCACTGCGCGATGGCTTCTTTAACCTTGGACTGCCGCAGCAACACATCCCCCAGATGATCGTGGACTGTGGGGTCGCGGGGTGTACGCTCCAGCGCCCGCCGCAGGTTCTCCTCCGCCTCAGGCAGCCGGCCCAGGCGGTAGAAGACCCACCCCAGGCTGTCCAAGTAGGCGCCGTTGTTTGGATCCTTCTCGAGCGCTTTGGTGATGAACTGGAGCGCTTCCTGCAGGCGCGTGTTGCGGTCAGCCAGCATGTAGCCGAGATAGTTCAGGGTCGCCGCGCTGCCCGGATTAATGGCGAGTACTTTTCTAAATTCAGCTTCCGCGGCATCAAGGTTCTTCATTTTTTCGAACATTGCGCCGCGCATAAACCACACGCCTTCCTTCTCCTCCTTGGACTGGGAGAGCTTTTCGGCGGAGTCCAGCATCTTGGCCATTTCGTCAAAGCGCTTGGCTTTGTCGTAGATCTGGGCCATCGAAAGGTAAGTCTCGCGATCGTTCTTGCCGTCGAGGAGCTTCTTCACATCCGCCGCGGCGGCATCGCCTTTGCCTAGATCGGCCAGCAGTCTCGCGCGGCTGATGCGCACATTGCGGTCCGACGGAAATTTCTTGATTGCCGCGTCGGCCTCCTGCTCAGCTTTGGCGAACTCCTTGCCCAGTTGGTAGGTCTCAATAATATCTGCCGAGGCGCGTGCACCCAGGTCGGGATCGAGCTCCGCCATCTGGCGGAAAGTTTCCACCGCCGGCTCTGTCTGGTCTGCTTCGCGGTACATTGACGCCAGCCGCTCCAGCAGCGCAACCCGGCTCGCCTTTTCGCTCTGATTGTAGGAGCGCTTGGCGGTGCTGGCCAGAATGTCCTTGAGGAGCTGGATTGCTTCCGCGGTTTTGCCCTCGGCTTCCAGAATGCTGACCTCGTTGTACCGGATCTCGAGATTGCCCGGTTCGGCGTTGCGCGCTTTGTCGGATGCTTCGCGCGCTTTGGCGAAATCATGCATCTGGCGGTAGATCTGCGACATTCGCAAGTAGGACTGCGAATCGCTTGGTTCTTCGTCCACCAGGTCCTGGTATACCTTCAGCGCGGCCGGATACTGCTCGTCGAGCATCAGGTCCTGCGCCATGCCGCGCTTCAAATCGGCGGCGTTGGGCGGATTCAGTTCTAAAGCGCGACGCAACGTTTCGGCGGCGAGACCGAAATCGCGCATCTGTTCGTAGGCTGCTGCCAGCGCCTGCAGACTCCGGGGCGTGGGATTCTTATCGGCCACCTTTTTCAGAAGCGCCGATGCGGCCTTGTTATCGCCCAAGTCGGAGTAAACCAGCGCCAGACCCGTCAGAGCGTCTTCGTTTTCGGGCTCTATGTCGAGAACTTTCTTATAGGCCTTCTCAGCCTCCACCGAATTCTGCGCGACCTTCTGCAAGCGACCCAACATCAACCAGGAGTCGGCGTCGTTGGCATCGAGTTCCGTGATCTTCTGATACTGCTCGATCGATTTGCGCAGCATCCCTTCGTCGATGCGATTCTGCTGGCTGTCGCCGATCTGGCGCGTAAAGATTCGTGCCAGCAATCGCCGCGCGTTAATGTCATTCGGATTCTGCTTCAACGCCTCTTCCGCGTCGTTCTGCGCTTCGCGCAAGCGGCCGGCTTGAATGTAGAGCTCAGAAAGTTCCTCGCTCAGGAGCGGAGTCTGCGGATCCGCCTTGATTGCGGCTTTGTAGTTTTCGATCGCTTTAGTGACGTAATCGCCGCGATTGCCATAGGCCCCGGCCAGCTCCGCATACATGTGAGCGAGCGTGTAATGATAATATGCTGAGGCGCGATCGACTTTCTTCTCGGCAGCATCGCTGCGTACCTGCCCCCACGCCGCAACGCCCCCGATCAATATGATCAACGCTTTCTTATGCATTCCAGTGTCTCGTTTCCCCAGCTAACTGCCGGTGGGCTCCTTTTCTTCTAGTATATCGGCTTGTCTTTCATTATATCGGCCCGCATGGCCCGGCGGGTTACGATAACTCACTGTGGTCGTGAACGCGTCAACGCTAAACGCGCCCCTCGTGGCCATCGTCGGTCCCACGGGTTCCGGAAAGAGCACGCTCGCCTTGAGGGTGGCCGAAGAGTTCCTGGGCGAGATTGTCAATTGTGATTCGCTCCAGCTCTACCGGGGTTTCGACATCGGCACCGCCAAGATTCCCCAGTCCGAGCGCCGCGGGATCCCCCACCATTTGGTGGACGTGCTCGACCCGCGACAAGGTTACTCCGCGGGTGAGTACGCCCGCGCCGCGCGCGACGCAATCGCCGCAATTTCCGCCCGCTCGCGCTTGCCGGTGATCGTGGGCGGAACCGGTTTCTACCTGCGCGCTCTGCTCCAGGGGCTTCTACAATTGCCGGCGCGTGATGAACGCTTGCGCGCCCGCCTTGTCTCGATCGAACGCAAACGGAGCGGCGGGCTGCATCGCCTGCTCGATCGGCTCGACCCCGCCTCCGCCGCCCGGATACATCCGCGCGATACTCAAAAACTTGTCCGTGCGCTCGAGGTCCGGGTGCTCACCCGATTTCCGCTGCCGGCGCCGGAAAACGCCGAACCACTGCGCGGATATCGGATTCTTCAGATCGGCCTCAACCCCGATCGCGCGCAATTATACGAAGGCTTGGACGCGCGAGCAGCACGGATGTTTCGTTCCGGTCTCGTCGAAGAAGTCCGCGGACTCCTCGCGGGCGGAGCGACCGGCGCCGAAAAGCCATTCGAGTCGCTGGGCTATAAACAAGCGCTGGCGGTGGTGCGCGGCCTGCTCACGCTCGATCAAGCGATCGCATCCGCGCAGCTCGAGACACGCCAGTATGCCAAACGCCAGTGGACCTGGTTCCGTCGCGACCCGGACATTGTATGGCTGTCCGGCTTCGGTCACTCACCGGTCGTAATCGAACAGTGTTTCGAAAACGTACGCGTATTTTGCTAACAAACATTTCACAATTATTCGAGGGACCGAACCGCACTTCGCCCGTATATATAAGGGACGGAACCAAAACACATTCCAAATTTCAGATTCTTGGAGCACAACCATGAGGCTGTCTAACCTGACGCTGTATAAATTGACGTTGTCTTTCGGCACGTTCGCACTGGCTGTTGCGGGCGCCGCCTCCACCTACCGCGTAACGCTGTTCGAGCGTTCCATGTTCGGCGCCACCGAGCTGAAGCCGGGCGATTACAAGATCGAGCTCCGGGACGGCAAGGCTGTGATCAAGGCAGGCAGGAAGAGGGTCGAAGCGCCGGTCCGCGTGGAAACTGCTGACGAAAGGTTTCCCTCCACTTCTGTCCGTTACTCCAACGGCGACGGTAAATATCACGTTCAAGAGATCCGCGTGGGCGGAACCAACACCAAGCTGATCTTCAATAATTAACTCGGGAGCGATAAGCCAGTAACGAATTTATCCCGGAATTCGCCGGCATTGCGCGTGTGTTGCTGCTACACTAAACCTATGCAGCGATTTGGGGTTCTGGGCGCGGTGTTACTCACCGGCCTCCTGGCGCGCGCCGACACCGCCGCCGTACTTCCCTTTGTCAGCGCTCCTTCATCCGGCGTTTCGCAAACCAGCCTTGACTGGGTCGGAGAGAGCATCGCCGAAACCGTGCGTGACGCCCTGGCTTCACGGGGCATCATGACGCTCGATCGCGATGACATTCTGGAAGCATACAACCGGCTCGACCTGCGGGAGCACGCTCTGCTGACCCGGGCTTCGGTTATGAAGGTCGGCGAGACGCTCGATGCCGAGCAGGTGATCTACGGAACCTTTGCGTTCACGCCGGCGCCGGGCAACGCTCCGGAAACTCGCGGTTCACTCAGAGTTGTGGCCCGCATCGTCGACTTGCGCCGCATGAAGCAGAGTCCCGAATTCATCGAAACGACCGCCCTGGAAGATCTGGCCACGCTCGAAGCCCACCTGGCCTGGCGCGCGCTTGCCTTGCTCGCGCCTAAACGGGCGCCGCCTGAATCCGATTTTCGCACCCTGCGCGCTCGCATTCGCCTGGACGCCGAAGAGAACTATGTGCGCGGCCTGCTGGCCGCGGCTCCGGAAGATAAGGAAAAATATTTCATGCAGGCGGCGGTCCTCGATCCGCGCTACGCCCGCCCGTGTTATCAGCTCGGCCAAATCCATTACCAGCGCAAAGAGTATCGAGAGGCGGCGGATTGGCTCGCGAAGGTCGGCGCCGACGACCTGCATTTCCGCGAAGCGAGTTTTCTACTCGGCTTGGCGCAGTTTCAGTCGGGGGACTACGCGGGCGCACAGAAAGCGTTCCAGGTGGTCGCTGCCACCGTGCCATTAAGCGAGGTCTACAACAATCTGGGCGCGGCCGAGAGCCGCCGCAATTTGCCTCAGGCAGTCGATGATTTCCGCAAAGCGCTCGAAGGCGACGCGACCGATCCTGTCTACCACTTCAACCTCGGCTATGCATTGTGGAAGAAAGGCGATTTCGCGGCGGCCGCGGATCGCTTTCGCGCCGTGCTCGACCGGTCACCGGAGGATCAGATGGCAACGCTGCTGCTCGGGCGGTGTCTCAAGAAGCAAGGCTTGCGCACCGGCGGGGAACGTGCCACCGACGCTCGCCTGCAGGAGCTCGAACGCATCAAGACCAATTACGAAGAGCGCGCCTACTGGCAATTGAAGTCCATGCTCGCGCCCAAAACGCCATGAGCGCGCGCTGCCGTGCCCGAACCTGAACCGGGTATAATCGAAAATTCATGATCGAGGCCTTCGGCGCTTCAGACCCCGGTTGCGTGCGCAACAATAACGAAGACTATTACTTGGTAGCGCCTTCGCTCGGCCTTTATCTGGTAGCGGACGGGATGGGCGGCGCGCAAGCGGGGGAGCACGCGTCGAAGCTCGCGGCGGAAACGGTGTGGGAAGTCGTCTACAAGAGCGCGGGAGCGGCCGGCGCTGAAACACTGATTAACGCGTTTGAAGAAGCGAACCGCCGCGTCATGGACGCCGCTTCCGCCGATCCTGAGATGGAGGGCATGGGCACGACGCTCGTGGCCGCGCTCGAGACCGGCGGCGATCTGATCATCGCCAGCGTGGGCGACAGCCGCGTCTACATCTACGAGAAGGACAATCTCTTGACGGTGACCGAAGACCAGACCTGGGTCAACGAGGTCGGCCGGCGCCTCGGCCTGGACGAAGATAGTCTGAAATCGCATCCGATGCGGCACGTCTTGACCATGGCGATCGGCGTTTCGGAGCAGTTGCGTGTGCACACTTACCTGCTCAAGCCTCTGCCTGCCACACAAGTACTGCTCTGCAGCGACGGCTTGCATGGTGTCGCGCTCGAAGAGGACTTGGGGTCCGCCGTGGC
>Ga0066709_100000615_pt1 | contig 20091 bp, 27 predicted proteins | sample GraSoiAngelo_158_FD_79665 | JGI IMG/M metagenome (GOLD analysis project Ga0066709, IMG submission 79665) | Grasslands soil microbial communities from the Angelo Coastal Reserve, California, USA - 14_1009_16_30cm | ecosystem: Environmental > Terrestrial > Soil > Grasslands | place: USA...
GCTGGCATCCATCCTGAACCTCAAGCCGGTCGCCGAGGGTATCGAGCGGGCCGACCAGCTGGAGCAGCTCATCGCGATGAAGTGCGATCTGGGCCAGGGTTTCCTCTTCGCGAAGCCGCTCCCGACGGACGAGCTCGAGGATCTGGTCAACGAGCACGTGGCCATGCGTCTCGAGGCCGACGCGCTCGCGGATCGCGGGGACTGAAACCTCCCCGCCACCGGAAGAGCGGCGGCTCCCCGAACGTCGGAACGGATAGAGCACGCGCGGCAAACTCGTTATCACGATGCCGGGCGCGTGATGGCCACCGCTATGGGGTGGCGGTGACCGTCGGCACGGCGGCGCCCGCCACGTAGGCCGACCAGGACGTCCGGCCCTGAGGATCGACCCGTATGGTCGCAAGGACGTGAGCGGTCCCGGGATCGATGATCAGGGTCTCCGTCGAGGGCTCGACCTGGAACGTGAAGCCCTCCCCGGGACGCCCGACCGGATCCGTGGTTGCCGGATCCAATGTGATCCCGGGGATCTCCGCGGCGAGCTCGAGCAGGCCACGTCGCACGTCGGGCGGTGTGTTGGGCTGCGCCAGGAGGTCTCCGATGCCCGTGAAGAGCCCGAGTGGTCCGGGAGCCTCCTCGATGACGCGACCGGCGTGGATCGCCCCGCGCAGTTCCCCGGGATCCGACGGGAGCGACTCCACGTCGAAGATCGGGAGCCCCCCCGGTCCATAGCGGTCGACCTTGGAGGTCGGAAGCCGTGGGCGTCCGGCTCGGGTCCATCTCGATCGATCTCCGGGCGATGCGAAGTCGACCCGTTCGACCGTCGTCACCTGCCGACCCGAGCCATCGGCGGATACCCATGTCTGGAGTCGCTCTCGCACGAGGAGGTCCCAGCTGAGCCCCGAGCCCACGTCTTCCCCACCCCCCATCCCTCGGGTCTCGACATCGGTATACAGGTATCCAGTTCCCGGTCCGACTGGTGGGATCGTCGCCGCGAGATCAGCGAGTCGCCGCAGCTCGGACGCCGCCGAAACCGCCGGCCCCCCACGCCCGCTCGGAAGGACCACCTGCAGAACGATGGCGATGAACGCGATCGCCGCCGCGATGCCGAGCAGGACGGAGTATCGACGACGGTGGGGTGGGCGCTGTCCGCGGTCGGAGATGGGCGTCGGCGTCGCCCTTGTCCCGGACGGCCGTTCGGACGCGATCTCGCGTTGGAGGCGCGCCCACGCGCGTGCCTTCGCGATGTCGTCCGTCTCGGTCGCACCGAGGGCGTCGCGGATCCTCTCGAACTCATCCATCGGACTCGGGGGCCCCTGTCGTGGTGTCGTCATCCGTGGTGTGAGCGATCTCTTCGTCGCCTCCATCAAGTGTTTCCCGCACATCGGCAAGGAGTTCCCGCAGCGTGGCTCTGGCGCGATGGATCCTCGAACGAACGCTCCCGACCGGGATCGCCAGGACGTCGGCGGTCTCCTGGTACGTGAGCTCCCCGAGGGCGACCAACACGAAGGGGATTCGCTGCTCCGGCTGAAGTACCGACAGCGCCTTGCGCAGGATCGGCGCGAGGCGGGCAGCATCGAGGGTCTCGGTCTCGATCGGATCGGTTGCCTCACGCTCCCGCGGGACGCGTGCCAGCAGGTCGTGCTGGCTCCGCTCCGAACGCACGTGATGCCGGGCCACGTTGAACGCGATCCCGAAGAGCCAGGACCTCGCGGACCGGTAGCCGGCGTCATAGGTGGCCCGCCGCTGGAACGCGACCAGGAACGTCTGTGCCGCGATCTCTTCACCGGCCTCTCGACCGACGAGCCGCTGGGCGAACCGGCGAACAGCCTCGTAATGGCGCTCGAAGACCTCCCGGAACCCCTCGGGGTCCTCGAGGGAGCGACGGATCAGCTCGGCGTCGGTCGGCTCAGCGCCGGACACGACCCCTCAGGGTTTCCAGCGCAGCGAGGACACCCGGTTCGAGAGGGTCCCGTAGTTCGTGCAGTTCGGCGTGCAGGTAAGCACGGAGCCTCCGAAGTTCGTGTTCTCGAACTTCTTGTTGGTGTCGCACCCTCCGAAACCCTTCCCCGAACTGAACACGTTGTCCCAGGCGGCGCCAACGTCGGCGACATCCCACACTACCCCGGTGGAGCACGTCGCCGGCGCGAAGTAGCTCTTCGAGGTGCCCCCGTAGCCGAGGCCCGTGAACTCGGTTCCGATCAGGACATCGGCGGTTGCCGTGACGACCGTGTCGGCCGAGAGGACGGCATCGGTCAGCGAGGCCGGCGTCGTCCCTTCCGGGACATCGATCGCACCCGACGATCCTGCGGCCAGGGCCTCCGCGTAGGTGGGATAGCAGCCGAGGTCGATCTCGGTCGCGAGGATCGCTCCCGAGGGCTCGATCGAGCTGGGCACCAACAGGACGGTGCAGTTGCTCGATGCCGCGGAAGCCGGAACGGCCGTCACGAACGGCGCGGCGGCAGCGAGCAGGGTGATGAGTAGCACAGCGCAGAGCTTCGACATCGCAGAGTCCCTCCCTTTCGTCGGTCACGGTGACCGTAGAGAGCGATCCGTCGCCGATGGAAGTGCGGGATCTCGTCGGTTCGTCATCGATTCGGCATCGTCGTCCCGGATCGAGGCGATGACCGGAACCGAACGGCGGTGTCGCGGCAATCAAGGGTCAGTGGTGCCGACGGTCTACCTCGTGGGGATCGATGATCTCGAACGGATCCCCGAGTTCCTGGATCTCGGGCTCATCGTCGTCGTGTCGCCGGACCCCACCACGCTCCGCCGGTGGCAGCACGAGCAGGAACTCGGCGAGCCGGCCATGGACCGGCCCGCCGCGACATCGGGGGTCGTGGTCGAGATGGACGCTCGACGGATCAGCTACCGAGGGGTGGCGCTCACGCTGAGCGACCGGGAGTTCCGGGTGCTGGCGGGCCTGGTGCACCGGAGAGGAACGGCGTTGAGCTTCGAGGAGATCCGACGGCTTGGGTGGGGAGAGACCGCCAACGTCCCCATCGACATCTACTCGATCAGGTCGCTGATCCAGCGGCTCCGGGCCAAGCTCCGAGCGCTCGGCGCGCCGGATGCGATCGTGCCCGTTCGGAGCTTCGGATTCCGACTGGAACATGGGCTGGACGACTCGGCCGCGGGAACCGGCAGCCGGTCGGACAGAGCTAGTCTCGCCAGATGACCTTGGCTTCGGCCGCGTGACGCTTCAGCCAGAGGATCGCGGTCTCCACCGCTTCGGGCCCGGTGAAGTAGTCGGCAGCCAGCATGATGGCTTTGCCATCGATCTCGAGCGCCACGCTGTAGGTCTCAGGACCGATGCGGTGCACCACGAATGCGCCCTGCTCGCGAACGGGATCGGGTGCGGCCTTCACGTCATGACGCGGAGCCATCAACCTCTCTCCTCTCTCCCCACGGACCGATGGCGCGCTGGAACTACCCTCTGAGAGGTATTGCCGGGACGGAGCGGTTCGGTTCCGGCGAACGGCCACGTCCGCCCACGGGAAGAGGTGACGGCCCTGAGCGTGGGAGAGGGCCGCGAGCCTTCGGCTCGCGGCCCTCTCGGGAGCCCCTTCGCTGATGTCGTCTCGGTGTCGTCCCGCGTAGCGGGACGACACCACGGCCCTACGCCTTCGTAACGACGATGCCGAACGGCGTCGCACCCGCCGGGAGCGCCGCCGGCGAGGACGAGAGCTCGGTCAGGCTGCCGCCGTCGACGCTGAAGCCACTGACCGCGTCGATCGCTGCATCCACGACATAGAGGTAGTTCCCGCCGACATCCAAGCGAGCGTCGAACGGTCGGATACCGAAGCCGCTCCTGAACGCCGTGTCCGAAAGGTGCACGAGCGAACCGTCCTCCTGGATCTCGTAGCTCGAGATCGTCGTGCTGCCCGTGTTGACCGCGAACAGGTACCGGCCATCGTGGGAGATCTCGACCCAGCAAGGTGCCGTCTGCCCATCGGCGTACGGCGAGCCGCCGATCGAACCCAGGATACCGTCCTCGGCAACAGAGAATGCCGACACCGAACCGTTCCCGGCACCGCCGTGAGCGTTCGAGACGTAGAGACGTCCCGGGTCGGTCGGTGAGAACTCGCTGCCGAAGGGACCGGCGGCTCCCGCATCGAACGGAGAGCCGGCCGCGGCGGTCAGCCGCCCGTCCTGACCGACGGAGAAGCTGTCGATCAGGAAGGTGCTGGGGTCGGTCGTGCCGACCTCGATCCCGATCAAGTTGTTCCCGGTGGTGTTGAACAGGATGTCCCCGGGCTTCGCGGTCGCCGGCAGCGGGACGGTGGAACCGGCGAGCGGGGTCAGGTGGCCTCCGCTGTTCAGGCGGAAGCCGGCGTAGTTGCTGCCGGTTGCGCCGTTCCCCTCGTTGGCCACGTACACGACCCCGTCGTGAACGGCGATGCTCACCGGCTCGATGCCGCCGGAGGCCACCGGGCTCCCTTGTGCCGGGCTGAGGGTGCCGTCCGGACGCACACGTACCACCGAGATCTGGTTGCTTCCTGCGTCGGCTGCGAGCAGGTACCGCCCGTCCCTGGTCACCTGGAGCGAACCCTGCGAACCCACGATGGTGCCTGTGCCGGCGCCGCCCGCTACGAAAGGTGATCCCGGCATGGCGGTCAGCGTTCCATCGGCGTGCTGGTCGAACGCCCCGATCGTGTTCGTGCCCGCGGTGTTGTCGTTCACATAGACGTGACCCACCACGCCGCTCGCTGCGGCGGCGACCTGCGCCGTCCCAGCGAGGCCGGCTGTGATCGATGCGATCAAGCCGATCGTTGCCACGATCCGTGCATGCAGATGCATCGGTGCCTACCTCCTTGATCTCCTCGACGGGCATCTCGGCCCGATCCCGGTGGTCGGATCCTGTCGCGACGAACGTCTGGTGGTCCGATCGCTCGCCAGCGTTACACCGTGCTGCACGGAGACGTTCGGATCTGTCCGGTCGGGCGGCCCGTTGCGCTTGTTCGCATGCTAGGTTGTTGCGTTCGCCTGAGCCGTGCCCGATCGGATCGCTGCCCGCGACCTCGCTCGACCGCGGCACCGCCGACCAGTGACCCGGGCCTTCACGTACGGCTCAGGGATGGAAGGAGTTCGCAGTGCTTGCCCGGTTCGGACTCAGGCTCTCGCTCGCGACCCTGGTCGCTGCGTCCCTGGTCGGTGCGCCCGCGTCGGCGGATCCCGCGCTGATGGCCGGCCGACCGTCGGGAGCGCGGACGGGTACCGCCGGCAACGTCAAGGTCCCGTGGGGATCGGGAGTCGCACGGTTCGTCCCTGGTCACGTCGTCGTGGTTTGGAAGGAGGGCACGCCTCGTCGTGCGACGCGGCTCCTGAACGCGCGACTCGGAACACGGACGATCACACCGATGGCGGGCTTGAACGTCGACATCGTGGGGGTCGGCAGCGGAACGTCCGTCTCGGCAGCGATCCGCCGCTACCTGCGGTCTCCGCTGGTGCGTTCCGCGGAGCCAGATCGGATCGAGACCGTTTCGGCGCCGCCTGTGAACGACCCCCTCTTCACCCAACAATGGGCCCTCAACAACACGGGCCAGTCGCACGAGCTCACCGATCAAGGGGTTCCCGGGGCCACGTCGAAACGGCGAGGAGCCGCCGATGCCGACGTCGATGCTCCCGATGCATGGGCGCAAACCACCGGCTCCGCGGTCGTTGCCGTGATCGACACGGGGGTCGACATCGACCATCCGGATCTCACTCATACCATGTGGGTGAATCCGGGTGAGATCCCCAACAACGGGATCGATGACGACCACAACGGGCACATCGACGACGTGAACGGCTGGGACTTCGTGGGGAACGACGCCGACCCGAGTCCGACGGGCCCTTCCATCGACAACTCGCACGGCACCCACGTCGCCGGGATCATCGCGGCGGAGCAGGGCAACCACGAAGGGATCAGCGGCGTCTGCCCGCAGTGCACGATCATGGCACTGCGGGTCGGGACAGCGGCCTCCATCACCCTCGGGAACGAGCTGAAGGCCATCAACTACGCGATCAACAAGCACGCCAACGTGATCAACCTGAGCCTCGGTGACCCGGTGTGGTCGAAGGCGGAGCGTGCCGCGATCGCGAGGGCGGGCAAGGCCGGCATCCTGGTGGTGGTGGCTGCCGGGAACTCGAGCATGGACAATGACATCCAGTTCTACGAGCACCCGAAGGGTCGGCCGCCGAGCTGGGCGCCATCGTATCCCGCCAGCTACACGCTCAAGAACATCCTGGCCGTGGCCGCCAGCAACGATCGCGACCAGTACGGCTACTTCTCCCAGTGTCAAGGGGTCTATCCGCTGTGGCAGTGCGGATTCACGAGCTGGGGACATGACTCGGTCGACGTTGCCGCGCCGGGCGTCGACATCATGAGCACCGTCGCCGTAGGCAGGGGCCCGGCGGCCCATCCTGATGACATCGTCTGGGATGGGACATCGATGGCCGCTCCGATGGTCGCCGGGATCGCCGGGCTGGTGGGCTCCAAGCATCCGAGGTGGACGCCCGTGCAGATCAAGAACGCGATCATGCATTCGGTCAACCATCCGCCATCGCTCAAGCTCTACGACGCGTGGGGACCGCAGGCGGGTGTCGGCAAGAAGGTGCTCACCGGTCACTTCACGCGAACGCAGGGCCGGGTGAATGCCTTCCGCGCCCTCTCGGGCTCACCCACGAACGCGACGCCGCTCACCGACGGCAACATCGACGGGGCGAAGATCTTCACGTCGCCGCACGTCGGTCACCTCTCTTGGCCGGCGGATGCCAACGACGTGTACAAGCGGAAGCTGAGGAAGGGCATCCGGTACCAGGTGATCCTGCATGGGCCGTCGGGCTCGGACATGGACCTCTGGGTCTGGCGGCCCGGCACGACCGAGATCTTCCAGTTCACGTCCGGCTGCTTCGTCAAGAGAGGAGCCTGCCCCGCGCTGCAGGCGGTCTCGGGTGGGCGGACGGCGGATGAGAAGGTCACCTTCAAGGCGCCGAAGACCGGCGTCTTCTACATCCAGGTGAATGGGTGGTACTCGGGAGGCCGCTACACGCTGACCATCCAGAAGGTCTAGCGCGAGCGACCACGCCGATGGCGACGATCGACGGCGTGCGGCGGCTGGCCCTCAGCCTGCCCCGGACCGAGGAGGCGCTCGTCCGCGATCGGGTGAAGTTCCGCGTTGGGCGGATCGTGTACCTCGCCTTCTCCCGCGACGAGACCGTGATGGGATTCGCGTTCCCGAAGGAAGAGCGCGAAGCGCTCGTCTCGTCCCGACCCGCAACGTTCCGGATGCCGTCAGCCTCGGACCTCCGCTACCACTGGGCCGAGGTTCGGCTCGACGCGATCGACGACGTCGAGATGGAGGAGATCGTCATCGACGCGTGGCGGATGGTCGTGCCGAAGCGGGTCGCTGCCGCGCACCTCGGCGACTGAGCGCCTCCGGGTCGCTCAGGCGGCTCGCGGCGGCTGGCGGAGCTCCGTCTCCGGGACGTGAGCGCCGCCGGCCTGCGCGCGTCGCCACCCCACCATCGCGAGGCCGGCCGCGATCCCGAGCGCCGTCGCGGCGAGTCCCCACCTCACGCCACTGAGATGCCATCCGATCAGGCGATCCACCGAGTACCGGCCGGGGCCCGCGAAGGCGAGCGTTGCCGCGGCCGCGGCGTTCACGAGCGGGAGCTCGATCCCACCCTTACTGTTCCACAGGCCGTTCGGCAGATGGACCACGACGCCTGCCGCCGTCATCATCCCGATCACGGCGGTCGCGCCGACCGGGGTGATCAGCCCCAGCACGATGAGTGAACCACCGCCCGTCTCGGCGAGACCGGCCAACAACGCCAGCGGCTGCGCGGGGCGGAAGCCGATGTGGTCGAAGAACCGAGCCGTGCCGGCCGGACCGCCACCGTTCCACCATCCGAAGAGCTTCTGCGTTCCGTGCCCGATGAACAACGTCCCGATGACGAGACGAAGGATCAGCAACCCCATATTCACGCGCAGCACCTCCTGGCGCGGCTATCGCACGTCGACGCTCCCGGCGACCCCACGGATCCAATCGTGCAGGATGTCCCGCTCCTCCATCGGACGCTTGGGTGCGTCTTGGACAACGCGTCCCGATCGGGAGCGCTGGTAGAAGGGCCGGCGCTCCTCATGGACCCCACACGTGTTCGTCCCGTTGTAGACGGACAACCGTGTGTCGCAGCCGTCGAACCGGCAAACCCGACCGGTCGTGTACGTCCTGGAGGACTTGATGTCGCCCAGACCACGGCCCCGCATCGCGTTCATCGTCGTACTCCTCCGTCCTGGTGTCGGGTGCTTGCTACCCGTCCCGAGCGAGGGACAAACGCAAGACCCGATCGTCAGATCCAGGACCGAGGTTTCGGGCGAGCGGGCTTGGGTACCACCGATCCGTGAGCCCGACGTGGGGTGCCCCGCGGCGGGCCGAAAGACCCGCCGCGGGGCACCCACGACCACCGCTCCACGACCACGCTGGCGCACCCGTCGAACCGTTCGACCTGCTGCTCTCGCCCGATGCCGAGCCCTATCTGCTCTTCCGCAGCGCGGTGACGAGGTCCCACTTCCCCATCTTCGAACGGCCGGGGATGTTCCGCTTCTTCGCCTCGTCGTAGAGCTGCTGGCGCGTGCGATCCTCGAGCGCGCGGCCGGGTTTGCCGCCGCGAGAACGAGCGCGCGCGGCCTGGCGACCCATGTCCCTTCGAACCGATGCAGGCAGGTTCGCGATCGTCCGTTGCCGCTGCGCCGCTGCGCCTGCCTTCTTGATGTTCCGTTTGGCTGCGGTCGTCTGCTTCCGCGTCGCCATCTCCATCACCTCCATCCGGTCGTGGTGCGCGCTGGGCGATCTGGGATCTCCGTCTCCGGTCGGCTAGCCCCAGATGCTGATCCCACCGGGTCCGACCAAGCACCCGATGATGATCAGGACGATCCCCGATAGGATCGCCCCCCGGATGATCGACAGGATCCCGGCGATCACCAAGATCGCGGCGAGGATCCACAAGAGCAATGCCGCCCCCGAACTCAGATGTGCCCCGATGAGTTCCATGGTCCTCATCCCCTCCTCGATGCTCTCGACGTCCCGTTCCCGTTCATCCGGCGTCGCAAACAGGGTCGGGCCGCACGGCCACCGCGGGACCGGCGAGGGTTCGCGTTGCTCGGATCGGGTACTGATCCTTTTGGAGGTGAGAGATCATGACCATCGGGACGACGACACCCACCAGGACCACCGCGGGCACCGTAGCGCGGATCGTTCTCACGCTCGTTGGATCGGCCATGATGGTGTTCGGTGCCTTGATGCATTGGGTCCGGGGCCTGATCGGAACGAACCTGACCTGGAAGTCCTTCTATTCGATGGATCTGGGGCATGCGCAGAGCTTCGTCGAGAGCATCGGATTCGTCTTCATCGTCCTGGCGCTCCTCGGGATCGTCGGCCTCGCCGCATGGACCGGGGGACTCAGCCGCCTCGCGGGCGCACTCGGGGTCGCGGGCTTCGTCCTCTTCGCGATCCAGGTGTTCCGCGCGAGCGGACAGAACCTCACGGGGCTCGACACGAGGATCGAGGTCGGCGCGTGGCTCGCCCTGGCGGGGTCGGTGGTCGTGGTGATCGCCGGGTTCCTCTCGACGCCTGAGTCGATCGGCTAGAGAGCTAGGCGATCACGATGAAGATGCTGGTGGTGGGATGCGCGAGGTGCGGTGTCATCTGCCGCGACCCGTGCGGCCTGTGCGAGCGCTGCCGAGTGCCCTCGGGAGGATCGGTGCGACCGCAGAAGCGCGTGATGCAGGTCCCCCGAGCGATCAGACGCTCGTAGCGGAGCTGAAGGTCGCTTTGGCCTCGTCGACGCTGATGGTCGGGAACAGGCCCATCAGCAGGTCCACGCGACGGTACGGAAGATCTGCCGGCTCCGAGCCGATGTCTCCGATCCCATCGGCGCGCAGCGTCCACCGTTCGGCGTCCGCGATAAGCTCGATCCGGAGGCGCTGCGAGCCTCCCTCGACCGCGCTCGCCAACAGTTCGGAGACAGCCAGGGCGAGGTTGTCGGCTTGGTCCGCCGGCGCTCCCAAATCACTCACGACGGCCGTCGCGAACGCCCGCAGCGTCACCCCCATGCGGGGGTCTGCAGGAACCTGCAGGGCGGCGGCGGTCATCGCACGATCCTCAAAGAAGGTCGTCGACGGTTCCGACGCGCGCGATCGACGGCTCGAGCCCGGTGAGGCTGAGGAGCTTCGCCACGGCCGATGTGTCCGGCGCAACGAGCACCAGGTCGCCTCCGAGCTGCCGCACATGCTTCAGGCAGGCGACGATCGCCCCGAGCCCGCTCGAATCGACGAAGCCCACCCCGGTGAGGTCCAGCGCGATCTTCGGCGGTCCGTCCGGTGCCATCTCGCCAACGCGCTCGCGGAGCCCCGGAGCGGTCGCCAGATCGAGCTCGCCCGAAACCGCGAGGACCGACCACGTCCCCAGCGTGCGTCCCTCGATCACGAGCTCGACCAGAACTGCCCCTTTCGTGATCGGCACGGAGATCCCTGCTGACCGTCGGTCTAGTATAGGTGGAGCCCGTGGAGGATCTTTCGACACCGATCACCGTGAGCGTCGCGGCGCAGCCGGACACCCTCCACATCCTCCGAGTCGTCGCGGCAAGCGCCGCAGCTCTCCTCCAACTCCCGTTCGATGCGGTCGATGAGGTGCGGATCGCGGTCGACGAGGCCGGGATCCTCCTGCTCGAGTCGTCGCCGGACGCCGACGCGCTCCAGCTCGAGATCACCACGAGCGACGACTCCCTGCTGATCACGATGGGAACCGATGCCCCTGCGGCCGGATGGCCACGAGCGGCCGACCGTGAGAGCTGGTCGTGGACGGTGATCCAGGGGCTGACCCTGAACCCGCAGTTCCTGTCCAGCGACGATGGAAGACCGGCGATCCGATTCCGGACGCGATCTCCCATGAAGACGCCGTGAGCGAGGACGATCGGCCGGCGAACGACGCGGACGGAGCCGTCGAGCTGTTCCGGCAGCTTCCCGATCTTGCCGTTCGAGAGGAGCTCGTCGAGCGCTTCCTCCCGCTCGCCCGTCATCTCGCGCGCCGGTTCGCGGGGCGGGGTGAATCGATCGAAGATCTGATCCAGGTCGCCGACCTCGGCTTGCTGAACGCCATCGACCGATTCGACCCGGACCGCGGGGTCCAGTTCACGACGTTCGCGGCCGTGACCATCACCGGCGAGCTGAAGCGCCATTTCCGGGACCGTGGCTGGTCGGTCCGTGTCCCTCGGTCGTTGCAGGAATCGGCGCTGCTGGTTCATCGCACGTTGGAGACGCTGTGGCAGGACCTCGGTCGGTCGCCCACGATCAGCGAGATCGCCCACGGAGCCGACCTGACGGAGGAAGCAGTGATCGAGGCGATGGACGCGATCCAGGCGTACTCGCCCGCTTCGTTGGACGCGACCGTCTCCGAGGACGGAACGCCCATGAGCGAGACCATGGGTCACGCGGACCCATCGTTCGAGGTCGCCGAGGGGTGGGCGTCCGTGGCGCCGGCACTGGAGAAGCTGCCCGATCGAGAGCGCCGCATCCTCTATCTCCGGTTCTTCACGGGCATGACGCAGACGGAGATCGCGCAGGAGATCGGGATCTCGCAGATGCACATCTCGCGGCTGATCGCGCAGAGCCTCGAGCGGGTCCGGAGCGAGATCCGAGAGACCGGGGCACGGGAACAGGACGCCAGCGAACCGGAAGGGGGCCGCCGCTAGCTCCGATGTTTCATCACCCGGTCCGGCGTTCCCGGATCCGGCCGGAGGGCTCGTTCCAGCGTCGCCGGAGACGCCGAGATCTCCTTCAAGGCTTCGCCGACCGCGCGGGCGGAGCTGTCCGCTTCGGCCACGTCGCCGAGCGACACGATGCCAACCAGCCGCTTGCCCTTCACGACGGGTAAGCGACGGATCCGTTCCGCCGCCATGATCGCGCGAGCCTCCGAGACCTGGGCGTCCGGGCTGATGGTGAAGATCGAACGGCGAGTGGCGACCTCGCCTACGCGGACGGCCTTGGGATCCGCACGGTCTCCAAGCACGCGGATCACGAGGTCCCGGTCCGTCACGATGCCCACGAGTTGGCCCTCGGCATCGAGCACAGGGGCCGATCCCACGTCGTGGGAACGCATCAGCCCCGCCGCGTCGTACGCGTCCATCTCCGGGGTCAGCGTCTTCACATCTTCCGTCATCACGTTCCGGACCAGAAGCATCCCTTCGCCTCCTCCACCCTTCACTGCCGAGATACGGGTCCGCAGCTCCATCCTCAGCCGGGAACTCGGCGTCGTCACCGAGCGTCAAGATCCACCGTAGCTGACCTCCGCAGGTATCGGGTACGGACCGCATGCGTTGCGTTCCCTGATCCAGCGTGCGTGAAACCGATGCCGGGTGCATCGGGACGATCAAGCTCGGAAACGCCCGGCGCCGGAGCTGCGGGACGCGGGCCCGAAGGGACCCCGATCCTCGTCGGAAACCCAGGGAAACGCCTGACGAAGGCGATCCGGCGGCGTAACAGATGACAGCCGTGACATGCACACCCCAGGCACGCACGCAGGCGCCTCGGTAGGACCGTGACAGTCCTGTCATGACGCTTGCCCGCAGCGCGATCGTCGGACCATCGTTGGGCGGTCAGAACGTTTGCGCGTCTTGGCGAGGGGGTTGCATGGTGCGCTCGTTGCGGTCGCTAGGTGGTGCGTGGAGGTTCCCGGTACTCGTCGCGGTCGGGGTGATGGTGGCTTCGTCGTGCTCGTCGTCATCGAGCGCAGGGGGCGGCGCGATCACACCGGCGGCTACGATCTTCGTTCAGAACTTCCGATACAACGGCGTCCCGACGACGCTGTCCTCAGGCATCGTGTCGTTCCTGTTCGAGAACAAGGAATCGTTCCCGATCACGCACGAGATGATCCCGATCGCCCTGCCCGCTGGAAAGACCGCCCAAGACGTCACCTCGGCAGCGCAGGCGAGCGGACCGACCGGTGGGGCCGCGTCGGAGGACCTCTGGCTGCACATCGGGGGCGACTTCGGCGCGGCAGACACGGGGGCGAGCGTCGTCGAAACGCTCTTCCTGCCGCCGGGCACCTACGCGTTCGCGTGTTGGCAGACGGGCACCCAGAGCGGTGGGGAGAACGGGCCCCCGCACGCGGCCAAGGGCATGGTCGCCCAGTTCACCGTGACGTCGTGACCTGACCGGGGGTGCGTTCCATCCGAGCCGACCGCTCGCCTCGAGGATCCAGGTACCTCGCGGGAGCAACGCTTCTCCTCCTTGGCGGGTGCGCCAAGGAGGGGATCTCGCCGCAAGGGCAGGACGTCCATCAGCTCTATACGGCCATCATGATCCTCGCGGCGCCCGTGTTCCTGGCGGTCGAGGGGTTACTCATCTGGAGCGTCATCCGCTACCGAAAACGTGATGCCGCGGCGCCGCCGCAGACGGTGGGCGGGAACCGGTCCCTCGGGGTTTTCTTCGCGATCCCGGCCGTCATCGTCGCCGCGCTCTTCCCGTTCGGTGAAGCGACGCTGATGAAGATCGAGAAGCCGGAGGTCCCACAGGTCAAGATCAAGGTCGAGGGTTTCCAATGGGAGTGGACGTTCCTGTACTCGAACGAAGGGATCTTCGTGTCCGGCAAGACGGCGTCGGACCAGGCTCCACAGCAGCCGGCGCAGATGTACCTGCCGGTCGACGAGCCCGTCGAGATCGACCTGACGTCCCGAGACGTGATCCATTCCTTCTTCGTGCCCGATCTGCTGTTCAAGCGCGACGCGATCCCCGGGCGGACGACCTCGTTCACGTTCACGCCGAGCGTGCTCGGAACGTTCCACGCCCAATGCGCGGAGTTCTGCGGGCTATGGCATTCGAGGATGACGTTCGAGGTCCACGTCGTGTCGCCTCCCGACTACCAGGCGTGGATCCTGCAGGAGCGCAAGGCAGCAGCAAGCGTCACGTGCGCACCCAACGGGACCACCTTGGACATGATCGCGCACAACATCTCGTGGAACACGAACTGTCTCGCGGTTCCCGCCAGCCAGCCGTTCACGGTGAACGTGACGAATCAGGATGCGGGGATCCAACACAACTTCTCGATCTACGACAGCTTCTTCGAGAAGAAGACCTACTTCACCTCGCCAAAGCTGCTCGGCCCGGCGAGCGAGACGCTGAAGGTGGGCGGACTGCCGCCCGGCCACTACTACTTCCAGTGCGACGTCCACGGACCCGCCATGTCGGGGTCGTTCATCGTGGCGCCGCCCGGATCGGGCCAATGATGACCATGGAGGGAACGACATGGCGGTGAAAGAGGCACCGACCGCGGCGCTCGCGCCGGAACCCGAGCGCGGCCGGATCCTCGACTGGCTGACGACGACCGACCACAAGAAGATCGGCCTCCTCTACCTGATCAACAGCTTCGCGTTCTTCGCCGTGGCGGGGATCTTCGCGCTGCTGATGCGGACGGAGCTCGCTCGCCCGGGGACGCAGATCTTCGCCCCCCACGCCTACAACCAGCTCTTCACGCTGCACGGGACGCTGATGATCTTCCTCGTGATCTTCCCCTTGCTGGCCGGGTTCGGGAACTACTTCGTCCCGCTGCAGATCGGCGCGCTGGACATGGCGTTCCCCAGGATCAACGCCCTGTCCTTCTGGCTGCTCCCCGCCGGTGGCCTGACGATCCTGTCTGGGTTCCTCACCCACGGTGGAGCGGCCGCGGCCGGCTGGACCGGCTACCCACCACTCTCGGAGCAGCTCGGAACGGGGCAGGACCTGTGGATCGTGGGGCTGGCCCTCGTGGGCACGGCTTCGATCCTGGGCGGGATCAACTTCATCGTGACGATCCTGCGGATGCGAGCGCCGGGCATGACGATGATGCGGATGCCCGTGTTCACGTGGAGCATCCTCGCGACCTCGCTCCTCGTGATCCTCGCCGCGCCCGTCCTCACGGCCGGTCTGATCATGGTCTTCGCCGACCGACAGCTCGGTACGACCTTCTTCGACCCGAACCGCGGAGGCGTCGTGATCCTGTGGCAGCACGTCTTCTGGTTCTTCGGCCACCCCGAGGTGTACATGCTGATCCTCGGAGCGTGGGGCGTGGTCACCGAGATCATCGCGGTGTTCTCGGGGAAGCCGATCTTCAGCTATCGGGGCGTGATCCTTGCCTTCCTGCTGATCACGGCGTTGTCGTTCAGCGTGTGGGCGCATCACATGTTCGCGACCGGAGCCGTCGAGCTGCCGTTCTTCAGCGTGACCACCGAGCTGATCTCGATCCCGACCGGCGTGCTGTTCTTCATCTGGTTGGCGACGCTCTGGCGAGGGAAGCTGCGCTTCGAGCCACCCATGTTGTTCGCGCTCGGCTTCATCGCGATGTTCCTGATCGGAGGCATCGACGGCGTATGGGCGGCGTCCCCCGCGATGGACTTCGCGATCCATGACACCTATTGGGTCGTCGCGCATCTGCACTACGTGCTGTTCGGCGGCACGCTCTTCGGCGTGATGGCGGCGATGTTCTACTGGTTCCCGAAGATGACGGGACGGATGCTCTCCCGGCGTCTGGGGATCTGGCAGTTCTGGCTCCAGCTGATCGGGTTCAACCTGACGTTCTTCCCCATGCACATCCTGGGCTTGCGCGGGATGCCTCGAAGGATCGCCGACTACCCGCCCGATCTTGGGTGGAGCTTCCTGAACCTCCTGGCATCGATCGGCGCCTTCGTGATCGCGACGGCGATGATCCTGTTCTTCCTCAACATCTTCCTCACCCTGCGGAAGCCGCGAACGGCGGCCGATGACCCGTGGGGCGCCAACACGCTCGAATGGATGACGTCGTCGCCGCCGCCGGCCCACAACTTCGACGTGCTCCCGACGATCCGTTCGGATCGCCCGGCGTACGACCGGCGGATGGCCGAGCAGGAGTCGACGACATGAGCGACGTCACGACACCGAGGGAGCGCGCGCGTCCGGAGATGAGCGGGCCCGTGCTCGGGATGGTCCTGTTCGTCGCGTCGGAGGCGATGTTCTTCGCTGCGTTCTTCGCCGGGTACTTCACGATCCGGGCGAACGCGCCGGCATGGCCGCCTCCGGATGTTCCCCACCTCAAGATCGACATCGCATCGGTCCTTACCGTGGTCCTGGTGGCGAGCAGCGTCGCCGTTCAGCTCTCGCTGCGGGCCACTCGCGCCGGGAGGCGGCGGCCGGCCCTGTGGTGGCTCGGGGCCACGATCGCGCTCGGCGTGGTCTTCCTCGGCCTGCAGCTGTACGACTACTCGCAGCTGGGCTTCGGGTTGAAGGATGGCGTCTTCGGCACGTTGTTCTACGTGATGACCGGCATCCACATGGCCCACGTGGTCGGGGGCGTCGCCTTCCTTGCCCTGGTCTTCAGCCAGGGGGTGCGGGGTCGCCTCTCGCCGACGCACCACGATCCGCTGGCGGCGGGGGCGATCTACTGGGACTTCGTCGATGTCGTCTGGCTCTGCCTGTTCACGACCTTCTACCTGCTGACGCCGAGGTGACCTGATGCCCACGCTGTCGCGGATCTGCCTGGGCCTGGCGGCCTTCCTAGCGATCGCCGGTGGTGTCTACGGGGTCACGGCGCACGAGCCTGCCGGGACGACCGAGTTCCTGGTGGGGGCCGTGACGTTCTGCTTCCTCGGGATCATCCTGCGGCTCGTCGGCGCGCACGAGACCGAGGGACAACCGGAAGAGGAGGCCGAGATCCATGTGGCCCCCACGATCTGGCCGTTCGGGTTCGCGATCGCGGGGGTGATCCTGGTGGTGGGACTGATCGTCAGCCAGTGGATCGTGATCGCGGGCGGGGTCGCCGCGGCGATCTCGGCCGCGGGGTGGCTCCGCGACGTCGCTCGCTCGCACGCGGGCGAGGTCCCGTAACGGATCAGCCCCGGGCGATCAGCACGCCCGCCGCGAGCACCAACGTCACGAGCACCACGATGAAGACCGTGGCGTGGTACTGCGTGCGGCTCGGGCTCGGTAGGCTCGCCGGGTTACAGCGGTGACAGATCGCCACGCCGTCGGCCACCGGGCCACCGCATCGGAGGCATCGTTCACGAGAACGCATCAGGCTCCTCTCATCGTCGCACGCTCGAGCCGCGCGTCGACCCTCGCCGCCTCGCGCTCGTCCGCGCGCATCCAGTCGAGCAGGACGAAGCCGAGCGCCGGCACGATCAGGACCATGGTGCCCGCCCACATGATGGCTCCGGCCGCCCGCTGATCGGCCAGGGCGCGGGCGACGCCATCGGCGTGGGCGTACGTCGGGTAGAGCACGTGGCGGGAGGTCACGATCGTGAGGCCAAGGAACGCCATGGCGGGCATGGCCACGAACAGGTAGAGGATCCGTGCCGGATAGGACAACCCGGACGGCGCCGGATCGGCCCGGACGATCGGCATCCAGAACAGCAGCGCGGTCGATAGCAACGCGATGTGCTCGAGCGCGTGCAGACCGTTGTTGTGCAGCGCCCCCTCATAGATCCCCGTGAAATGGATGCCCCAGAGCACCACGAAGAAGAGCGCCCACGCGACGAGGGGGTTGCCGAGCAGGCGCGCCGGTGCGCTCCGAAGCGTCGCGAGGAGCCACCGGCGCGGCGTGCCCGGCCACGCCTGCAACGCGAGCGTGATCGGCGCGCCGAGCAACAGGAGCGGAGCGGCGATCATCGTGAGCAGCAGGTGCTGGACCATATGGATCGAGAACGAGGTGGTGACGGCGGCGTCGATCGGACCCGTCAGAGCGATGACCACGACGCCGAGGCCGGCGAAGAAGGCGAGGCGCGCGCGCGGCCGCGGCACGCGTCCGCGCGCGCGCCGCACCCGCCCGTCCGCGACCAGGTACACGAGCGCGGCGGTTCCCACGCCGAGCGCGACCGGATCAGCCAACGGGACCATGAACAGCGCCTTCCACGGTCACGCGCCCGGAGGTCCCGGCGAACCCCTGATCCGAGACATCGGTCGGACCCGCGTGCGCGTCGAGCGGCAGCTCGATCTCGAAGGTCGTCCCGACGTCGACCCGGCTCGTAACGTGGACCCTGCCGAGATGTGCCTCGACGATCGCTCGCACGATCGACAACCCCAATCCGAAGCCGCCCGTGTCGCGGCTGCGGCCGGGATCCGCACGAGCGAAGCGGTCGAATATGCGATCGAGGTCTTCCGGGGGGATCCCCGTCCCCGTGTCGCGGAACGACACGACCGCCGTGCCATCGCGGCGCCGGACGCCGACCTCGATCGTGTCCTGCTCCTGGGTATGCTGCACCGCGTTCTCGATCAACGCGTCGAACGCCACGGCGAGGCGGTCGCGGTCAGCCAGGACGATCGTCTCCTGGGCTGCCCCCAGCACCCACCGGCGGGGCGTGGCCGCCCACCGGCGCAACGCGTCGGCGACGATCTCCCCAACGTCCACCGGTACGAGGTGCAGCTGCTGCGGATCCTCGGTCGTCACCAGCAGCAGGAGGCCGTCGACCAGGCGCCGCAGCCGCGCCAGCTCGTCCGCGATCACGTCCACGTCCTCGATGATCGTCGGGTCCGTGGCACGACGCTGGATCAGCTCGGCATTTCCGAGGGCGACCGTGATCGGCGTCCGGAGCTCGTGAGACGCATCTTGAACGAACCGCCGCTCACGCTCGAGGAGCCGGAGGTTCTCCATGGAGACACGCTCCGTCTCTTCCATGGCTGCGAGCCGGCGTCGGGCGTGCCACACCATCGCCACGAACATCGCCGCCATCAGCGGGACCTCGGTGATCTCATCGAGGGGCTGCGCTCCTCGGGCGTAGTCGATCGCGATGAACAGACCGGTCATCCCCATGACGGCGGCCAGCACCGTGAGCGTGGGGCGGGTCCGCCACACGCGGAACCCGTAAAGGAGCGTCAGGCTCACCCAGATGAAATGGAACGGCACGGTCTCCCAGGTCGGGATGAGCAGCATCGCGGCGAGGTTGGCCAACGAGAACACCACCCACGCGACGTCGAGCCACTGCTCATGATGCGGCCATCCGAGTGCGTCAGGACGCATCGAACCGGTATCCAACCCCACGGATCGTGGTGATCGCCTCCGGACCGAGCTTGGCCCGGAGGCGGCGGACGTATACATCGACCACGTTCGACCCCGGGTCGAAGTGGTAACCCCAGACCGACGACAGCAGTCGCTCCTTGGACACGGAGCGTCCCGCGTGTCGCATGAGCTCCTGCAGCAAGAGGAACTCTCGGTCGGCGAGCGGGACCGGCCCGCGACCGTCATCGACCTGATGCCGGATCAAGTCCAGGGTGGTCGCACCCACCGCCAGCTTCGTCTGATCGGCCCGAGCCGCGGTCCGCAGCCGGGCCCTCACCCGCGCGAGCAGCTCTTCGAGCGAGAACGGCTTCGAGAGGTAGTCCTCGGCGCCGAGCTCGAGCGACCGCACCTTCGATGCCGTGTCGCTCAGGGCGGACAGGACGAGGACGGCCTGCGAGGGTTTGCGCTCCAAGATCTGCTGCAACACGGAGAGGCCGTCGATGTCCGGCATCACCAGATCGAGGATGACGAGGTCGTAACTCCGCGACAGCGCGAGCCGCAGACCCTCTTCCCCGCCTCCCGCGGGATCGACCTCGAGCCCCTCCGCCTCCAGTCCTCGGCGGACGAAGTTCACGATGCGCTGCTCGTCGTCGACGAGCAGCACCCTGCCGGCCAAGGCCGGCTCGACACCGGGAACTCGAGCAGTTGGGTAGTCCACGACCGTTCCTCAAGCCCCACAGTAGCCAGGTCGCGCCGTCCTTGGGTAGGTCCCTCGAGGGAACGTCGGAGTGACGGTTCTGTCATGTCAGGCTCGTACGGTCCTGCGGGCCGCGGGAACACGGGCTACGTTCAGGGAGTTCAGCTCGCTGTCGCGACCGATCTTCGGGGAGGGAGCATGACCGAGCGAGAAGATCGGAACACTGGCATCATCCAGGAGTTCCGGACCAACCACGGGAAGGTCGGCGGGTACTTCGAGGGGCGTCCTCTCCTGCTCCTCACGATGCGAGGAGCCAAGACCGGGCGGGAGCGGACGACACCACTCGCCTACCTCGCCGACGGCGAGCGGTTCGTCATCTTCGCGACCAAGGGTGGGGCTCCTACCAACCCCGCGTGGTAC
>Ga0066709_100000616_pt1 | contig 20088 bp, 18 predicted proteins | sample GraSoiAngelo_158_FD_79665 | JGI IMG/M metagenome (GOLD analysis project Ga0066709, IMG submission 79665) | Grasslands soil microbial communities from the Angelo Coastal Reserve, California, USA - 14_1009_16_30cm | ecosystem: Environmental > Terrestrial > Soil > Grasslands | place: USA...
CCCTCGAGCGACGCGGCCAGCTATCCCTGAGCGGGCAAACTGCGGCGCATTTGGCCTAGCTCTTCGTGGCCCGCGACACGGTCGAGTTGGGCGTGGGGATCGACTATGGATATCGGGGATGGGTACCGGTCGCACAATTGAATCAGACGTTCGTCTTGCGGAATGCGACGTCGCTGCTCGTCCCCGACGTCGAAACGCGCCTGTTGTTCGGCATCCGGCGCGATTTCCTGGCTGACCGTGTTGCCGCCGAATTGGCTGCCGTCCAGGAGATCGAGCGGGGGTACACGACTGCTCTCGGTCGCGCCACGCTTGCGGTGAGCGACCATTTACGCTTGCGCCTCGGCTATCTGATGATTGCCGGGACCCGACGGTCCCTGATCGGCCAGTACCATGACAACGATGAAGCGTTCGTCCAGCTCCGGTATTCCTACTGAAGTAGGAGCGCGTCCTGCCGCGCTGGCTTTGCCAGCCGCGGGACGGCGGTCGCGCGTGACGCAAGCCCCGGACGGTCGCGTCTGTATCCGCGACCCAAGAAGTCTTGGGTCGCGCTACTGCACGTGGAGATAGCGTATGGCGAAGTTGCCAGCGGCAGCCTCGGTGATCGTCGGTTTGATCGCAGCCACGTCCCAGGTATCCGCCGTCATCGTGGTATCGGGTGGTGGCGACAAGAGGTCGGACTGCTTCGTGGGATTCGAGGTCGCAGGCGAGGGCGATCTCCGGCCGATCCGGGACGACAACCTCGCGGTCGTCGGGGCCGAGCAAGAGGCATCGGGTGGCTCCTGCACCTTCAAGGTGAAGGTTTGCACCAACGAGGCCGCGGCGCAGCTCCGAAAGTGCACGCCGGCGAGGATCCGCCGCATCCGGCAGTCCGGGAAGGGCTTTCCGAGCCCGCCCCTCGGAGGCTCGCTCCACGTGTGCGGAGAGGAAGCGGACGTGACCCTGAGCCTGAAGGGCAAGAAGCCGAGGTCGCGTGTATTCACCATGGTCGGCGTGGCCGCCAAAGGCAGGCCGAGGCAAGACAGCGACCGGCTGCGCCTCGTGTGCCTGCCCCCCGCGGTATGCGGAAATGGAGTACTCGAGGGCGGCGAGGAATGCGACGACAACAATTCCTTCGACGGTGATGGCTGCGATTCGAACTGTACGCCGACGCGTTGCGGAAACGGAATCGTGACCGCAGGTGAGTGCGAACCGCCGGGCAGCCAGGCTCAATGCGCTGCTGACGAGCTTTGCGACGCGAATTGTACCTGCGTCAAGCGGCCGGAGTGCGAATGCGGTGATTCCGTTCCGGGAGAGCTCGAGGTCACGACCCGCGGAGCGGGCGGCACGTGTGGCATGGTGCAGGACGACGCGGGTGCTGACGTGCTCGACTTGACTTGCGGCGGTATCTACTTCGGTGGTGGCTCCGGCATCCAGCCGGCGATCGTGCCTTCAGGCGTGCGGTTTGCAAGTCGGACCGTCTGCCACGGCAGGACGCTCACGATCACCAGCGCCGGCCCTGGGGATCCGGGATTCGGCCAGCAGCCGTGTACGGCGGCCGGATGTTTTTTCGGGCCGCCGTTGCCGATCCCGAACACGGGCCCATCCGGAGTCAGCGCCTGCGTCATCAACAAGCTGCGTCAGCCGATCGTGGGGAGCGCCGACTGCATTACCGGTGAGATGTCCGGACTCGACCTGTTCGTCGATTCCGACGTCCTGCTGGCAGGAGACATCCTGCCGTTTCGATGTACGGGAGGACCAAGAGCCGGAGAATCATGTGCGGGAGAATCCGATCCCAGTTGCGCGCCTGGCGCATGTCTTCGGGACGACGGCATTCAGCCGTGTCCGATCTGCAATCCCACTACCGGAAAGTGTAATGGGGGCCCCAACGAGGGCATGGCGTGTGAACCGGGGTCTCTCGGTTCCGGCGATGACCACCCGACCAGCCATGATTGCCCGCCGTCCGAGAACGGGCGCCTGGGTGTCCTGCCGATCCGTTTTGCCTTGACCACGGCGACCATCACCCGTTCGGCGATCAACGGCGCGCAGAATCCCGGGGTGTTCTGCGGGTTTTGCGGCAAACGCGCCATTCCCACGTTCGAGAAACCCGCCCGCGCCTGCAGCGGTGACGCCGACTGCTCGACCGTCGACTTCCCGAGCTGCCAGCAGCGCGGCCCGGGAGCGTTTAGCCAGTCGGCAGCCTCACGGATCATCCAGACCGGAACACCGGGTGGAGATCTCACCGACCGGTCCGCCCATGACACTACCCTGGTGGGGTTCGCCTGCATACCAGGGACCTCCAGCATCGCGTTCGACAACGTCGTGAGCTTGCCGGGGCCGGCCGCGGTGAGCTTTGTCGGAACGATTCAGGTCCTGCCGCCGCGGTGAGGAGAACCGAGAGTGAAGCGAAGCGTACTTGTGATCGTGCTGGCCGTTTCCACGAGGTGCTACGGCGCCCCGGACGCGGCTCTCGCGCGTGACACGACGACCACGACGGCGACCTCCACGACCGACCCGTGCATTACATTTCCGAGCGGAAAGGGGACGGCATGGGAAATCCTCGAGCGCCGGAAGATCCTCGAGGATACGACCCGCCACTGGGGGGATCGGCATCAGCGCATGCGGATGCGGGTCGTCGACGGCCTGGGCAATGCGCGCACCACCGAGCTCGAGATGTGGGAGAAACGGTACCCGGGGGACGAGCGCAGGACGCTCGTTTTGGTCCGCGCGCCGGCCGACAAACAGGGGACGGCGTTCCTCGTATGGGTGGCCAGGGGTAAGCCCGCCGAGCAATGGCTGTACCAGCCGGGAAACCACAGGACACGCCGGGTAACCGCAAACATTGGGGATGAAGGCTTCGAGGGGGCCGATCTCACATTTCATGACATCGATCTGCTTCAGGAGATGCAATCCTGGTCCGAGGCGGACGCGAGCACGCGCTTGCGGAGCGCTGAATCCGTGGCCGACACGCCAACGTACGTGATCGAGCTCACACCTCGCCGCGACAACGTCGGATACGACCGCTTCATCTTGTGGCTCGGACGTTGCGACCTCGTGCCGCGAAAGATCGAGTTCTACGGCGACAAAGGCCGCCTCCGAAAACGACTGCTGCAATCCGATGTCCGAATGGTGGGAAGCATCCCCGTTCCGTATCGGGGTGAGGTGGAGACACCCGATGCGGGCACACGAACGGCGATCACGATCGGAGACCTCGAGTTCGACCGCGGGATGAACGACGTAGTCTTCAGTCCGGATCGGCTTGGCGTCGCTGGAAGGTGACGAGGGCCAATGGCGCGCCGGGAAGACGGGCCCCGGCAAGCGCGCGGTGAGATGCGAGGGAGAGGCTCACGATGAACGGAGACGTTCAAGCCGTCAGAGGCGCACGATGGCACGGAATCCGGACATGTTCGCGGAGGATGCAGGACGTTCTCGACGTCGTGCGCCGGATTGCCGAATTCGACATCCCCGTCTTGATCTGTGGCGAGACAGGCACGGGCAAAGAACTGATCGCGCGCGCGCTCCATGCGCTCAGCGGGCGGCACGCCGCACCGATGGTGACCGTGAACTGTGCCGCGCTGCCCGAGCATCTGGCGGAGTCGGAGCTCTTCGGACATGAACGGGGCGCGTTCACGGGTGCGGATCGGACCATGCTCGGCCGAGCCGAAGCGGCGGCGGGCGGGACGCTCTTCCTTGACGAAGTGAACTCCTTGTCGTGCGGCGTGCAACCCAAACTGCTGCGATTTCTCGAACATCGTGAGGTGAGCCGCATCGGGCAGGTGCGGCCAAGTGTCGTGGACGTACGCGTCGTGAGCGCCTGCAACGCGGACCCGGGAAGACTCGTCATGGACGGTCAGCTCCGGCGAGATCTACTCGAGCGGCTCGCCGGACTCCGCCTCGACATTCCGCCGCTCAGGGACCGTTTGGAGGATATCCCTCTCCTCGTCGCGCAATTCTTCGAGCAGGATCCGCTCGCAAACCATCTGGGTGTGACGCGCGTTTCCAGCGATGTGCAGCGGAGGCTCGAACAGTGCGAATGGCCCGGAAACGTCCGCGAGCTGTGGAACGTTCTGAGGCGCTCTATCGTGTTGGGCGCTCGGGACGGCATTCTGCTGGAGCTCGATGAGACGTCGCTCGAGGCAAGCGTAACCGAGCGACGTGACGTGGTCGCGGTCACGACCGGCCTCCCGCGATTCCGTGTGTGGACCAAGGAGCGAGAGCGAGAATACCTGCAGGAACTCGTGCGTCGATATCCGAAGGCTTCCGAGCGAGCGAACGTCGCCGGGCTTCCCGAACGGACTCTCTACCGGAAGCTCCAGAACCTGGAGCCTCAGCGACGCTGCCGAGGCGATTTCGCCGCGAGCGACCGATCGGTCGTGTGATCCCGCGCGAGGGTGCCATCTACGGCCGTCGCCGATGGCGTGCTCGAGCAGCCCGAGTCGAAACGGTCGGTCATATCGATGGCATGGTCGGTGCAGCAGACACGGCACCTCGATGTTGGCGAATCCCGATCTCCCCATACCGTTTCGCACGGAGCCCGCTGTCCGACTGGCGTATCGCACCGACGCAGGCCAGATCGTCGAGGGGGTGCCCGATGCCGTCGTTCACGCCTCCGCTCCCGAGACGGTCGCGGCGCTGCTCCAATGGGCGCAACGCGAGCGCGTGCCGGTCACCTGTCGCGGCGGCGGGCTCACGACCGAGGGCGAATCGGTCACGCGACGCGGAGTGCTTCTCGACCTGAAAGGCATGAACGGAGTCCTCGAGTGCGACGGCGGTACGGCGTGGGTGCAAGCGGGGACGACGTGGTATCAGCTTGCCGAGGCGCTGCGCGCACGCTCGCTGGACTACATCAGTGCGCCGTTGAGCTTGCTCTCGTCGGTGGGGGGCACCCTGGGCGTCGGCGGCATCGACCTCAACTCGCACCGCCACGGATGCTCTGCCGATCAGTGCGTGGAGGTGGAAGTCGTGACGCCGACGGGCGAGATCACACGCGCGCGGGAAGGCGACGACTACTTCGAACGGGTGATGCTCGGGTACGGCCAGTTCGGTGTGATCACCAAGGCCCGCATGCGCGCCCGTCGGTACCGTCCGATGACGGTGCGCAATTTCCTGTATGCCGATGTCGCGCCGGCGATCGAGGACATGATGCGTCTCGTGGAGAGCGATGCGGTTGATGCGTGTTGCGTCATCACGCTCCGGGACGAGGTCGTGGCGCTCGTGGTCGGCGACGAGGACGTCCCCAAACCGCTCGATCTCCGCTACACGACGGACGCACGGTTCTACGCACGGCTGGGGGCGCGGTATCTCCCGGTGCCGAGCCGATGGCGTGATCTCGCCTTCCTCCTCCGTCGTAGGAAACAGCTCCGCCCCGCGCTGCGGAACCCGCTCTTCCTGCGCGATGGTCGCATCGAGGATCGCGCCATCGTCTTCAGCCGTCTCATCTGGAGCTACTGGGGCGACCGGAAGATCGTGCTCCCGGATCTCGCCGTCACAAAGGCGAACTTCGTCGCCACCGCCAAGGCGGGCATCGACGTCTGCAAGCGGTTCTTCCCGTACTTCACGCTCTACTGCGTGATGGTACGGAAGTTCGGGGACCGGCCGCGTTACGAGATGAGCGCCATCCCGGCGACGAAGGACGACCACGTCTGTGGCGTCGAGTTCTCGCCTCTTCTCGAAGGCCGGGAGTACCCCGATGCGCACTACCAGGCGTTCAAGAACGCCATATACGACGTCGGTCTACGCTTCGGTGGGACGTGTTACCGATTCGGGGGCGCGATGAAGCCGTACGTACGGCGGATCTTCGGCGATGCCGTCGTCGATCGTCACCGAGGGTACAAACTCGCCCTCGACCCTGCCTTCGTCCTGAACCCCGGAGTCGTGTTCGACCCGCCCGAGACCCGCGCGTGAATCACGAAGCGTGCATCGGCTGTGGCCTCTGCATGCTGGGGTGTCCGGCGTTCGAGGAGACGGGATGCGAAGTGCTCACCGCCAAGGGTCGCAATCGTGCCCTGCAGGCCGGTCTGCGTGCCGCCGAAATGACCGAGCTGATCTGGGCATGCACCATGTGCGGCTACTGCGACGCGATTTGTCCGAAGGACGTACAGAACGTCGCGATCGTCCTGGCCCTTCGGCGCGAGTTGTGGGGCACGCCGCGACGCAGCCGACACGAGCAGGCCGACCTCGTCCTCGGCTGCACGCTCCGCGAGCGTCTTCCCGAGCTCATCCCCTCGATCCGCCGTTTCGTGCAGCGGATCGGGTATCGCGCCGACGTCACGGACGCGGACTGCTGCGGCTCTCTCGACGTAGAGCGGGGAGCCGTCGTCCCGACCCCTGTGCGTGCGGGCGTCGTTTGCGACCCGATCTGTCTCGAGCAGTACGACGGCGAGTTCCTCGGCGCGCTCGCGATGCGCCACCTCGACATGTTCGATCTGAAGGGGCGCGTTTACTATTTCGTGCCGCCGCGCCTGGTGAATCGAGCGCCCGAGCGGTTCTATGCGCTTTACGATGCGATGCTGCGCCGCTTCGGCTGCGAGACGAATCTCGACTTGAACCGGCTCGCACGCTGCACCGGAATGTCCTCGGTCCAGGGGTTGAGTGGAGAAGGTCGCGACGTGAAGGCCGCCGTCGAGCGGCTCCTCGCGACCTCCCGCGCCGAACGGATCATCACCTGCTCTCCCGCCGACTATCTGGCCTTCCGGGACTACTCCGGACGCCCGGTCCTCTTCATCACCGAGTGCGTCCGCGATTGACGGCCAGCGGTGGCGGCCATCACTGACACGATCGAGCGACGATGAGACCCGCTGACGAGCGTCGAACGGCGATCGCGCTCGGCACGTCTGATGCAGCGGAGAACGGACGCGCCATGTCGCTGACCCAGCCAAGCACCGGAGCCGCGGAGCCCTTCGGGGGATCGTTACTACCCGGGTTTCATCGGCTGAGTCTCGGTGCGCGTCGTGCGTGGCTCGAGCGTGCGTTCGACATCAGCGCCAGCGAGGTCGCGCTGCTCGAGGACCCGGTGCCGCTCCGTCCCGAGGTCGCCGATCGCATGATCGAGAACGTCATCGGCGTGCACGGACTTCCCCTGGGGCTTGCCGTCAACTTCCTCATCAACGGTCGCGAGCGGGTGATCCCGATGGTGGTCGAAGAGCCGTCGGTGGTCGCGGCGGCTTGCCACGCCGCGCGGCTCGGCCGCGCGGGTGGCGGCTTCGTCGCCGACGCCGATCCCGCGCTGATGATCGGTCAGATTCAACTGGTCGGGGTCCGCGATGTCGACGGGGCGATCGCACGTCTCCAGGCCAGGAGCACGGAGCTGGTCGCGACGGCGCGGGCGCTCACCCCGTCGCTCTGCGTTCGGGGCAACGGACCGCGGGCGCTCGAGGTCCGACGGCTGTGCGACCCGGAAGCGAGAGACATGCTCGTGGTCCACGTCCTGGTCGATACCGGCGATGCCATGGGCGCCAACGTCGTCAACACCCTGGTGGAAGAGCTGGCACCGCACGTCGAGCAGGTGGCGGGCGGCCGGGCCTGTCTGCGCATCCTGTCGAACCTCGCCGATCACCGCCTGGCACGAGCGGAGGTGCGCGTCGCGATCGCCGAGCTCGCCACGTCGAGCATGCCCGGCACCGTCGTCGCGGAGCGGATTGTGGCGGCGAGCCGGCTCGCCGCCCTCGATCCGTACCGGGCCGCGACGCACAACAAGGGAATCATGAACGGGATCGACGCGGTTGCCATCGCGACCGGCAACGATTGGCGCGCCATCGAGGCAGGAGCTCACGCCTACGCCAGCCGCGATGGCCGCTATCGGGGCCTGAGCGAGTGGCGAACGGTGGAAGCGCAACTGCGTGGCAACATCGAGCTCCCGCTCGCGGCCTCGACCGTAGGCGTGCTCACCAGGGTCCACCCTTCCGTTCGCCTCGCCCTTCGCGTGATCGGCGCAACGGACGCGCGCGACCTCGCCGCCGTCATGGCGGCCGTTGGGCTCGCCTCAAATTTGGCGGCGCTCGTGGCGCTCGTGACCGATGGAATACAGAAAGGCCACATGGCGCTTCACGCGCGGGCGGCCGCCGCCGCTCTTGAGGCGTCGAAGTGACGTTCGCCATGCCGTCCACGTGCAACGGCTGCGCGACAGCGTCCCTGATCGCTGCCGTCGATGCGCTCATCATGCGGACGCTCTCCGACCCAGATTCCTACGTCGAGGCCATCAACACCCACCTCGCGACTGCTGGGGGCAAGCGGTTGAGGGCCACGATGGTGCTGCTGGCAGGTTCCTACGGCGCCGCCGAGCATTCGAACGCGGCCGTACGCATTGCCGCTGGAGTCGAGCTGATCCACCTCGCATCCCTCATCCACGACGACGTCATCGATCACGCCGACCGCCGGCGAGGTCGGCCGGCGGTGCATCGCGCCTGGGGTATCCCGCACGCCGCGTTTTCCGGCGCGTACCTGCTGTCGCGCGCGGCCGAGCTCATAAATGGGATCGGCGATGCGGCGATCCGGCATGCGCTCACGCTGACCGTTTCCGCAGTCTGTCAGGGACAGATCGCGGAGACGGTACGTCGGGGCGATTGCGACATGACGCCGGCGGAGTACGGGCGCATCGTGAGAAGAAAGACGGGACGGTTGTTCGCGTTCGCCGCCTATGCGGGGGCGGTGGCAGTGCAGGCGGGTGCTGCCGTCGCCGCGGCGCTGCGGCGCTTCGGGGAGGCGTTCGGCGTCCTCCTCCAGCTCGTCGACGACCTGAACGCCGTGATCGACGGCGACCCCGAGGGGAAGCCCACCGCGACGGACGTACGCCGCGGGGTCTTCAGCGCTCCCATCGTGTTTGCCTGCCGCGGCGATTCGGAGGACGCCGTCACGCTGCGCGCGCTGCTGCGCGAGCCCCCGTTGGAAGGTGAGCGCCTCGAGCGGGCATTGACGCTGGTCCGGAACCGGTCCGCGCTCGGCGCGGCGCGACGGGCAGCCGCGCGGGTCGCCGAGAGGGCGATGGTGACCTTGGACGACTTGCCCGCATGTGACGCGACGGCGCAGTTGCGCGCGCTGGTACTCGACCGGCTCGTCGTCGCGCAACGAGGCAGCGAGCCTCTGCCATGAGATCGGCTTTCGATGCCATCGTCGTCGGCGCCGGTCCGGCGGGCTCGGTGACGGCGTTGCACCTCGCCCGCCGAGGCGTGCGGGTGTTGCTCGTCGATCGGTGTGACTTTCCGCGCGAGAAGGCATGCGGTGACGGGCTTACGCCGAGGAGCGTCGACATCCTGCGCGCGCTCGGCATCGCATGCGCCTGCTCGGGGCCCCCTGTCGTCGGTATACGGCTTTGGGACCTCCGCGACGGCTCGCGAACCGGTCACGGGTTCCGTGCCACTGCTCGGGGCACGACGCACGGGCTCGTCGTCTCCCGCGACGTCCTCGACGATCAGATCTGCGCGGGTGCCCGGGCCGCGGGCGCGACCTTCTGGCCGCACACGACGGTGATGGCGCCGCTCCGACGCGACGACGGCGCCGTGTGCGGCATCGAGGCCAGGCGCGACGGCCGGACGATCGCTGTCAGAGCCCCGATCACGCTCGTCGCCGACGGCGCCATAGGCCGCCTCGGCAGAGAACTGCGCGGCCGCGCGGACAGCGGTTCGGATCTGGAGTTGGCCGTTCGCCAGTACGCCCGCGGGGTGTCCACCATCGACCGGTTCGAGTTCTTCCTCCCGCTCGTGGTCGAGCGACGTGTGATCCCGGGATACGGCTGGGTGTTTCCTGCCGGCGATCGGGTGAATATCGGCGCCGCCTTCTACGACCCGACGCCGGTGAGAACGCCCAACATGCTCCGGCGCGTCTACGCGGAATTCCTGCGCGGGCTCCGCGACATTCCGCGGTTCTCGGCTCTCGAGGCGACGAGCCCACTCATCGGCGCGCCGCTGCGGGTGGGCCTCGATCCGCCTCGCTGCGCCGGCGAGGGCTGGATGCTTGTCGGCGACGCCGCCGGCGTCGTGAACCCGTTCACGGGGGAGGGCATCGCGTATGCGCTGGAGAGCGGCGAGCTCGCCGCGGCCGCAGCCTGGGAAGCGCTCTCCCAAGGCCACGAATCCGCATCGCACGGCTATCGCCGTGGGCTTACCCGGCGGTACCCGCGCCACGTGGCCCTCCGTTGCGTGCTGCCGCGTCTAGCGAGGATGCTCGAGCACGGGTACTCGACGAAGTCGTCCGCGGCCACGGGCGGTGGACGGCGCGTGAAGCTGCACGCCGCGAAGGGCGCAATCCCGCATGCGCTCCGGCGGGTCGCCTGCGACGACGCGCCCGCGGTGACGGGGGTGGCCGTACGAGACGCAGTCGGCACGGTGAGTCCGCGCGCCGCAGCGTTCACGCGGCGCACCGTAGGACACGCCCTCGCGACGCTCCGTCGGTGCGACCCGCTGGTGGCCGAGTCGCTGCGCTACCTCTTCTCCGCACCATCTGCGCTGCTCGGGTTCCCGTCGGCCCTCGTCGGCGCGGTCGCCGCCTCGCTCGGTCGGGGGCGGCAATCCGACCTCCTCGCGCTCGCCGAATCGTGCGAGCTCTTCGCCGTCGGGCATCTGCTGCTGCGCGAACTCAAGCCGAGCGAGGCCCCGCACCGGTACGGGACCCTCGCGCTGCTGTGGAACGATCTCGCGGTCGCATGCGGGCTGGCCCGCCTGTTCGAGCTCCCGGTGGCCACGGCGGAAGCCGTGCTCGCCGGCACGAGCGGAATGTTTCGCGCCGAGCTGGTCGCGCTCGGCGGGAGGCCCGACGGCCACGACCCGGAAGACATCCGAGCCCCGTGTGTCGCGGGCGTCGAGGCGGCAGCCGGCCTGTGCCGCGCGCCGATGGACGTCGTCGCCTGGATGATCTCGTGGGCGCGTTGTGTAACGGACGCCCACCTCGCACTCGGTGCCCTGGTCATCGCCGGCGGCGATGCGATTCTCGAGCGCGGCTCGGACCCGGACACGAACGGTTCGTTGCTTCGGCAGCGGGCGACGGAGTTGCTCGCCGTCGCCTCCCACCACCGCGAGCGGGCGGCGCGGATGCTGATCTCGTCTCCCGTCGGCGTCGCGCCCAAGCCGCTGGTGCAGATTGCAGATACCATCGCGCACCGCGCGCATCGCCTTGCCGAACGCCCGCCCCGGGATCGACAGGAAGCGATTTCGTCCATCGCTGCACAAGCTGCGGGAGCGTGAACGTGCATCCGCCCTCTCCCTCGCCGCTCACGTTGCACCAGTTCGGGGCCTGCGCCCGGAGCAAGTCAGTCCGCATCGTGCTTCACTGCAAGGGCCTCCCCTTCCACGCGATCGAGACGCCGCTCCTCGGTCGGTGGAGGCTGCGACGGCTGTCCGGTCAAGCGTGGCCCCCCGTCCTGCTCGCCCATGACGGTCGTGTAATCGTGCACGCCTCGCGTATCGTGCGATATCTCGAAGGCGTCGCGCCTGAGGTGCCGTTGTTCCCGAACGGTCCCGAGGCCCGTGACCGCGACTTCGCGACGGAGCGATTCGCCGAGAACGAGCTCCATCTCCTTGGTGTCGCACTGAAGTACCTGAACCCGCGGAACCATCGTGCCGCGCTCGCAAGCGTCGCGTGCAACTACCGCGATGGTTACAACGCGGCGCTGCTTCCGTTGCTCCCGCTCGCGCAGCGCCTGCGGCTCTCGAGGTTCGGCATTCGGGCGCGTGACCTGGACGAGCTCCGCCGCCGATTCCGGGATGCATTCGAAACGTTCGAGCGAGCGCTCCAGGAGAACCCGTACCTGATCGGACCCGTCCCGACGTGTGCCGACGTGCGCATCTATGCGGTCCTCTGGGCGCTCCGGGGTTGTGAGGAGGTGGCGGCCCTCGCGGATCTGTCCGGTCTCGGCGCGTGGTTCCGTCGCCTCGAGGACGAGCATGGATGGGATCGCGCATGAGGAGGGTCGCATGACGGGGAAAGCGCGCCGACTGCACCGTCTCTTCCGCCTGCCGGGCTCGCGTGCGCTCGTGATCCCGATCGACCACGTCGTGTCGATGGGTGCGGTCGATGGGCTCGACGATCTTTCGGCGGTGGTACGATGCGCCGCGGAAGGAGGCGCGACCGCGGTGATCGGGCATCGCGGCGGCCTCGGTCAGGCGTTCGACCGGCTCGGCATGCCGCTCGTCGAGCGGCTGGCCCTGGTCCTCCAGCTTTCGGGTGCGACCAATCTGTCGCCCGAACCGACGCGACATCGGCTCATTTGCAGTGTCGACGAGGCAGTCCGTAGTGGAGCCGATGCCGTGTCGGTGCAGGTCAATTTCGGCTGTCGGCGCGAGACCGAGATGTTGGGGGGACTCGCGCGCGTCGTGCGTGACGCCGAGCGCGTGTGCCTGCCGGTCATCGTCATGGCCTACGTCCGCGACGAGCGGGGGACCATCGACCTGACTCCGGAGCGCGTCGTTCATGCGGCGCGCGTCGCCGCCGAGCTCGGCGCGGACGCCATCAAGGTTCCCTTCGCGGGCGCCGAGACAATCGACTGGATGACGCGCATCGTTCCGGCGCCGGTGCTCGTCGCCGGAGGCGGCAAGGACAACCACGCGACGTTCATGGCCGTGTGCCGGGAGGCGCTGGCCGCGGGTGCTCGCGGTCTGTGCGTCGGGCGGAACGTGTTCCAGTCTTCGGACCCGATGGCGGTCCTCGCGGACCTCCACGCCATGCTGTGCGGCGACGAGGCGGGCACCCGGGTCACCTCGGCAGTCGGGCGTTGCTGGAAGGACGCCTGATGACCGCCGCCTTCGTGGACCGACCTCGGGAGATGTGGCTCGACGCGCGCGCCGTCGAGTGTCTCGCCGATCCTTGGCTCGTGTCCCTTCCGCCCGAATCGACAGTGCTCGTCACGCCGGGACAGTTGCGGGCGCTCGCACCGCACTACCGATGTCGAGTCGCCGTGATGCTGGACGGCGATGCGCCGCCCGCTGCGGCGCGGATCCCGGACGTCATCGTCGCACGCGACCTCCACGATCTCGAGCGTACCGCGGCGTTTCCCGGTGACCGAGGATTGTACTGCCGCATCGAAAACACGCAGGACCTTGAGCACGCCGCGATCGCCCTCGCCCGTGAAGACGTCACCTATGGGCTCATCGACATGCGCGACGAGACGAACATTCCGCTCGAGCTGTTGATCGCGCGGCTCCACCGGCTCCCGGTGCGGCTCGTGAAGCGCGTCGACGACCGTGCGGCCGGGGAGGTCGCATTGCGGACGCTCGAGCGGGGAGCCGACGGCGTGCTCGTTCGCGCCGGCGAAGGCGAACCGCCGATGCATCCGGCGTCGCTCGTCGCGTCGCCTCGGGCGGCGCTCGCGCTGACCGAGTGGGAGGTCCGACGCACGCAGCCGGTGGGTGTCGGCGACCGCGTCTGCATCGATTCGGTGGCGATGCTCACGCCGCTCGAGGGGATGCTCGTCGGCTCGACCTGCGGGGCGTTCGCGCTCCTGTGCAGCGAGACGCATCCCCTCCCGTACATGCCGCTGCGGCCCTTCCGCGTGAACGCCGGCGCGGTTCATTCCTACGCGCTCTCGAGCGTCACGCGGACCAGCTACTTGAGCGAGCTCGGAGCGGGAGACGAGGCCCTCGCGGTCGCCACCGACGGGACCGTGCGCACCGTCGCGATCGGGCGTGTGAAGATCGAGCGCCGCCCGCTGCTGCTTCTCGGCCTCGGGAACCGGGACGTCGAGGGGAGCGTCGTCGTTCAGGACGACTGGCACGTGCGCATCATGGGTGCGCTCGGGGAGCCGCTCAGCGTCACGCACTGCCGCCCCGGCACGAAGCTCCTCGGCTGGTCCGGCGCGGCGCCGCGGCACTGCGGGTACGCCGTCGAGGAAACCCTCGTCGAGCGATAGCGAACGATGGATTTCCTCGTCGTCAAGACGCTGCATCTCGTGGCGGTGTTCCTCTGGACCGGCATGGTGCCGATCGAGCTCTACGCCGGATGGCGGTTCGCGCGCGCCCGGACGGACGACGAGCGGCTCGGGCTCGCCGTGCTCGTCAACCGTCTCCGGCTCTGCCAGGCCCTTCCCTACGGGCTGCTCGTCGTCGCGACGGGTGCCTGGCTGTCTGGGTGGTACGGGATCGCGCTGCTCGCGCGGCAGCCCTGGTACGTCGCCAAGCTCGCGCTCGTGGGGCTGTTGGTCGCCGGGGAGACGTACATCGCCGTCGCCTCGCGCCGGATCGAGGTACGATGCCGCGTGGGCCTCAGCGCGCGCCAGAGAGTGGCGCAGATTGCGATCATGCGCGCTCCGCTTCTCGTGGTGCTGGTCGGCGTCCCGGCCCTCGCGATCGGCCGGCGGGTCGACGTGGCGATCCCGGTGGTCGTCTGCGCAGGCATGGCGATGCTCGCCGGTGCGACGGTGTCGCTCGTCCGCGCCATGACTGCGGACGCCGAGGCGGCGAGAAAGGTCGCACCGTGACCGCCGCAACGCTGTGCCGGCTGCTGCACATCGGCGGCCTCGCGCTGTGGGCTGGGTACATCCCGTGCGAAAACATTCTCTTCTTCGTCGCGTGGGACAGTCGGGTGATCGAGCAACGGCGCCGCGCGATGCGGTGGGTACTGCGCCTGACCTGGCTCCAGGAGGTCCCGGGCATCGTGCTCGTCGTGCTCAGCGGGCTCGCCATGCTCTCGCAACAAGGCGGCGGTCTGGTACGCGAACCGTGGTTCCAGGCGAAGCTCGGTCTCCTTGTCGTCCTCGGGGCGAGCGAGCTCCTCGTGATCCATCGGCTCCAATCCGGCCTGGCGCGGTGTTTCGAAACCGCCCCGACGGCCGCGGCCCTCGACGAGGCCGGCGTCCGCCGGACGCTGCGCGGCATCGTGGCCGGAGGCCTGACGTCGCTCGCGGCGCTCTTCGGCATCGTGCTCCTCACGCTCGGCAAGCGGGTGCCGCCGCCGGCGGTGTGGGCGTTCATCCCGGCCGCGCTGGGGATGGGTGGAGTCTTCCTGCTCGTACTGCGCCGGGTCGCCGCCGGCATCCGCGAGGTGTTGCCCGATGCGTGAGACTGTCGAGCGGTGGGCGCGATTCCTCGCCGCGTACATTCCCGACGACTATCTCCCCGTCGCGATCGGCATCGCGATGGCCTGGCGACCGGGCGTGGACCCGGACTTCTGGCGGCGTGGCGTCCTGTTCGTCACCGGCGCTGCCGCCCTGTCGCTCTTCATCCACGGCTCGGACAACATCGCCGGCTACCTGCACGGCGTCGACCGGCTCGCGAGCGCCACGAAACGGTCCGTCAAGGAGCCGAAGCTCCTCGTCACGGGGGAAGTCAGCCTCGGTCCGGCACGCGTCGTGACGGCGGCCATGCTCGCGCTGTCGCTCGCGATCGGCGCGTACCTCGCAGTCGGCGTCCCGTGGAGCGTCATCGCGGTCGGGTTGCTGATCGTCGCTCTCGCCGCGCAGTACTCCGTCGGCCTTAGCTTGTCGTACCGCGGACTCGGGGAGCTGGTCGTCGCGCTCTCCGGTCTCGGCGCATGGGTCGGATCCGGTGTCGTCACACGACGCCTCGAGGTCGCCCCGGCTCTGGTCGGCGCCATGCTCGGCCTGTTCTTCGCGAGCGTGAACGCGTGCTCGAATCAAGCGGACTACGCCTTCGACCGCACCGCCGGTCGTGGCACGCTCGCCGTGCGCCTCGGTCCGCGACACCACCGGCGCGTCGCGGTGGCGATCCTGGCCGGGGGGTGGTGCACGCTGGTTGCGGCCGTCGCGGTCCGCGCCGTTCCCCTGATGACCGGCACGATGTTGGCGCTCGTCCCTCTGCACCGGCGACAGCTCGTGGCGCTGTTCCGCGGAGACCCGTTGGAAGCGAGAAGGATCGGGTTCGTTGCGCTGCGTCTGATCTTCATCTGGGTGGCGGCATCCGTCGTCTGCGACCGCGCGTGGCGTGCCGCGTGACGTTCGCCACGCTCGGGGCGTTGTCTGTCGTCCGCCACCTGCGCCGCCAGCGCATGCGGGTGGTCCTAAGCGTCACCGGCGTCATGCTCGGCGTCGCATTGGTCGTTGCGACGGGAACCCTTGCGACGTCCGCCGTCCAGTCGATGGAGCGCGTGTTCGAGACCTTGCTGGGGCCGGCGTCGATCGACGTCACAGGCGGTGATCCCGGTCTTCCGGAGGAGCTCGTGTCGCTCGTGGAGACCGTGCCGGGGGTGGCCGACGCCGCTCCGGTGCTGTTCGCGAGCGTGGACGTGCCCGATGTCCCCGGCATCCGTCTCACGGTGTTCGGCGTCGACCTCCTCGCACACGAGACGATGCGTCGGGCGCAGTTCTCGCGGGCCGCGCTGCAGATCGTGCACCCGTTCGACCTGGTCGCGAGCATGCGCGCCGTCGTGCTCTCGCGGACGCTCGCGTCCCGGCTGGGAGTGCACGCCGGTGACGGCCTCCACGTGTCGACGCCCGACGGCTCGGCGACGCTCGAGGTGGGCGGCTTCCTCGACGGCGCCGGTGTGGCGGCATTGTTCGGCGGCGATGTCGCCCTGATGGATCTCCCGGCCGCACAGCAGATGTTTCACCGGGAAGGGCGGGTCGACGTCATCCAGGTCCTTCCGGTAACGGGACAAGAAGCGACCGTGGAGCCGGTCCTCCGGACGCTCCTCGCCGGACGGGCATCGGTGGGACGAGCGGGGGTCGCGGCCTCACACCTCGAGCGTCTGTTGCTGTCGACGCGTGTCACATTCACCCTCGCAGCGCTTTTCGCCTGCATCGTGTGCGCCTTTCTTCTCCGCCAGACCGCCATGGTCTCTCTCGCCAGGCGGGTGGAGGAAATCGCGCTTCTCGGGGTGGTCGGCTTCGGCCGAGCGTCGATCACCGTGACGCTCATCGGGGAGTCGTTGCTGGTCGGGCTCGTGGGCACCGCCGCCGGCGTCCCGATCGGGGTGGTCCTGGCCATGCTCTGCAAGGATGCCTTCGGAACCGCGATCGCACCGCTCGTGCGCATGCACATCGATGCCGTGAAGGTCGACTGGACGGCCGTCGGCGCCGCGGTCGCGATCGGGCTCGCCATGCCCGTCGGGGTGGCGATCGGGCCGCTCGTGCGGGCCGCTGGCGCGTCGCCCGTGCGGTTGCTCCAGCGTGCGCGTGGCATGTCCGATGGGCGCGACAGCCGCCTTCACCGCGTTGTCCCTGCCCTCGGCCTCGCTGCGGCGTCGGCGACTGCTCTCCTGAACTGTCCGAGTAGCGTGACGGCGTTCTCTGCCCGCCTCGCGCTGATCACGACGGCGCTGGTCGGAATATTTCTGGCGGCGAGCTGGTGTGGCCCAGCGGTCGCGCGCACCGTCGGCCTCGCATGGCGGCGAGGCAATCATGGTGCTGCCCGTGCGGTGGGCACGCTCGCCCCCCTGGTTTTGCTGCGCGTTCCGGCCGATGTCGGTGCGACCGCAGCCGCGATTGCAGTCGCGCTGGCGGGCGTTCTGTCGATCGGCGCCCTCGTCTCGAGCCTGCGGGCGACACTCCCGCAGGCCCTTGAAGCGGCGTTACCCGGCGACTTCGTCGTGAGCCGCGGACTTCCACTCCTGCCGAGCACGCCACCGCTGTCCTCGCGCATCGGTGAGGCCGTACGTGGCGTGACGGGCGTGATGGCGGTCGCCGGGCACCGCGCCGCTCTCGGAGATTCCCGTGGCCATCCGGTCGTCATCATCGGATACGACGCCGCGGTCAGCGCTGCGCATGGTGCCAGGATCACGGTCATCAACGGCGACGAGCGCGATCTTCTCCTGCGGGTGGCGCGGCGTGAGGGCGTGATGGTCAGCGACACGTTCTCGCGTCGATTCGGCCTCGGTCCGGGTGACACCGTATTTCTGTCCACCCCGGATGGTGAACGCGGCTTTCCCATTCTCGCCGTGGTGCTCGACTACAGCGTCGACCTCGGCACCGTGGTGCTGGACGCGAGCGCGTACCGGGAGTTCTGGGGCGACGCGTCCGTCACGAGCTACGAGGTGTGGGCGGCTCCCGACGAGGATCCGCGGGCGCTGCGGCAACGGGTGTCGGAGCGAATCGGCTACGCAGTACCGGTGCTCACGAGCAGGGACATGCGCGCGGAGTTCGACGGGCAGCTCGACCACGCCATGAGCATCGCCTATGCGACCGAGCTCGCGAGTGGGGTCATCGCGCTCTTCAGCGTGGTCAACTTCATCGTCGTGGCAACCCACGACCGACGCCGAGAGATCGCGCTCTGGGGTGCCATCGGCACGTCGCGTAGAACGATCGAGCGTATCCTTCACTGCGAGGCGTGTCTCGTCGGGGGGCTCGGCGGCCTCTTCGGCGTGCTGCTCGGCGGCGTTACGTCCTATCTGGTCGTGCGGGGGGCGGTGCCGCTGGTGAGCGGATGGTGGCTGGAGTATCGGTTCCCGGGGTCGGCGGCGCTGCTCGCCGTGCCGATCACGATCGCGGTGGCGGCCGTCAGCGCCGTGCTCCCGGCTAGACGCGCCGCACGTCTGCCGCTCGTGGAAGCGCTCGGGACGCTATGAGCATGCGGCGGGACGAGGCGCTGGTCGAGTTGTCGGGCGTGACGAAGGTGTACGGCGAGGGCACCGGAATGGTCACCGGTCTCGCCGATGTGTCGCTGCGCGTGGGTGCGGGAGAGTTTCTCGGCATCATGGGGCCCACGGGTGGCGGTAAGACGACGCTCATCAACCTCATCGGAGGGCTCGATCGCCCGACGCGTGGGACGGTCCGGGTCGCCGACCATCAGCTCGAGCGTGCGCCGGAGGATGTGATCCGCCTGTTGCGGCGCCGTCACATCGGGGTCGTCTTCCAAGCATTCAATCTCCTGCCGTCGCTGAGCGCGCTGGAGAACGTCGCGCTCCCCCTGCTGGCGGATGGGCTGGCGCGGCGGGCGGCCGAGCCGCGGGCCCGCGCGGCGCTCGAGCAGGTGCACCTCGTCGAGCGGGCCGCGGCTCGCCCCGCCGAACTGTCTGGTGGTGAGCAGCAACGCGTCGCCTTGGCCCGTGCTTTGATTGCCGACCCGATGCTGCTGCTGGCAGACGAGCCGACGGGCTGCCTCGACACGCGTACCGGAGCCGAGATGGTCGATCTGCTGCTTCGCGCCCATCGTTTGCGCGGCGTGACGATCATCCTGGTCACGCATGATGAGCGGATCGCGACGGCATGCACTAGGACGGTAACGGTCGCAGACGGTGCCATCGTAGCGGACCGAAGGAGGCCGGTCGGTTCGACGGCCGGAGGATGATGCCAGATGAGCGTTGATGCGGAGCTGTCCGATACGGGGACGCAGGCTCAAAGCTGGCCGCGTGCGATGGATCTGGCGCGGCTCGTGCGGCTCGATCGTCCCGTCGGAATATGGCTCGGCTTGGGGCCTGCGCTCTGGGCCGTTTGGGTCGCCACGAGAGGGCGGCCTCATCCGATATTGCTCGGGATCGTCGTCCTCGGCGTGATCGTGTCACGTTCGGCGCTCTGCGCGCTCAACGATTTTGCCGACCGCGATTTCGACCGCCACGTGCCGCGTACCCGCGACCGGCCGGTCGCGAGCGGCCGGGTTAGCCCGCAGGCCTCGCTCGCCACGTTTCTCGGGCTGTGCGCACTGGGCTCGCCTCTGCTTCTTTTCGCGAACCATCTCACCGTGGCAGTGCTCTTCGCAGGGGCGACGATCGCGATTGCGTATCCGTTCGCAAAGCGAGTGACCCACTGGCCCCAGTTGCTCCTCGGCGCGACCAACGGCTGGAGCACGCTACTCGTCTATGCCGGCGCGACGAACTGCCTGCCCGTTCAGGCGTGGATCCAGGCTGCCGCCATTGCGACATGGACGATGGCGTACGACTGCACGTACGCACTGGCGGACCGCGAGGACGACGTCCGGATCGGCGTGAAGTCGATGGCCGTGCGCCTCGGGCGCCATGCCCCTGCGGCGATCGCCGCCCTCCAAGGGCTCACGCTGCTCGCCCTCGTCCTCCTGGGCCGGGTGGCCGGCCTCGGGTGGTGGCACGTGACGGCCGTGGTCCTGGTCGTCGGGCTATTCGTCGACCAGCACCGGCTGATCGTCCATGCCACGCCTCAAGCGTACCTGAGAGCATTCGAGCGGAGTCATTGGTTCGGCTGGATACTCTTGGTCGCCGCCGCTCTCGATCTCGGCAAAACTGTGTAGTCGGTGTGCGGGCGGGCGATTTTCTACGTCCGCACAC
>Ga0066709_100000617_pt1 | contig 20082 bp, 20 predicted proteins | sample GraSoiAngelo_158_FD_79665 | JGI IMG/M metagenome (GOLD analysis project Ga0066709, IMG submission 79665) | Grasslands soil microbial communities from the Angelo Coastal Reserve, California, USA - 14_1009_16_30cm | ecosystem: Environmental > Terrestrial > Soil > Grasslands | place: USA...
CCCAAACCATCAGGCCTGTATCATGGAAAGGTTTCCGACACCTGGCGACGGGCGTGCGCCTCACTCCCGGTAGTCCAGGCCCGCCGCGGCGAACTTCGCCTTGAAGGAAGGGCGCGCCACAAAGGCGATGAACGCGCGCCCGGCGTCCGGCGCCGTCGCCCTGGTCACGAGCCCGGCCGAGTACACCGTGACCTTCTGCAGCTCTTTCGGGAGTGGGCCGACGAGGGTTACCCCCTTGACTGGAAGGATCTCGCTGATCTGGTGGGCGACGAGCTCCACCTCGCCCTTGGCGACGAGCTCGGCCGGGTAGCCACCGGGCACCAGCGTGGTCTTCGACTTCATCGCGTCGGCGATCCCCAGCCGCTGCAGCACGCCGGCGAAGTGGATGCCGCTGGTGCCTCCCTGGGCCGGATCGACGTAGACGAGCGACTTCGCCGACAGCAGCGTCTGTTTGAGGGCCTCCGGGCTGCGGATGTCGGGCTTCGGGGCACCCTCGCGCACGGCCACGCCCATGCCGGTACGCGCGATGTCGGTTCGTGTGCCCTCGACGACGGCGCCCTGTTTCGAGACCTCGTCGATGGCCACGTCGGTCATGATGACGACATCCGCCGGCTCGCCGGCCGTGAGCTTCTGGCGGTTGACGCCGACCGTCGCGAAGCTCAGCGTGACCGTATGCCCGGTCTCCTTCTGGAACGCCTCGGCGAGCTCGGTGATGATCGAGCGCACCGCGCCCGCGCTCAGCACTTTGATCTCGGCCGCCTCGGCGGGCGCCGCGCCCGTCCACATGGCCGCCACCAGCACGAGCGCCCAGAGCCAGCCGGCGCCCGGCCTCGTCGCCCGATCCATCAGCCGGGCCCTACAGCAGCCCGTAGAACTTGCCCGCGTTCTCGCACGTGATCTTGTGCGTGACGTCGGCCGGCAGGTGGTCGAACTGCTCGTCGATGTACTTCGACGACTCGGGCCACACGCCGTCGCCGTGTGGGTAGTCGGAGCTCCACATGAGCGTCTCGACGCCCATGTCCTCGATCAGCTTGGTGCCGATGCGATCGAACTGGAACGTGCCCTTGCACTGGCGGCGCCAGTAGTCGCTCGGCTTCATCGTGAGGCCGAGATCGCGGAAGCGGTCCTCCCACTCGAAGTCCATCCGGTCGAGGGCGTAGGGGATCCAGCCGATCCCGCTCTCGCCGAACGAGATGCGGACGTTGGGATACCGCTCGAGCACGGCGGCGCCGATGACGGCGGCCAGGATGTTGACGAGGTTCATCTCGAAGCCGGACACCACGGTGAAGAACGCCGCGCGGCGCGTGAGGCGCTTTTGCATGTCGAGCTTGCCGGGCGGCAGGGCGGGGAACGTGTGGAAGTGCAACGGCAGGCTCACGTCGTTGACCGCCTTCCACAAGGGTTCCCACACGGGATGCCACATGGGCTCCATGTCCCACGAGCAGGACAGCTCCATCCCGCGGAGCCCGAGCTTGGCCACGCGATAGATCTCCTTCACGGCGGCGTCGATGTCGCCGTACGGCAGACACGCCAGGCCGATATACCGATCCGGATAGTGGCTGCAGAAGTCCTTCAGCCAGTCGTTGTAGATCTGGAACATCTCGTTGGCGGCGGCCGGGTCGTTGAGGCGCGTGGCGGCGCCGAGGATGCCGTAGATCACCTCGGCCTGGACGCCGTCCCGGTCCATGTCGTTCACCCGCAGCGTCGGATCGGTTGGCCGGCGGATGCCCTTTTTGCCGTCCTCGTAGAGCCCGGTCGAGGCCCCACGCGGTAGTGCGAGCCCGGGACGAACTTCTGCCCCGCCGGGCCGACGCCGTTCATGAGTCCGAACGACGTGCCGTTCTTGCAGGTCCAGTACGGGCCATCCGGCCCGTCGGTGACGTACGGCATGCGCTCCTTCATCTCCGCCGAGGCGTTCGCCGTGAAGAGGTCGGGCGGGATCCAGGGCAGGTCGATGTGGCAGTCGGCAGAAATTCGCGTATAGCGCATGGGCCTGTCTCCTCTACGACTTGATAGTCGAAGTCATCGCGACTTGAGCCGGACGTCTTCGTACGGCGCCGAGTACGGATGGGCGGGGATCAGGGTCAGGGCCGCTTCCTCCACCCTCGGTCCCACGCCTCGAATGAAGCCATTCTCCCAGATCGGCGCAAAGATCACGCGATCGTGGAGGATGCGCTGGATCTGGTGCAGCATCTCCTCGCGCTTCTTCCGGTCGACCTCTCGCGCCTGGCGCTGGAAGAGGTCTTCGACCTCTGGAAGCACGCCGTAGGCGTACCGGCCGTCTCGCGTCGCGAGCCCCTCGATCCGCGTGGCCGCGTTGCCGCCCGCCCCCTGGACGCCCATCACGATCCCGCGAAGCTTCTTTTCCCCCCAGGTCGAGAGGAAGGCGGCTCGCTCCATCGTCCTGACTCGCGTCCGGATCCCGATGGCGCCGAGGTAGTTGGAGACCGCCTCGGCCATCGAGAAGTAGGGCGGGTTGGGTGTGAGATCGCCGCCGTCGAAGCCGTTCGGGTAGCCCGCATCGAGCAGGAGCTGCTTGGCCCGCTTGGGGTCGTAGGGGTGCGGGTCGATGGCCAGTGCGAACTCCATGTGTCGCGGGACGATGTTCCCGGTGATGCCGGCGAAGCCGAGCTGCTCGGCTTCGTTGATCGTCTTGCGATCGAGGGCGAGGCTCGCGGCGAGCCGGACGCGCCGGTCGCGCCACGGCGACTTCGGGTCCCATTGCTCGGTGAAGTCGAGGAAGAAGACGGCGTTGCTCCGCACGGCCGTGAGCTTGAGCCCTTGTGTGCGCCGGACGTCCTCGGCCACGGGACCGGTGAGGAAGTACACGACGTCGAACTCGCCGCGCTTGAGCCCGGCCGCCCGTGTCGTCTCGTCCGGGACGCTCTTGAAGACGAGGCGCTTGACGCTCGGCGCCTTCCGCCAGTACCCCTCGAAGGCCTCCAGCACGATCTCGACGCCCGGGGTGGAGCTGACGAACTTGTAGGGACCGGCGCCGATCGGAAGCTTCTTGAAGCCTTCGTCGCCGACCTTCTCGATGTACTTCTTCGGCACGATCCAGCCGGCGCCGGTCGCGGTCGTCCCGTAGAACGTCATGAAGTCGGGCCAGGGCTCCTTGAGCACGAACCTGACCCTCCGCGCGTCGACGACCTGCACCTCCCTGACCTTGTCCTTGAGGAGCTTCGCCGCTCCGCCGCGGTAACGCTCGAACGAGAACTTCACGTCGTCGGCGGTGACGGGATCTCCGGTGTGGAACCTGGCGTTCTGGCGCAGCACGAACTCGTAGGTGGCGCCGTCGGGCGAGATCGACCACGACTCCGCCAGGCTCGGCGTGTTCAGGCCGGCGGGCATCGGCTTCACCAGGGCGTCGTGGACCGCGTAGAGGATCTTGAACGGCGTGATGGCCGACTCCGTCTCGCCCGGGTCGAGCCAGCGCGGCGCCAGCGTGACGTGGAACGCCCACGTCACCTGGCCATCGGGCCCGGCCGCATCCGCGGTCGTGACGGCTCCCACGAGCGCGCAGATCGAGAGCAGCAGCACGGCGGCGAGCGGTCGGGCCATTCCTCTCTTTGCCGGTGAAAGCCGACGCATCGCGCTAAACACCGGCGCGTCGCAAGACCCTCTCGATGTTCTGGGCCTCGGGCTTCCGCGTGCCGGCGTCGATTTCGCGGACGGCGTCGACGGTCGCCGCCGAGACGGGCGTGGGCACGCTTTGCTGGCGACCCTGCGCCACCACGTGGCCGTTCATGTAGTCGATCTCGGTCGGTCGGCCCTTGGTCACGTCTTGCCCCATCGAGGAGCGCCAGTTGCGCCCGCTCGCCGTGGTCGGCGTGAGCATCCGGTCCAGGGACTCGTAGACGTCTCGCCGGTCGGCGGCCGCCCACTGCTCGGCGGTGGTGCTGTTGAACTTGGGCACACGGTAGCCGAGGGCGAGGCCGACCCGCGCGGACTCCGCCGCGAGATGGATGGTGATCGCGCGGCCGACCTCGCTCGAGGCGATCTCGAACGAGCCGAGCCCGGACATCGCCTGCACGGGATTGCCCATGGCGTTGGCGCAGAGCTTCGCCCACCGCTCGCCCCAGAGGTTCTCCGTCACCTGCGATCCGTCGATCACCTTGAGCATCTCCGCCACCTCGGTGGCGCGCGCGGTGACCCGCCCGTCGTGCTCGCCCACGCGGAAGACGTCGTGACCGGTGCCCTGGCCCTTTTCCGCGCCGCGCTCCACCTGGCCGGGCTTCCAGAGCGCCACGCCGATCTTCGACATGACCAGTCCCAGCGAGCGCGAGGCGCCCGCCACGGACGCGACGATCGGGTCGGGCCAGCAATTCTCTGACGCGACGATGAAGCCCTCGGGCTTCAGATGGCGGAGCGCCACCTGAGCCGCCCAGGCGGTGTCGTAGACCTTCATGGCGACGAACGCGAGATCGAAGTCGCGCGGCAAGCGCTGCGCCTCGTTGAGGTGCACCGCGGCGGGTCGCGCCTCGAACGGGTCGTGCGGCCCCGTGACCGAGATGCCCTTCTTGCGGATGGCCTCGACTTGCTCCGCCCAGGGATCGACCAGCGTCACGTCGTGACCCGCGCGCGAGAGAAAGGCCCCAATGTAGCTTCCGATGGCTCCGGCGCCGACGAACAGGATCTTCTTGGCCATGCAGCCCTCCCGGTGTGGTTCGAATGTCGGGCATTATCGCGCGTCAGGCGGGACCTGGCGATGGGCAAATGAGCCGATATTTGCGCTCGGGTAGTCCCATCGCTAGAATCCCTCCGTGACTCTGACCCCGCACCATCCCAACGGAGGCGGCCACGAACCATGTTCGACCCCAAGCGACTCGGCTCGAGAGGCCGACCATGAAGCTGCCTTCACGACGGTGGGCCGAGTCCTTTCTTGACGGAGGACCTATGTCGAAGACATCACTGCTGTCCTGGGCCGTCGCCGCGTTAGTGTGGGCGGCCCTTCCCGCCTGGAGCCAGGAGCTACCCGAAGGAAAGGGCAAAGAGGTGGTCGCGGCCAGCTGCAATAGCTGCCATCCATTTCACGCTCGGCTGGGCGGCGGATACACCGCCGAGGGCTGGCGCACCGTCATGCGGATGATGGCCAACCACGGAGTGAGCGTGCCGCCGGATCAGGTCGCCACGGTCACGGAGTATTTGATCAAGAACTTCCCAGAAAAGACCAAGCCCGCCGGCGTCGTGAACCCTGGGCCAGGCAAGGTCTCGATCAAGGAGTGGTCAGTGCCCACACCCGGGGCGCGGCCGCACGATCCGCTGGCGACGGCGGACGGATCGCTCTGGTATACGGGCCAGATGACCAATGCGCTTGGTCGGCTCGACCCGAAGACCGGCCGTTTCAAGGAATATCCTCTCAAGACGCCTCACTCCGGACCGCACGGTCTGGATGAGGACAAGAACGGCAACATCTGGTACACGGGAAACGCCGGCGCGTTGATCGGCAAGCTCGACCCGAAAACCGGTGCGGTCACGGAGTACAAGATGCCGGACCCAGACGTAAAGGATCCGCACACGCTGATCTTCGATCAGAGCGGGATCCTGTGGTTCACGGCTCAGAATGCCAACCGGGTGGGCCGGCTCGACCCGAAAACGGGTGAGATCAAGCTGCTCACGCCGCCCACACCGAAGTCGCGCCCCTATGGCATGGCGGTGAATTCGAAGGGCACAGTGTTTTACGTTGCGTTCGGCGCCAACAAAGTGGGGAGCGTCGATCCGAAGACCCTGGAAATTCGCGAGTACCCATTGCCGGATTCGGCTTCCCGCCCGCGGCGCATCGCGATCACCAGCGACGATATCGTCTGGTACAGCGACTTCTCGCGCGGTTATCTGGGTCGGCTCGATCCCGCAACCGGCAAGGTGACCGAGTGGTCGTCTCCGAGCGGAGCGAAATCCGAGCCCTACGGCATCTCGGCGATCAACGACATCATCTGGTACAGCGAGTCTGGGACGACCCCGAATACGGTCGTGCGCTTCGATCCCAAGACCGAAAGGTTTCAGAGTTGGACGATCCCGGGTGGTGGGAACATCGTGCGTAACACTTCGGTCACGCGGGACGGTAACTTCGTGCTCGCCAATAGCCTGGTCAATGCCGTGACGCTGGTCACAATCTCGAAGTGAAGTGACGCGCAAACACGAACGACACGGTCAGCCGAGAGCTGATCGTCTCGTCCGGGGCCAGGGAAAGCCTCAGGCTCAGGGACCCGATCGCCAATCCCAGCCGGCGGCCTCCAGCTCGAGGAGGGCCGCAAAGCGCCCGGCGCGGCCGGCGAGCTCGCTGGGAGTGCCTTCTTCCACGATATAGCCCTTTTCGAGGACGACAACTCTGTCGGCTTCAATGGCGGTCGATAGCCGGTGCGCGACTGTCAGAACGGCGCATCCTGCAGGCAAGACCCACTGTCGCAGCGCCGCGCGAAATGCCGCGTCGCTGACACCGTCGATCGCGGCGGTCGCCTCGTCCAGGAGCAGAACCGCTGGTTTGTGCACGAGCGCCCGGGCCAGGGCGAGCAGCTGCTGCTGACCGGCGGATAGCTGCGTTCCCCGGCCGCCGCTACTGCTGCTGAGCAGCGTCTGATAACCCATCGGGAGCGCTCGAACGAACGCGTCGGCGCCGGCAATCCTGGCGGCTTCGAACACGGCCGCCTCGGGCACGGACGCATCCCCGAGAGTGAGGTTGTCGAAGACCGTCTCCGAGAATAGCTGCACCACCTGAGGCACCACGCCCAGGAGCTTTCTGCGTTCCGATTCTTCCAGCAAAGCCGGATCGCGACCGGCGACACGCACCGTGCCGGCCCACGGAGCGTAGAACCCCGCCAAGAGCTGGAGGGCGCTGGTCTTCCCGGCGCCGGTACGCCCAACCAACGCCACGTGTTCGCTCGCGTTGACCACGAGCGTGGTGCGATGCAGCACCGGCTGGCCTTCAGCGTATCCGAAGACGACGTCGCGGAGGTGAATCGGCGGCCCTTCACTGCGGTTCCCCGGGTGCATCGTGATCGACCCTGGGTCCCCGGGGGCCAGGGCCAAGGTCGCGAAGATGCGCTCGGCGCCCGCCATGGCCCCTTGGACCGTCTGCCACTCTTCGCCCAGAGCCGTGATCGGCTGGAAGACCCGTTGAAGGAGAATCAGGAACGCCGCCAGAGTGCCGAGTGAGATGCCAAAGGCGTCGAACGTCTGTCGCGTCCCGGCCCAGAGTAGAGAGGCGACCGCCAGCGCTGACAGGATGGCGGTCGCAGGCGTGTACAGGGCGGAGTAGCGCGTCGCGCGGTTCGAAGCCGTCAGCGCAGCGCTGAGCACCTGCCGGAATCCTCCGACCGCTTCGCTCTCCCGCCCGAACGCGCGGATGACCTCGATGCCCCTCAGATTCTCCTGGAGCCGAGCCGTGAGCGCCCCGATCGCGACGCGAGTCGCACGTTCGGACTGGCGGACACGCACCTGCAGGAAGCGAAGCGTGACCACCAACGGCGGCGCGACCAGAGCGGCCACGAGGGTGAGGGGTGGACTCAGGATGACCATTCCGACCGTGAGGGTCAGCAGTCGCACGAGGTTGGCCACCAGGATGGCGACGCCCGACGAGAACACGGTGTCCAGAGCCTCGACGTCCGACGTGCAGCGACTGATGACGTCGCCCACCGGCGTTCGGTCGATGTGGCTGATGGGGAGCCGCTGGATATGCGCGAAGAGGCGGACGCGTAGACTGCTGAGCACGCCCTGAGCGATCGTCGCGGCGAGGTAGCTGTAGAGGAACGTCATCGCCTGGACGGACGCGCTGGCGCCGAGGTAGAGGACCGCGAGCAGCAGCAGGCCAGCCGATCGACCAACGATCAGATGGTCGTCGACGATCGTCCGAATGATGAACGGGGGCGCGAGCTCGAAGGACGCGGCGGCGAGCACGAACAGCACGACGGCCGTCGCTCTGACCCGCCAGGGCTGCAGCAGGCTCGCCAGGTTTCCGGCGAGCGAGCGCGCGTCGCCGGCACCCTCATCACGAGTGAGGGCGAATCCACTCATCGACGCGCCCCATCTGCGGACACCACCTCGGCATTGAGCTGGGCCTGGAAGATGCGCGCGTACAGGCCGGATGCGGCCACGAGCTCGACGTGGGTGCCCAATGCCTCGATCCTGCCGTTTTGCAGCACCACGACCAGGTCGGCATGCGGAAACGCCGCCAGGCGGTGCGAGCACACGATAGTGGTGACGCGGTCCCGGGGCGGCGCGCCCGCGCCGAACGCCCGCTTCAGCGACACGACGATGCGGGCTTCCGTCGTGACATCGACGGCCGAGAAGGGATCATCCAGGACCAGGAGCCCCGGCAAGCCCGGCGCGGCGGCGGCGATCGCGCGCGCCAGGCCGACTCGCTGGCGCTGGCCACCCGAGATGCGCACGCCAAGCTCGCCAATCTCCGTGTCGAGCCCGCGCGGAAACCCGAGTACATCTTCCTCCAGCGTCGCGAGCCGCACGGCTTCCAGCAGCAGTGGGTCGTCGTGCGGCCCGCCGCCTCGGTCCAGCGTGAGGTTTTCCCGCAGCGAGCCGGAGAACAGGAGCGCGTCCTGCGGCAGGTATCCGATGAGCCCTCGCCGTTCCTCTGGTGTGAGCTTCGAGAGGGGACGGCCATCGATGAGCACCGTTCCTGACTGGACTGGATGGATCCCCAGGATCGCCCGCGCCAGCGCACTCTTGCCGGAGCCGACGGGCCCGGTGACGCCGACCAGAGACCCGGCTGGGATGTCGAGGTTCAGCCCCCGCAGCGCTGGACCCTCGGCGCCCGGGTACCGGAAGGTCAGGCCGCGTAGCGAGACAGCGACGGGGCCTCCCGTCCTGGCCGTGGGCCTGACCGCGGTCCGGGCGATCCCGGCGATGTGCCCGGCTCGGAAGGAAGCGACGCGAGGCTCGCCCGACACCCCGAGAGCCGGCGCGAGCAGCGGTCGCAGACGGGCATACGCGGCCGCACCGCTCTGCACCGAGTTCACGAGCTGGGGGATGCGATGGCCGCGGTTCACAAAGCGAAGAAACAGCTCGAGGTACGCGACGAAGACGCCGACGGTCATCACGCCGGCGACGACGCGCTCGCTGCCCTTCCAGACGATCACGACGACGCCCGCGATCATCAAGGTCGTGTAGATCGGCTGCAAGCCTCCTTTGAGGCGGGCGAGGCTCAAGTTTCTTGCTGCGAACCGGTCCGACAGCCCGGCGATCCGCTCGACCGACGCACTGGCCCGACCGAAGAGGCGCAGCACCCTGATACCCGTGAGATGCTCCTGGATCGCCGAGGTGAGCTCGGCGCTCGCCTCACGCGCCCTGGTGGTTCGCCGAGCGACCCAGCGGCCCGTGGCGTGCGCGAGGACCATGGCCAGCGGCGCCGGGAGCAGCGCCAGAAGCGTGAGGCTCGGATCGAAGGCGAGCATCGCCACGATGAAGGAAAGGGAGAAGAGCACGGTGTCCCAGATCTCGATGGTGAACTCGCGGACGCCCACGCCGAGCACTTCGACGTCGCCGATGATACGGGCCATCAGGTCGCCCAGCGGCGTCCGTTGCACGTCCGCCATCGGCCACGCCAGGACCCCGCGGAACGCGTCGGCTCGCACGTTCGCGCGGATCCGTGCGTTGGCGGTCATGAGCCACCAGCGCTTCGCGATGCGCGGCACCTCGGTCAGCAACGTGCCGCCCACGAAGGCCAGCGCGGCCCAGCCGACATCGGCGGCCGTGGCGTCGCCCCGCTCCCAGGAGAACGCTCGGTCGATGGCGCGGCCGAGGAGGATCGCCGGCAGGACGACGGCGGTATTCATGACGATGCCGGCCACGGATCCCAGCGCGAGCTGGCCCGCGACCTGGCGGAAGTACGGCCGCATCTCCCAGAGAAAGCCGAACATGCGGCGGTCTATGTCACCAACACGGATTCGTCATGTTCCGAGCGTCGGGTCCTCGAGGAGCCGGGTGACGCGCGCGACGATGACGTCACGGGCACGCTTGAAGTCCTCACTGACCGCCGGCACGTCGTCCCAGCGCTCGATTCGTGGCGCGCGCGACGCCAGCTCGCCGAGGTCGCAGGCGAAGGTCACGACGGCCGCCGCGCCCTCGACGTCGGCCGGCGTGGGGCGTCGTGGTCGGCGACCCTCGACGTCGATGCCGTCCGCCCGCAGTCCCTGGGCGACACGCGGCGGGATCTCGTCATCGGGCTCGGTCCCAGCGGACGTCGCCCTCGCGGCGAGGCCGCGCGCGGCCGCGAGGCGATTGAAGTACTCGGCGGCGATGAGGCTCTTGGCCGAGCCATGCAAACAGACGAAAAGGACTTTCCCTTGCTGGGTGACCATGGTCTCCTCCGCACCGTTCACGCGCGCGTGACGGTGGATAGCACTGCCTTCGCCCCTGGAAGCGAGAAGAGCCGGCTCCGCGTGATCCCGAGGACGGCCCCCAGAAGCATGATTTTCAGCGTCGCCCCCCGCCAGACCATCAGGATGACCACCGTCGCCACCAGCGTGGCGATGGCAAAGAGGTCGGGCAGGGCGTAGGGCGCCAGCCGCACGAGCGAGACGGCGAGCACCCCGATCACGGCCGGCGCGATACCCCTCAGCGCCGCTCTCGTCCACACCAGCTTCCTGACTCGATCGAGCGCCGGAAGAATCACCAGCATCATGACGAACGACGGCAGGAAGGCGGCCGCGCCACCGACCACGGCCCCGGCGACCCCCGCGACCTTGTATCCCACGTACGCCGCGACCATCAGGATCGGTCCCGGCGTGAACTGGCCGAGGGCCAGCCCGTCGATGAACTCTTGAGGCGTGAGCCAGTGGAACTGGCCCACCACTTGCTCTTGCATGAACGCGATCATCGTAAGGCCGCCGCCGAACGTCAGCGCTCCCACTTTGAGGAGGAACGCGCCGACTTGCAAGAGGCTCGCTGCGGGCGGGTCTCCGGGAGCCACAACCACGCCGGGAACGGATGCCGATCGCGCGACGATGTGCACGACGGACAGACTCGCCGCGAGCGACACGAGGACCGTCACGCCGAGCTTCCTCGAGTGAAAGAGCCAGAGCCCGACACCGCCCGCGAGAAGCAGGATCCCGGCCACGCCGAGGGGGCTGGTGAGAGCGGCCACCGCGGCGGCGGTGGCGATCAAGACTTGAGAGCGGGCGCTCATGGCCGCTTTGCCCAGACGATAGACGGCGACGAGATAAATGCCCATGACCACCGGACCCAGCCCGTAGAGCGCGCCGCGCAGAACGGGCGAGACGCCCATCGCGGCGTAGCCCATCGTCAACGCCAGCAAGACGAAGAACCCCGGCAACACGAAGCACAGCCCACCGAGCAGCCCGCCCCACCATCCGCCGCGCGCGTAACCCAGGAAGATGCTGAGCTGCGCCGCGGTCGCGCCGGGCAGCATGTTGACGAGCGAGAGCCCCTCGACGAATCGATCTTTGGAGACCCACTGGCGTTTCTCCTGGAGCTCGGCCTGCATGATGCCCATGATGGCGGGGCCACCGTAGGCCGTGGCGCCGATCTTGAGGAACTGAGCCGCGACGTCCTTCCAGTTCTCGACGAGCTTACGACCATTCATGTCGGGCTCCTATTTCACGAAGACCCACGTCGGTTGGAGCAGCGGGAACGCGATCAGCCCGATCGCGGCCGCGGCGGCGATGAGCAGGGGATTGCTGACCTTCCAGCGGAACAGCACGACGAGGCTCACGAGGGTGACGAGCGCCGTGAGCCAATCGCCGACGGCGATGCGGCCCAGCAAGACACAGGCGCCGAGGATCGTCCCGATCGCTGCCCCGTACGCGCCCTTGATGAAGCCTTGCACGTTGAGGTTCGTGCGGTAGCGCACGAGCACCGGCGCGACGATGAGGACCAGCAGAAAGGATGGGAGGAAGATGCCGATCGTCGCGACCAGGGCGCCCCAGAACCCGGCCACCAGGTATCCCACGAAGGTGGCCGTAATGACGACCGGCCCGGGGCTCATCATCCCCATGGCGACGGCGACGAGAAACTCGCGCTCGTTCAGCCACCCCGTCTGCTGAACCAGGCCCTTCTCGAGGAAGGGGACGATCACGAGCCCGCTCCCGAAGGTGAGTGAGCCGGCCTTCAGGAAGAAGGTGAAGAGCTTGCCCAGCATCGCGCCCAGGGGGACGTCTCCGCCGCCTCCGGCCAAGAGCGGGAGGCCCAACAGCAGCGAGGACGTCGTGGAAGCAGACGCCCGCGCGCGGAACAATGAGCCGTAGTACAGGATCCCGACGGCTCCGGAAGCGAGGAAGATCCACGCCACCTCGGCCCGAACAGCGAGCGTGACGGCGAACGCGACGGCGGCGAGCGCCCACTGGAGCCAGTCGTCCATGCCGAGCTTGGTCAAGCGGTAGCATGAATGCAGGATCAGCGCGATGACGGCGGGGCTCACGCCGTAGAAGATCGCGGTGACCCACGGCAGGCCGCCGAAGTGGACGTAGAGGGCGCCCAGCGCAGCCACGATGATGAAGTTCGGGAGAATGAACGCCCAGCCGCCCGCCCACGCGCCCCAGAAGCCGCCGCGGAGGTAGGAGAGCCAGATGCCGACCTGGATGGCGAGCGGGCCCGGGAGCGACTGGCAGACCGCGATGCCCTCACGCATTTCTTCCTTCGTCACCCAGCCCTTACCGCCGACCATCTCGCGCTCCATCTGACCCACGAGAGCGACGGGACCGCCGAAACCGAGGAGGCCGAGCCGCAGGTAGTAACGGACGAGATCACGGATCGGCACGCGGTGGTTCGTCTTTTCCGGTTCCATCGCCGGATCCTCCCAGCCGGGGAGTGTAACGCTTGACTGATAATGTAGCAAGCGTTACTGTGAAACCGATGCGCTGGTTGACGCTATTCACGACCTTGCCACCCAAGCCGACCCGGCACCGCGTCGGAGTCTGGCGGAAGCTTCAGCGCATGGGCGCTGTCCGGTTGCGGGGCGCCGGCTGGATCCTGCCGGAGACTCCGGAGACGACGGAGCTGTTCCAGTGGCTCGTCCAGGAGATCCAATCGTTTCGCGGCGAGGCGACGCTGCTCCGGGTCGATCGCGTCGAGACGATGACGGACGAGGAGATCGCGGCACTGTTCCACAAAGTCCGAAGCGCGGAATACCAGGCGGTGGTGCAGGGCTGCCGTGAGATCCTCGCGCAGATCGATCGCTACCGGACGAACCACCGCGGCTCGGTCGCGGCGCTCCGCGCCAGGCTCGATGGGCTCAAGCGCGAATTGGACCGGATACAGTCCATCGATTACCTCGAAGCACCGACGGGCCAGCGCGCCCGCGCACTCTGGGAGACGACGGCCAAGCGCTTGCGGGCCGCGGAGACGCGACCGCGCGCGATCGGCGGACGCCATCGCACGTCGCTGCCCGCGCGGGGCAGCACCTGGGTGACGCGGCCCCGGCCGCACATCGACCGCATCGCGTCGGCCTGGCTCATCAAGCGCTTCTGCGATCCAGACGCGAAGTTCACCTTCGCCGACGCGGCCGATGCCGCCCGAAAGGGCATCCCCTTCGACGTGCTCGGCGCAGATTTCGGGCATCACGGGGAGGACTGCACGTTCGAGACGCTGGTCAAGCGCTTCGGGCTCAAGGACCGGCGGGTAAAGGTCATCGCGGAGATCGTCCACGAGGCGGACCTGCATGACGGCAAGTTCAGCCGAAACGAGTCGACGGGCGTGGATCTGGCCATCCGTGCGCTCGCCGAGGCCACCCTGGACGATCAAGAGCTTCTCGAGCGCGGCATGGCCATCTTCGACGGTCTCCACTCGGTCTTGAAGCAGAAGAAGACGTAGGCCGCTTTCGCCACGCCAGTGAAGGCACGGGGTGAAAGCCGCTCCGAGGAGCCGGATGTGGGAGGCAGGGACGGAGAGTCTGACGATGTCACGACGTGGCCTGCTCAGGGGGGCGCTGGCAGCGCTCGGCACGTTTGGCGTGACGCGTGGCCAGCCCGCCCTCGCGGGCGTGACGGAGATCAAGGTGGCTGATAACGTTCCGGAAGAAAAGTTCGCCTTCGAGACCCAGGGGATCGAGAGCTGGACGACGGTCGACGGTCAATGGGCCGTGGAGGAGATGGCGGGTGCGCCCAGCGGCAAGAAAGTGCTGGTACAGCGGGCGACGAAGAACCAGTTCAACGTCATCGTTGCGCCGGGTGGGCCGTACAGCGACGTCGATGTCTCGATGAAGTTCAAGCCAGTCGCTGGCCGGGAGGACGCATCGGGCGGCATCGTGTTCCGGTTCACCGATGGTAAGTACTACGTTGTCCGCGCGAATGCACTCGAGGATAACTTCCGGCTCTACTCCTACGACCGAGGCCGGCGGCAGCTCGCGACGGCCACCGTGAAAGCTCCTGCGCTCGGCCAGTGGCACAGCGTGCGCCTCGTGGCCGTGGGCGACCACATGCAAGCGTGGCTTGACGGCAAGCTGTACCTGGACCATCGCGACTCCCGGTTCAAATCCGGGCGCGTCGGGCTCTGGACCAAAGCCGATTCGGTTACCGCGTTCGACGACCTCGCCATTCGTGGCTCGAAAGGGGGCGGCCAATGAACATGAGATCGCGGGCGTTGAAGTGCGCGATCGCCTTTTTCGGTTTCATCGTGATCGTTGTCGCACCGGGCGGGGCGCGCGCCGCCGACCCCGACTGGAAGGCGGTGGAGCAGGCGCTCGGCAAGTCGGGCCAGCTACAGCCCGGCGACGTCTTCCGCGTCGGGATGCCGCGGACCGACCTCGCGGTCACCGTGAAAGGTGTTCCGGTCAAGGCCGGGTTTGCACTCGGATCCTACGCGGCCTTCAAGCAGGTGGGCGACCGCGCAATGGTGATGGGCGACCTTGTCTTGCTCGACCAGGAGGTGGCCGCGGTGATGTCCGGCCTCTTCAGCGGCGGGCTCGAGGTCACCGCCGTTCACAATCACCTCAACGAGATGTCACCGCACGTCATGTACATGCACTACGAGGGCCATGGCGACGCGATTCAGATGGCGAAGGCGCTGCGCCAGGCTTTGTCCGCCAGCGGGACGCCCCTGGGCGGCCCGCCGGCGGCCGCGGCCGCCGGCGGCCCCGCGCTCGACACGAAGCAGATCGAGCAGGCGCTCGGCCGTCAGGGGAGAGACATCGGCGGCGGAGTTTTCCAGGTCACCGTCGCCCGCGCGGAAGCGATCACCGGGATGGGGCAGCCGTTGTTGCCCGCCATGGGCGTGGTGACGGTGATGAACTTCCAGCCGACCGCGGATGGCAAAGCGGCGATCACGGGCGACTTCGTGCTCATCGACAAGGAAGTGAACGCCGTGGCCAAGGCGCTGCGGCAGCACGGTATTGATGTGACCGCACTCCATAACCACGGGCTCATGGACACGCCGCGGCTCTTCTACATGCACTTCTGGGCCAACGACGACCCGGCAAAACTCGCCCAGGGCTTGAAGGCCGCGCTCGACCAGACCAACAGCGTCAAGGCGAAATAGGAAAGGAGATTGCTGATGAAATGGGTGACCCGTGAAAGGGCGCGCGTCGACCGCATCGCCTGTCCGTGGCTGATCGCGCGGTTCATCGACAAGGATCCGACGTTCCTCTTCGTGCCCGCAGACCAGGTCATGGCGGTTGCCGAGCGTGAAGGGGCCATCCCCTACGACGTTCCGGGGGTGGAGCTCGGACACGTCGGTGAGCGCTGCTCTTTCGATGCGTTCCTGGAGAAGCAAAGGCTCGAGGATCCGGCGCTCCGCGCTCTGGCCCTCATTGTGCGCGGAGCGGACACCGACGCGCGTCAGCTGACGCCGGAGTCGGCGGGCCTGTACGCGCTGGCCACCGGCTTCCAGGCCATCGCCAAGGACGACCACGACAACATGACTCGGCAATTCCCCGCGTACGACGCCTTGTACGCTTACTGTCGCGCGAACGTCGCCGGCTCTCGACACGGCTAGGACCGCCGGCAGGCCGAACGAGCAGCGCATGGCGCTGGAACACGTCGGCTACGTTGACCTTCCCCCGCACGGGACGCCGGGTGGGTTCGACCACGCGGCCGTCCATGGCGGGAGGGGGCTGCTCTATGTGGCCCACACCGCGAACGACATGGTTGACGTGATCGACTGCGCGACCGACACCTACCTCCGCTCCATCCCGAACCTGTCGCGAGTCGCCGGAGCGCTGGTCTCCGAGACGCACGATCTGGTGTTCACCTCCAATCGCGGGGAGAACACCGTGGGGATCTTCTCACCCGCCCGGGACGAGGCGGTGGCCAGGGTGAAGGTCGGCGTCGGGCCAAACGGTCTCGCCTACGCCACGGATCATCGACTGCTGCTCGCGGCGAACGTCGGCGATCCATCGCGTCGAGGGTCTTTCACTGTCTCGCTGGTGGACGTCAGTAGCCGGGCGGTCATAGCCAACATTCCCGTTCCGGGCCGGACGCGGTGGACCGTCGTCGACGCTGAGAGCGGACGGTTCTACGTGAACGTCGCGGATCCGCCGCAGATCGTTGTCGTCGACAGCGCCGACCCTACGCGGCTCGCTGACGCGTTTCCGCTGCCAGCGGTGGGCCCCCATGGACTCGAGCTGGATCCGACGACGCGCCGTCTGTTCTGCGCTTGCGACGGGAAGGTTCTGCTCGTGGTCGATGCGCGGTCCGGAGAGGTTCGGAGTGAGCATGCGATCAGTGGCGTGCCGGACGTCATCTTCCTCAACGCCGCGCTCCGGCATCTCTATATCGCGATCGGTGATCCCGGAGTCATCGAGGTCTTCGATACCCGGACGATGCGCCGTCTTGAAAGCGTCCCGACGGAACGCGGCGCGCACACCATCGGCTTCGACTCCGTCCGCAACACCGTGTACGCCTTCCTGCCGGACACACATCGTGCGGCGGTGTACCGGGACCAGCCAGGCTAGACTACCGTCGATGCCTCGAGCGGTTGAGAATCCACTGCGGTCGACCGCTAAACTATTGACAGTCGTCGATTGGCGTTCCTGTACTCATCGCCGTAGCGATCCCATTGTTTGGCTACTGCCGCGACGACGTCGGAAGGGAGAAGCCGAACGTCAGACCGATCGTGAACTGCCAGTCCGGCGCAGCCCGACTGATGCCGCGCCGGACCCCAGCGTCGAGAAACACGTTCTTCGACGTCGGGTGCCAGGTGACGCCGAGGAGTGCTGAGTTGTTCGGCCGCTGGCCCTGCGTACTCTCGCCGTTAACCTCAGCGACTAGCCGGAGCCTCGGATGCACCGGCAGCTCGCCGATGACACCCCAGATCGCAAAGGCGTGTCGGTCGTCTCGATCGAGGCCGCCGCCACCATTCACATGCACCGTGACGGGCGCGACCTGTCCGCTGACGATACCGATCGCCTGGACTCCGACGCCATGCTCGTGAGGAAGAGTCGACGGCAGTAGCAGCCCGGCTTCAATCGCAAAGCTCACGCCTTCTTTTTCTTGGAGCATCCCTTCCTTCAGTACCGCCTTCAAGAACAGTCCCGGGTCGGTGATCTCGAGCTCAGGGCTGGCCTCGATGCGAAACTCTCCGACCGCCTCCCAGTTCTTCGCAAAGCCGTAGTTGAGCACCATGCTCGGCGTGGCGATCGTGTTTTCCCGGCGCGTCCGCTCAAGGTTGAAATAGCCGAGCTCGATCTCGACTTCGCTCGGATCGGCGACGGCCGCGTCGGTGGAGACGAACGGGCGGTATGCCAGCGCTGATGTCGGGATGAGCAGAACTGCGAGCAGCGGGGGGAGAATCCTAATTGGTCACGGCCTCGAAGACAAACATCTTCGATGCGGGCCGGCCCTTGTCTTGTTCCGCCGGTGCGTACAGGCGGTGGGTCCGCGGGTCGACCGCGAGGCTGTGAATCTTCGGCTCCACCGGGAAGTCCTGCAGCTTTCGGAAATGGGCCGGATCGTCCATCTGAAATGCGGAGATTGCACCACTCGAGCACGCCACATAGATGCGGCCGAGTCCGCGATCGAACATCACGACATCCGCGCCCTTGGCCATCGGCAGGTGGGCGATCGCCTGACGCGTGTCGAGGTCGAACACCGTGAGGGTGTCGTTGCCCTCGCAGGAAAGGAACGCGCGATGGTGCTCGGGGTCGACGGCCATGCCATGATTGCCGCGGCATCCCTGGACGGGATACCGGCCCACCACCGCGTCCGTGGCGGGATCGATCACCACGAGAATATTCTGGTCTTGAAGGTTGACATAGATCTTGCGCGCGATGGGGTCGTACTGCGGCACACCTGTTTCGCTGTCAAAGCGTAGCACCTTCACGATCGTATCGGTCCTGACGTCGATGACGCTCTCCGCCCTGGCGCGCTCATTCGACACGTACGCTTTGTGAAATGGCACGGCGTAGGCGATGCCGTCTGGCTTGGCTTCCGTCGGAAGCCTCTTGACGACCGCCATGCGAGCGACATCGATGACGCCGATCTTGTTCTCGCCCCAGTTCGCGGTGTAGATCTTCTTGCCTTCGGCGACGTACGCGACGCCTTCGATGCCGGGCACATCGGGGACGGTCTTGACCACCGTGTTCGCCCGCAGGTCGACCACATGCAAGAGTCCTGCGCCGAGATGCGCGGCCAGCAGGTAGTTGTCATCCTCGTCGATGGTCAGATAATCGAAGCGCCTACCCGGCGGTCCTGGAAGCTCGAACTCCGCGATCTGGCGCAACGAAGGATGGTCTGCTGCCGGCTGGGCGCCGCCGCGACCTGACTGCGTCCACAAACCAACCCCGATCGCCGCCACGAGCGTCACGACCAGGGCATACAGCGGCATCCGACGAGACCGGAGCTCTTGCGACACAGCCGTCACATCCTTTAGAACAGGAACGTCGGCGGCTTGTCGATGAATCGGCTGATCAGCCAGGGACACGCGATACGGTCGGCGTGCACTTTTTCACGAGTGACCCACTTCATGCGTCCCTCCTCTACTTGCGGCCGTGAAATCCTCAGGGACTCTCGCCCCTCGTTCGCGCACGCCGGCGTTCTTGCCGTCAATCGAGCTTCTCGGACACGGTCTTCCACTCGCTGCCCTTCACCAGCGTGACATCGGCCACGGGATGCCCTTCCTTCAGTGCGGGCATGACGCTGACGACGCGGTACCCTTTGTTGTCCTTCACGGCCTCGGACGCAGCGGCATCGAGAGACCGCTTCGCCTTCGCCATTGCCTCGCTCTGCGCCTTCGCCGCCGCGAGGTCGTTGCCGCCGGCGATCGGATCCGCCTTCGCGACCTTCCCCGTCTTGTGATCGACGATCACCTCGGAGAACGTGTCACCCTTCGTCGTGTAGACCGAGAGCTGCAGTTTGCCGTGTTCGACCTCGTACTTCGCGGAGATCGGCTTACCTTCCTTGGCGCTGGCCGTCAACCCGCGCTGAAGCGAGATCTTGGCGTCCTTCAGCACCTTGGCCAACTCGGCGTGCCCCTTGTCGTCGGACTGTTGCGTCCAGCCCGTCGGCATCGCGAAGAACCACGCCACGAGGAACGCTAGCGCAATCGTTATCTTTCTCATTGCTTCTTCTCCAGGGTTACGACGTGATGGAGTCAGTGTAAACACCGAGTAGAGGCCTTCGACGATCGTCATCCCGCGCATCGAGTCGCTCGTAACCATTGATACCACCCTCGTCAAGCGTTACACTTCGCTGGATTCACCCCGCCGGAGGATGACCGATGGAACCGGAAAAACGGCCGAGTGCAGCTCGTGCACGCCGCGCCGCGCCGCAACGTTCACAACTCCGTATCACAGAAGGTGAGGTGCCACATGATTCGACGACTGATTGAAGCTCCCGACACCACTCTGGTCCAGGAAACAACCTTCGCGATCGACGTCCAGGGACGGTACGTGTGCAACACTTGGGACGAGGCGATCGGAACGATCGGGAACGGTGGATTCGCCTTCGACGCGGTGGTGATCGGCGCCGGGATGTTCGGCGCCTACTGCGCCGAGAAGATCTTCCGCGAAAGTGGAAAGGCCCGCCGCGTCCTCGTCCTCGACGCAGGCAGCTTCCTCGTCTCCGAGCACGTCCAGAACCTGTCCAACATTGGCCTCGGCGTCGGCGGCGCCGTTCGCGCGACCGTCAACGGCCAGGAGCCGAGCCCGCAGAGCCAGGTCGCGAACGGCGCGCCGACGTGGGG
>Ga0066709_100000619_pt1 | contig 20064 bp, 21 predicted proteins | sample GraSoiAngelo_158_FD_79665 | JGI IMG/M metagenome (GOLD analysis project Ga0066709, IMG submission 79665) | Grasslands soil microbial communities from the Angelo Coastal Reserve, California, USA - 14_1009_16_30cm | ecosystem: Environmental > Terrestrial > Soil > Grasslands | place: USA...
CTGCGTACGGAATGGAACGTTCGAGACTCGGATGCCACGCTGGTCTTGACGCGAGGCGAACCGACGGAAGGGACGGCCTTTACGATTGAATTGGCCCGGCGTCTGCGCAAGCCCTCTGTCGTGATTGACCTGGCACAGCAGACCAACATTTCCCCCCTCCTGGATTGGATCTCCGCGCACAACATTCAGACTCTCAATATCGCCGGGCCGCGAGAATCGAAATGCCCGGGCATTTATGCCGAGGCTTCGAAATTCCTACGCCATGTGTTGTCGTCCGGTCAGTAGTTCTGCATCCCTTCAGCCCTGGGGCCACTGCCACGCCCATACTTGCTACGAGCTTTTTGCATCGCGTCCGTCAGATTGCGCCACTCTTCGGGCGTGAGCATATCCTTGATCTTGAACCGCGTCTCGAGAATCTTGCTGGCGCTCGCCATCCGGGAGTTATTCAGTTCATCGAGGATTTTCATGAACTGTTCAGGTTTGGCCTCATAGTTACTGTTCAAGACGTTCAGTTGCTCGTGGAAGCCGCGCGTCTGCTGCGCCGAACGTCTCACTTCCGAGGCGATCTGCTGGACCATCCCTTCGACCTGGGCGGCCTTCTGCGGATCCTTGACGTTCTGAGCGACCAGTTCCTTCACCTCCGGGACCACGGCGGACATGGTCGTGTCACCCGTCGCTGAAGGAGGGCCCCGGTGATATTTGGAACAGCCTCCAATCAACAGCGTTGTGATCACCATCGCGGGCAATATCAATTTCACAATCATCATCGGCCTCCTTGTCAATGCTTTCACCGTCTGTCAAGGACAGGCTACCGCAATCCGCGGGCCTAAAGGAACGGCCCAAAAGTATTGCCCCAATCCTCGGTTGACCGTTCAAGACGTTGTTACTACAATAACCCGCCATCATCAAACCATAAGGATGACTATGCCCATATCTACGCGCATTCACCGTCTGTTGGAAAAGGAACGCACGTTGATTTTCCCCGGCGTCTATGACGCGCTCGGCGCGAGGCTCGTCGAACAGGCCGGATTCCCGCTGACCTTCATTTCCGGGTACAGCGTGGCGGCGACTCACTTGGGGTTGCCCGACTTCGGTTATCTCACGCAGACAGAGATGGTCGCCACCGCAAAACGGGTCTGCGACTCGGTGACGATCCCGATCATCATTGATGCCGATACCGGATACGGGAATGCTCTCAATGTCATTCGGACGGTGCACGATCTGATCGCGGCCGGTGCCGCGGGGATGTTTCTTGAAGATCAAGTGTGGCCCAAGCGGTGCGGCCACATGAAAGGCAAACGGGTCGTTCCCGTTTCCGAACATGTCCAGAAAATTAAGGCCGCCGTTGAGGCGCGAAACGGCCGCGATTTCTTTATCGTCTCCCGCACGGACGCCCGCCAGGTGAACGGCCTGGACGATGCCATCGAACGATGCCGGCGCTACAAGGAAGCCGGCGCCGATGCCTTATTCGTGGAGGCGCCCAGAAACATTGAGGAACTGAAGACCATCGCGAAAGAGCTGCCTGCACCTCTCGTCGCCAACATGCTTGAGGGCGGCGTGACACCGTTGCTGACAAAAGATGAGCTTGGGAAAATCGGCCTGCAGTTGATCGTCTGCCCGTTGACGGCTCTCTACGCCTCAGCCAAGGCCATGAAGGATATGTTCAACTTGATCAAGACTGCCGGAACCACGCGCGACGCACTAGACCGCCTCATCCCATTCCAACAGTTCCACGACGTGATCGGCCTCGAAAATTACTACAAGCTCGACGAGAAATACCGCACACCGGACGATAGTTCAGGCTCGAGTTAGGACCGGAACTCTGGCATCGGCTTGAGTTCTGAGCAGCCGGGCGAAGGGCTGCTGAGCGGCAGGACCCGCTCTTTAGAGCACAGTATCATTTCTCCGGCGGCCTCACCTGACCGAACCACGCATAGCGGTACCGCGCCACAATCCGATAAGCCAGATAGGCGAGGGGCCGAAGAAATGGTACGTGCATGAGACCGAGCAGCAGTCGTCCGCCCGGTAGGCCCGGTAGCAACGGCAGAAAGGCCTCGAGGCCTCGCCGGATTGTCCCATCGCGCTCCACCAGAAACGCAACGCACGGGCGGCCCGGCGTGTACTCGCCACCAAGAAGAGACGCCGCTTCTTGGCTCTGATACGGCACGAACCGGACCTCGCGGTCGGCGCCCAGACGCTCCAATCCTTCCTTTGCAGTCGTGCACAGCCGGCACTGTCCGTCGTAGATCAAAGTCCTCTCGCACGTCCGCGGCGCGGTTTGAATGTCGGATTTCGCGGATGCTCTTTCCATACGATCACGAAACCCCGAATTGCTGACGGCACCACTTGACCGCCTGCTCAATGTCATTCGGTTTGTGAAGATCGAATTGTTTCTGAAATGTGGTCGCCACGTACTCGTCGGTCATCTCCGACGATTCCTCAAACCCGGCACCTCGCAGCGCCGGCCGGAACTTCGACACGGCGTGTTGCAAATAGTATTTGGCCTGCTTCGCGACCTCATCCGTGCCCAGATCTTCGGGAGTCCCTTCCGACATCAATGTTTTGATGTCGTCGATGTCCATTCCCATCTGGCAGAGCAGGCGGCCATCATCGGTGAGCTCCAGCAGCCAGCCTTCGCTTCCCAGGTCCATCATCAAGGCCCCGCCCGGTTCCAGTTCATAAAAGTCTGGGTGGCTCTGCCGCAGTTGCGCACGGAACGTTTCCCACGCAGGATGCGAAGCCTTCGCTGATTTATTCTCCATGTCGCATGCTCCTTGGTGATATCTTGACCCAAATCGGCTCTTCTTTGCTACAATCCGGCCTATGTTCGGAGTCTGGAAACGCAAATCGCCTATCCCGGACGTGATCCTTTACACCAAAGCTGATTGCCCTCTGTGCGACGAGGCCAAAGTCTTGCTGGATGAACTCCACGGAACACTCGCCTTCAACTTGGTCCTCAAAGATGCCAACAGCGACGAGAAGTCCAAAAAATATTACGCCGATCGCGCTCCCGTTATCGTCGTCAACGGACGTGAAGTGGTCGGCTACCCGCCGGAAAAAAAGTGGGTCTCCATCGCGATCAAGGCCGGACCACGCGCGGATATGCGGTGATCCTCGTTTCATAGTGGTTTGCGGAATCTACGTACGATTTGACCTTCAGATAGACCTGTGAGAAGCTTGGCCGCTTGCATCCCAATCAAGACGGCGGGTCAGAGGGCTTCTCATGGATAACGAGCGCGGAAGCGGGATTGCCGGTCTCCTCTATGTGCTGCTCGCGTTCATCCTTTTCTTTACGGGGTACGAACTTTGGCTGAGGCAACAGCGAAGCGACGCGCCCCCTCTTGCCGTGTCTTCCTCTACATCGGCTGCACCTATATCTCCACCAAAATCTTCATCTGCAACGCCAGAGATAATCCCCCTGGTCGCGGGAGTCGGACCTCAGCCTGGTGTCTTTCAACCGAACAAGCCCGAAGCGATCAGCCATCCCACTGCTCCTGAACAAGGATCAGACGAGAGCATTGTGCGCCTGGCAGAGCCGGGTGAACTGCCGGCTTCCATCTATGCCGGCAACTTTCAATCCATCCTTCTCCTGGCTCAGCAGGGAAACCTTTCCGAGGCCCAAACAAAGCTTGCGGCGCTTCCAAAGGAAGCCTTCGCCGATCCTCAGTCTCGAAAAACAGCGGCGCGGCTGTGGATCTACATCGGGGCCAAGCTCTGGGACGCCCAAGGGCCAGCCACCGCCTTGCCGCTCATGAAAAAGGCCATCGCCGTCGATCCCGACAATCCTCCGGCGTACCAGTTGCTGATTCGAGGGTATGCAAAGCTCAACTCGCCCGAATTGACGCGCGATCTGTTGGAAAAAGGGATTGCGATGAGCCCCAATGACCCCTGGCTTCATCTCTATCTCGCAGATCTCCTCTTCGACAAGGATGATCTCAGCGGCGCCGCGCTGCATCTTGATCATGCCACCAATCGCGCGGCTCAAACCCCTGCGTTCCAGTCATCGCTGAAGATCATGACCGACAAGGTGAAGCGCGCGGAGAAAGCCGAGCAAAAGTTCGTCTCCCGGGACAGCTCCCATTTCAAAGTGAAATTTGACGGCAACGACGATTACGAAGTATGGAATCGCGTGCTGGAAATCCTGGAGGACGCCTACCGTGAAATCGGGCAAAAGTTCAGCTATTTCCCCTCCAAGCCCATCATGGTGGTCCTGCATAGCCGGCAAGCGTTCAGGAGCGCCACAGGCAGTCCCGCATGGGCGGACGGGCTCTTTGACGGGGTCCTGGGACGCATCCAGATTCCAACGCAAGGAGCGCTGACCGACCAACAATGGCTCACGCGCGTGCTCAGGCATGAGTACGTCCACGCCCTCTTGCACGATCGCATGGGCGGTCGTCTCGGCGCCGTGCCGACGTGGCTGAATGAAGGCCTCGCCATGCAGCTTGCCGGCGATCCGTGGCCAGATCTGGATGAGATCGTGCGGGGACGAGGACGCACCGTGACCCTGATCCCCCTCAGCAATCTGGAAGGCGGTTGGGGGAACCTGCCGACCACCCTGGCGCAGCTCGCCTATTTGGAAGGCAACTCGGCGACGCTTTACTTGATAGATCGGTTCGGCATGGAGAAAATGAGGGAACTCGTCGGTCAGCTTTCGAAGGGCCAGTCCATGGACACGGCGGTCGCGGACCGGCTATTCATCCCCTACGCCGAATTCGAGCGCCGCTGGATTGACCACTTGAATGAAAAACTTAAAGCAGGACGAACTTGAAATCATAACTCTCAAAGGAGGTCGCACATGCCTACTTATCTCAGCCTTCTCAACTGGACCGAGCAGGGCATCAAGAATGTGAAGGACTCGCCGAAGCGATTGGACGCCGTCAAGAAGTCACTCAAAGAAATGGGCGGCGAGTTGAAAGCCTTCTACATGCTGCAGGGCGCCTACGATGCCGCGCTCATTTCGGAACTGCCGAATGATGAAGCTCTGGCGAAGCTGCTTCTCAAGGTCGGGGCTGCCGGCAACGTCCGCACCACGACCATGCGGGCCTACCCCGAAGCCGAGTATCGGAAGATCATGGGCGCGCTCGGCTGACCCCAAACGGGACAGGGTGCTTTTCACGGGAAAGGCGCCTGTCCCTGCTGTCTCCAAATGCAGGAATTGATCGAAGGGATATTGCGCCCGCATGAGGGGTATGGAGATTCATCCGCACAACTCATAATCTTCGTGCGTTTCGCTCCACACGAATATTCTGATCTTCTGTGAACGCCGGATGTTTACTGCGGTGTTGTGTCGATCGGAAGCGCTAATTGGATCGCAATCAGCAGTCGGTCGGGCGTCACCGGTTTCTGTAAATGGTCGACCGCTTGTAGCGTCGATGCCTGGAGCGGCGTTGCCTGAGCATCCATGGCATGGTCAACTATGTTGCTCATCAGAATGAGCCTGCCAGAGTAACGAATCTGGCGTAAGGCCTCGAGGAGCTCAGGCGCGGCCATTTTCCGGGTGCCACGCCACGGATCTTCGACCGCAATCAGATCCATATCCAGAACAATGAGCTGGGGAAGCGCCTCACTTACCCGTCCCAACGCCTCAGGGCAGTCTCGGGCCACTCGAAGCGACACCTTGTGCTCTCGCAAAAACGGTTCGAAGAGATCTCGCGTCTCGTCCGAGTCAGTGATCAACAAGACTGAACCGGGCTCAAAAAGCTTGTCAGGGTCTTTCGTTAGGCCTTCCACCACGGTGACGATCGAATCATACGTCAGCTGCTTGCTGATAAAGTCGATGGCACCATATTGCCGAGCTTGCCGTTCCAGCTCATCTGTCTGCCACGCCGTCAGTATCATCACTGAGGCCTTTGGGTCGATCGCGTGAATTTGCCGTAGCACTTCGAGACCATCCATCTCAGGCATATGGAGGTCCAAGATACTAATCTGTGGGTCATGCTGACGAAAGAGCTTGAGGGCCTCGGGCCCGTTGCATGCCGTGAATACCTCATGCCCGTGACTGCTTAACATCTGTTCCAGCAGGGTTAAGAAAATCTCCTCGTCATCGACTAAGAGAATCGTCGCCATACGCCGCTCTTCAACCATCCCATAGGCCTCTGTTCCCTTCAGATGTAGTGGAGTCCGTATAGGCCGATTCCAGTCAAATGTCAAAACAGGGATATGCCTGGAACGCAGTCCGGCAAGTAGTGAAGGATGCCGGAAGTTTTTAGATATGAGTTTGAAGGGAGACAGGGCCTCAGACCATTCCGAGGCCCTGTGCTTAGCGTTCCTCTGCCTCAGCGCACGAGCAGAGTGGGGTCTTGGTTCGGATTCAGTGATGCATGGGCGAAGACATACCCGGATTCTTGTGCGAATGTTTCGTGTTGCCTAATTCTGGTTAGAAATTAGGAGAGATGTTGTGTTCTGCAGCCTGCATGCGGGCTTCGAGCGTGGTCACAAATGGATCTTTGCTGATCTGCACAAACACGGAAGCGCCTGCGCTTTGTTTTTTGATGAGCGGAGACGATCCCTGCTGCAAGGCCTCCTTGGGGATGCGGTAGAGATCGCCCGATCCCTTCTCCACATAGGCTCCCGGCTCATTGATGTTATCCCACGAAAGCTCAGATAGAATGCGTCTCTGCTGGGGCTCAACTGACGAGCTTTTAGCTCTCTCCATGGTGTTCCTCCTCCTTTCGCCCATTCTCCGGCGATCAGTCTTGCCCATGCACCTGAATCCTGAACGCTGAATCGAGTTACCGGTCAGCTCCCTCGTCGTTTCGTCGGACTCTATAACCGAATCCGACACCAGTCAAGAATGCTACCTTCAATTAAGCACAGCACCTGCATCCGATTTGCTACAGAACCACAACGGTCAAGGAAGAACGGCATAGGTTTTGTCTCTAGGCAGTATTTTGTTGACAAATATCCGATGCCGTTATATTTCTTGGTCACAGGGGATACTTCACATGCGCTCTGCTGAGGAAAACAGACATTGAGCGAGTTCCTGATCTTGCCTGAAGCCTTTGTTCAATACGTGAACCAGCACAAGAAGATTCCAATTCCTTCAGATGCTTCTCTGGAAACCTTCAAAGACCTGTTCGAGATCGCCTCGCTCGAAGCCAGCCTCGCCATAGCTGAAGACACGTCCCACCAAAATCTCCGCACAAGACTCCGTTGATCGAAACGAGACATCTCCCGCCGTCATGCCAGCATCCTTTTTTTGACACCGCAATCAAGTATCGTGGGGCATGTACTCAGCCAGCAGGCCAGATGTCTTCCGAAGACGGAGGCTCGTGGTCCGTGCAATCTGTTTGAAAATCTTACAGCCGAGGTTCGGGTGCTCTTCTACCAGCTGGTTGAACTTCTCATGCTCGATCGCTAACGCCTGGAATGCACCCGTTGCCTCGATCGTAGCGGATGCAGGTGCGCTTTCGACAAGTGACATCTCCCCAATGAGCGCTCCCCTCCCCATTGATGCGATGACGACCCGATTCCATTTGGTATCTGCTCGAATGACTTCCGCCTCTCCTGAAAGCATGACATACAGGATCCGAACCTGCTCTCCCTCGCGGATCAAATGATCTCCGGCGTTGCCTTCGACGAGACCGGAAAGAGACACGATCAGATCGAGTTCAGGATCAGTCAGAGATGCAAAGAACGGCAACTCATGGAGAAATCCTTGAATCCTCATGATCTCAACTTTCCCATCGTGCTCTCGTGTAGGGACTCGTGAATGTGGGCCAAAGTTCCGTGTCCTCCAACTCCATTAACAGGTGCGTAACGGCATTGCGTTAGATGCTATTTATCATTAATACAAACTATTCTATAATACAAACCGCGCTTAGATTCAAACAGCCAGAAAACAGGCGAACGGAAACGTTACCCTTTAGTCACGAAGATGCCGCAGGATAGCATCAAGTCCTTAGAGGAAAAACTGCTCTACGAGCGGAAGCTTGTTCAACTCGTGAGCCGGCTTTCTGCAGCCAGGAATCTCGACAATATTTTCGAGCTGTATAACGAGATCCTGGCTTTGCTCGATGCGGAGCGAATGTCTTTTTACGTGATGGATGCTGACAAAATGGAATTGTTCACAAAGTTTCCTGACATTGACCCTATCAAAGAGATCCGTTTGCCACTCAATGAGAAGAGCATTGCTGGATATGTGGCGCTGACGCAACAAGTCGTCAATATCCCCGACGCCTACATCAAGACCGCGCTAGCGCGTATCTCCCCAAGGCTCGCATTTGATAGCTCGTGGGACAAAAGGACCGGCTTCCATACCATTCAAGTGCTCACGGTTCCGATTCTCTATGAGACGAAGACCTTGGGGGTGCTGCAGCTCCTAAACAAGAAACACGGGACGCGGTTCACTTCGGACGACGAAGCGAGCGCAGCCCGCATCGCGAAACCCGTCGGCATAGCCTTGTCTACTCAATATTTGCTCGCTCAGAAGCAATCGACGAAGTTCGATTCCCTCCTTGTTCGCCACCTGATTACCAAAGAGGAACTCGATACGGCGATTGCGGAGGCGCGGCGACAAGAAATTGATGTGGAAACAGTCCTGATGGAGCAGTACAAGGTTCCAAAGGCCGCAATCGGGGCCTCCTTGAGCCAATTTTACAACTGTCAGTTTGTGGCATTTGATGAAAAGGTCATTCCGCCGCCCGACGTGATCAAGAAATTCAACCGTGCTTACCTCAAAAAGAACTGCTGGATCCCGCTCCGATGGGAAGGCAATACGCTTGTGGCGCTGGTTGATGATCTTGCAAAATGCAAATCCATTCGGGAGCTTCTGCGCCCTGTTTTCGGGAACCGCGAGATTCGGTTCGTGGTGGGGCTTCGGACAGATATTCTCCTGTATATCAGCGCGGCCGAGAGGGAAGTTTTTCCCATTCCTCTAGGTCCGACAGAGGATGCCATAACCACGCTTATCGGGAGTCTGCAGGCAGAGCAGGCGCTCATTAAAGACCTAAAAGATCAAGAGGTCGAGACCGGCGAGCTTGAAGCGAACGATAGCACCATCGTTCGCTTGATTAACCAGATCATCATTGACTCGTACAAGAAGCGCGCCTCGGACATCCACATCGAGCTGTATGGACCGAGCAAAGACACCGTGATCCGTTTCCGGATTGACGGAAGCTGCATGGAATACCAGAGGATTCCGGCTGCTTTTCGGCGAGCTGTTGTGGCCCGCCTCAAGATCATGGCGCAACTGAATATTGCGGAATCGCGCAAGCCCCAGGATGGCAAGATTAAATTCCCATTGCAGGACCGAGAGATCGAATTACGCGTTGCCACAATCCCCACGGCCGGAGGGAATGAGGATGTGGTAATGCGAGTTCTGGCGGCAACCGAGCCGATCCCAATCGACCAGTTAGGGTTGACTGAGCGGAATTTCCGGGAGCTCAAAGCTCTGGCTGAAAAGCCCGATGGGCTCATCCTCGTCGTCGGTCCGACCGGCTCCGGAAAAACAACCTCCCTGCACTCAGTGCTGAGCTATGTGAACAAGCCTGACACAAAAATTTGGACTGCGGAAGATCCGGTTGAAATTACACAGTATGGCCTTCGCCAGGTGCAGGTACAGCCGAAGATTGGGTTTACGTTTGCCGAGGCCCTCCGGGCTTTTTTACGGGCCGATCCTGATGTGATCATGGTCGGTGAAATGCGGGACACAGAGACAGCTGCCATCGGAATTGAAGCCTCGCTAACAGGACATCTCGTGTTCAGTACATTGCACACCAGCAGAGCCGTGGAGACCGTGATCCGTCTTTTGGATATGGGGATGGATTCGTTCAACTTTGCAGATGCACTGTTGGGAGTACTGGCGCAGCGATTGGTCAAGCAAATCTGCCAGGACTGCAAAGAGGCTTACCATCCATCCAAAGACGCGTATGATGAGCTCGCCAGATTTTATGGCGAGGAGGAGTTTGAGAAGCTTGGAGTAAAATACGATGAGGCATTCGTCCTATATCGAGGACGAGGTTGCGGAGCCTGTAACCAAACCGGGTACCTCGGGCGAGCCGGGATTCACGAGCTGATGGTTGCCAGCAATGAGATCAAGCGGCTGATCTCTGCGAAAGCTAAGATGACAGCAGTGCTGGACCTTGCCAAAGCAGGGGGCATGACCACGCTCGTGCAGGACGGCATTCTCAAGTGCATCCTAGGAGTGACTGACTTCAAGCAGGTAAAAACGGTGGCGGTTAAGTGAGACGCCGGTCGAGGCTACGGTATTGGATCGCCTCCGCAACTTTTGCCTGTCCCCTTTTTATTGCGTGTGGAAGACGGACTGTAAGCCGGATTCTGTTCCGCCCTTCTTCACAGAAGAACGGTGGTAGTCATTTCTCTGGGACCTGCATTGCTGCAGGCCTCAAGCGACCTACCCGAGGGCCACGGCCGAGCCGACCGTGAGGAGCGGCACCGGTGTCCCGCTCCTCCGCCCTCCTATTTGGTCTTGCTCCGAGTGACGCTTGCCGGCCAGCCGTGTCGCCACGACCGCGGTGGGCTCTTACCCCACCTTTTCAACCTTGCCTGATCCCTCACGGGCCATCGGCGGTGTGCTTTCTGTTGCGCCGGTGTCGGATCGCTCCGCCTGGGCGTTACCCAGCACCCTGCTCTAGGAGTCCGGACTTTCCTCTGATTCTTGCGAACCAGCGACCACCCACCCGACTTCCACACGCAAAATTATTATAGCAGAACCGGAGAACCGAGTGGGTTGATGACAATTGTGGCCCCCCGCGAGCTGCTGAGCCATTGCATTGGGAACGGGTGGCGCATAGCGAGCGCCATGAGCCCGGCGCGAATCGGCTTGAGTTCTGAGCGACCGGAATGACCCGTTGCATTCGCGCGGGTGACAAGAGTGAGCACGCTCGGGAGATGCGGGGGCAGGGCCCGCGCAAAGAGCAACGGGTTCCCAGGTGATGCGGAGGCAGGATCCGTTTGCAGTTTCTTCTTCTTCGATTCTGTGGTACCTTGCGCGCCGATGGAAACCGGTGACGCGTCAGTCGGCCAAGCCTGCGTGGGCTGGATCGGGATCGATGAATCAGGAAAGGGCGACTACTTCGGCCCGCTGGTGATCGCGGCCGTGCACGTCACGCCCAGAAGCGCCGACGACTTGCTGGCCCTCAATGTCCGAGACAGCAAGAAGATTTCGGATGGCGTGATCAAGACTCTCGAGGTTGACATCAAGACGCTTTGCCGCCATACCGTCATCGCAATCGGGCCAGAGCGCTACAACGAGCTGTACAAAACAATTCGGAACCTCAACCGGCTCCTCGCGTGGGGGCACGCGAAGGCGCTCGAAACGCTTCTCGAGCTGGTGCCGTGCGATCGCGCGATCTCCGATCAGTTCGGCGATGAACGCCTGATCATCAACGCGCTCCAGGAAAAGGGCAAGAAGATCAAACTGGAGCAGCGCCACAAAGGGGAAGAAGATATCGCCGTCGCGGCCGCCTCCATTGTAGCGCGGGCGGAGTTCGTACGGAGACTGGGAAAGCTGGGCGCGGAGTTCGGCGTACCGCTTCCCAAAGGCGCATCTCCTGCCGTCGAGATCGCAGCGAAATCATTCGTACGGAAGCACGGCCAGGAAGCGCTGGTCAAAGTGGCCAAGCTTCATTTTAAAACCACGCAGGCAGTGCTCAAGGAAACGTAATGGCTGAATGTGATTCTGAGCGAAAGCGAACGCGGCCCTTCGCTTTACTCAGCGTGACAGTATAGCTAGTCGCTCTTCTCGGCGGTCTCTTTTTCCAGCTCTGATGCTGCCGTGCCGTGGTAAGGTTCCCCCGCCCAGTACAGAATACGCTGGCAGTAGATACAGGTGAGAACGGACATCCCCCGCTTCACATCCGACACGACCTGCGGCTGAATCTGGAGCCGACACGCCATACAACTTCCCTCTTTTGTGACGCCAGCCAACGCTTGTCCCTTTCGACTGACACGAAGCTTCTCATACGTCCGTAGCAATGACTTCTCGACGGCGGCGGCCATGTCCTTCCGGCGCTGAGTCTGCTCGACAAGTTCCTGCTCGATCGCACCCACCGAACCTTCGAGGGATGTTTTCTCGGCGGCAAACTTCCGCTCGGCTTCCTTCATGGCCGCGTCCGCCTGGGCCAATTCCTTCTTCTTCACATCCACCTGATCCATCAGCATCAGCAACTGCTCCTCGATTTCACCCTTTTTCTTCTTGGCCAGATCAATTTCAAACTTATGCGCCTGGAACTCTTTGTTTGTCTTGATCGCGCCCTTGATGGCGCGGTCCTGCAGCTTGCTGATGGCCTGCTCCTGCACGGCCAATTCATCTTCGAGGGCTTTGCGTTGTTTGGTGCTTGTGTCGAGGTCCTTTTTCGTGACCTCGTGTAGGGCTTGCGCCGCGTGGAGCGGGCGTTGGGCAGCAGCGACGAGTTCGGGAATGCGTTTCTTGCGGTCGGCCAACTCCTCTAGACGGCCATCCACCTCCTGGAGGGACATCAGCCGCTGAAGGTCCTCTTTCACAGAACCCCCATGGGACGTATCAGCAAAATCGCCGGAAAAGTCATTGCCTCCTCAAATTACGCGGTTCCCATTGGTGGGCCCACCAGGCCTCGAACCTGGGACCAACGGATTATGAGTCCGCCGCTCTGACCAACTGAGCTATGGGCCCATGAACGCCTGTTACGGCATTCATTCTCATTCGAACTACAAGCTTTCAACGAAGCTCTTCAATTTCTTGCTGCGGCTGGGATGCCGGAGTTTGCGCAGCGCCTTGGCTTCGATCTGGCGGATACGTTCGCGCGTGACCGCGAAGTCCTGCCCCACTTCTTCCAACGTGTGGTCCGTGTTCTCGCCGATGCCGAAGCGCTTGCGCAGCACGCGCTCTTCGCGCGGCGTGAGCGTCTTAAGCGCGTTGTTGATCTGGCGCTGCAGATCGTACCGGATCGCAGCTTCCAACGGCGAGACGGCCTTTTTGTCCTCGATAAAATCCCCAAGGTGACTGTCTTCCTCCTCGCCGATCGGTGTCTCGAGCGAAATCGGCTCCTTGGCGATCTTCAAAATCTTTCTAACCTTCTCCAGCGGCAGCTCCATCTTCTCGGCGATCTCTTCCGGCAGCGGCTCGCGACCGAGCTTCTGCACCAGATGGCGAGACGTGCGGATCAGCTTGTTGATGGTCTCAATCATATGGACGGGAATCCGGATCGTACGGGCCTGGTCCGCGATCGCGCGCGTGATGGCCTGGCGTATCCACCAAGTGGCATAGGTGCTGAATTTGTAGCCCCGCTTATATTCGAACTTGTCCACGGCTTTCATCAAACCGATGTTGCCTTCCTGAATCAGGTCGAGGAACTGAAGGCCGCGGTTGGTGTACTTCTTGGCGATGCTCACCACCAGACGCAGGTTCGCCTCGACAAGTTCGGCTTTCCCGCGCTTGACCCGCTCTTCAGCCTGATCCAAAAGCTTGACGCCTTCGCGAAGCTCTTCGGCGGGGACGAGCGCCTCGGCTTCAACTAGTCTGATCCGCCGACGCGCATTCTGGAACGCTTTTTCGATCTCGTGCAGCGTCTCGAGAGGAACCCCGGTCTTTCGTCGAACGGCAATCAACTCCTTGCGGCCGCGGTTCATCTTGACCAGCAGCGCATTGCCTTCCTCACCGGACACGCCCAGTCGGCGCCGGCAGTAAGCGATCTCGCGTTCGCAGGCCGCGATCTCATGCGCAAGGTCGCGTACGCGTTGCACCAGCCGCTCATGCTGAGCCGGGTGGAGTTTCAGGGCATCGAGCTTTTCGACGACTTGCCGACGCACCTCTAGGATCTTGGCCTTGACCTCTTTCCGCTTCGGAAGGCTGAGACTCGACTGCCGGTGCTTCGCGTAGAGCAGGAAAAGCGCTTTGGAAGGCGCCCTGACCTTGCGAATGCCGTCCAGCGTACGCTGACGCAGTTCGGCCTCGTCCTTCTCGACATCATGCTCGATCACTTCGTCGAACTCCTCCTCGACCCCGGAGGAGGCGACTTCCCGAATCGAAATCTTGCCCGCCTTGACCTTTTCGGCCAGTGCGAAGATCGCGTTGATCGACATCGGCATGCCGAAGACAACCGAGGAGATGTCGTGCTTGCCGTCCTCGATGCGCTTGGCGATCTCGATTTCGCCTTCTCGGCTCAGCAGCGACACGCTGCCCATCTCTTTCAAATACAGGCGTACGGGATCATCGGTGCGGCTCAGCGTGCCGGGCGTGAGGTCGATCTTTTTCGGATCCTCTTCCTCGACCTCCTCAGGCTCTTCGCCGTCATCGGCGGGCGTCTCGCCCTCCGACATCATCTGCTGGTACCGCTCGCCCTCAGGGGAATCGATGATCTCGATGTCCATCTCGCCGAACATGGCCATGAGCGAATTGAGCCGTTCGGTCGAGGCCATTTCGGCGGGCAGATTTCTATTCAGGTCGCTGTATGTGAGGAAGCCCTTTTCCTTACCTAAGGTGATCAGGCGTTTAACCTCAATCGTCCGTTCGTCCTCAGGCATGGATCCTCCCGGCTTCATTGTAGGATGAAGGATTGATCTTGGAGAGTTTCTGACGTTCCTGCTGGAGAACGTTGAGCCGTACCAAGAGCGTCCTCGCTTCTTCATCCCGGCCGGCCTTCGTGGCCAACGCCTCGGCGGCCTTAATTTCTTGCAACTCCACGGCGATACGGCGAAGTTTGAGTGCCTTCAGGCTCTGCTGAAATGCCGCGTTGATGTTGTCGTAGGGCAATTCGGTCATCGAAAGCGCCCGCGTAATGGACCCGCAGAGCTCGTCTTCACTCGCTTGAGCAAGAGCCTGCTGACGCGTGTGCGGTGCGTCTGCCGCGCATACGAGCGAAACCAGGCGCTTGGCCCTGGTATCCGTGAAATCCTCCGCTCTCACCTCTGTCCACATTTCCGGCGTCAGGACCTCGTGGACGAGCAATTGCAGCAGAACCTCTTCGTCCTTCGGCAGGGGCTGGTTCTCAAAAACGCCTGCCGACGGCTGGGGCGTCGAAGCCTTCACGCTTTTCCGAGGCAGCGCCTTATACCGGGCGAGCAGCGCCTTCTCATCCATCCCCAACTGGTCGGCGACATGTCTGATCGCCGCGCTTTGTTCCACGGGATTGCTCAATTTCTGCAGCAGCGTGAGGACGTCTTCCACGCAACGGACCCGATCTTCCACGGTGCCCGCCCGCCCGGCAGTAAGGCTCGCCTGAACGGTGAACTCGAGAAGAGACGGCGCGCTTTTGATCAGCGCTGCGAACGCGTCGGGACCTTGGGAGCGGATGAACGTGTCGGGATCGTCGCCCGCCGGTACGCTGCCGACCTGTACGGAGAACCCCGAGCCGAGGAAGAGATCCATCGTGCGAAGCGCAGCCCGAACGCCGGCGGAATCCGGATCGAACAGCAGCACGACTCGCTGAGTGAAGCGACGAATCAGCTCCAAATGCTCAGGAGTGAGGGCCGTGCCAAGCGTCGCGACAGCATTCGCACAGCCTGCCTGGTGCAGCGCAATCGCGTCGAAGTAGCCTTCGACCACGATCACATACCCGAGGCGGGTAATCGCATCCCGCGCGGCATCGAGCGCATACAGGATCCGCCCTTTGCTGAACAGCGGGGTTTCGGGAGAGTTCAGGTATTTCGGCGTCCCGTCATCAAGCATACGGCCGCCGAAGCCGATGACCTGCTTCTGAAGGTCGCGGATCGGGAACATCACTCGGCCGCGAAACCGGTCATAGAAGCCGGCGGCTTGCTCGCGGGGGATCGCCAGGCCTGCCGCCGCGATATCCTCAGCACTAAACCCCGCCTTGGTCAACGCCGTCAGCGTCCCATCCCAGCCGCTCTGGCTATATCCAATGTCGAATCGCTCGATGGTGTCCGGAGTCATGCCGCGGGACGCGAGATAATTCCGGGCAGGTTCCGCCTCGGCATCCGCCAGGAGGTTCAGATGGAAGCGTTCGGCGGCTACCTTGGTCAAGGCGAGTAGACGCTCCCGAAGCTCCATTCGTTGCCGGACCGCCGGGGAGACAGGCCGGTCCTCGACAGGAACGCCTACTTTTTCACCGAGTGCGCGGACCACCGCGGGGAAGGTTGAGCCGTCAATCTTCATGAGAAACGAAAAGACGTTCCCACCTTCTCCACATCCGAAACAATGGAACGTCTGGCGTGATGGACTCACGGTAAATGAGGGGGTCTTCTCTTGATGAAACGGACAGAGACCTTTGAAGTTCTGTCCGGCTTTGGTTAGTGACAGGTGAGCTCCGACGATGTCCACGATGTCGGCCCGCTCGCGAATCCGGTTGATGACGTCTTCGGGGATCAAACCTTTTTCCACGATCGCCCCGCAATCAGCCGACCGGCATTTCTATTCAATTTCAAAGGAACCCATCATCCTAACTAATGGATTGTCGGCCTGTCAAGGAACATGCGGCCTCATCGGCGATCATCCCGGTGGCCAGTTCATGCGGCGGCCGCCGAGCACGTGAAAATGCAAATGAAAAACGGTTTGGCCTGCATCTTGTCCGTTGTTCACCACGATTCGATAACCCGATTCCGCAATCCCCTTTTTCTTTGCGATCAGGACTCCGACTTCAAGGAGATGGGCGACCACCGCTTGATCGCCATCCCGCATGTCACTGAGCGCGTCGATGTGTCGTTTGGGAATCACTAACACGTGGACCGGCGCTTGAGGATTGCCGTCCTCGAAAGCAAACACGTCCTCATCTTGATAAACCACCCGGGAAGGAATCTGCCCGGTGCCAATCTTGCAAAAGATGCAATCGCTCCTCATCGCTGTCCCTGACGTTTGGCGTTGCCGGTCCGCGCCGATGGCCGTGAGGCTTTTTCTTTGATGCCGCTCACGCCGAATCGCCTCGCCAATTCCTGATACACGTCAGTCACGGCGATGTCGTGGTACCCCAACGCGACGAGCAGGTGGAACATGAGGTCGGCTGCCTCATGGACGATTTCCTCGCGCTTGCCGCCCTTTGACGCAAGGATCACTTCACCGGCTTCTTCCGTGACCTTCTTGAGAATCTGGTCCTGTCCTGCCGTCAGCAACGCCGCCACATACGAGTCCGACGAGGCCTGGCGCTTGCGCGCCTGAATTGTTTCGGAAATTCTGTCCAGCACACCACCGCGAGCTTCTGCAGTTTTAACCGTCGAGTCCGTCGAGTCTGAAATCCGGGCGAAGAAACAGCTTCGCTCGCCGGTGTGACAGGCAGGCCCGTCCGGCGTGACGGAGATCAATACGGTATCCCGGTCACAATCCACAAACATTGCCCTCACGTGTTGGCGGTGACCGGAAGTCGCTCCCTTCTCCCATAGTTCCTGCCGAGACCGGCTCCAGAAATGCGCGATCTCGGTCTCCAGCGTCTTGTTCAACGCCTCACGGTTCATGTATGCCACCATGAGAATCGTGCCATCCCGCCAATCCTGAACGACCGCAGGGATGAGACCCTTGTCGTCGAATTTCAGAGAATCCAGATTGCCGACCTTCATGCCGACACCGGACGCATCGGGATGCCGCGCGATCGCAAATAGTCCTTCGCCTCACGGATCGTGTGCTGACGATAATGAAAAATGGATGCGGCCAAGACGGCATCCGCTTTGCCCTTCGTAAAACCCTCGTACAGGTGTTCGAGTGTCCCGGCGCCGCCCGACGCGATGACAGGAAGGCTTACCGCTTCCGATACGGCCGCCGTGAGCGCAAGATCGTAGCCTTCTTTGGTCCCATCCCGATCCATGCTGGTCAATAGGATTTCGCCCGCGCCATACCCTTCCATGGTCCGGGCCCACTCGACCGCATCAAGGCCCGTCGCCGTCCGGCCGCCGTGGGTAAAGACTTCCCATCTGTCCGATCCATGCTTCGCATCATCTGGAACATGCTTCGCGTCAATCGCAATGACAATACATTGCGTCCCGAATCGTTCCGCCGCCTCTTTCACGAATTCCGGCCGCTGAACAGCTGCCGTATTGATGCTGACCTTGTCGGCGCCGGCCTTGAGCAGGTCACGGATGTCCTCGATCGTCCGCACGCCGCCGCCCACGGTCAGGGGCATGAAGACCTGCTCCGCCGTCCGGCTCACGACGTCAAGAAGGATCTTCCGTTCTTCATGGGACGCCGTGATGTCGAGAAAGCAGAGTTCGTCCGCTCCGCCTGCATCGTATGCGCGGGCCGCTTCCACCGGATCGCCCGCGTCCTTGAGCTGAACGAAGCCGATGCCCTTGACGACGCGTCCTGCCTTCACATCCAGGCAGGGTATGATGCGCTTCGCTAACACGCGGTCTCCTTAGCGAGAATACCGTCCGCTCACACTGACGCGGCCATCGCGCTCCGGAGTTCGATGACTCCTTCGTAGAGTGCCTTGCCGACGATTGCCCCGATCACCTTTGGCCCCAGCATTCGCAGCTGTTTGAGGTCTTCCAAGCGGGTGATGCCGCCGCTGGCAATGAGCGGCACGGGGCAGGCGCGGACCATCCGCCGAAGGCCCTCCAGGTTCGGCCCTTCCATCATACCGTCCCGGGCGATGTCAGTATAGATCACAGCGTGGATGGCCAGGCCCGCAAGCCGTTCTACGAACGCAGCCGCATCCTGATCGACCACGTCAGTCCATCCCTTGACCGCGATCTTTCCTTGTTTTGCGTCTATCCCGACAATGATGCGGCCAGGAAAACACCGGCAAGCCTCCTCTAGCAGTGCGGGATCCGCCAATACCGCCGTTCCCAGGACAACGCGGGAAATGCCGGACGCAAGATAGGAGGAAAGCGTGTCCAAGCCCCTGATCCCGCCGCCGACCTGCACCGGAATCGAAACGGATTTCACTATGGATTCAATCGCGGCGTGATTGCGCGGCACACCGTCCACCGCGCCGTTCAGGTCAACGAGGTGCAGCAGCTGGGCGCCTTCGCCCTCCCAACGCCGGGCCACCTCGGCCGGGTCATGAGAGTACACGGTCTCATCCTGCATCACCCCTTGCCGCAGCCGCACGCAACGACCGTCTTTCAAGTCTATGGCCGGGATAATCATCATGGCGTGGAAGAGCCGCCTTCATTGCGTGGCATAGGCGTGCCGAACGGAAACTGTCGAAGGACGTGATCCACAGCACTGGATGCCAATTCGTCGACGGTCAGGTATCGAGGACCGCGTTCAAGAAAGCCCGTCAAATCTTCATTGGCCGGGCGCTGGCGCTCGTAATACTGGCCGGTCCAGAGCGGAATCCCTTCCTTCACACTGATCAATTTTGCGACGAAGCCGACCTCCGCCGCATCCTGCGGGCGCTCAAGACCGATGCGGCTGCCGGCGCGCTCTTTATAGACTTCGACCGTACCCGTGAGAACGGCATCCACCTCCAGCTTCGCGCCGATGGTCCGAGTCTCGGCTCTGGTCAGCGGCGTGGAGGGAACGGCAGCCATAGCCTCTCGCGCGCGCTCGGGAGGAGTCACCGCCAGCCCTTCACGGGCGTTCAGTTTCACATAGAACAAATCCGCCAGTTTGTCACCTGCCGCCGGCGACGGCACAGGCGCCGCGTATCCTCTCTCCTGCCCCCGGCTCAATGGGCCTACGCTGAACGGCAGCACAGCGACCCGAAGGATTCGGTATTGGTCGATACTTGGATCGGTGACGACGTCTGAAGTCGTGCCCCCGCATCCGGAAAGGGTGAACGCAACAGACCAAGCGAGAAGCAGCAGTCGGAACATCGAAGGTCTCATGACATCGCTCCGAAATTCCGGAACAGCCGCAGACCTTCCGCCTGGCTCTTCTCGGGATGGAACTGGCAACCGAAGATGTTGTCGCGGACCACACTCGAGGCGAAGGACCCCGCATAGTCCGTCGAGGTGCACATGACGTCAGGATCGTCCGGCACGACGTAATACGAGTGAACGAAATACATGTACGAGCCGTCCGGCACTCCATCCAGCATGAAAGAGGGCTTCCTTTTGATGATGGCGTTCCAGCCCATATGGGGAATTTTCATCGTCTGAGACGGCTCCGGCGGCACGGAAAAGCGAACGACCTTGCCGGGAATGATGCCAAGGCCCCGGTGCGAACCGAACTCCGTGCTTTCGGTGAACAATAACTGAAGTCCGAGGCAGATCCCGAGGAACGGCTTGCCGGTC
>Ga0066709_100000620_pt1 | contig 20055 bp, 20 predicted proteins | sample GraSoiAngelo_158_FD_79665 | JGI IMG/M metagenome (GOLD analysis project Ga0066709, IMG submission 79665) | Grasslands soil microbial communities from the Angelo Coastal Reserve, California, USA - 14_1009_16_30cm | ecosystem: Environmental > Terrestrial > Soil > Grasslands | place: USA...
CCGAGGCGCTCTCGCAGCGGCTTCTCGCCAACCCGGTGATCGAGGCGACGAGCGTGGCGGTCGGACCATGACCGCGAGTGTTGGCGTGGTCCTCTTCCCCGGTTCGAACTGCGAGCACGACGTGATCGAGGCGATCCGGCGGCTCGGCGGCGACGCACGCATCGTGTGGCACGGCGACCGCGTTCTCGGCGACGTCGACGCGGTCGTCCTGCCCGGGGGCTTCGCCCACGGTGACTACCTGCGCCCGGGCGCGCTCGCCCGTTTCTCGCCCGTGATGACGGCGGTGAGCGCCTTTGCCGCCGACGGGGGCCCGGTGGTCGGCATCTGCAACGGGTTCCAGGTGCTCACCGAAGCGGGGCTGTTGCCCGGCGCCTTGCAGAAGAATCGCGGCCTCAAGTTCCTCTGCACGACGGTGTCGTTGCGGGTGGAGTCCGCCGACTCGATCCTCACGTCCGAGACCGCTGTCGGTCATGTCGTGCGGGTGCCGATCAACCATTTTGAGGGCAATTACACGTGCACGACCGAGACCCTGGCCGAACTACGGGGTGAGGACCGCGTGATCCTGCGCTATCTCGACAATCCCAACGGCTCGATCGACGACATCGCCGGAATCTGCTCCGCCGGCCGCAACGTCGTCGGGCTCATGCCGCACCCGGAACGCGCCTCTGATGCACTCCTCGGCTCGTCGGACGGGGTCCCGATGCTGCGGTCGCTGCTCGCGGCCGCTTCAGGCCGCTCCGCGCCGCACCGCGCCCTCGACGCGGTCGGCTAGCCGGCCGCCCGGCCGATCCCCGCCCGCCGCAGCACCGACGGGTCGACGCCGGCCTCCCGCCAAGCCGCGTAGGAGATGCCCTTGCGCTGCCCGTAGGGCCCGGCGGCGGCCACGAACTCCTCCTCGAGGGCCGAAAGGTCGACGGTGGTATCCGCCGCCGCCAGCTCGCGTTGGAGGTTGAGGCGCTCCTGCACCAACTGGAGGCGGCTGAGGGGGTCGACGTCCGGCAGCTTTTCCTCGATGACGGTCAGCCGCTTTTGCACCGATTCCGGGGTGCGCTTGCGCCCTCGCTTCGGCTTGTGGGCCTCGAGCGCCTCCAGGTAACGGCGGACTGCCCGACCCTGTTCTCGACCCTCGGCCAGCGCGGCCTTGTGGCTGTTCGACATAGGCGAGCGGGTGCGTCTTTCCGTCGTAGACATTGTGGTGAGTCTGCCGCCTCCGCGTATCGATGACAACTCCGTCAGTCGCGGGCCCATTTAGGGCGAGAATCGGTCGAGCGCAAGGGGTCATTGCCGGTCTCCGCGTCCGGCTACGGTGAGCGGAGATGGCTGTCGAGCACACGAGCGAGCCCCCGATCCACCGAGCTCTCGGCCTCACCGACGACGAGGCTTCGGCCATCGAGCGACTGCTCGGCCGCCGTCCCAACCCGCTCGAGCTGGCGATGTACGCGGTGATGTGGTCGGAGCACTGCTCGTACAAGTCGTCGAAAGGTCTCCTCAGACGCCTGCCGACGGAGGCGCCGTGGGTGCTCGTGGGCCCAGGGGAGAACGCCGGTGTGATCGACGCCGGCGACGGCATCGCCGTCGCGCTCCGCATCGAGAGCCACAACCACCCGTCCGCGGTGGAGCCCTACCAGGGCGCGGCCACGGGCGTCGGAGGCATCCTGCGTGACATCTTCACCATGGGGGCGCGGCCGATCGCGGTGATGGACGCGCTGCGCTTCGGTCCCCTCGACGACCCCCGGAGCCGGTGGATATTCGAGGGCGTCGTGAGCGGGATCTCGGGCTACGGCAACTCGGTCGGCGTGCCCACGGTCGGCGGCGAAGTCGTATTCGACGAGTGCTACGCGGAGAACCCGCTCGTCAACGTGCTCTGCGTCGGCGTGATGCCGCGCGACAACCTGGTGCTCGGGAGGGCGTCGGGGCCGGGCAACCTCGCGGTGCTACTCGGCTCGGCCACCGGTCGCGACGGCATCGGCGGCGTGAGCGTGCTCGCCTCCGCCGGCTTCGGCAGCCCGACCTCCGCCGGAGGCGGAAAGGCCGGCATCGACGAGGAGTCCAAGCGACCGAGCGTGCAGGTGGGCGACCCCTTCGAGGAGAAGCGGCTCATCGAGGCGTGCCTCGCCCTGTACGACGCCGGGCTCGTCGTCGGCATCCAGGACCTGGGAGGCGCGGGGCTGACGTGCGCGACCAGCGAGACGGCGTCGCGCGGCGGCGTCGGTATGGACGTCTACGTCGACGAGGTGCCCCAGCGGGAGCCCGGCATGGCGCCGTTCGAGGTGATGACGAGCGAGAGCCAGGAACGCATGCTGGCGATCATCCGGCCCGAGCACCTCGACGACGTCTTCGACCTGTGCCGGCGCTGGGAGGTGCGCGCGTCGGTCGTCGGCACCGTGACCGCGGGGAGACAGCTGCGGATCCTCGACCGGATGGACGGCGAGGTGCTCGCGGAGGTGCCTGCCGCCACCCTGCACGACGACGCCCCGATGTACGACCGGCCCCGCCGGCGCCCGGCCGACCTCGACGCCCGCCGCGTCGACGACCCGGCGCGAGCCGTGCCCGCTCCGGTCGATTGCGCGACCGATCTCCTCCGCCTGCTGAGCGACACCTCGTGGGTGTGGTCGCAGTACGACCACCAGCTGTTCCTCAACACCGTCGAAGGGCCGGGAGGCGACGCTTCGGTGCTCCGGCTGAAGGCGCCCGACCTGGCGGGCCCGTCCTCGCGGGCGATGGCCCTCAGCACCGACGGCAACGCCCGCTGGTGTGCGCTCGACCCTCGTCGGGGGACGGCACTGATCGTGGCCGAAGCCGCGTTGAACGTCGCGTGCGCGGGCGCGCTCCCGGTCGCGCTCGTCAACTGCCTCAACTTCGGCAACCCCGAGCACCCCGAGGTGATGTGGCAGCTCGCGGAGGCGATCGACGGCATGGCCGAGGCGTGTCGCGCCTTCAACCTGCCCGTGGTCGGCGGCAACGTGAGCCTCTACAACGAGAGCCGCGGCCGCGACATCGACCCGACGCCTGTCGTCGGTGTGCTCGGTCTGATCGACCGGCTCGACCACCGCCCGCCCCCCGCGGCTCTCGTCGACGGAACCTCGCTCGTTCTGCTGGGAGAGACGCGGCCGGAGCTCGGGGGCTCCGCGTGGGCGTGGCAGCTGCACGACCATCATGGTGGCGTGCCTCCGACCCTCGACCTCGAGCGTCACCGCGCCCTGCTCGAGCTCGTGCGCGCCCTCGTCGTCGAAAGACGCCTCGCCGGCGTTCACGACGTGTCCGACGGCGGGCTCGGCGTGGCGCTCGCGGAGATGGCGGTGCGCTCGGGCGTCGGGTTCAAGGTGACGGGTGTGGCGGACCACCTCTCGCTGTTCTCCGAGTCGCCGTCACGCGTCGTGACGTGCGTCGAGGGCGCAGAGGTCGCCGCGGTGACCTCACGGGCGGTCGCGGCCGGCATCTCGGTGACCGAGATCGGTCGCGCCCATGGCGACCGCCTGGTGATCGAGGGTCTCGTCGACATCTCGCTCGCCGACGCGACGAGCGCATGGCGCGACGCGTTGCCGGACGCAGTTCGATCGACCTGAGCCCGACCGCGTCGCAGCGCCCCCTGCCGGGGTATGGGGTTGCCGTGTGCGAGGATGAAGTCGTGGACGCTCGCGAAGCGTGTGGGGTGTTCGGCGTGTATGCGCCCGACCAACCGGTCGCTCATCTCACCTATGCCGGTCTCCACGCGCTGCAGCATCGGGGCCAGGAGTCGGCCGGCATGGCGGTGAGCGACGGCGAGGACATCTACGTCCTGAAGGACATGGGCCTCGTCACCAACGTCTTCAACGAGCGCAACATGGCACCGCTCGAAGGACACCTCGCCATCGGCCACACGCGCTACTCGACGAGCGGCTCGAGCACCTGGGGCAACGCGCAACCCATCTACCGCGAGCCGGGTGACGCGGGCTTCGCCCTCGGTCACAACGGCAACCTGGTCAACACCGCCGAGCTGATGAGCGATGCCGGCGTGCTCGCCGGCACGATCACCAGCGACAGCGACGTCGTGGCCGAGCTGCTGCAGAACGCCATCCGCGCCGGCGGCGAGGGCGAGCGCAGCGACGGTCGCGATCTCGAGCGCGCGCTCATGGAGGTGCTCCCGCAGTTGAAGGGCGCCTTCTCGTTCGTCCTCATGGACGACGCCCACGTCATCGGCGTGCGTGACCCGAACGGCTTCCGCCCTCTGTGTCTGGGTCGGCTCGACGCGGGGTGGGTGCTGGCTTCGGAGACCCCGGCGCTCGACATCGTCGGCGCCCGATTCGTCCGTGAGCTCGAGCCCGGAGAGATGGTCGTCATCGACGCCACGGGCACGCGTTCGCTTCACCCCTTCGCCACCGAGCGCGTCGAGCCCAAGCTCTGCCTCTTCGAGTTCGTCTACTTCGCGCGACCCGACAGCCGTCTCTACAACCAGACCGTGCACAGCGCCCGCCAGCGGATGGGCGAGGAGCTGGCCGACCAGACGCCGGTCAAGGCCGACATGGTGATGCCGGTGCCCGAGTCCGGGATCCCCGCGGCCGAGGGCTACGCGCGTCGCAGCGGTATCCCCTTCGGCCACGGCCTGGTGAAGAACCGCTACATCGGCCGCACCTTCATCGCGCCCAGCCAGGAGATGCGCAACCTGGGTGTGCGCATGAAGCTCAACCCCATCCGCGAGAACATCGCGGGCAAGCGCCTGGTCGTGGTCGACGACTCGATCGTGCGGGGGACGACGCAACGGGCGATGGTGCGCATGCTGCGCGAGGCGGGCGCCATCGAGGTGCACCTGCGCATCTCGTCGCCGCCGTACAAGTGGCCGTGCTTCTACGGGATGGACACCGGCTCGCGCACCGAGTTGCTGGCGGCCGACCTCACCGTCGACGAGGTGCGCGATTACCTCGGGTGCGACACCCTCGCGTACCTCGAGCTCGACCGGCTCCTGCGGGCCACGGGCGCGGCGGGCGCCGGCTTCTGCACGGCCTGCATGACCGGCGACTACCCGATCGACGTCCCGGTGAAGCTCGGCAGCCCCGATCTCGAGGAGATCGACCTCGTCCACCCCTGTGGGTGAGTCCTACGAGGCGGCGGGCGTCAGCATCGGCGCGGGCGAGGCGGCCGTCGACCGCATCAAGGAGACCGTGCGCTCGACGTTCCGTCCCGAGGTCATCGGCGACATCGGTGGTTTCGGAGGGCTGTTCGCCTTCGACCCGTCGCGCTACCGCGAGCCGGTGCTCGTGTCCTCCACCGACGGCGTCGGCACCAAGGCGCTGATCGCCGAGGCCACCGGGCGGTTCACGACGATCGGCATCGACCTGGTCGCGATGTGCGTCGACGACGTCGTCACCCAGGGTGCGGAGCCACTGTTCTTCCAGGACTACATCGCGGTCGGACGTCTCGACCCCGACCAGATCGCGCAACTCGTCGAAGGGGTCGCCGACGGGTGTCGCCAGGCCGGGTGCGCGCTCGTCGGCGGCGAGATGGCCGAGCATCCGGGGGCGATGGCACCCGGGCAGTTCGACCTCGTCGGCTTCGCGGTGGGCGTCGTCGAGCGCGACCGGCTCATCACCGGTGAGCACGTGCAGGTGGGCGACGTCGTCGTCGGCCTTCCGTCACCGGGTTTGCGGTCCAATGGCTACTCGCTGGCGCGCCGGGTCCTGCTCGAGCGGGCTGGTCGCTCGCTCGACGAGCCCGCTTACGCGGGGGCGCATCACAGCCTGGCCGACGAGCTGCTCACTCCTTCGGTGATCTACACCCCCGCGCTGCTCGCCCTCGCCCAGCGGGTCGACGTCCGGGCGATGGCCCACGTGACCGGGGGCGGGCTGACCGGCAACCTGCCCCGGGTGCTTCCGCGTACCTGCGACGCCGAGCTCGACCGCCGGGCGTGGGAGACGCCGAGGATCTTCACCGAGATTCAGAGGGCGGGAGAAGTGGCCGATGATGAGATGGTGAGCGTGTTCAACCTGGGGATCGGCATGGTCGTGGTGGTGCCTGCCGACGACGGCTTCCGGACCCTCGATCTTCTGCGGGCCCACGGCCACAAGGCCACCCAAATCGGACAGATCGTGCCGGGCGAGGGCATCGTCCGCCTGGGCCCGAGCGGCCCTTCAGAGCGGAGTGAACTGGGCCCGAGCGGTCCGAGCGAGGGTCGATCATGAAGGTGCTCATCGTCGACGACGAGCCCGACATCCTCCTGATGCTGCGGGTGAACCTCGAGGCCGAGGGCTACCAGACGGCGCTCGCGGCCGACGGCGAGACCGCGCTGCGGCGCATCGCCGACGAGAGGCCCGACCTGATCCTGCTCGACGTGATGATGCCGGTGGTCGACGGATGGGGCGTCCTCGAGGCGCTCGACCGCGACGTCTACGCCCATCGCGTGGTCGTGCTCTCGGCCAAGTCGGCCGAGCGCGACGTCACCCGGGCGCTCGAGCTCGGCGCGAGCGCGTACCTGTCGAAGCCGTTCGACCCCGACGAGCTCATCGAGGCGATCGGCCGGGTGCTGTCGAGCACACCTGCCCAGCTCGAGGAGGAACGCACCCAGCTGCTGGCCCGCGTCACGAGGAGCGCCACGGGTTAGCTTCGCGGGATGGACCGCGAGGATCTGGGTCGCCGCATCTACGAGACCGCCCACCTCACGGGTCGCTTCCTGCTGCGATCCGGTGCCACGAGCGAGGAGTACTTCGACAAGTACCTCTTCGAGTCCGACCCGGTGTTGCTGCGTGCCATCGCGGAGGCGATGGCACCGCTCGTGCCGCCCTCGACCGACGCGCTGGCGGGCCTCGAGCTGGGCGGGGTTCCCCTCGCCACCGCGCTCTCTCGGGAGACGGGGCTGGCGACGCGCTTCGTGCGCAAGGAGGCCAAGGCCTACGGCACGTGTCGACTCGCGGAGGGCGGCGACGTCGACGGTGCGCGACTCGTCGTCGTCGAGGACGTCATCACCTCGGGCGGCCAGGTTGTCATGTCCTGCGCCGACCTGCGCGAGCGGGGAGCAGAGGTCGTGCGCGTGCTCTGCGTCATCGACCGCGAGGCGGGTGGTGCCGCCGCGCTGGAGGCAGCGGGTCTCGACCTGCACGCGCTCTTCACGATGACCGAGCTGGTCGCGGCTCAGCCGGCCGCTGCTCAGCCGGCCGCTGCTCAGCCAGCCGCTGCTCAGCCAGCCGCTGCTCAGCCAGCCGCTACTCAGCCAGCCGCTACTCAGCCAGCAGGGCCTTCATCGCGCTGACGATCGCGTCGGCGCCGATCGAGACGGCTGCCTCCATCGGTGCCGCGAACGGCATGGCCGGCACGTCGGCCATGGCGAGGCGGCGCACCGGCGCGTCGAGGTCGTAGAACGCCTCCTCGGCCACCATCGCCGCCACCTCGGCGCCGACGCCGAAGCTGATGTTGTCCTCGTGCACGACGAGCATGCGCCCGGTCTTGGCCACCGAGGCCAGGATCGTCTCGCGGTCGAGTGGGGCGATCGTGCGCAGGTCGATCACCTCGATCGACGCGCCGTCACTTGCGCCGAGGGCGTCAGCCGCTTCGAGCGCGAGGTGGCGGTGGAGCCCATAGGTGACCACCGTGAGGTGGTCGCCGCGACGCGCGACGTCGGCCACGCCGATCGGAACCCGCCAGTCGCCGTCGGGCACCGGTCCCTTGACGAGCCGGTAGGTCTTCTTGTGCTCGAGGAACAGGACGGGGTCGGGGTCGTCGACCGCCTCGCGCAACAGCCCGGCCACGTCGGCGGGCGTCGATGGCGCCACCACCTTCAACCCGGCCACGTGCGCGTAGAACGCCTCGATGCACTGCGAGTGGTACAGCGCGCCGTGCACCCCGCCGCCCCAGGGCGCGCGCACCACGAGCGGCACGTGGAAGTCACCGTTGGAGCGGTAGTGGAGCTTGGCCGCCTCGCTGACGAGCTGGTCGAACGCGGAGTGGATGAAGTCGGCGAACTGGATCTCCGCGATCGGACGCATGCCTGCGAGCGCCAGCCCGATCCCGATGCCGACGATCGACGACTCCGCGAGCGGGGTGTCGATCACCCGCCCCTCGCCGAACTCCGCGTGCAGCCCGTCGGTCGCGCGGAACACGCCGCCGCGCGGTCCGACGTCCTCCCCCAGGATCACCACGCGCTCGTCTGCGGCCAGGAGCTCGTGCTGCACGTGACGCACGGTGTCGACGATCGTTCGCTCGGTGCCACCGGCCTGTGCCTCGAGCGCCGGCGATCCCCCGTCCGCGCGACGCGCCGGTCGGTCGCCTGTGCCGTCGGGCATGCGGGGGGCGGCGCGCAGCGGCTTCGCGTAGACGCGTGTGAACGCCATGTCGGCGGTGGGCTGGGCCGCGTCCTCGGCCCGACGCGTCGCGTCGTCGACCTCCGCCCGCAGCTCCGCCTCGATCTCGTCCTCGCGCTGCTCGGAGAGCAGGCGCTGCTCGATGATGTACTGCTTCATGCGCTGCAGCGGGTCCTTCTTGCGCCACAGCTCGACTTCCTGGGGTGTGCGATAGGTGCGGTCGTCGTCGTCGGAGGTGTGGGCCAGGTAGCGGTACGTCTTGCACTCGACGAGGGCGGGGCCCTCGCCCTTCCGTGCGTGGCGGATGGCGGAGTGCACAGTGGCGTACACGTCGAGCGGGTCGTTGCCGTCGACGATCATCCCCGGCATTCCGTAGGAGTGCGCGTGCTGGGCGATGTTCTCGACCGCCGACTCCTTGGCGAGGGGCACGGAGATGGCGTAGCCGTTGTTCTCGCAGATGAAGACGATCGGGAGGCGGTGGATGCCCGCGAAGTTCAGGGACTCGTGGAAGTCACCCTTCGACGCGGCGCCGTCGCCGAAGTAGCAGACGGCCACGCGGTCGTCACCCCTGAGCTTGGCGGCGAGGCCGATGCCGGCCGCGTGGGGGATGTGGGTTGCGATGGGCGACGACCCGGAGATGATGCCGAGTCGCCTGCTCCCCCAGTGGCTGGGCATCTGCCGCCCGCCTGAGTTGGGGTCGTCGCGCCGGGCGAAGACGGCGAGCAGGATCTCGTAGGCGCTCATGCCGAGCGTGAGCGCGACGCCGAGGTCGCGGTAATAGGGCAGCACGACGTCGTGACCCTTCCGGATCGCCCACGCCGAGCCGATCTGCGCGCCCTCGTGACCCTGTGCGCTGACGACGAACGCGGCCTTGCCCATGCGGTTGAGGCCCCAGATCTTCTGGTCGAGCAGCCGCGCCAGCAGGATGGTGCGGTACATCGCGACCAGGTCGTCGTTGGTGATCCCCAGCCCGCTGTGGCGGTCGTGCAGGTGCAGAGCCGAGAGGTCGTGGTCGTCTGCGACCTGTGCCACCGCCTACCTCATTCCCGGGAAGGTGCGGATGCGACCGAGCCGGCCGACGTCGGCGATGCGCTGCTCGGCCATGCGCTCGGCCGCCTCGACCGCAAGGATCCCGTCGCGCGCCGCGATCTCGATGACGCGCGTCGTGGTGTCGAAGATACGTCGCACGGCGGCGTACGCCCGCTCGCGGTGGTACCCGACGAGCTCTTCGGCGATGTTGATCACACCACCCGCGTTGACGACGAAGTCGGGCGCGTAGAGCACACCCGCCTGCTCCAGGAGCGGCCCGCACTCCGGCTCCGCGAGCTGGTTGTTGGCGGAGCCGACCACCGCCGCGCAGTGCAGCTCGGGGATGGTGACAGTGTTGAGCGACGCGCCGAGCGCGCACGGCGAGTGGATGTCGCATTCGATCGCGTGGATCTTCTCGACCGCGACGCTCTCGACCCCGAAGCCGTACGTGACGCGCTCGACGGCAGCGGGGTCGACGTCGGCAACCGTCACCCGCGCCCGCTCCTCGATCAGGTGGCGCACGAGGTTGGAGCCCACCTTGCCGACGCCCGCGACGCCAACGTGACGGCCCTCGAGGTCGGTCGTCCCCCAGAGCCGGCGGCTCACCGCCTTCATCGCGTGGAGCACGCCGTAGGCGGTGGCCGCGGAGGGGTCACCGGAGCCCCCGAGCGATCGGCTCACCCCGGTGACGTGCCGGGTCTCGCGGCGGATGAGGTCCATGTCCGCTTGGGTCGTGCCCACGTCCTCGGCCGTGATGTAGCGCCCCCCCAGCGCCTCGACGAAGTGGCCGTAGGCCCGGATGAGGGCCTCGGTCCGGGCCGTGGCGGGGTCCCCGAGGATCACTGCCTTGCCACCGCCGAGGTCGAGGCCCGCGGCCGCCGACTTGTAGGTCATGCCCCGCGCCAGCCGCAGGACGTCGGAGAGCGCGTCGTCCTCCGACGCGTACGGGTAGAAGCGGGTGCCACCCAGGGCGGGGCCGAGCCGGGTGGAGTGGACGGCGACGATCGCCCGCAGTCCGGTGGGCCGGTCGTGGCAGTACACGACCTGCTCGTAATCGTCCGATCCGATGCGGTCGAACACGTTCACGCCGACCCGAGCGTACAGGCCCACCGACCGCAGCCCGCGCCCTGATGACTAGTACGTTCGGGTGGTGGCTGAATTGGCGACTTCGTGCTATCGACGGTCATTCTTCGCCGGACGTAACGTCAGCGCTGAAATCGGACACGCGAGTGGCGCCCCGCGCCTTCCTTGACGACCGGACGAGGGGCGAGTCAGAAGGGCGGCACCATGGCCGAACCAGAGGTTCCCGATCAGCTGCTGACGCCTTCAGAGGTGGCCGCGCTCTTCCGCGTGAACCCGAAGACGGTGACCCGCTGGGCGCGTTCGGGGAAGATCACCGCGATCCGCACCCTCGGCGGCCACCGGCGCTTCCGTCAGTCGGAGGTCCGCGCCTTCCTCGAGCAGACCGAGCGCACCGAGGCCTGACCGCCCGCCCCTCGTGATCAGCGCCGCCGCTTGACCACCGCGACCGGCCCCGCCTCGACGAGCCGGTGGAGGGCGCGCTCGATCTCCTGAGCGAAGATGAGCCCGGCGGTGTCGCGGGCGACCGGGCGGAGCGTGTCGAGGGCCTTGCCGACGTCGCCCGGCGTCGCCCGTCCCCCGAAGCCGGTACCGGCGCGCGTCGTGAACAGGTCGACGAGGTCGTCGGCGCACCGGGCCAGCCGGCGACGCAGGAGGTCGCGTGCCCGACCGCTCAGCTCGACGTCGACGCCGGCGTCATGGAGGCGGAGCGCCATCTCGAGCAGAGCCGGGCTCGTCACCAGCCACAACTCGCCTTCGGCCTGGCGCTCGACGTAGCCGGCCCGCTCGAGCGCCGCCAGCAGACCCGGCCCACGCCCGCCGAGCGTGGCGGTGAGCTCCGCCGTGTCGAACAGCCGGGGCCGGTCGTCCGACCAGGGGCCGCGCAGCGTCTGGTCGAGGCCCAGCCAGTCGGCGACGGAGAGCACCTCCTTGCCCTCTCGGCCGACCAGGTCGCGTATAGCGCCGAGCGTGAGCCCCCGGTCCTGCAGCTCCGCGACGAGGCGTAGTCGCTCCTCGTGGCGCTCGTCGTAGCGGGCGTCGCGCCCGTCCCGGCGGGGTTTCGGGAGCAGGCCCTGCGACTGGTAGAAGCGGATGGTCCGCGGCGCCACGCCGCTGCGGGCGGCCAGCTCGTGCAAGCCGTACTCGTCAGCCATCGGGCCAGTGAAGCACAGGTCTCGGCGACTGTGACAGTTGTTACTGTAAGAATATGTTGACAGTGGACACTGTCATGGTTGAGAGTGGACCCATGAGCCAGACCTCCATGACCCCCGCCCTGCCGCGGACCGCTCGGCGTTCGGCCCAGCTCGTCGCCGCCTCGGGCCGCACCACCCTCGACCCGTTCGTCGAGGTCGACTGGTCGGTGCCGATCGACGACTCCACCTATCACCTCCCGCCCGAGTGGCTGCCGCTCTACGGCACGCCGGCGTGGGACTCGATGACCGAGGCGGCCCGCATCACGTACAGCCGCCACGAGGCCGCCGCCCTGTGTGGCGCGGGCATCTGGTTCGAGAACCTGCTCATGCAGTCCGTCCTGCGGCACCTGGCCGAGCTGCCCGTGACCCACCCCGCCCATCGCTACCTGCTCGTGGAGGTGGCCGACGAGTGCCGTCACTCCACCATGTTCGGAGAGTTCATCCGTCGGGCGGGCACGCCGGCATACCGTCCGACCCGGTCCGGTGTCGGCGGGATCGATGGTCTGCCGGGCGGTCAGGCGATGTCCTACCTGTTGATCCTCGCGGTCGAGGAGCTGCTCGACGCTGCCAACCGGGCCACGATGAACGACGAGCGCGTCCATTCGGTGGCCCGCCAGGTGGCGCGGCTCCACGTGCTGGAGGAGGCTCGGCACGTGAGCTTCGCCAAGACCTATCTCGCCGAGGTCTGGCCCACCCTGACTGCAGCAGACCGTGAAGCGGCGCTCGACGTCGCCCCGATCGCGGTCAACGCCATCGCCGAGGTCATCGTCGATCCCGACGTCTACCGCACGCTCGAGATCCAGGACGGCGAAGCGCAGGCCCGCGCCAATCCGCAGCATCGCGCCCGGATCACCGAGGGCCTGGCCAAGCTCACCGGCTTCCTCGCCCAGCTCGGGGTGATCGACGACGAGCGCCGGCCGGTTTGGGAAGAGCTGGGGCTCGTCGCGTGACCGAGGCCCGGCATCAGCTCGAGATCGGGCCGGACGCACCGCAGCCGGACGGTATGCAGTTCGTCCGCATCCACGGCCACGACGTCGCCTACCGGACCGCAGGTGAGGGACCGGTGGTCGTCCTCATCCACGGGATCGCCGGCAGCTCGGCGACGTGGGCCCGGGTGATGCCGGCCCTCGCCGAGCGCTACACCGTCGTCGCACCCGACCTGCTCGGTCACGGCGAGTCGGCCAAGCCGCGCGGCGACTACAGCCTCGGCGCGTACGCGTCAGGCGTGCGCGACCTGCTCGCGGTGCTCGGTCACGACCGGGCCACCTTCGTCGGCCACAGCCTCGGCGGTGGCATCGCCATGCAGCTCGCCTACCAGTTCCCCGAGCGGTGCGAGCGGCTGGTGCTCGTCGGCAGCGGCGGGCTCGGCCGCGAGGTGGGGACGCTGCTCAAGGTGCTGAGCGCGCCCGGCACCGAGTACGTGTTGCCGCTGGTGCTGACCCGAGGCCTGCACGATGCCGCCGCGAGCGTCGGTCGGTTCGTGGGTCGATCGGGTGTGCGGGCCAACTCCCTCCTCCAGGAGATCTGGGATTCCTACACGCGCCTCACCGATGCCCGTGCCCAGCGGGCGTTCGTGCACACCATCCGTGCGGTGATCGACCCGTCCGGTCAACGGGTGAGCGCCCGCGACCGCCTGTACCTGGCGGCCGAGGTGCCGACGCTCATCGTGTGGGGAGCGCGCGACCACGTGATCCCCGTCGCCCACGCCCATGTCGCCCACGACCTGATCCCGGGGAGCCGGCTCGAGATCGTGGACGACGCGGGCCACTTCGTCCCGCTCGAGCGCCCGGAGCGCTTCGTCGAGCTGCTCCGCGACTTCCTCGCCACGACAGCGCCCGCCGCGCCCGAGCGGAGCTGGCACGACGTGCTGACCGCACGCACGGCCGACGCGCAGCACTAAGTAGGGCGACACTGAAGGAAAGGCGGCACCGCGGTCAGGCGACACCGAGGTCGGTCGCGAGCTCCGCGGCACGGCGCGTCGGCCGGAGCAGCTCCCGTGAGATCACGATGAGGACGATCGCCCGGTAGAGGATCCCCGCACCGTTCAGTTGGAAGAACAACGCCTTCGGGATGACGTGCGAGAAGACGAACGACAGCAGGAACATGATGAAGCTGCTGGCGTAGAAGTGCGCGACGAGGCGACTTCGCACGGGCAGCATCACGAAGAACGGGACGAGCCACAGGTCGTACTGGGGCGAGTAGACCTTGTTCGCGAGGAGAAACGCGATGGTGCCGAGCGCGCACGCGGGGAGCGCGTGGAGTCTGCCCCTGAGCACTCGCATCGCCAGCAGCCCGAGCGCGATGGCAGTCAGGGTGACGCTGACGATCGTGCCGACAGTCGCGAACCCGCTCTGCGGCACCCAGGAGTCGGGCATGGCCGGGTTGCGCAGGACGTAGGACAAGAGGGTGCCGCGTGTCGGCGAGCGCGCGGCATGGAAGTCGAGGAAGTACCTGATGGCGTTCGGAGCGGCCAGGCGGATGGGGAAGACGATCGTCGCAACTGCGAGCGCGGCCCCCCCGAGGAACCGCGCGGCACGACGCCACTCGCCCGTCGGCACGCAGCTCGCGACGAGCATCGCGACGTAGAGCGCGGGAAAGAGCTTGGCGGCCGCACCGACACCGAGCAGCGCGCCGGCCCAGAACGCGCTCCGGCTCCAGAGGAGGAGGCCACCCACTGCCGGGGCGACGGCGAGGACGTCCCAGTTGACGAGACCCTCGAAGATCAGGGGTGGTGCCAGCAACCAGCGCATCGTGCGCGCGCCGTAGCGACGCGAGAGCTGCCAGCTCACCGTCACGGCGAGCACGGCGAGCCCCACCGCGTTGAGCACGAACGACACACGCGGTGACCCGTCGCCCGGCACTCCGGCGACGTACATCACGACGCCGATGAGCGGCGGGTACTCGAGGGGGCGATCGACGAACGGGAGCGACCCACGGTCGATCCCCCGGGCCTCGTAGAGGCGGCCGATGTCGCTCGCGCAGACATCGCGGCAGACGACCCGCGCCCCGATCCCGACCGCGAAGATCGCGAGGCAGACGCAAATGAGCCCAGCGCCGGTGCCGACCGCCCGCCTGGGAAGCCGATGGATCGTTAGGCCGACTTGCAGCGCCGGCACCGCCCGACGAGCGCGAAGTGATGGGCTCGCAGCACGAAACCGTGTTCTTCGCGTGCTCGGCGTTCGACGCCGGCCAAGAGCTTCGGGGACACCTGGACCACGGCGCCACAGCTCTCGCAGACGAGGTGGGCGTGGACGTCGTCGGCGAGGTGATAGACGGCGCGGCCGTGGCCCAGATGGGTGTGCTCGACCACGCCGAGCCGTTCGAGCACGTCCATCGTCCGGTAGATGGTGGCGAGATGGGCACCCGGCACGGTCTCGTGGACCCGCTCCACGAGCTCGTCCGCGGTGAGGTGACCGTCGGCACCGACGAGCTCTTCGACGACCGTCCGCCGCGCGGGTGTGATCCGCTCGCCCTGGCGGCGGAGGTCCGCGAGGATTCTCTCGACGCGATCCGACATCGCCGAAAGGCTACGGCGAGTGCGGCCGCTCGTCGGACACTGACTCGTCCCGGACCGGTCATCCGGAAGCCTCCGTTGGTGCGAACAGCTCGCACGTGGACTAAGGTGCGACCAGTTCGCATGTAGGTTCGGTGCGAGGCCTCGCATCAGTACGCGCTGACGCCCACTGGAGGAACCGATGGAGCGACTGCCGCTCGCCGACGAGATCGTGGAGCTCGACGGTGCACATTCCTGACGGGTACCTGAGCCCCGCGACCTGCGCGACCTTCTACGGCGCGTCCGTGCCCGTCTGGATGGTTGCCGGGCGGCGGGTGCGCAAGGTGGTGAAGAACCGCTACGTGCCGCTGGTGGCGATCGGCGCCGCCTACAGCTTCCTGGTGATGATGTTCAACGTGCCCATCCCCGACGGCACGACTGCCCACGCCGTCGGTGCCGTGCTCATCGCGGTGCTGCTCGGACCGTGGGCTGCGGTCGTCGCGGTGAGCATCGCCCTGTTGATCCAGGCCCTGTTCTTCGGCGACGGCGGCGTGCTGTCCTACGGAGCCAACGTGTTCAACATGGCCATCGTCATGCCCATCGTCGGCTATGCCATCTACCGGCTGGTTGCCCGGAAGGTGTCCCTCACATCGCCCCGCCGCGCGGTCGCCGCCGGCATCGGCGGCTACGTCGGCCTCAACCTGGCGGCACTGTGCGCGGCCGTCGAGTTCGGCGTCCAGCCCACGCTGTTCCACTCCGCCGACGGCACGCCGCTGTACGCACCGTTCCATCTGGCCCACACGATCCCGACGATGGCTCTCGCCCACCTCACCGTCGCCGGCATCGCCGAGGTCGTCCTGACCGCGGGCGTCGTCGCGTACCTCCAGCGGGCCAATTTGCCCATCCTGCGGATCAACCACCCAGCGCTGCCCGAGACCGACGAGGAGATGGCCCGTGCTGGTGGCTTCCAGAGCCGGCCCGGCCCGCTGCGCGGTCCCGGTTGGCGTGGGGGGCTGATCGGGCTGGGCGCGATGGCGATCCTCACGCCGCTCGGGCTCCTCGCGCCGGGCGGCGCCTTCGGCGAGAGCGCACCGCAGGACCTCGACCTGAAGAAGTACCACCTCGACGCCGTGCCCAGCGGCGTTCGGCACTACGCCGGCTTCTGGCACAACGCGCTGTTCGACGGCTACGACTTCACCAGCGACAGCCACCCCGTCATCGGCTACGTCGTCTCCGCGGTCGTCGGCATCGCAGTGATCGCGGCGGTCGTCTTCGCCGTCTTCGTGGTCGTCCGTTTGGTCCGGCGGTCGCGCCGCGAGCGCGACGACGAGCTGGAACCGGCGCGCGCGTGACGACGAACGCAACGGCGCCGATTTGGCTGCTCGAGGGACAGGTCGGGCTGTGCCCTTGCGGGTGCATCGGAAGGCGCAAGCGGGGCAGCTTCGTCGAAAAGACGATCAGTGGTGCCTCCGGCTTTCTGCAGCAGGCGATGTTCTCCGACGACGTCGCCGCCGAGCGGGGGCTCCTCCAGCGCATCGAGCCGCGGGCGAAGCTGCTCGGCCTGCTCGGCCTGCTCGTCGCAGCCGCGCTCGTCCGCCACATCCCGGTTCTACTCGCGCTGTACGCGGGAACCCTGCTCGTCGCGGCCGCGTCCAGGTTGTCGCTGTCGTTCTTCGTCAAGCGGGTCTGGCTGTTCATCCCTGTCTTCACCGGCATCGTGGTGCTGCCGGCCACGTTCAGCTTCATCACCCACGGCCACATCGTCGTGCCCTTCGGCACCTGGTTCGGTCACCGGGTGGGCATGACCAGCCAGGGGCTCACCGCAGCGGGTCTGATCGTCACGCGCGTGGCGGTGTCGATCTCGCTCGTGGTGCTGTTGACCCTGACGACGCCGTGGAACCGGCTGCTGGCAGCGCTGCGCGCGCTGGCGCTCCCTCGGATGTTCGTGCTGGTGCTGGCGATGGCCTACCGCTACGTGTTCCACCTGTTGAGCGCAGTCTCGGAGATGTACACCGCGCGCCAGGCCCGCACGGTCGGGGCCGACACCGACGCCACCTCCGGCCGGCGGTTCGTGGCCGCCTCCGCGGGTGCGCTGTTCGGCAAGTCCCACGCCCTGTCCGAAGAGGTGCACATGGCCATGCTGGCCCGGGGCTACACCGGCAACGTGCGCACAATCGCGCCGGCGCGGATGGCGGCCCGCGACGGGTTGTGGGCGTTGGCATGCGTCGCCGCTGCGCTCGCGACTCTGGGAGTCGATCGTGCCCTCGGCCGCTGACGACCTACTCGTCGTCGACGACGTCTCGTATTCCTACCTGGGCCGCTTCCAGGCACTGGACAAGGTGTCGCTCACCGTCCGACGGGGTGAGAAGGTCGCGCTTCTCGGCGCGAACGGCTGTGGCAAGTCGACATTGCTCAAGGTCGTCGACGGTCTGGTCTTCCCCGACTCCGGCACCTACCGGGCCTTCGGTTCGGAGGTGACCGAGGACAACTTGGAGGACGAGCAGTTCAACCAGGGCTTCCGAGGTCGCGTCGGCTTCATCTTCCAGAACTCCGATGCGCAGGTGTTCTCCCCCTCTGTGCGTGAAGAGCTCGCCTTCGGCCCGCTGAACATGGGTCTGCCCCGTGACGAGATCGAAGCGCGCGTCGCCGACACGTTGACCATGCTCGACATCGACGACCTCGCCGAGCGCGCGCCCTACCAGCTCTCCGGCGGCGAGAAGAAGCGTGTCGCCATCGCATCCGTGCTGGTGATGAACCCCGAGGTCCTGCTGTTCGACGAGCCCACCGCCGCGCTCGACCCGCGCACCCAGCAGTGGCTCATGGAGCTGATCGTCGAGCTCAACCAGGCGGGCAAGACGATCGTGTTGGCCACCCACGATCTCGACACGCTTGGCGTGCTCGCCGACCGCTGCCTCGTGTTCTCCGAGGAGCACCGCATCGTGGGCGAGGGCGCGCCCGCCGAGTTGCTCGCGGAGCGTCAACTCCTGCTCGACGTCAACCTCATCCACGAGCACAGCCACCTGCACGGCGCCACGGTGCACAATCACGTCCACGGCCTCGACCATCACGTCGAGGCGACGGCGGCCGGGTGATGAGCCGGCGTGGGCTCCGTCCCGCTCAGTCGGCTCGCACGAGCCGGCCGGCCGCGACGTCCATGAAGGCACGGGCGGCGGGCGAGAGCGCGTCCGTGCGGTGGATGAGCGCGATCCGGCGGTTGATCCTCGGGCGGATGTCGCAGACGACGACCCCTCGCGTCGCCGCGTTCTGAGCGACCGGGCGGGGCAGGATCGCGGCGCCGGCACCGGCGATCACGAGCTCGGCGATGGCCTCGCGGTGGTCGGTCTCGACCGCGAAGCTCGCAGTGATCTGCGCCGCCGCGAGCGCTTCGTCGAGGAGGCGCCGGGTCGACGTCCCGACCGGCGTCGTGATGAGCGGGATCGTGGCCAGAGCGCTCACGTGGATCGATCGGCGCGCGCCGCCGTGCACCGACCCGGGCGGGAAGATCGCCATGTACTGCTGGGGCTCGAGCTGAGTCGTGGTGATTCCCGCTTCCTTCACCGGCAGGTCGGAGCAACCGATCTCGGACTGACCGTTGATCACCCGGGAAGCCACGGTGTCGATGTCCTCCGGCTCGACCAGGCGGACCGCGACCATCGGGTGGGCCGTGCGGAAGCGGCCGATGAGATCGGCGACGGGCGACACCGCGAGGGTGGGGAGGCACACCAGGTCGAGACGACCGGCGCGCAGCCCGACCACCTCGTCGACAGCCGCGCGGGCGGTTCCCACCCCGCGTAGCGCCTGGCGCGCGGGCCCGACGAACGCCTCGCCGGCGGGAGTGAGCGACACGCGCCGGCCGGTCCGGACGAACAGGTCGACGCCGATCTCCTTCTCGAGCGTGCGCACCGCCTGGGAGAGAGCGGGCTGCGAGATGTGGAGCGCGCTCGCGGCGCGGGTGAAGCCCCCGTGGTCGACGATCCCCAGGACATACTCCAGCTGCCGCAGTTCCATTGATCTAGCTTATGGGATCTATCCATACTTTTCGTTGGACGAATAAGAATGGAAAGCGGTCCAATGGACCCGTGAGCCTTTCGATGTGGATCCTGGTCGCCGGAGGAGGCGTGGGCGTCCTCTACGGCCTGTTCGGCGTCGGCTCCGCCTTCGCCACCCCGGTGCTCGCCCTCCTCGGCGTGCAGGGGCTCGCTGCCGTGGTCGCACCGCTGCCCGGACTGCTGCCGGGCTCCGCGGCGGGCGCATGGTCCTACTCGCGGAGGGGCAAGGTCGACTGGTCCGTCGCCCGTCGGACGATCGTCGGAGGGGTCCCGGCGTCGATCGTCGGCGCGCTCACCAGCCGCTGGATCGGCGGGACCGTGCTGTTGGCTCTTTCGGGCATCGTGCTCCTTGCGGTCGGCGTGCGGGTGCTACGGCCCGCGGCAGGCGTTCAGGACGACGCCGCCACTCGACGCCGACGGGCGAACGCCGCCTTCGTCGTGGTCGCCGCCGCGACGATCGGCTTCGCGTCGGGTCTGCTCGCGAACGGCGGCGGGTTCCTCCTGGTGCCGCTCTTCCTGCTCATGCTGGGGCTGGACATGAACGAGGCCGCGGGGACGAGCATGGTGGCCGCCGCCGCGCTGACCGTTCCGACGCTCGTGACCCACGCGGTGCTCGGCGACATCAACTGGCTCGTCGCCGGCGTGTTCGGCGCCGGTCTCGTGCCCGGCGCGCTGCTCGGCGGAGCGCTCGCCCAGCGGCTTCCGGTGCACGGGCTGCGCAAGAGCTTCGGGACGCTGCTCGTCGTCTTCGCGTTCTGGTTCGTCGCCCGACAGCTCCTCGTCGCCCTCTGAGCAAGGCGAGTCGGAACGGCATCTCTCCGGTGGTCGGGCGCGGGATCGATCCGCGGACCTCGCGCTTTTCAGGCGCGCGCTCTACCAACTGAGCTACCCGACCGCGTCGTGACTCTTGTTGCGCGGTCCTGACGGGATTTGAACCCGCGACC
>Ga0066709_100000621_pt1 | contig 20054 bp, 22 predicted proteins | sample GraSoiAngelo_158_FD_79665 | JGI IMG/M metagenome (GOLD analysis project Ga0066709, IMG submission 79665) | Grasslands soil microbial communities from the Angelo Coastal Reserve, California, USA - 14_1009_16_30cm | ecosystem: Environmental > Terrestrial > Soil > Grasslands | place: USA...
CCCGGCATCGACCTCTGCGTGCGGCCCGGCGAGCGCCACGACCTGCGCCGCGATCCGGCCGCCGTGGGTACCGCAGTGCTGGCCTGGCTGGTCCGTCACGGCTGGGCGGTGCCGTCGTTGTAGCTCGTGGACCCGGTACCTCAGGTCCGCCAACCTCCCAGGCCCATCCCGGCCCCGGCGGCGCACCCGGCGTCCGCCGGGGCCGGGTGGAATGATCCCCGGTACCACGCTGTTACACCCGCCGGACGACCCGAGCGGAAGGGGCAGCGTGGCCACCCAGATGAGGCCCAGCCAGGCAGATCCACAGCGACTGGTACGCCAGTTGCTGTATGCACCGGAGTGGCCGGTGGACCGCGACAGCGCGCTGGGTTCTCAGCCACTCCAACACGCGCCCGGCGTATCCTCTGCGGAACAGCCGAGGAGGGCGAATCGATTGGCTCAGGCCGAACGGACCGATCAGCGGCGCGCCCGGTTCGAGCGGGACGCGTTGCCCTTTGTGGATCAGCTGTTCGCCGCCGCCCTGCGGATGACCCGTAACCCGGCCGACGCCGAAGACCTCGTGCAGGAGACATTCCTCAAGGCCTTCGCCGCCTTTCACCAGTTCGAAGAGGGCACCAACCTCAAAGCCTGGCTGTACCGGATCCTGACCAACACCTACATCAACTCGTACCGGCGACGCCAGCGCCAGCCGATCCAGTCGCCGACCGAGGAGATCACCGACTGGCAGCTCGCCTCGGCGGAGTCGCACACGTCCAGCGGGCTGCGGTCGGCCGAGACCGAGGCGCTGGACCGGTTGCCGGACTCCGACATCAAGGAGGCGTTGCAGGCGCTTCCCGAGGACTTCCGGCTGGCCGTCTACCTCGCCGACGTCGAGGGGTTCTCGTACAAGGAGATCGCGGACATCATGGGTACCCCCATCGGTACCGTGATGTCGCGCCTGCACCGCGGCCGGCGCAACCTCCGCCGGCTGCTGGAGGGTTACGCTGCCGAGCGGGGACTGACCCGGGGCGGTGCCGACCTGCCCGCGGATGCCTCGGCCGGCCTGGAGGCGTAGGAAAAATGAGCTGTGGCGAACCGCACAAGACCGACTGCCGCGACGTGCTCGCCGAGGTCTACCTGTACCTCGATCTGGAGTGCGACGACGACCGGCGCGAGCTCATCCGCGAGCATCTGGACGAGTGCTCGCCGTGCCTTCGGGAATACGGCATCGAGCAGGAGGTCAAGATACTGGTCGCCCGCTGCTGCGGTGCCGAGCGGGCACCCGACGGGCTGCGCGAGCGGCTGCGCGCCAAGCTGATGGAGTTCGTGGTCGAGGCCGAGGCGCACGAGTACCTGGCCGAGTGAGCCGCCCGCCCCGGCGACGCGCCGGAACGGGCGGTACGCCTCAGGAGTTGGGGCGCTTGCCGTGGTTGGCCGCGCTCTTCCTGCGTGCCTTCTTCTTTCGGGACTTCTTGGCCATGGCCGAACCTCTCTGGCAAACGTCGGCGAATCAACCTGGGCATCTTACCGGCCCTGCGGCGGCCGATCCGTGGTTGGATACTGATCGCACGCCGAGGTGAGTCAGAGAGGCTGGACGCATGGCCGAGGAGATCCGCGCCGAGATGGTGGCCAACGTGTGGAAGGTGGTCGCCAGCACCGGGGACGAGGTGACCGAGGGCGACACCCTGGTCATCCTGGAGTCGATGAAGATGGAGATCCCGGTCCTCGCGGAGTCCGACGGAGTCGTCCAGCAGCTGGCCGTCAACGAGGGCGACGTCGTCCAGGAGGGCGACCTGATCGCGGTCATCGAGTAATCGCGGTCATCGGGTAACAGACCGTTCCGCCTCGGCGGCGGCCGACTCCACCAGTTCGAGCGCGACGGCCAGCGCGGCGTCGGTGCGCTCGTCGTCGGTGTAGCCGCCGTCCTGGTCGATGAACCAGGTCGCGTGCATGGCGAACAGGGCCACCGAACACTTCACCCGTACCGGCAGCGGATCGCCGGGCGAGCTCAACAGGTCCATGACCGTGTACATGATCTCCCGCATGCGCTCGCTCTTCGGATGGCTGCGCAGCGCGGTCTGGTTGCGTTCGAGGAACCGCATCACCTGGTGGTGCCGGCTGCTGGTCATCAGGGCGGCGTACCGGCGCAGCACCTCCCGCCGGGTCTCCACCGTCCGCGGCTGCCCCTGGGCCCAGGTGACGATCTCCTGCAGCGCGGCCGCCCGGTCCTCCATGAAGGACGCGACGATGTCCTCCTTGGTCTTGAAGTGGTAGTACAGCGCCGCCTTGGTGACGCCGAGCCGCTCGGCGATCTCCCGCAGTGAGGTCGCCTCGTACCCGTGCTCGGTGAACAGCTCCAGGGCCACCTGCTGGATGCGGGACCGGGTGTCGCCCTGTTCTCTCATGATCGTCTCTGCCTCGCGTCGCTGTCCACCGCCACCTACTTGACGGCCGGCAAGTAACTTGCTTACCGTACGGCAAGTAAGTGTTTCCAGGATACCGGGGGAGCCTACTGTGTCCGATACCCAGGCCATGCCTGTGTCGCGCCGGGATGTGCTGGCGGTACTGCCCGGCCTGCTCACGGCGATCCTGCTCGCGATGCTCGACAACATGATCGTCAGCACCGCGATGCCGCGCATCGTCGGCGAGCTGCACGGCCTCGCCCACCTGCCGTGGGTGATCACCGCCTACGTGCTGGGTACCAGCGTCTCCACCCCGCTGTGGGGCAAGATCAGCGACCTGTACGGGCGCAAGAGCATCTTCCTGACCTCGATCGTGATCTTCCTGATCGGCTCGGCGCTGTCCGGAGCGGCACACAGCATGGCGCAGCTGATCGGCTTCCGTGCGCTGCAGGGGCTCGGCGCCGGCGGCCTGCTGGTCGGCGCGATGGCGATCATCGGCGACCTGGTACCGCCCCGCGAGCGCGGCCGGTACCAGGGGTACATCGCCGCGGTGATGGCCGTGGCGACGGTGGCCGGGCCGCTGGTCGGCGGGTACATCACCGACCACCTGAGCTGGCGGTGGGCGTTCTACGTCAACCTGCCGGTCGGTGCCGTCGCGCTGGTCCTGCTGGCGGTCCGGCTGCGCCTGCCCAGGCACCGCACCGAGCACCGCATCGACTGGCTGGGCGCGGGCCTGCTCGCGGTCGGCATCACCGCGCTGGTACTGATCACCACCTGGGGCGGCCACCAATACGCCTGGCTGTCCTGGCAGGTACTGGGACTGGCCGGCCTGGCCCTGGTGTCGCTGGCCGCGTTCGTCGCCGTCGAGCGCGGCGCGGCGGAACCGGTACTGTCGCTCGGGCTGTTCCGCAACCGCAACTTCACGCTGAGCGTGGTGATCGGGTTCCTGCTCGGCTTCGCGATGTTCGGCGCGATCAGCTACCTGCCCCTGTACCAGCAGGTGGTACAGGGCGCCTCGGCGACGAACTCGGGCCTGTTGCTGCTGCCGATGATGGGCGGGGTACTGGTGACCTCGCTCCTCGCCGGCCAGTTGATCACGCGTACCGGCAGGTACCGGATCTTCCCCGTGCTCGGCGGGCTGATCATGGTCGTCGGCATGGTGCTGCTGTCCACCTTGGACATGGACACCGGCAAGGCGCGCACCGCGCTGTTCATGGCGGTACTCGGTCTGGGCATGGGCTTCCTGATGCAGACCACGATGCTGATCTCGCAGAACAGCGTGGAGCCCAGGGACCTGGGCGTGGCCAGCAGCGCCTCGGCGTTCTTCCGCTCGATCGGCGGCTCGTTCGGCGTCGCGCTCGCCGGTGCGGTCTTCAACCGGGTGCTGACCGACGACCTGACCACCCGGCTCGGCGCCGCGGCGGCCGGTCGGCTGTCCTCCGGCGGCGGCGTGTCCGGCCTGACCGCCGCCCAGCTCCGGAACCTGCCGGCCGACCGGGTGACGGCGCTGCTGCACGGCATCGCCTCGGGTACCGCGGCGGTGTTCTTCTGGGCGACGTTCGTCGCGGTACTGGTGCCGGTGCTGGCGGTGTTCATCCGGCACGTACCGCTGCGTGGCGGCCCGGGCGCCGCGGCCCGCGCCGAGCAACCGGCCGCGGCGGCGGAGGCGGCGGAGGAGTTCGCACCGGCCGCTTCGTAGCGGCGCGCTGCGAACGGCGGCCGACGACGAGCGGCGCGCTTGCGGTCACCGCTCCGACTACGAAGGCACTGAGCCACCCGCTCCGCAGGGTTGCGCGTTTGTGCGCGGTATCATTGATCTCGATCAGTCAAATGTGCAACACTGCGCACACTTCGCGCGGAATCTGATCGGAGGCGCCGTGGCCGAGCGTGGCAACGGAATGGCATTGGACATCGCTGAGCAGCCGGAATGCTATGCGCGGCTGCTGTCCGCCGCACCTACGGACGCGATTGCCCAGGTCGCGGCCCGGGTCGCGGAGCGCGCACCGCGGCACGTCGTCTTCACCGCCCGGGGTACCTCCGACCATGCGGCCCTCTACGCCGCTTACCTGACCGAGATCCGGCTGGGCATCCCGGCCGGGTTGGCCAGCCCGTCCGCGGTCACCCTGTACGGCGCCCGGCCGGACCTGCGCGACGCGCTGGTCGTCGGAGTGTCGCAGAGCGGCGGCTCGTCCGACCTGGTACAGGTGCTCGCCGCCGCGCGCGGGTCCGGCGCGCTGACCCTGGCTGTCACGAACAACCCGCAGTCGCCGCTGGCCGGGGCGGCCGAGCTGCACATCGACGTGGCGGCCGGGCACGAGCGCGCGGTCGCCGCGACCAAGACCTACACCGCCGAACTGCTCGCGCTGCTGATGCTGGTGGAGGGCGTACGCGCCGGAAACGGTCGGCTGCCCGAAGCCGAACGGGCCGCGCTGTCCGAGCTGCCGGACCTGGCCGCCGCGGTACTGGCGGACGGGACGGCGGTGCAGCTGGCGCCGCGGTACCGGTTCGCCGCCCGCGTGCTGACCACCGGCCGGGGGTACGCGTACCCGACCGCCCGGGAGACCGCGCTCAAGCTCATGGAGACCTCGTACCTCGCCGGCCTCGCGTTCTCCGGCGCCGACCTGCTGCACGGTCCGCTGGCGATGACCGACCCGGACGTGCCGGTGCTCGCGGTCGTCGGCGAAGGGCCGGGCGGCGCCTCGATGCGCGAAGTGGTGGCCCGGCTCGGCGAGCGCCGGGCCGACGTGGTGACCGTCGGAGCGTCCGATGTGGACGGTGCGGCGCTGCGGATCGGTACCCCGGCCGTCGACGAGCGCTACGCGCCGCTGCTGGACATCCTGCCGCTGCAACGGCTGGCGCTGGCGCTCGCGCTGGCCCGCGGCGAGGACCCGGACGCGCCACGCGGACTGTCCAAGGTGACCGTCACCCGGTGATCCGGAAACTCACCCGCTGATCCGGATGATCGCGTCGGCGTTCTCGCGCAGGTCCTTGGCCGGGAACCGCTGCGGCGGCTGGTCGGCGACCGCGATGTCGTAGTTGTCCACCCCGCCGTGTACCCCGGCGATCTGGAACGGGAAGTCGCAGCTGGATCCGTCGGCGCCGTGCGCGATGACACCGTTGCCGAGGCTGCCGGTACCCATGAGCTTGCCGTCCGGCCCGGTGACCCGCACCGGCGCGCCCGCCACGACACCGGGTACCGTCGCGGCGCACGCCGCGCCGTCCGGCCGGGTGTCGCCGGCCGCCACCGGTACCGCGACGTGGCCGCGCAGGACGAAGGCGTCCGGCTTCCCGGCCGGCCTACCCGAGGCGGCGATCCACCCGCAACCCGCCGCGACGGCGAGCACCAGCGCGGTCACCAGGAATGCGCGGGCTGCTCGGAACACGAGTCGGAGGCTACTCCGCGCGGTACCCGATCGGCATGGCAGGCTTGGCACGTGTCCACCCTCCGCGATCTCGTCCTGGAGCACACGTCCCTCGCCGGCGACGACGTCGAGCACCTGCACCGGCTCGCCGGTGACTGGCAGCTGATCTCCGACCTGTCCTTCGCCGACCTGCTGCTGTGGGTACCGGTCGGGTCCGGCGAGGAGTACCTGTGCGTCGCGCAGGTCCGGCCGGTGACCGCCCCGACGGCGTACCAGGACGACCAGGTGGGCCGGGTGTCCGGCGGTGCCGAGGTGGCGCACCTGCACATCGCGCGCAGCCAGGGCCGGATCTGGCGCGAGGGTGACCCGGTCTGGTACGGCGACACCCCGGCCCGGCACGAGGCGATCCCGGTGCGGCGCAAGGGCAGCCCGGCCGTCATCGCGGTCGTCGGCCGGGACACCAACCTGTCCACCGCGCGTACCCCGAGCCAGCTGGAACTCAACTACCTCACGACCGCGGACGACCTCGCCCAGATGGTGGCCGACGGCGCCTTCCCGCCGCCGCCGAGCAAGGCCAGCGAACCGGCCGCCGCCCCGCGGGTCGGCGACGGGTTGATCCGGCTCGACGCCTCCGGCAGCGTCAGCTACGCCAGTCCGAACGCGCAGTCCGCGTTCCGCCGGCTGGGACTGCCCGCTCATCTGGTGGGCGAAGACCTGGCCGCGGTGGTCGCCCGCCTGGCCGACGACCCGCTGGAGGGCACCGAGCTCAGCCGCCGGATCCGGACCGCGGTGGGCGGTGTTCAGCCGGGCCGCAAGGAGATGAGCGCCCGCGGCGCCTCGGTGCTCATGCGCGCGATTCCGCTGAAGCCCGGCGGGGTACCGATCGGCGCGCTGGTCCTGATCCGCGACCTCACCGAGGTACGGCGGCGCGACCTCGCGCTGATGACCAAGGACGCGACCATCCGGGAGATCCACCACCGGGTGAAGAACAACCTGCAGACGGTCGCCGCGCTGTTGCGGCTGCAGGCCCGCCGGGCACCGGCCGCGCGGGTCGCGCTGGAGGAGTCGGTACGGCGGGTGGCGTCGATCGCCCTCGTCCACGAGACCCTGGCGATGACCTCCGACGAGGTGGTGGAGTTCGACGGCATCGTCGACCGGGTCGCCTCCGCGGCCGCGGAGGTGGCCGCCTCCGACGCCAAGGTGACGATCCGGCGGGAGGGCCGGTTCGGGGTACTCCCGGCGGAGATCGCCACGCCGCTGGTCATGGTGCTCAACGAGCTGCTGGTCAACGCCGTCGGGCACGGCTTCGCCGAGGGCGACGGTGGCGAGGTCGCGGTGACCGCCAGCCGGCAGGGCAAGGAACTGCACGTCACCGTCGCCGACACCGGCAAGGGCCTGCCGCAGGACTTCGACCTGGACAGCAGCGAGCGGCTCGGGCTGCAGATCGTCCGCGCCCTCGTGGCCGGCGAACTGCGCGGCACCATCGTGCTGCACCCGCGGCCGATCACCGGTACCGAGGCGGTGCTGTCGATACCGGTAACCAAGCGCTGACCGTCAGGCGCGCACGTACAGCGCGACGGTCAGGCCGCGCAGCAGCCACAGCCGGTCCAGCCGGTACCGCTGGCGGAGCAGGTCCTCCTTGGGCTGTCCGATGCCGGCGAGCGGGTCGGCCAGGTTCTGGTACCGCAGCACCCACAGCCGTGCCGTGTCGTCGAGGCAGCCGGGGAGGTCGGCGCATTCGGTCGCGGTCAGGTGCCCGTCGACCCGCTGCGGGGTGAGCGCGAAGACGTCGCGCGGCCGCTTGCCCGCCGGTACGTAGCGGGCCACGATGTCGCGCGCCTCCCACGGCACCACGGGTTCGTTCAGCGCGTAGGCGATGCCGTCGCCGGGTTGCTCGTTGGCGGCGATGACACCGGCGGCGGCGGTGGTCGCGTGGTTGTGCCCGTCGGGGGTACGGATGGCGGTCTGTCCCGGCCCGGCCAGCAGGGCGAGGACGAGCAGGCCGCCGGCCGCGATGGGCACGCCGTACCGGTCCAGCGTCAGCGCCGCGAGCAGCACGAACCCGGGCAGCGTGAACAGCAGGTACCGCGCCCAGAACAGGGTGCTGAGCTCGCTGGCGACAAACAGCGCGAGGATCGGCGCGACCGCCCAGGTGAGCGCGAGGACAGCGGCCGGCCTGCGGGACACCGACAGCATGCCGAGCCCGATGATGACGCCGCCGACCACGCCGGCGGCGAAGATCGTGTCGGGTACCGCGAAAAGCGTCCGCCAGTCCGCCGGGGTCAGCCAGGAGATCTGCGCGCTCTGCCGGTGCCCCAGCCAGGCCAGCGGCAGCAGCGGCAGTACCCCGACCGCGGCCGCCACCGCCCAGGTGACCAGCCGCGCCCGGTCGCGCCGGAGCAGCACCACGATCCCGTGCGCGACCAGCAGCAGTACCGCGACCAGGTGCGCCGCGCCGAGCAGTGCGACCGAGCCCGCGTAGGCCGCGCCGGACAGCCGGCCCGGCCGGTCGAGCAGCCAGGTCAGCACCAGCGTGGCGAGGATCGCGAACAGGATCGTGAAGGCGTACGGCCGGGCCTCCTGCGCGTACCGCGACGTCGTCGGTACCAGGGCGAAGGCGAGCCCGGCGAGCAACCCGGCCCGGCGGCAGGCCACCCGGGCGCCCAGCACGGCGAGCAGGGCGGCCGCCCCGGTCATCGCCAGCAGCGACGGCAGCCGCAGCGCCAGCGTCGAGGTACCGGCGACCCCCGTCCACAGCTTCATCAGCGCGTAGTACGGCCCGACCACGGCATCGACGTTGCCCAGCAGCCGGAACAGCTCCCGCCAACTCAGCCGGACCGCGCCCCACGTGGCCAGCTCGTCCGCCCACAGCGCGGGACGGGTGATCTGGTACGCGCAGAGCACGAGGGTCAGCGCCGCCGGCCACGCCCAGTAGTACCGGGCCAGCGCCTTGATCAAAGATCCCACCCCTCGGGAGTGGCGGTCACCACCCTGGTCGTACCCCGCCGGCTGTGGGATTCTAGTCGCATGTCGAGTGAGGCCACGCCACGCCTGCGCCTCCTCATGCTCACGGCCCGTCGCCACGTCGACTACGGCCGTGTTCGCAGTGCTATGTGTCCGGCTTTCTGACGTCGCCCAACGACCCGCTGACGCGGGGCCGCGCGTAACGTGCCGGACTATTTCTGACGTCGTGGTCAGCCCCTCCCGGGAGTTCCCGGAGGTGGTCGGCACCGCCTCGCGCGTCCCCCTCCCAAGGAGACGCGAACGCCATGACGGTACCCGTGCGAGCCGCCCGCAGGCCCCGCGGCGAGGGGCAGTGGGCGCTCGGGCACCGAGAGCCGCTCAACCCGAACGAGCGGTCCAAGAAGGACGACAACCCGCTCAACGTCCGGGCGCGGATCGAGAACATCTACGCCCACCGCGGGTTCGCCAGCATCGACCCGGCCGACCTGCGCGGCCGGTTCCGCTGGTACGGGCTGTACACGCAGCGCCGGCCCGGCATCGACGGCGGCCGCACGGCGGTGCTCGAACCCGAGGAACTCGACGACGAGTACTTCATGCTGCGCATCCGGGTCGACAGCGGGCAGCTCGATCTGGCCCAGCTGCGCACGATCGGCAGCATCTCGCAGCGGTTCGCCCGGGACACCGCCGACCTGACCGACCGGCAGAACGTGCAGCTGCACTGGGTGCGGATCGAGGACGTGCCGCAGATCTGGCGCGAGCTGGAGGCGGTCGGGCTGACCACCACCGAGGCCTGCGGCGACTCGCCGCGGGTCATCCTGGGCAGCCCGCTGGCCGGCATCGCCGCCGAGGAGGCCGTCGACGCCACCCCGGCCATCCGCGAGATCACCCAGCGGTACCTCGGCGACCCGACCCTGGCCAACCTGCCGCGCAAGTTCAAGACGTCGATCGGCTGGCTGGCCGACGTGCCGTACGAGGCCAACGACGTCGCGTTCATCGGCGTGGTGCATGCCGAGCACGGGCCGGGCTTCGACCTGTGGGTCGGCGGCGGACTGTCCACCAACCCGATGCTGGCCAAGCGCCTGGGCGTGTGGGTACCGCTGGCCGAGGTACCCGACGTCTGGCTCGGCGTGATCAGCATCTTCCGTGACTACGGGTACCGGCGCCTGCGCAGCCGGGCGCGGCTGAAGTTCCTGCTCGCCGACTGGGGTGTGGAGCGGTTCCGCGAGGTGCTCGAAACCGAGTACCTGTACCGCAAGCTCGTCGACGGGCCGCCGCCGGCCCTGCCCGAACGCCCGTACGACCACATCGGCGTGCACGACCAGCAGGACGGCCGGCGGTACGTCGGCGTGGCGCCGGTGGCCGGCCGGGTCAGCGGGAAGCTGCTGTCGGAGCTGGCCGACATCGTCGAGGCACACGGCAGCGGCCGGGTCCGCACCACGCCGTACCAGAAGCTGGTCGTCCTCGACGTGCCGCCGGACCGGGTGGACAGCCTGGTCGAGGCGCTGCGCGTCGTCGGCCTGGAGGCATACCCGTCGAGCTGGCGCCAGGGCACCATGGCCTGCACCGGCATCGAGTTCTGCAAGCTCGCGATCGTCGAGACCAAGGCGCTGGCCGCCACGGTGATCACCGAGCTGGAGCGGCGCCTGGCCGGCCTCGACGTCGAGATATCCATCAACGTCAACGGTTGCCCGAACGCCTGTGCCCGTACCCAGGTCGCCGACATCGGGCTGAAAGGCCAACTCGTCCCCGGCCCGGATGGTGAGCTGGTGGAGGGTTTCCAGGTGCACCTCGGCGGCGGGTTGACCATGGCCGCCGACCAGAGCGCCAGCCTGGGCCGCAAGCTGCGTGGCCTGAAGACCACGAGCGCCGGTCTCGTCGACTACGTGGAACGGCTGGCCCGCCGGTACGCGGCCGGCCGCACCGAGGGCGAGAGCTTCGCCCACTGGGTGACCCGAGCGCAAGAGGAGGAGCTGCGATGAGCGAGCGCGGCGGACCAGAGCGCCCGCGGAGCGAAGAACAGCGGGAGCCATGAGCGAGCGGGTGGCTCCGCTGTACTGCCCGTACTGCGCCGGTGAGGACCTGCGTCCGCACGAGGCGCAGCCGGCCGGCGCCGACCAGGGGCCGGCGGTGCACGGCGCCTGGGAGTGCCGCTCGTGCACCCGGGTGTTCACGGTCACTTTCGTCGGTCTGGTGGTGAGGCATCAATGAGCGAGCGAAGCGAGCGAATCATTGGGCTCAGCGCTTTCGTGCCTCATGCCGGCCCGCAGCGAAGCGAGGAGGCGGCATGAGCACGGCGGTCCGGTACACGACAGGGGAACTGCGGGAGATCACGGCGCGCGCGGCGGTCGAACTCGACCGCGCCCCCGCCGAGCAGATCGTGGAGTGGGCGGTCGACACCTTCGGCGAGCGGTTCTGCGTGACGAGCTCGTTCGCCGACGCGGTACTGGTGCATCTCGTCGCGTCCGTCGCACCAGGCATCGAAGTGATCTTCCTGGATACCGGCCTGCACTTCGCGGAGACCCTGCGGGTGCGGGACACGGTGCAGCGCACGCTGCCGGTGATCGTCAAGTCCGTCGAGCCGCGGATGTCGGTCGGCCGGCAGGACGCCGAGTACGGTCCGCGGCTGTTCTCCCGCGCGCCCGACGAGTGCTGCGCGATCCGCAAGGTGGAGCCGCTGAACCGGGCGCTGCGCGACTATGACGCATGGGCCACCGGGCTGCGCCGCGACGAGGGTCCGACCCGCGCCAACACGCCGGTCGTCGGGTTCGACGCCAGCCGCGGCAAGGTGAAGGTCGCACCGCTGGCGTACTGGACCGAGGCCGACGTGCAGGCCTACATCGCCCGGCACGACGTGCCGGTGAACGCGCTCATCGAGCGCGGGTACGCGTCGGTGGGCTGCTGGCCGTGCACGCGCCGGACCGCGCCGGGTGAGGACCCGCGGGCCGGGCGCTGGCCGCTGTTCGACAAGACGGAGTGCGGCATCCATGCCGCCTGACCGGTCAGGTCGGCCCCGCCGGGCCGCCGGGCGGCCGCTGGTACTCGTCGCGCACGGCAGCCGGGATCCGCGGGCCGCGCCGTCTACCCGGGCGCTGGCCCGGGCGGTCGGTGCGGCCTGTCCGGACGCCCGGGTGGAGACCGCGTTCCTGGACTTCGAGGGGCCGGGGCTGGCCGCCGCGCTGACCCGCGAGGCCGCGCGGGGCCAGCGCGCGGCGACGGTGGTACCGCTGCTGCTGACCGCGGCCTATCACGGCCGGGTCGACGTGCCGGGGGAGATCGAGAAGGCGGGCGGTCTCGGCCTGTCCATCGGGCTGGCGCCGGTACTGGGGCCGGTGGCCGGGGCACGGGCCGACGCGGTCGCGCTGGATCTGCTGGTACGGGCGCTGCGGCGGCGCCTGGACGAGGTGCTGGACTCTCCCGTGGACGGCGTGGTGCTGGCCGCTGCCGGTACCCGTCAGGTGTCCGCCCTGGGCACCGTGGACCTTGTCGCCGACGCGCTCGGCGCCGCCCTGGGGGTACCGTGCCTCGCCGGCTACGCCTCGGGAGCCGGCCGCGGCACCGGGGCGGCGGTGGCCGCCCTGCGGCAGCGCGGCGCGCACCGGATCGCGCTGTCCGCGTACTTCCTCGCCCCCGGCCTGCTCTACGACCGCGTGGTCGCCGACGCGCGGGCGGCCGGTGCGCAGGTCGCGGCCGCGCCGATGGGCGACGCGCCGGAGATCGCCGAACTGGTGCTGCGCCGCGCCGACACCGTTACCCGTGCCGACACCGCCGCCTGACCTGGCATATACACACCTGGCGTACACACACCGACACCCCGGGGAATTCTCGTCCCGGGGTGTCGGTATGGTTCGGTGATGCGGTCGGTGGTGGAAGTCTCAGAGAGAGGCGCGGACGCGAATTCCACCGCGACGCTTGACGGCGCGGCGCTCCTCTTCGCTCATCCCACCCCAGACGCCGGCGTCCTGACCGGAGTCGAGCGCCCACTGCAGGCACTCGTCGGTCACGGAGCAGCGCCGGCAGACCGCCTTGGCCTGCTCGACTTGCAGCAGGGCCGGACCGGACGTCCCGATGGGGAAGAACAGCTCCGGGTCCTCATCGCGGCAGGCAGCACGGTGGCGCCAGTCCATGGCGACAACACTCCTTGGTTGGGTGTGATGGGTTTTTTGCTATCCGTCTCGCAGTGCCCCTACCCAGCAAGACGCTGAGTATTCAGCAGCGCGTGATCAGGCAATGTGGCCGTAACTCATTCCGCTTGTGAATACTTTCACGAACCCCCGCGATGTCAAGGGGGACCTCAGAAAAACTCCGGCCCGTGAGGGAACTCACGCACCTTTTGTCCGCTTTTCTGGGTATCCCATCGACACGCGGGCAAGTAACAACCAGTAGTCAATGTAGTACTTGCCAGCGGCCGTTCGCCAGCATTTCCGGTATGTGTTGCATACCTGGCATAACTGGCGAACTCAGCAGAAGACACGAAGAGCGCTTGGTACAGCGGTGAAGCGTACCTTCTCCCGAGCGCCAAGGTAATCCCCGTCAAGCTGGAAAGCCAGTGGTTCGTTGGCTCGCAGCCCGAACTCGGCCAGATCGTGCAGGCGCAGTACCCGCCGCCCGTGCGGCCCGCCCGGCCGGCCCCGCCGCCCGCCCGGGAACAGCAACTGCGTCATGGTCCGCGCGGTACCCGGGATCCGCAGCGCGCGCATGCCCATCACGTCGAGGCCGGTGTCGAAGGACGCCTCCAGGCACGCGTCGATCCGCCGGTTGCCCAGATACGTCCATGGGCTGGTGTTCTGCACGACGACCGTGGCCAGGTTCTCGTCGGCCTCGCCGTCGAGCTCCAGCGTGATCCGCGCGGCGGAGCGCTGGGTGTCCAGCAGGTACTGGCCGGCCAGCGCGCGCAGGTACAGCAGCGAGCCGTGGTTGCCGCCCCGGTGGCGGGCCCGCTCGACCCGCGCGATGACCTCGGCGTCCAGCCCGAACCCTGCGCAGAAGGTGAAAAACCTGTCGTCGGCACGGCCCAGCCCGATGGTGCGCTGCCGGCCTTCCCGGATCGCCTCCAGCAGTACCCCGGTCGCCTCCACCCAGTCGCCGGGCAGGCCGAGAGCGCGGGCGAAGACGTTGGTGGAGCCGCCCGGTACCACCGCCAGCGCCGGTCCGTGGCCGGGGACGCCGCGCGCCAGCAGGCCGTTGACGACCTCGTTGACGGTACCGTCGCCGCCCAGCGCGACCACGACGTCGATCCCGTCGGCCGCGGCCTGTTCGGCGAGCCCGGCCGCGTGCCCGCGCTGGCGGGTGTGCTCGACCTCCAGGTTCACGACGCTGCGCAACGCCTGGACCAGCACGTCGCGTACCCGTCCGCTCGTGGTGGTCGCCTTGTGGTTCACCACCAGCAGCGCCCGCATGGCTGGCACTGTACCCGGACCGTCTAGCGTTGACGGGGTGCGTGCCCTCCCGACCACCCTGCGCATCGCGGTCCTCCTGCTGTTCGCCGAGGCCGCCGGAGTAGCCGCGGTCGCCACGCTGTTCGCCGTCGGACGCGCCGTCGCCGTCGCGGTACTCCTGGCCATGTTCGCGGTTGTCCTGGCGGCGCTGGGCTGGCAACTGGTCCGGCTGCGCTCCTGGGCCCGCGGGCCGGCGATCACCCTGGAACTGCTGCTGCTGCCGGTGGCGTACCCGATGGTCACCGGCGGCATCGCCTGGCTGGGGATACCCGCGATGGTGGCCGGTTTGGCCTGTACGGGCTTGTTGGTGGCACCCGCATCGCGGCAGGCGCTCGGTATCCGTTAGTGGTGCCGGCGTCGTAGGCTGATCGATCGTGACCATGATGCCGGGGCGCTCGCCCGCGTACCAGCAGCTCGCGGACGAGCTCCGCGAGCAGATCACGTCCGGTCGGCTGCGGCCCGGGCAGCGCCTGCCGACCGAGCCGGAGTTATGCCTGCGCACCGGGGTCAGCCGCAGCACCGTGCGGGAGGCCCTGCGGCTGCTCGCCAGCCAGCACCTCATCGTCACCACCCGGGGCGTCACCGGTGGCAGTTATGTGGCCAAGCCGGACGCCGCGACCCTCGCCGACAGCCTGTCCCGCGGGATGAGCCTGCTCGTCTCCGCGACCCCGGTCGGGCTGGCCGAGCTGATGGAGGTCCGGGAGATGCTGGAGGTACCCGCTGCCGGGCTGGTCGCCCGCCGGCACACCGACGCCGACCTGGCCGGGTTGGCCGAGACGATGTTCGATCCGGTACGCGACGACCTGGGTACCCGGTGCGCCGCGCAGCGGACCTTCCACGAGCGGCTCGCGGCGGCCACCGGTAACCCGGTGTTCGAGCTGCTCGCGCGGCCGCTGTACACGGTCGCGAACGAGACGGAGATCGCCGAGCGGGCGTCGGAGCGGCTGTGGCGTTCGGTTGACGCCGACCACCGGGCGATCCTGCGTGCGGTGGCAGCCCGGGACGTCGCGGCGGCCGAGCGGGCGGCCCGGCGGCATCTGGTGAACCTGCGCAGCCACTGGCCGCCGGACTAGTTCACCCGGCGTTCGGGTTGCGCCGCTTGGTGAGGCGGATGGCCGCGCGGCCGTTGTCGGTGTATGCGCTGACCTCGCCGGCCAGTGCGGTGAGGACCTGCCAGGAGAACGAGTTTCCGCCGGGCAGCGTGGCGTGGCCGGACACCGGTACCGAGACGTCGATCGACAGCGCCGAGTCGGTGACCTCGAACTGGCTGGTGACCTCGGTGTCCGCGGGGGCGACGGACAGCAGGATCGCGCACGCCTCGTCGACGGCGATGCGCAGGTCCTCGATCTCGTCGAGGGTGAACTGGAGCCGGGCGGCGAGGCCGGCGGTCGCGGTGCGCAGGACGGCGAGGTAGCTGCCGTCGGCGGGGACGACGAGAACGACGACGTCGTCTTTGCTCGTCGTCGATGCGTTGGGCGCGAGTTGAGTCACCGGATGCCGTCCCCTCGCGACGACTCTAGTGGGTGCGCGCTACACGGGCCGGCACGCCCTCTGGACGTACCGGCCCGCGGCAGGTGGGCGCGACGCTCACGCCTGCTTGGTCTCCCAGAAGATTTTCGAGATCTCTTCGATCTTGCCGAGCAGCTGTTCGGCGACGGACGGGTCCACCGAGCCCTTGGCGCCGCTGGCCCCGGCCAGCTTGGTCGCCTCGTTGAAGAGCTGGTGCAGGTGCGGGTACTTCTCGAAGTGCGGCGGCTTGAAGTAGTCCGTCCACAGTACCCAGAGGTGGTGCTTGACCAGCTCGGCCCGCTGCTCCTTGATGACCAGTGCGCGGGTGCGGAACTCGGGGTCCGGATTGGCCTGGTACTTCTCGCTGATCGCCTTGACCGACTCGGCCTCAATCCTGGCCTGCGCGGGGTCGTAGATGCCGCACGGCAGGTCGCAGTGGGCACTGACGACGGTCCGCGGGGCCAGTGCGCGTGGCAGTCGCATCAGGATCCTCCTGGAGATGCTGCGATGATCGCTCTCAACCGAAACCCTACTCCTGGCTTGGAGTCGCAGCGAGGTGGACCGGCTGTTCACGGCGCTCGTTCGAGGGCCGTCGATGGTACCCGTACTGCGCGACGGCGACGCGGTGCTCGTCCGGCGTACCGCGCGGGTGCGGCCCGGCCAGGTCGTGGTGGTGCGGTTCGCCGGGGTACCCGGGCTGTCGGTGAAACGGGCGGTCCGGCCGGCCGGTGACGGCTGGTGGGTGCTCGGCGACAACCCGTACGGCTCCACCGACTCCCGTGAACTCGGCCCGGCCCAGGTCGTCGGCCGGGTACTGGTGCGCTGGTGGCCCCGGCTGTCCCGGGTCCGTTGATCGTTCGCGCCGTGCACTATGCTCGACGGGTACTCCCGGGTGACCCCCGTTGACGCGCGCACCCGGCGCCCGGCCGACCGTCGCCGGTGCCGCGGGACGCGCCCGACCGTCCGCGCACCGACGCTCTGGGGGGCGTAGCGAGAATGCATTCCGATCCCGTCTTCGAACTGCACCGCCGCGGCAAGATGGAGGTCGCCTCGACCGTGCCGCTGAACACCCGGGAGGACCTGTCGCTCGCGTACACCCCCGGGGTCGCCGAGGTGTGCCGGGCCATCGCGGCCGACGAGTCGCTGGCCGACGAGTACACCTGGGTGTCGCACGCGGTCGCGGTGGTCACCGACGGGTCGGCGGTGCTCGGACTGGGCAACATCGGACCGCGCGCCGCCCTGCCGGTGATGGAGGGCAAGGCGGTGCTGTTCAAGCAGTTCGGTGGCGTCGACGCGGTACCGGTGTGCCTCGCCACGCAGGACGTCGACGAGATCGTGGCGGCGGTCACCGCGATCGCGCCCTCGTTCGGCGGCATCAACCTGGAGGACATCTCGGCGCCGCGGTGCTTCGAGGTCGAGCGCCGGCTCGACGCGGCGCTGCCGATCCCGGTGTTCCACGACGACCAGCACGGTACGGCGATCGTGGTGCTCGCCGCGCTGCGCAACGCCGCCCAACTGCTCAACCGCAAGCTGTGCGACCTGCGGGTCGCGGTCAGCGGTGCCGGGGCGGCCGGGGTGGCGGTGACGAACATGCTCATCGCCGGTGGGGTACGCGCCGACGACGTGGTCGTCTGCGACTCGCGCGGCATCCTCCACAGTGGACGGTCGGAGCTGGTGGGGGAGAAGGCGGCGCTGGCTGCCGGTACCAACGCCGCGGGCCGGACCGGCGGCATCGCCGAGGCGTTGCGCGGCGCCGACGTGCTGATCGGGGTGTCCGGCGGTGTCATCGGGGAGGAGGCGGTGGCCGGCATGGCGCCCGACGCGATCGTGTTCGCCCTGGCCAACCCGACCCCGGAGGTACCCCCGGCGGTCGCGGCCCGGTATGCGGCCGTGGTGGCGACCGGCCGCAGCGACTACCCCAACCAGATCAACAACGTGCTGGCCTTCCCGGGCGTGTTCCGCGGCGCTCTCGCGGCGCGGGCGACCACGGTGACCCAGGGGATGAAGGTGGCCGCCGCCGAGGCGATCGCCGGTGTGGTGGCCGACGAGCTGCGGCCGGACGCGATCGTGCCGAGCCCGCTGGACCCGCGGGTGGCGCCCGCGGTCGCGGACGCGGTGCGGATGGCCGCCGTCCGGGACGGGGTGGTCCGCTAGTGCTGGCCGCGTACGCGAGGGCGATCAACCCGGACAACCCGCTCGACGGGCTGGCGGTGGGCGAGCTCGACCCGCCGCAGACGCCGGACGACTGGGCCACCGTCGAGGTACGCGCCAGCTCGCTCAACCACCACGACCTGTGGTCGCTGCGCGGGGTGGGGCTGGGCGCCGACCAGCTGCCGATGATCCTCGGCTGCGACGCGGCCGGTGTCGCCGACGACGGCACCGAGGTCGTCGTGTACCCGGTGATCGGCGACCCGGGTACCGGTGACGAGACCGTGGACCCGAAGCGGACGCTGCTGTCGGAGAAGTGGCCGGGTACCTTCGCCGAGCGGGTCCGGGCACCGCGGCGCAGCCTGGTGCCCAAGCCGGGTGAGCTGTCCTTCGCCGAGGCCGCCTGCCTGCCCACCGCGTGGCTCACCGCATACCGCATGCTGCGCACCCGCGGCCGGCTGCCCGACGACGGCGCGGTACTCGTGCAGGGCGCCGGGGGCGGGGTCGCCACCGCCGCGGTCGCGATCGGCCGGGCGCTCGGTGCCCGGGTGTATGCGACCAGCCGCGACCCGGCCAAGCGGGACCGCATCGCCACGCTGGGCGCCACCGCGCTGGAGCCGGGCGCGCGGCTGCCGGAGCGGGTCGACGTGGTCATCGAGACCGTCGGCGCGGCCACGTTCGAGCACTCGCTCAAGTGCGCGAAGCCGGGCGGCCGGATCGTGGTGTCCGGGGCCACCGCCGGGCACCTGGCAACGGTCGACCTGCGCCGGGTCTACTTCCTCCAGCTGGAGATCGTCGGCTCCACCATGGGTACCCGCGACGAGCTGGCCGAGCTGCTGGCGTTCTGCGTCGCGAAGGACCTGCGGCCGCTGGTCGACTCGACGTTCGCGTTCGCCGAGGCGCGCGCCGCCTTCGAGCGGCTGGAGTCCGGCGAGGTGTTCGGCAAGCTGGTCCTGGACCACACGCGGTAACGCGTTGGCGGCTCAGCCGCCTGCCCGCGGCGCGGAAGCTGAGCCACCAGTTCGTGCCATCCGGCCGCCGGCCGCGCTCCGAACCCCTGGTACGCCCCCCACGCTTGGGTGGCGACAGGTGTGAGGAGTGGCGCAGATGCGGACCGTCGGCAGTGGCCGGTACGAGCTTGAGGCGGAGATCGCCAAGGGGGCGATCGGTACCGTCTGGCGCGGCCGCGACACGGCAACCGGCCTGCGGGTCGCGGTCAAGCAGCTGCGTCCTGAGGCGGCCACCCAGCCCGAGCTCGTCGAGGCGTTCCTCGCGGAGTGGCGGATCCTGGCCGACCTGGACCACCCGTGCGTCGTCCGCGCCCGCGAACTGGTCCGCGGCGGCGACACCTACGCTCTCGTGCTGGACCTGGTGAACGGCCAGGACCTGCGGCGCCGGCTGCGCACCGACGGCCCGCTGCCGCCGGCCGTCGCCGCGGACGTGGCGGCCCAGGTCGCCGACGCGCTGGCCTACCTGCACGGCCTCGGCATCGTGCACGGCGACGTCAAGCCGGGCAACATCCTGGTACCCGTCGACGGCGGCCTGGTCCGGTTGACCGACTTCGGCGTCGCCCAGCGGGTCGGCCCCGGCCTGCCTGGGTCGCGCGCGACTCATGCCACGCCGGAGTACGTGGCGCCCGAGGTCATCACCGGCCAGCCGCCGCGCCCGGCCACCGACGTGTACGCCCTGGGCATCGTGCTGTACGAGCTGCTGTGCGGCCGGTCGCCGTACCGCGGCGGCGGGGTCTCCGAGGTGCTGTGGCGGCACGCGACCTGCGTACCGGTACGGCCGGCCGGCCTGCCCGAACCGCTGTGGCGGGCCATCCTGGACTGCCTCGCGCCGGACCCCGACGAGCGGCCGGCACCGGCTGCGCTCGCGACCCGGCTGCGCGGCCTGCACGCCGCGCTGGACGGCCTCGCGCCGCTGCCCGCGCTCGGCCCCGACATGGTGACCTGGTGGCCGCGCTCCGCCGAGCAGCCCGCTCCGGTCGTCGCCCCGCGGCGGGAGGAGTGGGTGACCGCGGAGACGCCGCGGGGTACCGGTTCGGATCTGCCGGTGCCGATGGGACCGGCCGTGCGGTCGGTTCCGGTACCGGTGTCGCCCGCGCCGGCGTGGCCGGCCCCGGCGCTGCCGGCCCCGGCGCTGCCGGCCCCGGCGCAGCCGGCCGGGCCGGTGCCCGGCTTCCGGCAGCGTTCGCGCCTCGTCGCCGCACTGCTCGGTGCCGCGGCTCTGGTGGTCGTACTGGCGGCGCTCGG
>Ga0066709_100000623_pt1 | contig 20032 bp, 20 predicted proteins | sample GraSoiAngelo_158_FD_79665 | JGI IMG/M metagenome (GOLD analysis project Ga0066709, IMG submission 79665) | Grasslands soil microbial communities from the Angelo Coastal Reserve, California, USA - 14_1009_16_30cm | ecosystem: Environmental > Terrestrial > Soil > Grasslands | place: USA...
CAGGTCGCCCATGACCTCGTCCACGCGCTCCTTTACGGGCGCGGTCTTGCCCTTGCGCGCCGCGCCGTCGACGGTGATCAGCGCCTTGGCCTGTGAGAACTCCATCCGCTCGCGCACGGCCTCCGCGGAGAAACCGCCGAAGACCACGTTGTGAGGCGCGCCGATACGGGCGCACGCCAGCATCGACACCACCACCTCGGGGATCATCGGCACGTAGATCCCGACCACGTCGCCCTTGCCGATGCCGAGCGCCTTCAGGGCGTTGGCGAGGCGCTGGACATCGGCGAGCAGCTGCGCGTAGGTGATGTCGCGCTCCTCGCCCTCCTCGCCACGCCAGTGAAAGGCCACGCGATCGCCCCTGCCCGCCTCGACGTGCCGGTCCAGGCAGTTGTAGGAGGCGTTGATCGTGCCGCCGGTGAACCACTTGTAGAACGGCGGGTCGGAGTCATCGAGCACGCGATCCCAGCGGCGGAACCAGTGCAGCTGCTCGGCCTGCGCGCTCCAGAAGCCGAGCGGGTCGCGCTCGGCCTCAGCGTAGATCGCGGGGTCTTTCAGCAGCGCCTGCTCGCGGAACTCGCGCGGCGGCTCGAAGCGCTCGACCGCCAGCAGCTCGGCCAGCTCGCGCTCGAGCTGCTCGCTGCCTGCCGTCTGCGGCTCAGTCGCCATTGTGCACCCCCTTGCGTTGCCGTTCTTGCTCCGCTCGCCAGCGCACCACGCTAGCGCGCCCAGCTCAGCGCCGTGCCCCCCGCTTGCGGCGCCGGCGCGAGGAGCCGCTCGCCGATGGACGCGTGGGCGCAGGCGCGACGTCGCCGCCGCCGGCCGCATCGCCGCCGGCGCTGCTGGACAGCGCCGGCTCGCGCGCGCGCGCCTGCTCGCGCGCTTCGCGCATCTGCGCCTGTGTGGGCCACGGGCGCGCCTCGCCCGCCGCCCAGGCGGGCGGATCCCCGTTGGGCCAGCGGCCACCGAACAGGATGCCGGCCATCACCATCCAGAACGCCGGCACCACCTGGAGCGTGACGCCACCCAGCGGGAGGAACGTCAGGACGCCCGTGAACACTCCCAGGATGCCCATCCAGCGCGTCAGCAGCCCCACCCGCATCGCGGCCAGCGACGTGGCGATCGTCCCCGCGGCCATGGCCAGCCCGGCGATCAGGGCGGGGTAGGCGAGCACCTGGTAGGGCGTGGCCTTGCTCAGCGCGTTGTCGACCGCGTGGCTTGTGAAGTCGTGACCGACGGCGAATTTGTGCGCCTCGATCGATCCCACCACCTGGTGGGCGACGCTGACCAGCGCCAGCGATATCCCGCCGGCGAGCACGAGCGGACGGGCTGCAGACCAGGTCTCCGGCCGGCGAAAGCGCGCGGCGTCGACGAGCAGCAGCAGGATCAGCACGAGCGCTCCGATGGCGATCGCCGCGATCACGCTGCCGGAGATCAGTGCGAAGGCGTGATGGCTCAGGTATCTCACTTCCGGTGCACGCGGGCTTACGGCGGGGCGTGGTTCGCCGCGCAGAGCCGGAGCGAGCCCTTGCAGCAGGCCGACGCTCGGGGCGCCGTTGGCCGTGGCCGCGACGACGATCCCGCTCAGTAGATACAGCACGCCCCCCGCGACGGCTGGCGGGGCCAGCCGGCGGCGGCGTTCGGACTCGCGCGCGACCTGCGCCCTGGTCTCGCTCGAGCTGGGCATGGTCAGCGAAGTCTACGCGCAGCCGAGGCCCGTACGAGCGCCCCGCGGCGCGGTCGCGCGATCCCGATGCGAGTCTCGCCGCCTACCCGTCGGCGAGCGCCGCGTGGACACCGGGCGCCAGCCCGAGCCGGTCGGCGACGCGTTGCAGCAGCTCGAGCAGCTGCTCGCGCTCCTCCGCGCTGAGGCCGGCGCACAGATCGCGCTCGTGCTCCGCCGCCAGCGCAAAGGCGCGGGTCAGCACGCTGCGCCCCGCCTCGGTGAGGTGCAGCGCCCGTGCGCGGCGGTCGGCGGGATTCTGGCGTCGCTCGAGCAGCCCCCGGGCCGCGAGCGCGTCGACGAGGCCGACCATGCGGCTGGCCGGTATCTGTAGACGCTCGCCGAGGGTCTGCTGGGAGGAGCCCTCGCAGGCGGCCACGGAACGGAGCAGAGCGAACTCGCGCGGGTCCAGTGCGAGCGGGTCGAGGATCCGGCGAAAGCGCCGCGCGACCGCGTAGCCGGTGGTCGACAGCGTGAACCCCACCGATCGAAACGGCGCAGCTGGCCCTGCCGCGGTGCCTGCGGCGAAAGCCCGCGGCGGATCGTCGCCAGAGCGCAGATGCATGTCGCTGTGCATGAAACCAAATCATATCGACATCGAAAGACTTCACTCTGAAATCATTATCGGATCGAATCTATTCCCGAACGCTCGCTCGGCGATCGATCGCGCCGCGACCGGAGCCGATCCGCGAACCCGGGCGGAGCTTGAAGGTGGGAGACTGACGTCGTGCGCGAGCGAATCAGCCTGATCACGCTCGGCGTGCACGACCTCACCCCCGCGCGGCGCTTCTACGAAGCGCTGGGCTGGCACACGGGCGCGGCGGACGCTGACGATGTGGTCTTCTTCCAGGCCGGCGAGATGGTGCTGGGACTGTGGGATCGCGGCAAGCTCGCCGAGGACAGCTGCGTGCAGGACGGCGGCGGCTGGGGCGGTGTCACGCTGGCGCTCGTGGTGGGCTCGCCCGAGGAGGTGCAGCAGGTGACGGAGGAGGCCCGCGCCGCCGGCGCGACGATCGCGCGCGAGCCGGCGGCGACGTTCTGGGGCGGGTATGACTCGATCTTCATCGATCCCGAGGGTCATCCGTGGGAGGTCGCCCACAACCCGCACTGGCGCCTCACAGACGACGGCGGCGTGCGGCTGTCGTGACCCGCGCCTGACGGCACGCGCAGCCGCGGGACGAACGCATGCTTGGCCGCCAGGGCGAAGGCTCTAGGATGCCAAGGAGAAGGCTCTAGGATGCGGCCATGGAGAGCGGCGGGCTCGGAGACCTGTTCGGAGACCCCGAGGAGCTGCAGCGGCGCTTGGCCGAGTTCGCCGAGCAGATGCATGGACAGCAGCGGCTTGCTTGGGCCGACAACGCGATCAAGCTGGCCGTCGACATGACGGTCGCGGCGGTGACGCGGGTGAACCTGCAGGGCAACGCCGAGGACCAGGCCGAGCAGATCCGCGTCGTGATCGCGAGGATCTTTCCGGAGGCGGTCGCGCTCGTGCGCGAGGCGCGCGAGGGCCTTCAGTAACGCGGGCGCAGCCCGCCGCGGCGCGCGGCTTCCGCTGGCGGCGCCTCTTCGTGTGCATGTCCGCCGTCGGCGCGCGGTGGCTCGACCCGTTCCGCGGCGCGCTCGGCTTCGCGGGACGCGCGGCCGGCGAACAGGACCTCCTTGAAGGAGCGAAAGCGGAAGATGAATACGACCGCCCCCAGGCCGACCACGGCGGTGAACGCGGCGATCGCGATCTGCTGGCCCACCGAGTACGCGGCTACCACGGCGGTGGGGGCGCTGGCCGAGAACACCTTGACGAGCAGCGCCTGCTGGACGCCGGCCCCACCGGGCGTCAGCGGCACTGCGCCGGCCACCTGGTTGACGGCGAACACGAGCAGGACGTTCTTGACCGACGCGCCCACGCGAAAGGCTTCGAGAAAGAACCAGAAGGCGGCGAAGCGACTCAACCAGGCGACCACCTGCAGCGAGACCACTTCGCGCAGATAGCGCTGGCGATCGCGCAGGATCACCACGCCCTGGCGCACGCGCGCCCAGAACGCCTTGGCGCGGCCCGCCAGCGCGGCGAACGCGACCAGGCCGAGCACCGCCAGCGCCGTGATCAAGAACAGCGTCAGACGGAAGTGGCTGGCGAGGTAGGAGATGTCGAAGGAGCTGAGTTTTGAGAACTTGGGCGGCTTGGGGAACACGCCCTGAGTGAACGCGAAGATGAGCACGAGCACGCCCACGGCGGCGTCGAAGATCGACTCCACGAAGAACGCCGAGGCGACGGTCGGATAGCGCGAGCCTGGGATCGAGGAGCGCGTGAGAAACAGCTTGATGATGTCGCCACCGCGCGCCGGCACGACGTTGTTGAAGCCCACCGCGGCGAAGTAGGCGCCCCACACGCGTCGCCATTGGAAGCTGACGCCGGGATAGGCGGCGCGCAGGCTGTGAAAGAAGGCACGCGAGCGAAGCGTGAGGTTCAGGCCGAAGAAGGCCAGCGCGAGCATCAGCGCGCCCCAATGGACGGCCGCCAGATCCGAGAAGAACTTGCCGACCGCGTCGAAGAAGACGCTCAGGCTGTGGCCGATCGAGGTCGAGGCGAGCGCTCCGGGCACGTCCTCAAGCGTACGGACCTCGGCCGCGCGGAGAGCGCCGCTGCGATACAAACCGCTGCGTGGCAGGCAACAGCGCGCCGGCGCGACTGACGGTCGCGATCACGGGCCCCACCGGCGAGATCGGCCGCTCGGTGGTGGCAGCGCTCGAGCGCAGCCCCGAGGTGGCTCGCCTGCGCGGCATGGCGCGCCGCGCCTTCGACCCTGCCGCGCTGGGCTGGCGGAAGATGGAGTACAGGCGCGGCGACGTGCTCGACGAGCGCGCCGTGGGGGCGTTGGTCGACGGCGCCGACGTGGTCGTCCACCTCGCGTTCGTCATCATCGGCGGCGCAAGCGAAAGCCGCACCGTCAATCTCGAGGGCTCGCGCGCGGTGTTTGCAGCCGCGGCGTCAGCGCGCGTCAAGCGCCTCGTCTACGCGTCCTCGGTCGCCGCGTACGGCTTCCACCGCGACAACCCGCGGCCGCTCACGGAGGAGGTCCCGGCGCGCGGCACCGACGGCCACTACTACTCCGCGCAGAAGGCGCAGGTGGAGCGGCTGCTGCGCCGCACGCTCGCCGGCAGCGCCACCGACGCGTACGTGTTCCGCCCCTGCATCGTGGCCGGACGCCACGCGTCGCTGCTGATCGACAGCCTGCCCTACCGCCTCCTCTCCGAGCGGCTGCCCGCTCCGGTCCGCGGCCTGCTCGAGCGAGTGCCGCTCGTGAGGCCCGTGCTGCCCGACCCGGGCGTGCCCTTCCAGCTCGTCCACCACGACGATGTCGCCAGCGCGATGCGCGCCGCCGTGCTCGGCCGCGGACGGCCGGGGGCCTATAACCTCGCCGGCCCGGGTGAGCTGACGGTCGCGGCGCTGGCGCGCGAGCTCGGCTGGCGCTCGGTCCCGGTGCCCGGGCTGGCCGTGGACGCGCTCGCCGGGATGACCGGCCGGCTCGCGTTCCTGCCGGCCCAGGCGCAGTGGATCAGCGCGTTTCGCGAGCCCGTGATCATGGACACCGCGAAGGCCCGGCGCGAGCTGCGCTGGCGCCCGCGCCACACCGCGATGCAAACGTTGCGTGAGACGATCGCCGCCGCGCGGGCGCGGGCCTGAGCCGCGCGGCGCCGCGCGCCGCTGGGCGCATCGTCAGACGAGCGGTGGCCGCGCCCGCTGCAGCGCCTGGAGCACCAGCCGGTCATGCTCGGCGGGCTTTACCTTCCGCAGCACGTCGGCGACGCGCCCGTCGGGGTCGATGATGAACGTGGTGCGCTCGTTGCCGAAGTAGGTGCGCCCGTACATGGACTTCTCGACCCAAACCCCGTACGCCTCGGCGACAGCGTGCGCCTCGTCGGCCAGCAACGGAAAGTCGAGCGCGTGCTTGTCACGAAAGCGCTCCAGCTTGGCCACCGGATCGGGCGAGATCCCCACCACCGCCGCGCCTGCGGCGGCGTACTCGGCGTGGTGGTCGCGAATGCCGCACGCCTGCACGGTGCAGCCCGGTGTTTCTGCCTTGGGATAGAAATAGACCACTACGGGCTGCCCGCGAAAGTCCGACAGCTTGACGGCGCGGCCGTCCTGATCTGGCAGCTCGAAGTCCGGGGCCACGTCTCCTCGCCCGATCACGCCCGGGATCCTAGCCTCGATGGGCGCGCGCCCGCGCGCTTTCGTGCCCTCATCGCAGAAGCCGCGACAGCCGCCGGTCCTTCAGCGTGCGCCCCTCCGTCTGGCATGCGGGGCAGTAGGCGATCACGTAGTCCTCGAAGTGCACCGATCTGAGCACGGTGCCGCAGCGGGGGCACGGCTGGCCCTCGTGGCGATGAACCCGCAGCGGCATCGGCAGCTTGTCCGGGATCGGCAGCCGCAGCACCTGCTCGTAGTGGGCCAGCGCTCGGGCGAGCGTCTGCTCGATCGCATCCTCCAGGTGCCCGCGCTCTTCCTCGTCCAGGTCCTCGCCGCGCTTGAACGGCGACAGCCTGGCGGTCCACAGGATCTCATCGACCCACGAGCGGCCGATGCCGGCGATCGTGCGCTGGTCGCGCAGCAGCGTGTGCAGCGGTCGCGGCGCGGCAAGCACCCGCTCGAGCGGCGGCACGTCCGGCCAGGCATCCGGTCCAAGCGTCGCCAGCGCGGCGTCGTGCTCGAGCTGCGGCGTGCGCAGCAGCTTCACCCACGCTGCCTGCTTTGAGCCGAACTCGCGCAGGCGCAGCTCGCGCCCGTCGCGCAACCGCACGAGCAGGCGCGAGGTGCGGTCGCGAGGCCCGGCATGGGTGTCGAACAGCTGCAGCCGCCCCGCCGACATGAGGTGGATCAGCAGCGCCAACCCATCGGAGAACTCGACGATCAAGTGCTTGCCGCGGCGGCGCACCGCGAGGATGCGCCTGCCGTGCAGCGCAGAGAGCGGTGGCTCGATCGTCTTGAGCGCGTTGATGCCGGGCGCGAGCACCGACTCGACCTGCGCTCCGTCGAGCGCGTCGTGGAGCAGACGCGCGCTGATCTCCACCTCCGGCAGCTCGGGCACAGTCCCTCACTGTAGGGGCGGCCTCCCGCGCCGAGCGGACTCGACGGTGTGCCGCCGCGCCCGGCGCCGGGCGTGGCGGAGTCATGCGCGCGGCTGTCAGGAGGCGCCGATCGGCGGTCCTTCGTAGGTGATGCCGGCCGGGCTGCGCCAGCGCACGCGCCAGCGCGCGCCGCGCGCGCTGGAGCTCAATGACCAGTGGCCGAGGCTGTCGGTCGCCACGGTCTTCAGCACGCGATAGCGCCGCGCGTGCGCGGCCGCCACGAGCACGGTCACGCTCGTGGCGCCGGTGGCGGGGCGAACGAGGCCCCACAGCGAGACACGGCGCCCGCGCTTGGCCACGGTGAGCGGCAGCGGCCAGCCGAAATAGAGCGGCTTGGCCTTGCCGTTGAGATACTCGAGCCCCGTCTGAAAGCCGATCGTGCCGCCGTGCACGCTCGCGCCCGGGGCGCCGCCGACCGGGTCATCGCGCAGCAGGTACTGGGAGAAGGCCACCACCCGCGGATTGCTCCACGCGATGCGCTCGGCGATTGCGTCGTCTTCGGCCTGCCGGCCTACGGACACGCCGAGAAACCGGTTCGGCCGGCTCTGCACGCCGAACTCGGTCAGGTAGATGGGCAGGTGCGCCGGCAGCGCGCGCGCGCGCGCGGCGAGGTCGAGCGCCCGCGTCAACCTCCCCAGCGTCCCGATCGTCACGTTGTCCCGTTCAGGGGGGGCGTAGAAGGGGCCGGCGGCGTTCGTGTAGGCGTGATGGGCGAATCCGGCGGCGGCCAGCGGACCGCAGGAGCCGGCTTTGCGGTAGTGCGAGTTCAGGCACAGGGCTTCGCGCAGGAAGGCGAGCGGCGCAACGTCGTGCAGCAGTGCGTTCTTCCCTTCGCGGCGCACGTTGACGGTGTCGAAGCCCGTCGGCGCCGTCTCGCCGATCAGCACCCGCGGATTGGCCAGCCCCGCCGCCTGGAGCCCTGCGTAGCCCGCCTGGTAGAGGCCGCGGTAGATTCGCGGGGACGCGGGCTTCCCGTTGGCCTTGAACTGCGGCCGCAGGAACGCGGGGTGGTTGGCCTCGTTCCAGATCGAGTACAGGGCCACCTCGGAGCCGTAGCGGCGCCCGACCGCGGTCATGAACCTTCCGAATTCTTGGGCGTTGGGGCTCGTGACGAAGTCGCGGCGCGTGGACGTGGCCCACTTCGGCACCGGCCCGGTCACCGTGAGCAGCACGGTCCAGTGCAGCTCCTTGGCCTTGGCCAGAAGCCAGTCGTAGCCTCCCCAGTTGTAGTTTGCGGGATTGGTGGCGTCGAAGCTGGGGCGCCGCGCGCTCTTCGCGCCGGGAGCCACCCCGACCCAGTAGAGCTCCACGCGCAGGGCGCTCACGCCCAGGTGCTGGAGCTGGGAGATCGCGCGTTCGCGGGTCTTGGGATTCAGCAGGATCGTCGAGCCCTCGAAGAACACCGCCTCGTTGTGGGAGGCGAGCGCCGGGCTGGCGCCCGCGGCGCCGGCGCCGAGCGCCGAAATGAGCAGTAGGGCAAGGAGTGTGCGGATCCGAAACATGGTGGCTACAGACACCTCCAGAGCGGCAAGGTTGCGGCGCGCAGGCTGCCGTGCCGACATTCTTCAGGCGCGCGCGGACGTAGCGCCGCGCGGCGGCGCCGGGCGCGCTCGCCCACCGGCGCGGGTGTGCGCTGGGCGCGCGGCGCGTCGGGCCGACGGAGCACGATCCGGCGAGCGGCCCTGTAGCTTGCCGGTATGGCCCTGTCGGTGGCGCCGGACGACATCGTCAACACACCCGCGGAAGCGCGCGCCAACGAGCGCCCGCCCCTGCTCGTGCTCGAGCCGCTGAGCGAGTTCCTCGACCGACACGGGCTGGGCGAGGGCGAGATCCACGCGAGCCCGATCGGCGAGGGCCACTCCAACGTGACCTATCTGATCAGGCGCGGTCAGGCCGAGCTCGTGCTGCGCCGCCCGCCGCGCCCGCCGCTGCCGCCCAGCGCTCACGACGTGCTGCGCGAGGCGCGCCTGCTGCGCGCCCTGCGCGACACGCCGGCGCGCGTCCCGGTGGTGCTCGCCGTGTGCGAGGACCCGGCGACGATCGGAAGCCCCTTCTATGTGATGGAGCGGATCGCGGGCGAGGTGATGGTCAGCAGCATCCCCGCGGCGCTGGATTCACCGGCGCAGCGGCGGCTGATCGGCGAGCAGCTGGTCGAGGCGCTCGCCGAGATCCACGCGGTGGACTGGCGGGCTGCTGGCCTGGAGGGGTTTGGCAAGCCGACGGGCTACCTGGAACGCCAGTTGCGCCGGTTCTCGGGCCTGTGGGAGGTGAACAAGACGCGCGAGATCCCGGCCGTCGAGCGCGTGGGCGGCTGGCTTGCCGAGCACCTGCCGCGCTCGGGCGCGGCGACGATCGTGCATGGCGACTACCGCCTCGGCAACACGGTCTTCGCGCCCGAGACCCCGGCTCGGCTGGCGGCGGTGCTCGACTGGGAGATGGCCACGATCGGGGACCCGCTGGCTGACGTGGGCTACCTGTGCATGATGTGGACCGAGAAGCACGACCCCCCGGGCGGCCTGCGCGAGGCGCTGGGGGCGATCACGCGTCGAGAGGGCTTCCCCACGCGCGTGGAGCTGATCGCTCAGTATGAGCGCCACACCGGGCGCTCGATGAACGACCTGCGCTGGTACATGACGCTCGCGCTGTGGAAGTCGATCGTGTTCATGGAGGGCAACTACAAGCGCGCGGTCGCCGGCAGCACCGATGACCCGTACCTCAAGACCTTCGGCGACGGCGTGCTCGAGCTGGCGCGCCAGGCCGAGCACGTGGCGTATGGCGGCTGAGACGCGCTCGGGCCTGCTGCTCGACTGGGGCGGAGTGATGACGAGCAACCTGATGTCCTCCTTCAGCGCCTTCTGCGAGGCCGAGGGGCTCGACCCGGGCGCGCTGGTCGGGATCTTCCGCGCCAACCGGGAGGCCCGCGAGCTGCTGTTCGCGTTCGAGGAGGGGCGCATCGAGGAGACCGAGTTCGAGCTCGGTCTGGCGGGGCTGCTCGGCGTGGCCTCTGCCGAAGGACTGATCGATCGCCTGTTCTCGGGTAGCCTGCTGGAAGAGGCGATGGTTGGCGCCGTGCGCGCCGCGCGCGCGGGCGGCGTGCGGACCGGCCTGATCTCCAACTCGTGGGGCACCTCGCGCTATCCGCACGAGCTGCTGGCCGAGCTGTTCGACGGCATCGTGCTGTCGGGCGAGGTGGGCATCCGCAAGCCCGCCCCGCGCATCTACGAGCTGGGCGCGCGGGCGATCGGAGTGGCGCCCGCGCGGTGCGTGTTTGTCGATGATCTGCCTTTCAACCTGCCACCGGCCGAGCGCCTGGGCATGGCGACGGTGCATCACACCAGCGCCGAGCACACGATTGCCCAGCTCGAACGGCTGCTGGGGATCTCCCTGCGGGCGGACGAGCCCGACGCGGCTGTCGGCTAGTCGCGCCTGCCGCGTCCGTACAGAAACTTGAAGAAGCGACCGAGCAGGCGCGAGGTGCGAGCCTTGTAGGGATACATGTGCGGTTCACGCTTGAGCGCCAGCCGCGGCGTCACCACGATCGCCTGCTGTGAGCAGAACTTGCGGATCCCGCCGGCGCCGTGGCGCGACCCGAGCCCGGAGGCCTTGGCCCCGCCCATCGGCAGCTCGAGCGCCGCGTAGTTGATCATCGCGTCGTTGACCGTGGCGGCGCCGGCCTCGATGCGCCGGGCGATCGCCTCGCCACGCTCGGTGTCGCGCGTGAACACCGACGCGCCGAGTCCGTACGGCGTGTCGTTGGCCAGGCGCAGCGCCTCCTCGGCGTCGCGCACCTTCATGATCGGCAGCGTCGGGCCGAAGGTCTCCTCGGTCATGATCTTCATCGAGTGGTCCACGTCCACGACGACCGTGGGCTCGAAGAAGCGCCCCGCGCCTGCCACCTGGTGGCCGCCGGTGAGCACGCGAGCGCCCTTCTGGATCGCGTCGCCGACGTGATCCTTGATCGTGTCCAGTTGTGGCGGGAACGTGATCGCCCCCACCTCCACCGTGCCGTAGTCGTCGGGCTTGCCCACCCGCAGCGCGCGCACCTTGTCCGAGACTTTCGCCACGAACTCGTCGTACACCGCCTCCTCGACGTACGCGCGCTCGATCGAGATGCAGGTCTGGCCCGCGTTCTGCATCGAGTAGTAGGTGGCGAAATTAGCGGCGCGCTCGAGGTCGGCGTCGGAGAGCACGATCATCGGATCCTTGCCACCCAGCTCGAGCGAGGCCGGAATCAGGCGCCGTGCGGCGGCTTCGGCGACCTTGCGACCGGTGCGGGTCGAGCCGGTGAACATGATCATGTCGACGTGGTCGATCAGCGCCGCGCCGGTCGGGCCGCGCCCGGTGGCGACCTGCAGGACGTTCTCGGGCAGTCCGCACTCGCGCAGCCCTTCGGCGAGCAGCAGCGAGGTCAGCGGCGTTATCTCCGAGGGCTTCAGGATCACGCTGTTGCCTGCTGCCAGCGCGGGGATGCAGTCGCCGAAGGAGTTCGTCAGCGGATAGTTCCACGGCCCGATCACGCCGATCAGTCCCAGTGGGCGAGAGCGCAGGATCAGCTTCTTGCCCTTCACCAGTACCTGCGAGGACTTGACGCGTTCGTCGCCCAGGTAGTGCGGCGCCTGCTTGGCCCAGAAGCCGAACGCGCCGCCGCCGTAGGAGATCTCCGCGAACATGGCGTCCTCGTAGGTCTTGCCCGTCTCCGAGACGATCGTCGAGACGACCTGCTCGGCGTTGTCCATGAGCCACTTCTGCGCGCGCAGCAGCACGCGGGCGCGGCCCTCGAAGCCGAACGCCGCCCACGCCGGCTGCGCGGCGCGCCCGCGCGCGGCCATCTCGGCCACGGCCTCGGGCCCGAGGTCGGCGACGGTGGCGACGATCTCGCCGGTGGCGGGGTTCTCTACCGCGATGCCCTCGCCGGTACCAGCGCTGCCGTTGTGGGTCTCGGGAATGTGCTGCTCGACCGTCGCCATGTTCGCTCCCCTCTTCGTTCGCTCGCTGCGAACAAGACTACTCCCACCGCGCCGCCAGTCCAGCCCCAGCTCGCGCCCGCCCGGGGCGCGCGCCGCCTCGCGTCGCTAGTCGGACAGCTCGATCGAGTCGATGCCGATCGTGCGCGTGGGGCGGTCCGATGCGTCGGTGGGCACGCGCTCGAGGCTGTCCACCACGTCCTGGCCGTCGCGCACGCGCCCGAATACCGTGTGCTTGCCGTCCAGCCACGGGCACGCGCGCGCGGTGACGATGAAGAACTGCGACCCGTTGGTGTCCGGCCCGGCGTTTGCCATCGCGAGCGCGCCGCGCACGACCCTGTGCGAGTTGATCTCGTCCGGGAACGTGTAACCGGGCCCGCCCGTGCCGGTCCCCTCCGGGCAGCCGCCCTGGATCATGAAGTCCTTGATCACGCGGTGGAAGGTGAGGCCGTCATAGAAGCCCTCGGCGGCCAGCCGGCGGAAGTTCTCGACCGTTTTGGGTGCGTCCTCGTCGAACAGCTCGAGCGTGATCGAGCCGTCGGTGGTTTGCATGGTGGCGATCGACATGTGCGAGCTGCGGGCGGGGGGTAGCGATCATACGCGCCGCCGCGACCGCGCGGCGGCTACTGCTGCACTCGCTGCAAGCTCAGCGTCCGGCCGGCGAGCTGGCGGCCGGCGAGCGCCTCGATCACGCGCTCAGCCTCACCCGCTGGAACCGACAGAAACGAGAACCGGTCGAGCACCAGCACGTCGCGCACGGCCTCGCCGTCGAGCCCGGCCGATGAGGTCACGGCGCCGACGATGTCGGCCACGCGCAAGCCGGCCGCCCGACCCCCGGCGAGCACGAGCTTCGCGTAGCGCTCCTGTAGATCGGGCCGCGAAACGTGCGGCTTTGAATGTCTTCGCGGTCGCTCGCGTACCGGAGTGGGCGCCGCCACGGCGCCCGGCGCCCAGGCGTTGATGGCGGTTCCAATGTGGCGTTCGATCGCCTCGAGCTCGCGCCGCTGGCGGCGCTCGACGAACGTGATCGCCCTGCCCCAGCGCCCCACCCGTCCGGTCCGTCCGATGCGATGCACGTAGGTGTCAGGCGAGGTCGGAACGTCGTAGTTGATCACGTGGGTGACCGTCGAGATGTCGAGGCCGCGCGCCGCGACGTCGGTGGCGATCAGGACCGGCACCTGCCTGGCCTTGAACGCGAGCATGACCCCGTCGCGCGCGCCCTGTGACATGTCGCCGTGCAGCGCCCGCACGTTCATGCCACGCTCGCGCAGCAGCCGGTACAGCTGCTCGCAGCGGACCTTGGTGCGAACGAACACGATCGCCTGCTGAGCCTCGCCGCCTGCCATGGCGGCCTCGGCGCGCAGCACGTCGACCAGCGCCTGCGGCTTGTCCTTGGCGTCGAGCAGCAGCTGGAACTGCTCGACGGTGTCGATCGTGAGCGTCGCGGCCTCCACGTGGATCAGGATCGGGTCATACATGTAGCGGTCGGCCAGCTTGCGGATCGGCTCTGGCATCGTCGCCGAGAACAGCGCCGTCTGGCGACTCGACGGGGTCAGCGAGAGGATCTTCTCGACGTCCTCCAGAAAGCCCAGATCGAGCATCTCGTCGGCCTCGTCGAGCACCACGAAGCGACACTCGTGCAGGATCAGAGAGTGCCGTGAGATGAGGTCCAGCACGCGTCCCACCGTGCCCACCACGAGGTGACCGCCGGCGCGCAGCCGCGTCTGCTGCGCACGAATCGGCGCCCCCCCGAAGACGGCCACGACGTCCACGCCGGTGTGCGAGCCGTACGTGCGCAGCGCCTGGGTCACCTGGATGCACAGCTCGCGCGTGGGCGTCAGCACGAGCGCCTGCAGGCCACCGTCTCGCGGGTCCACGTACTCCAGGATCGGCAGCCCGAAGGCGGCCGTCTTGCCGGTACCGGTCTGGGCCTGTCCGATCACGTCACGACCCTCGAGCAGCGCCGGGATCGCCTGCTGCTGGATCGGGCTCGGCGCCTCATAGCCGACCTCTCGCAGCGCCTGCAGCGTGGGCTGCGTGAGCCCGAGCTCGGCGAACGAAGGGGGCATCATCGGAGCGGGAGCCCGATCACGCGGCCGGGTCGAGCAGCAGCTTCCCGGTGGTGGCCCGCGCGCGCAGGTCGACGTGGGCCTGCGCGGCCTGCGCGAGCGGGTAGGTGCGCCCCACGACCACCTCGAGCTCGCCGCGGCCGGCGCGCGCGAACAGGTCCGACAGCGCACCGGTGAACATCCCCGGGCGCTGCAGGCAGTGAAACAGGTAAAAGCCGACCACCGAACGCGAATGGCGCAGCAGCGAGCCGGTGGAGACCTCGTTGGGCTGGTTGGTCGCGATGCCGTAGGCGACGATCCGGCCGAACGGGGCGAGCGCCCTGTAGGAGGCCTCGAACACCTCGCCACCAGACATCTCGAAGACCACGTCCACGGGGCTCTCCTCGTTTGCCTCGAGCAGGCGCTCGGTCAGCCCCTCGGCTTGCGCATCGACCGCCGCGTCAGCGCCCAGCCGCAGCGCCAGCGCGCGCTTCTCGGCCCTGGACGCGGTCGCGATCACGCGCCCTGCGCCGAACGCATGCCCGAGCTGCACGGCGAGCGTGCCGACGCCCCCGGCCGCGGCATGGACCACCACGCTCTCACCCTCGGCCACCCTTCCCGCCGTGCGGTACAGATGCCAGGCGGTGGTGCCCTGCACGATCATCGCCAGCGCTGCGGCGTCGTCGAGCCCGTCCGGGATCGGATAGGTCAGCTCGCGGGGCGCCGTCGCATACTCGGCGTAGCCACCGGTGCCCACCAGCGCCACTACGCGCTCACCGGTGTCGGCGCGGGTTCCCGCCACCTCGCCTCCCGGAACCAGGGGCAGCGCGGCGCGCTGCACATAGGAGTTGGTGCGCGTGTGTGTATCGGCGAAGTTCACCCCGGCGCGGGTGACGCGGATCAGCACCTCCTCCGGTCTGGGCTGCGGGTCAGGCAGCTCCACCAGGCGCAGCACCTCCGGTCCGCCGAACTCGTTCATCTGAATCGCGCGCATCGTGCTCGTGAGGCTAGCGCGTGCTCTGAGGTGCGCGCCCATTTGTTTGAGCCGATTCCGCTTGACCTTTCGTCAAGCTAGCTGTCGCGCACTGCCGGCTTAGCCAGGACGGTGGCCACCGCATTGCGCTCGCCCACACGAGGTCAAGAAAAAGCAATAGCGCCCGGAATCGGCCCTACAAAGCCAAAATCTAGCGCCAGGTCCGCTCGGCGTCTCAGGCGGGGGGCCGGTCGGCAGAACTTCTGCCTCGTTGACCCTCACCCACCGCATCTGGTTCGGCGGCGTCTGCTCTTCGATCATCTTGTTCAGCAGTTGGGCACTCCGTACTCTCAGAGGCCGACCATCCCTTAGGAAGACGGACGGCTTCTACGTGGGCCAGCGTCCGCCCACTCGACTTTGCTGCAGTCGCCGCGCTCCAACGCCGGTCGCAGAGCGTCCAACAGCCGGTCGAAGTCGCGCCGGACTTTCCCGCGCAAAGTGCGAGGTCCCTCGCCCCAAAGTGCGAGATTTACGATCTAATCTACGTTTGCGCTGGAAGCGATGCGGAGAATGATGCGCATGTAGAGGACTAAATGTGCGCCCCCGGTTGGAGGAGGAGGGAACCGGACCGGGGACGCGCGCCCCGACTTCTTTCGGGGGACCGATGCTACTCGGCTGCGGTACCCGCCACGGGACCGCCGTTTTGAGTTCCCGCATCTTGCGGCGTATTCCCGGCGTAACGCAATGCGCCGGGGGACTGCCGAAACTCGCAGCACGCTGGTTCGGCCGCCCACCCGACGCTGGCCTCCCCGACTGCGCTCTGCGTTCGTGCCTTGTCTATCGCCACTTCCGTGGCGAAGGGAGACCGAATCTATTTACCTACCCATCTGACCAGCGCTGAAACCCCAGTAGGAGCGGTACTGATCGACGCTCACGCCGGTAGCCGCACCCTAGCCACCTCATCGAGGAATCGCGCACGGTGTCCACGTTTGTAGCCTGCGACATCGCCTACTCCTTCGGTCCCACGGCTTTCAGGGCTTCGGAGCGAGTCCAGTACTCACGGCCTCGCACGATCTTGCCGTCGCGGATCGTCCACACGATTGCAAACCGAAGCTCGGTCGGCACGCCGCTGGCCCGCGCGGTTCCGGCTATGTGTGATACGGCGATTACGCGACCAGGACCCGCGTCTGTGATGTCCTCAAAGGAAATCGTGAGGTCGGGGAACATCTCGTACCAATCGGCGACGTAGGCACGCATCGCGTCACGACCGATGATCGGGCCGTGATCGTCCGGGGCAACCTCGACCGCACGGTGGTCGATGTCCTCGGCCCACACGTTCTCGTACCAGAAGTCGAGCGGGTCCTCAGCGATCGCCAGTTGCTCGGCCCACGTCTGGAAAAGCTGCACATCGGCCTCGCTCATGTCGATCAACCTACCCCACCAACGTTGTGGCGTCGATTGCTCGCTTGACCACCTCACGTTCTTCACCTGCGACATCGCATAGGCAGTATTCCGCCCGGCCATCGATTCGCGCGATGCGCCCGGACCGCCCGACGGTTTTTACTGGACAGCGAGCCCAGTGAGCGTAGATCGAGCGCACGAGGTCGAGGTTGGCGGACATGCCTAGTCCGCTAGCCCTGCGGCTTCGAGGGCCGCGCGACGTTCACGGAAGTCCTCCCACCTGCTCAGCTTCCCTTCCCGATAGGTCGCGATGCCCGCCACCGGGATGTCCGTCTCAACGCCAGCCCCGCGGCCTCGGATGTGAATGGTGCCAATCGCGAGGACCCGATCGTCGCCGAGGTCCCGCACATCGTCGTAGCGAGCCTGGAACACCTCGAAGTTCGTGGCGTTGTCGGCAAAGAACTTGCGCAGTCCTTCGTGTCCGACGAAAGCTCCCTCTATCGCGCTTCTGGCGGCGATGAACACCACATCCTCGGTGCTGCGGCGAACGGCATACTCGACATCGCCACGATTCAGAGCCGCAGTCGCGCGGTGAAACAGCTCCACGTTCTCATGCGACATCGCCTACCCCGTCAGCCCGGCGGCCCTGAGGGCGTCCGACTGGCTCACGTAGAGCTTCCAGTGGACGATCAGTCCGTCTTTGAACGTGTAGACGTGGGCGTACTTCCCAAGTGTCACCTCGATACCCGAGGAGCGTCCTCGCATCCGTTGGTCGATCAACGCCACTACGCGGTCACCAGCGTCAACCAACTCGTACTCGAATTGAACAGTCTCCCAGGCCGCCAGCCAATCTCGCCAGTACTGCTTGACTGCCTCTGCCCCGTGGTAGACACCGCTGAGGTCGAACACGATGTCGGAGGCATCCCACTCAATGTCTGGGTCCAACAGCTCCGGACCGAAGTCACTCTTACCAGCGAGGAAGTTGTCGAAAGCCGCGCGTAACCGCTCCACGTTCTGCTCAGAAATACGCGCTCACCTAGCCCATTTTATGCGTCGTGGGTGACGCCCACGGCGTCATGAACTCTCCTGCGACATCGCTTAGCCTCGCTCGGCGGCGAGCCGTTCGGCGGCTGCACGGGTCTCGTCGATCTCGTTGTAGTTCTTCATCCACGCGATCAAGCCGTCCTCACATACCTGGATGGACGCAAAACGGATTTGAACCTCACCGGTACTTCCCGCCGGACGGCCTGTCTGCAGAGAAACGGCAAGCGTTACCCCGTTGCCGAGGTCACGGATCTCCTCGACATCGACCTTGTAGTCCTCATACGATCCTTGCCAGTCTTCGACGAGGCGGCGAATCGCTGCCGCGCCCTCGAATGTGCCGATCCCCGCTTCGGACAGATCCCACACCGCGTCGGGACGAAAGAGCCCCATCATCGCGTCGCAGTCTCCGCGGTCGGCCGCTTCATAGAGGCGGCGCGTCAGCTCGACCGGGTCGGCGGACCTGACTTCCTGCGACATCGTCTACTCCTTCCCCGCATCCTTGAGTGCCTCCTGCCGCGGAGCACGCCGCGTAGATCGAACGTACGAGGTCCAGATTCTCGGACATCGCCCGGTAAGTATCCGCCTACCGGCTTTGGGAGAAGTGGCTCGCGGAGGAGTCGGAGCGATGGAATGAGGAGGAGACTGGACCGGACACGCCTGACGGTCCATCCGTCCCGGTGGTGGACTTGGTAAGCCTGGACCGCGTCGCCCCGTGCTCCGGTTGGAGCGCAGTCGGAGTTCCCGAACGATTGGCCGTCCTCTAAGGTGCGCGCCCATGCCGATCACCGTGGTCGGGTCGATCGCATATGACTCCGTCAAGACACCGTTCGGCGAGCGCGAGCGGATGCTCGGCGGGGCCGCCGTTCATTTCGCCCTGGCTGCCTCCTTCTTCGACGAGGTGCACGTGGTCGGGCCGGTGGGCGCCGACTTTGCCGAGCAGGACCTCGAGGCGATGCGCAAGCGCGGCGTGGACGTCTCCGACGTGGAGCGCGTGGCCGGGGGCAGCACGTTCTTCTGGCGCGGCGAGTACGGCTGGGATCTGAACACGCGCGAGACGCTGGAAACCCGGCTCGGCGTGTTCGAGGAGTTCAAGCCCAAGCTGTCGGAGCGCTCGCGTGCGAGCGAGCTGCTGTTCCTGGCGAACATCCAGCCGGACCTGCAGCGCGAGGTGCGCGCGCAGCTGCCGCACGCCCGCTTCGTCGCGCTCGACTCGATGAACCTCTGGATCGAGATCGCGCGCGACTCGCTGCTGCGCGCGATCGCCGAGGTCGACTGCGTGGTCCTCAACGACGCCGAGCTGCGCCAGCTGACGAGCAAGCCCAACCTGCTCTCCGCGGCGCGGGAGGTGCTCTCATGGAAGCCGAGCGACACGGCGTTGCGCGGGCCGAGCGTGATCGTGGCCAAGCAGGGCGAGTACGGCGCGTCGCTGATCACGCGCGAGCGCTTCTTCGCGCTGCCCGCGTACCCGCTCGAGACCGTGATCGATCCCACCGGCGCCGGCGATACGTTCGCCGGCGGCCTCGTGGGCTACATCGCGGCCAACCGCGCCCGCGGGCTCAGCGACGAGCTGCTGCGCCGGGCGATGGCTCACGCGACGGTCCTGGCCTCGTTCAACGTCGAGGAGTTCGGTACCGAGCGCGTGCAGCGCCTGGCTCGCGAGGAGATCGTCGCGAGGCTGCGCGAGCTGCGCGCGATGACGCATTTCAGCGGCGCCCCCTGACGGCGGGGTGAGGGTTGTGGGCAGCGCCCGCCGGGTATACGATCGGCGCAGTGGACACATGGACCTTCATCTGGCTGATGGCCTGCCTGAAGATCCCGATCGTGGCGCTGTTTCTGCTGGTGCGCTGGGCGGTGCGCCAGACGCCCGAGCCAGCCACGGGCGAGGATGGCGGCATCGGGCCGCGGTTGGGCCCGCGCCACCCCCACCATCCGCGTCCCGATCCGCCCCGCCGCCCTCGACGCGGCCCGCACCGCGAGCCCGGGCCAGCCTCGCCGCCGCGCGTCCGCACGCGCGCCCGCCAGCGCCGCCTGACCCACTCCTGAGGCGATGAGCAGCGCGCCCAAGACCGAGGTGCGCCCGGCGCCCCGCGACGACGCCGGTTCCGGTGACGGGGCCGCCGCCAAGCAGACGCTGACCGTCACCGACAACCGCACCGGCTCCAGCTACGAGCTGCCGATCACCGACGGGACCGTGTGCGCGCTGGACCTGCGCCAGATAAAGACCGCAGAGGCGGACTTCGGCCTGATGGCCTACGACCCGGCGTTCATGAACACGGCGTCGTGCCGCAGCGCGATCACGTACATCGACGGGGACGCCGGCGTGCTGCAGCACAGGGGCTATCCGATCGAGCAGCTGTGCGAGCACTCCACCTACCTGGAGGTCGCCTACCTGATCATCAACGGCGAGCTGCCCTCGCGCGCGCAACTCGAGAATTGGGTCCACGAGATCACGGTGCACACATTCGTGCATGAGAACGTCAAGGACTTCATGCAGGGCTTCCGCTACGACGCCAACCCGATGGGCATGCTCGTGGCCTCGGTGGGCGCGCTGTCGACCTTCTACCCGGACGCCAACCAGATCCATGACGAGCAGGTGCGCCAGATCCAGATCATCCGGCTGCTCGCCAAGATGCCAACGCTGGCGGCGTTCGCGTTCCGCCACAACATGGGCCAGCCGTACGTGTATCCCGACAACGAGCTCGAGTACGCCGGGAACTTCCTCTCGATGATGTACAAGATGACCGAGCTCAAATACGAG
>Ga0066709_100000625_pt1 | contig 20014 bp, 16 predicted proteins | sample GraSoiAngelo_158_FD_79665 | JGI IMG/M metagenome (GOLD analysis project Ga0066709, IMG submission 79665) | Grasslands soil microbial communities from the Angelo Coastal Reserve, California, USA - 14_1009_16_30cm | ecosystem: Environmental > Terrestrial > Soil > Grasslands | place: USA...
CACACTGAAATCGATATCCTGACGCGGTGGCATCGCATGCGGGGATACAACACCTTGTACCTGCCGGGAATGGATCATGCAGGAATCTCGACGCAACGCGTGGTGGTGCGGCAACTGGCGGAGCAAGGGATCGACTATCGGAAGCTCGGGCGGGAAGAGTTTGAAAGGCGCGTCTGGAAGTGGAAAGAAGAAAGCGGCGGAATGATTCTGGGGCAGATGCGGCAGATCGGGGAAAGCTGCGACTGGTCGCGGGAAAAGTTCACCCTGTCGCCAGAACTTTCCCGAGTCGTGCGCGAAGTTTTTGTGCGGCTGTATGAAGAGCGATTGATCTACCGGGCAACGCGGCTGGTGAACTGGTGCCCGGACTGCCTGACGGTGTTGAGCGACCTCGAGGTGGCACACGAGGAGCGGCAGGGGCATTTGTGGCACATCAAGTATCCAATTGTGGGAACGAAAGACTTCTTGACGGTGGCTACAACGCGGCCGGAAACCATGCTCGGAGATACCGCCGTTGCGGTGCATCCGGAGGATGAACGCTACAAGCACCTGGTAGGAGGGAAAGCGCTCCTGCCGTTGATGAATCGCGAGATTCCCATCATTGCCGACGAGATGGTGGACCGGGAATTCGGAACAGGAGCGGTAAAGATCACTCCAGCGCATGACCCGAATGATTTTGAAACGGGCAAGAAACACAAACTGGCAGAAATCGACGTGATGACCGATGACGCGCACATGAATGCGAATGCGGGCGCGTATGCAGGCCTGGACCGATTCCAAGCGCGCAAAAAGATTGTCGAGGATTTGAAAGCGCAGGGTTTGCTGGAAAAGACTACGGGCCACACCAGCGCGATCGGGCTTTGTGAACGAAGCAAAACCGTGGTGGAGCCGCGCATTTCGACGCAGTGGTTTTGCAAGATGAAGCCGTTGGCGGAGCCGGCTCTTGCGGCGGTGGAGCGCGGAGAGATTCGGATGGTGCCGGATAACCGGCGCGAAGAATATTTCAATTGGATGAGGAATATCCGGGACTGGACGCTGTCTCGGCAACTGTGGTGGGGACACCGGATTCCAGCGTGGTACTGCAAGGAAAACAAACACGTCACCGTGGCGCGAGAAATCCCGGCGAAGTGCGCAACGTGTGGATCGGCAAACCTGGAACAGGATGCCGATGTTTTGGACACCTGGTTCAGCTCAGGGCTGTGGCCGTTTTCCACGTTGGGCTGGCCAGAGAACACGGTGGACTACAGGAAGTATTATCCGACGAGTCTGCTGATCACTGGATACGACATCCTGTTTTTCTGGGTGGCGCGGATGATCATGATGGGGATTCATTTTACGGGGCAAGTTCCCTTCCGCGCCGTGTACCTGCACGCGCTGGTGCGCACGGGAAGCGGCGAGAAAATGTCGAAGTCCAAGGGGACGGGCCTCGATCCGGTGGCCCTGAACCAGCAGTATGGAACCGATGCGATGCGGTTCTGCCTGGCGTCGATGGCGGCCCCTGGAACGGACATCATACTTTCAGATGACAAGCTGGCCAGCGCGCGGAATTTTGCGAACAAGATTTGGAATGCGGCGCGGTTTTTGTTCGTGAATCTGGACAAGTTTGAACAGAGCGGGGCGAAGCTGGAGGACTTAGCGGGGCCGGAGGTTCGCGCGAAAGCGCCGTATGCGGCGGGGGGAGAAATTCCGCTGGTTGATGCATGGCTCTACGCGCGGCTGGCAGAGACCGCAGAAATGATGAATGACGCGCTGGCCAATTACCGGTTTCACGAAGCAGCGCAGGGCGTGTACCAGTTTTTCTGGGGCGACTTCTGCGATTGGTACATCGAGTGGGTCAAGCCGGAATTGCAAAGCGCGGATCGCGAGCGAGCGACCGTGGCGTGGAAGAACCTGTTTGCCGCGTTTGATGCAGCCTTGCGGCTATTGCATCCGTTCATGCCGTTCCTGACGGAAGAGCTGTGGCACCAGTTGCCACAACAAGCGGGAGCGAAGTCAATTGCGCTCGGCCGGTTTCCAGAGGCCGAGCTACGGTGGAAGAACGCGGATGCGCTGCGGGACGTGGCACAGATTCAGGAAGTCGTGACCGCTTTGCGGGCGATCCGCGCCGAGTTGAGGGTGGAAGCCAGGAAAAAAGCCGGAGCGGAATTTTCAACAACGGATCGCGGCCTGGGAGACTTGATTCGGACAAATAAAGAGGCGGTGGAACGGTTTGCGGTTTTGTCCGAGCTGCGCATGGTGCTGAACGAAAGGTTTGATGCGAAGAGCGGAGCGGTGCGCTCGACGGCGACCTTTGATGTGCGCGTGGTGTATTCAGAGACGGTGGACGCGGGTGCGGAGATGACGCGGCTGAAGAAGGAGATCGAGGGATTGCGGAAAGCCATCGCTTCAAAAGAAAGACAGCTCGGTGACGAAACATTTCGGAGCCGCGCACCGGAAATGATTATCAAGGGGCTGGAAGCGACGCTGGCGCAGCAAAGAATCGAGCAAAAAAAATTGCGCAGACGGCTGGGGGACCTGGACGGCGGGAGCCAAGCCGCCGGGACTTGATGCTCATGGATTGGCATTCGGAAGAAATCGAGAGAATCGTTCGAAAGGCCCTGGCCGAAGATATAGGAGCGGGCGACGCAAGCACTGCGGCGACGACACCGCCACACGCCGTGGCGCGAGCGCACATTCTTGCGCGGCAGAAGATGGTTTGCTCGGGATTGCCGCTGGCTGAGACCGTGTTTCGCGCGCTGGACCCGGAGATGGAAGTGGTTTGGCTGCGCGCCGAAGGGTCATTTGTGGAACCGGGCGAAACCCTCATAGAGATGAGAGGAAACGCCGCAGCGATTTTGACCGGCGAACGGACGGCGCTGAATTTTTTGTCGCACCTATGTGGAATCGCGACGTTCACAAGGCGATTCGTAGAGCAATTGGCCGCGACGAAGACGCGCATTCGAGACACGCGGAAGACGACGCCGGGTTTGCGCGTATTGGAAAAATATGCGGTAAAGGTGGGCGGAGGAATGAATCACCGCTTTGGGCTGTACGACGCGATTCTGTTGAAGGAGAATCACATCGCGCTGGCAGGTGGAATCAAGGCCGCGCTGGACAAGGCGCACACGTATGTGGCTCCCAAAGCGCCACCGCCGAGGACTGCCAGCGCTTACGATGCCGCAGGGTTGGACCCTGAAGTCGTCGGGCCGGCGCCACTGACCGTGCAAATCGAGGTGCGAAACGAGCGCGAGTTGATTGAAGCACTGGAAGCCGGGGCGGAAGCGGTGCTGCTCGACAATATGACGCCGGGCCGAGCCGCGGAGTGCGTGAAGATTGCGCGGGGAATGCGCCCCGAGTGCGTGATCGAGATTTCCGGCGGGATTACGCTTGAAAATGCGCATGCTTATGCGAAGGCCGGGGCGGATTATCTTTCTTCAGGAATGCTGACGCACTCGGCACCCGCCGCGAACCTGAGTCTGCTTGTAGACGGCGTCGAGGAAACGTAAGCTTAGGCGGCGCTCCAGGCGCAACGATATCCCCATGAATCCAGAACCCTTGCCGGGAACGACGGACCGGAGAGTGGCAGGGCTGCTGACGCTGCTGGCGGAAAACGCCACCATCGTGATCAGCGGAGCGCGCATTGCGCGGGAAATCGGCGTGTCGCGCTCGACGGTGTGGCGATGGGTGGAGCGGCTACGCGGGCTTGGCGTAAAAGTGAAAGGGCAGGCCGCCACGGGGTATTTTCTCGAAAAGGTTCCAGACATTTTGACGCCAGCCGTGCTGAAGCAACGGCTGAAGGGCAGCCTCTTCGGGAAACGCATCTACCATTTTTTCAAGACGGATTCGACAAATCGCGTGGCGTTCGAATTGGCGCATGCGGGCGAAGCAGAAGGGACCGTCGTTCTTGCAGAAGAGCAAACGGCGGGACGAGGCCGCGCGGGACGGACCTGGCACTCCGAGCGTGCCGCAGGAGTTTACCTGACGCTGCTGCTGCGTCCAAAGCTGGCGCCCGTGCAGGCCCCGCTGCTGACGATGATGGCGGGTCTTTCGGCGCATACGGCAGTAGAGGCCGTCACCGGGCTCGCAGTGGACCTGAAGTGGCCGAATGATTTGATCATTCGGGGGAAAAAAGCCGGCGGTATCCTGACGGAAATGCACGCGGAGCCAGGACAGGTGCGATTCGTGATTGTGGGAATCGGATTGAACGTGAACCAGGAACAATTTCCCGGTGAACTCGCGAACGTCGCTACTTCCCTGCGGCAAGAAACGGGCAAACCGCAACCGCGCATGGAATTGCTGGTGCGGTTGCTGCGAGAATTCGAGAGCGACTACAATCGGTTCGTGCGCGAAGGAGTGGCGAGCGTGGTGAAGCGCTTCGAAGTGCTTTCGAGTTATGCGCATGGCAAGCGCGTAAGCGTGACGAACGGCGTGGAAAGCTATTTGGGCACGACCGCGGGGTTGGGACCAGAAGGCCTATTGCAAGTGGAGCGCGACGACGGACGTGTGGTGACAGTAATCGCCGGGGACGTGGCGGAGGCGCGGTAAATGTTGCTGACCATCGACGTGGGAAACACGAATACCGTGCTGGGCGTGTTCCGCGGCCCAGAGCTGATCGCGAACTGGCGTCTGACGACGGCGCGCGAGCAGACTGTGGACGAATACGGTGTGCTGACCCGGAATCTATTTACGCTGGCAGGGTTGGACCGGAATGACATCACGGGGGTGATTATCAGCTCCGTAGTGCCGCCCGTGAATTGGACGCTGGGAGAAATGTCGCGCGTTTACTTGGGAAAGAAAGCGCTGTTTGTCGAAATGGGCGTGAAGACAGGAATGGCAGTGCTGGTGGATAATCCGGCGGAGGTGGGAGCGGACCGTATCGTAAATGGCGTCGCCGCGTTTCACCAGTACGGCGGACCGTGCATTGTGGTGGATTTTGGGACGGCAATCACGTTCGATGCGATTTCGGCGAAGGGGGAGTACTTGGGGGGGGTGATTGCGCCGGGGCTGGGGATTGCGTCGGAGGCATTGTTTGCGCGAGCAGCGAAATTACCGCGCGTGGAGATCAAAGATCCCGGGAAAGTTATTGGGACGAATACCGTCACGCACATGCAGGCCGGGTTGTACTATGGGGCGGTTGATATGGTGGACGGCATGCTCGCGCGCATGAAGAAAGAGCTGCGGGAGAACGCAAAGGTGGTGGCGACGGGTGGGCAAGCAAGATTGGTCGCGAAGGGATCAAGGTTCATTGAACACACCGATGAGTTCCTGACGCTAACCGGATTGCGATTGATCTGGGAGAAAAATCAGCCGGCGGAGCATGGCAAGAGCGCAGCGGCAGACGCGCGAGGCGTGCGAAGCGCGATCCCGGAGAAGAAGGCGCAAGGGTAAGAGCCCAGACGACTGAGCAGCTGCGACGGCTCCATTGACGCACACAGGCGCTTCCAACCAACAAAATGGACGGCTGGAACTATTTCAATTACTTCACGGAAATCGAGGAATATTTCTGGAAGAAACGGGGAGCGCACTTGCTGGTGTCGCCGCTCGATTGGGCGATCATGGAAGCCTGGCAGAAGGCGGGAGTGCCGCTGGAGGCGGTGCTGAAAGGGATTGACCGTGCATTCGAGAGTTACGGAAGATCGCGGCGTGGCGCGGGAAAACCGCTGAAAAGCCTGGCGTATTGCTCGGATGCGGTGCTGGAGGCGGCAGAAGAACAGTTGGAAGCGGCAGCAGGCAAGGCGCCTGCTTCGCAGGGAGGGCCGCAGAAAGAAGCATTTTCGCGCGAAGAGCTGCGGAAATATTTTGAGCGGAACGCCGTGCAATTAACGCAGGCTGCGGAAAAGAACCAGGGAATGGCAAGGGGACTTGCCGCGGCACTGGCGGAAGCCGCGAAATCGGTTGCAGCCTGTGCAACGTTGCTGGAGACCCCGGCGGCGCTGGACCTGGAGGATTTGGAGCGGCGGCTCACGATTCTGGACGAGAAGCTACAAGCGGCGCTGACAAGCCACGCACCCGAAGACTTGCTGCTGAAAATCCGGCGCGAATTGGACGGGCAATTGGCCGCGTACCGGCGCAAGATGAAAGCCGAGCAACTGGCGCTGGTCGAGAAACAGTATTTACAAAAGCGGCTGCTCGAAGAATTCGGGCTGCCGCGGCTGAGCCTCTTTTACATGTCCTAGCGGCGCCGAAGCGACGGAGGGCGCTTGGCGCTCGGATAGAAACGCACTCGTACGCTCTCCAGGAGCAATTTGATTTAGAATAGAATTATCTGATGGCTGATGAGTTAAGATTATCGATTGAGAAGCTTGTGTACGGGGGCGACGGCTTGGCGCACGCCGACGGAAACACGGTTTTTGTCCCTTATGTCCTGCCCGGGGAAGAGGTGCGTGCAGCGGCAAAATCACGCCAAAAGAAATTGTTGTGGGCAGAGCTGCTGGAGGTCACTTCCCCGGCAAAGGAGCGCGGCAAGCCAAGGTGCCCGCATTTTCAGAAATGCGGCGGGTGTCATTACCAACATATTTCCGCGGCGGAGCAACTGAGGCTGAAGAAGGAGATTTTGCGGGAGACGCTTACGCGGCTCGGCGGCATTTCGTGGGACGGCGCGCTTGTGGAGCATGCAGCGGAGCCTTATGGCTACCGAAATCGCGCGCAGTGGGCGGTGCGCGCCGGGATGCCGCGAGCGCTGGGATATTTCTTGCCGGAGAGCTCTGTGATCCTGCCCATTGACGAATGTCCCGTGCTGTCGCCGCTGCTCGCGCAAACATTCCTGAAACTGCAGGACATGACGCGATTGGGCACCCTGCCGGCTGGCGTGGAGGAAATTGAAGCATTTGCTGACTCGCGCGATGAGAAAATCGCACTTAACGTGGCATTCGACAAATTTCCGAAACCCGCTCAGGAGCTGACATCAACTTTCCGCAGCGCCCTTCCACAAATGCAAAGCTTGCTGCTGCTGGATCAGAAAAAGAACAGGTTTGAGCTGAGCGGTCCGGGATACCTGACGCAGGAGGCTGGCGGCTACCAATATCGCGTCAGCCATCTGTCTTTTTTCCAAGTAAACCGGTTTTTGATCGAGGATTTGCTCAAGACCGTGGTGGCAAATGCGCAGGGCGAACTGGCACTAGACTTATATGCCGGAGTGGGATTCTTCACGCTGCCGCTGGCGAAGGCATTTAGCAGCGTGGTGAGCGTGGATGCAAACCTGGCTGCGACGCGGGATCTTCACGCCAATGCGGAGACTGCAGGCGTGGCGATAGTTTCACACAACGAACATGCGGAAGAGTTCTTGAAAAAGACAAAAGAGCACCCGGAGTTCGTGGTGTTGGATCCTCCGAGGGCAGGGCTGGGCGCGCAAGCTGCCAAGGGTCTTGCCGAGCTTGGCGCGAAGGAAATCGTTTATCTTTCGTGCGATCCGTCCACGTTGGCGCGTGATTTGGCGGTTTTGACCAATTCGGCGCGAAAGCCGAAAGAGATCCCTGCGCCAACGAACCGTTATGAAATCACGGAAATGCACTTGTTCGATCTGTTTCCGCAGACCTTCCACATCGAGACGCTAGTAAGGTTGCGAAAAGCGCCGTGAGACTGCCGGCCGTAGAAAGGGCAGCCGCGCACGAAATTCTTGCGGAGAATCGCCCAGAAACGTTGCGGTCCGACGTATTGAAGATCGGCCATCACCGCGGGAAGAATTCGACGACTCAGGGATTTCTGGACGCAGTACAACCGCAAATCGGAATCATTTCCGTCGGACAGGCCAACCCCTATGGCCATCCCAGCCCGGAACTCTTGGAGCGGCTACAAGTCGCCGGCGTACGCATCTTGAGGAGGGATCGCGAAGGCGCAGTGCACGTTCTGACGGACGGCCAGAAATTAGAGATTCGTTGTTTCGTCGCTTGCCCCGGGGCGGAAAACACGGTATCAAATCGGACGGAAACGCCAAATCAAAAACAGAGCGGCGAGAAGAAGTAAGAACCCGAGAGCCGCCTGCCATTCATGATTCTTGTTGTATTGGGCAAAGGAGAATTCGCCTGCGGATGCTCCCGCTAGTTTCGCAGGCCATAAACGCGGGAAGAAGAGCGGGACGGTCCGGGCATATTCTTCAAAGGCAGCGCCGTGACGCGCGTACAATTCCTTCTCCTCACGGCGCATCACCATAGAATAAAAAATGGCGAAATAGAGAATGAGCAGAGACGCGGAGATCCAGGATCGCGTGGCAATTGCAGCGCCCAGGGCCAGGATGGAACTGCCAAGATAGAGCGGGTTGCGCGTGAAGGCATAAGGGCCTGTGACGGTGAGAACTTCCTGTTTGTGTAGATACCCTGCCGCGTAAGCGCGCAACCAAAGACCGAGCAAGCCTACCATTCCGCCCAGCAGGATGCTCTGAGGAGTGGGGCGGGAAAACCACAGGACGACAGCGGCAAGGGGGTAACCGAGGCGAACGCGCCAGCGCATGAAAAAAGCGCCGGGAGGGATCATCGGCGCGCCTCGACTTGGCGGCGAACGGCGTCGAAAACTGTGGTGACTTCGAGTTCGAGCAACGAAGGATCGGGCTGATCACCTCGCTTGTAGCTAGTCACCGCACGCGGGCTGCGCAAGACGATGTCCTTCTCCGAATCCGCACCCACGCGATAGGGACCGTTACGAGCGGGATCAGTGGGGCCAAAGACCGCAACCACGGGCGTCCCCAACGCCACCGCGAGGTGCAAAGGTCCGGTGTCGCCACCGACGACGCATAGCGCATTGCGCAAGAAAACCATTAGCTGGTGAAGCGAACTAGTGCAGGCAAGAGGAGCAGCGTCTCCACTACCCGCTTTGACCGCCGCGATGCAGGCCTCGTCACCCGGGCCCTGATTTAAGATGCAGCGCAGTCCGAGATTCGCATGAATTTGCCGGCAGAGTTCACCGTACCGCTCGGGAGGCCAGCATTTGGAACGCCATCCCCCTGCAGGGCTCAGCACAACGTAACGGTCGATGTCGAATCCGCGCAAGAGCTGCAAGGCAAATGCCTCTTGCCGGGATGGCACGGAAAGAGAGAACTTTCCACCACCATTGCGCGCGGCGGCTTGCAGCGAAAGCTCGCCGTTTTGCTCGGCAATGTGAGTTGGCGTGGTCCTCACGCGATCGGTATAGAGAAGAGGCACGCCGAATTCACGAACCGAGTGTGAGGAGAATCCGATGCGACGCGGCACGCGTCCCAGAAATGGCAGCGCCGCGGACTTCCAGAGCCCTTGATAATCGATCGCCGCAGTGAAGTGTTTCTTTCGAATGCGCCCGAGGATATCGCGAACTGACTCGAACGAGCGCGTCTCCACTTCCCAGATCTCAGTCGCCAGTTCGCTGCTTTCCACCAGTGCTTTCCAGCGAGGATGCGTGAGCCAAACAATATCGGCCTTGGGGAACGACTCGCGCAAGCCCGCGACGGCGGGAAAGGTGTGAACGATATCTCCGAGTGAGCCCAGGCGCACAACGAGGAAACGCGGCTCACTCATGCGCTACCTTGCGGATGGAATCGAAAAGGGATCGAGTGGAGTGGTCTTTTGGATCGCCAACGATGGCCACGCGAATGCCGAGTCGCGCGGCCGTGGCGCGTTCCGGCACGGTATCTGCCGTATAGTCCGTGCCTTTCGCATGAACGTCGGGCAGCAGCTCCTCGAGAAGCGCTTGCACATGGGCTTCCGAAAAGAGCACGACGTAGTCGACGCAACGGAGCGCGGCGACCAGGAGAGCGCGGGCATTTTCATCAAGAATCGGGCGGCCGGGACCCTTCAAATTCCCGACGCCAGAATCATCGTTGACACCTACAACCAAAATGTCGCCCTCGCGGCGCGCGCTTTCGAGATAGCGAATATGGCCTACGTGCAGCGTATCGAAGCAGCCGTTAGCGAAGACCACGCACTCGCCGCGGCGCTTGTGCTCCAGCAGTTTGCGGCGAAGCGCTTCGCGGCTAGCGATCTTGGAGGCAGCTTCGCGCATAACTCAGGAAGCAGTCCCGGAAATCTCGCCGCGGATGGCGTCGAGAAGTTCTTGGCGTGAAACCGTAGCGGTGCCACGTTTCATCACCACGAGGCCACCAGCAATGTTGGCAATCTGCGCAGCTTCGAGAGGCGAGGCCCCACAAGCGAGCGCCACAATGTAAGCAGCAAGAACAGTGTCGCCGGCGCCAGTAACATCCACGGCCTGGTCGGACCCGTGAACTGGAATGTGCGTAAGGCGGTCGCCTGCTTCAAACAGAGCCGCGCCATGGCGGCCGCGCGTGACCAGGAGCGCCTGCAATTTCATGCTGGCGAGTGTAGCGCGGCCCGCGCGTGCGAGTTCCTCCGCATTGGATCCGATCGTGGTGTGATGTTCGGCTTCCAGCTCGGCTTCGTTCGGTGTGGCGCATGTGATGCCGGACTTTGCGTAACTGTGGAGCTGATAACGAGCATCGAGCGCAATGGGCAGCGACTTTCTAAGTTTTCCGGTGACCTGGCGGACGAGTTCCGGAGTGACAACGCCAAATCCGTAATCCGAAATGGCCAGAGCATCAGCGCGGCGCAGATTCGTAGAAACTTTTTGCTGAATCTTTTTGCGAATAGCTTCGGGCAAAGATGCTTGCGGTTCGTAGTCGAACCGGAGAACTTGCTGCGCCACAGTGTGAGCCCAACCGGCCAGAAAACGCGTCTTCGTGGGCGTGGCACGCCCCTTGGCGCGAAGGATGCCGCTCGTGCTCATTCCCTTCTGACGGAAATATTGGATGAGCGCATCACCCGCATCGTCGTTGCCGACAACTGTAATCGGCAACACTTTTGCCCCAAGGGACGCAAGATTGTTGGCGGCGTTGGCCCCTCCGCCCGGTACTACCTGCGTCTCGCGATGCTTCAGGATTAGGACGGGGGCTTCGCGCGACACACGCGAAATATCACCATAGCGAAACTCATCGGCAACGAAATCACCAAGCAGAACGATCGTTTTCCCGGAGAATTTCTCCACGCACTCGGCAAGCTCCCGCAGGTCGGCCGATGCGCAAGCCGGTTTTGGCGAGGTTGGACGCTTCATTGCGGCTGCCTCAGAATCCAATCCACGGCCTGTGCCAAATCGTCGGCTATCAAGTCTGGCGGCGCTGGCCACTTCGCCTCGCGCCATGCAAGTTCGCCTTCTCCATAGCCCGTGCGGACAAGGATGCCACGCGCCTTCGCATTGCGAGCCAATTCGATGTCGATGTACCGGTCGCCAACCACAAACGAGCGCTGCAAGTCGATCTGGTGCTCGCGCGCAGCGCATTCCAGCATGCCAGTTTTAGGCTTGCGGCATGGACAGTTTTCCGCAGAGGCGTGCGTGCAATAGTAAACCGCGTCCACTCTTGCGCCCGCTTCGGAGAGCTGCTGGGTCATCCGGTGCGTTACTTCTTTCACCAAGGATTCCGGAAAATATCCGCGAGCCACGCCAGACTGATTGCTCACAACAATGACGCGGTAGCCCGCTTCGTTGAGGCGCTGCAGCGAAGCGGCAACAAAGGGGAACATACGAAAACGGCTGACGTGATTCAAGTAACCGACTTCTTCGCAGATGGTGCCGTCACGATCGAGAAACACGGCGGTCCGCAAACGGGAGGGATCAGGCACGCTGCGCCTCCACGGCATGGAGCCAAGATTTTGCGGCGGCTTCTACCATATCTGGCGTGATCGCCCGCATGCAGCGATGATCGGTTGGGCAGTGGCGAAGAAAACAAGGGTTGCAATACGGCTTTTCCTGAACGATGGTGCAACGCGGCGTCGCAGGGGCCGTGCCATACGGATCAGTGGGGCCAAACACGGCAACGACTGGTAGCCCCACAGCAGCCGCCACGTGCATCGCTCCGGAATCGTTCCCGATGAAAATATGACATTGAGAAAGCAGCGCCGGGAGATCCGCAATGGCCGTTTTCTCGGTGAGGTCAATAGGAGGCTTGCGCAGTTCCGAGAGAATAGCACGAGTGACGGCCGCCTCGGCAGCCGTTCCGAAAAGAATCACGTCGGCTTCTGTTTGTGACTGCAACCGATTCGCTAGCTCGGCAAATCGTGAAGGTGGCCAGCATTTTGCGGACCCGTAGGAAGCGCCAGCGCCGATCGCAATGCGCAGAGAATCAGGGCGCGCACCGGATTGAACAAGAAACTCGGCTGCTCGCCGGCGGTTTCCCTCCGAAACGTTCAAAGCGATGAAGGTTTCATCTGGAAGCGAATCGATCCAGCCAGCCCGGCGAATAAGCTCCAAGTAATAAAACTTTTCGTGTGGCGGAACTTCTCCCGCCTTGGGAACAGAAATAGCTCTCGTTAAAAGGAAGCTGCGGCCGTCGCGAGCGTAACCGATGCGCTCGGGAACACCGGCGCGCCACGCCAGCCACGCGGCGTCGAAGGCATTTTGTAATAGAAGAGCGACATCGAATTTCTGAGCGCGCAATCCCGCTGCCAGGCGTTCGCGGCCAAGAATCCCGGCGTGCTTCGCCTGCGAATCATACCCAATGAGTTGATTGCAAATCTGCTGCTCGCGGTAGATGTCGGCGACATAAGGGTGTGCGAGGATGGCGATTTCGGCCTCGGGGAAACGTCCGCGCACCGCTCGCAATGCCGGCAGCGTCATGATGGCGTCGCCCACCCAGTTGGTCGCGCGGATGAGGATCTTCACGCCGCAGCCCCTATCCTGGCGGCAAGCAAGCGCTCAAGAATGTTGCAAAAGTCGGCTTCCGGGCTGACCACCAGGTCGATCACCGAGATGTATAAGGGAGTCTCTTCGAGTTTCAAGCCAGAAAGATTCTGAGCGTCCTTTTCCGTTGTGACGAGAGCATTGGCACCGGCCTTTTTCGCCGCTTGCCTGATGGTCAAAACGTCTCGTTCCGTGTAACGATAATGGTCCGCAAAAACAGCCCGGCCGCTGACTGGCAGTCCCCAAGTTTGAAGATCCCGAAAGAAAGCGTCAGGATTGCCGAGGCCACAAAAAGCAAAAAATGGGCCCGTGCCAATCTCTTCGGCGGATTGCAGCTGGATCCCGCTCCCGTAAAGTCGAAGTCCTAGTAAACGAGTGGATGCTGCAAAGACGGGAAACTGAGAGGGTCTCTCGATGGCTTCGAGCGTTCCGGGCACTGCTTCTGTGCGCGTGAAAATGACCACGTTTGCGCGCCTTATGGCGGACAGAGGCTCTCGAAGCCTGCCGGCTGGAAGCAACCATTCGTCCTGCATCGACCGCGATGCGTCGATGAGAAGAATGTCCAGGTCGCGAGCAAGCTGCAAATGCTGAAATCCATCATCGAGAAGAAAAATGTCGACGGGCTGCTGTGCTTCGACGCGCTGACCTTCGGCGAAGCGGCCCTTGCCAACCCCGAAAGCAACGCGGCCTTGCAGCCGGAATTTCATCAATTCGATTTCATCGCTGCTTCCCCCGGCACCGCGATAGCCGCCGCTCAGAATCGCCACGCGCTTCCCTTCGGCAAGAAGCTTCTCAGCGAGCCAAATCACCATGGGTGTCTTCCCGGTGCCGCCCACAGTCAGATTGCCCACGCTGATAACCGTAGCCTTCAAGCGCTTTTGCTTGAGCCAGCCCTTTTGGTACATCCATACGCGCGCGCGGACAATCACTCCATAGAGCAAAGAAAGCGGCCAAAGTAGTGCGCCCAAGAATGGATGAAAGTTCATCGGGCGGCACCATTCAAGTGTACGGCGATTCGGGCAAGCGCCCGGGCGGTGGCGCCGCGGCTGCCTTCGACGAGACTTCGCGCCTTCTCGCTCATCTCTTTCATGCGCTCTGGATTGCGAAGCGATTCAATCCACGCCACGCCTACGTCCTCGGGACTCTCCACCTGAATCGCGGCGCCCGCTGAAACGAAGCGCGATGCGATTTCCGCAAAATTCTCCATCGAAGGGCCAAAAACTGGAACCTTGCCGAACGCCGCAGGTTCCAAAATGTTATGGCCACCGGACGGAACCAGGGAGCCCCCCACAAACGCGCCGTCCGCCAAACGATAAAGCGAGGCCAGTTCGCCAATGCTGTCGAGAAGGAGAATCGTAACGTTGTCAGGAATGGCGGCGTGACCCACAGGCTCGCTGGCTCGTCCGGCCGTTTGAGCAGGACTCGGAATTGGCAATGCTGAACGCCGGATAAACTTGCGATGCGATTCCTCGATGAACTCCGCGGCGGCCGCAAATTGCTCAGGTTTCCGCGGCGCAAGCACCAGCAATGCATTGCGGTACTCGCCTTGCAGTGTTCCAAAAGCAATCAGCGCCAGCGGCTCTTCCGTGGCAACCACACTCCCCGCCACGATGATTGGCGAGCGCCCGCTGCGTTTGACCTCGGCTTCAAGCCAATTTGAAAGAGGCGTGGGCGCAGGCAGCTCCGAGTCGTATTTCAAGTTGCCGCTCACAACAACACGATCGCCCGGCGCTCCCAGCGCGCGGATTCGCTCCGCGTCTTTTTCGCTTTGCATGAGGTAGGCGCTCGCGTGAGAGAGCGCGTCCCTCAGAAGCGGGCGCAGAAAAAAACCAGTGGCGGCAAGGAACTTCTGGTAGCGCGCAAACGAGCGGTCCGAGATACGCCCACTCACAAAAATAATGGGGATTGTGCGCCGGCCGGCCTCCCGCAGAAAATTCGGCCAGATTTCCGTCTCCAACACGAGAACGAGCGCAGGCTGCACGGCGTCAAGGGCGCGGCGAGCACAAAAACTCCAATCAAGCGGAAAGTAAATCACAGCATCTGCAAAAGGCATCCGCTCGCGAGCCAGCGCCTGCCCGGTAATCGTGGTTGTGGACATGATGAGAGGGCGACCCGGATATGCCGCCTTCAACTGCCGCGCCAAGGTGACGCCGGACAGCACTTCGCCGACGCTGACAGCATGAATCCAGATTGCGCCCGCGCGCTCGCCCGGAAGCTTAGCCAGCGCGGGAAAAGAAAGGCCCAGGCGCTCCCTCAAGTTGGACAAATACTTGCCGTGGCGCAATCCCTTCACCAACCAGTATGGCGTGAGCAGAAGGGCCGCGAGGCCCATGAGCAGGCTATAAATGAAATACACTATGCGTGGCTCCGGTTAGTCCGTGCCCCGCCGGTAGCAGGCGGGTGCGCAGCGCAGGGCAACCCTGCGTATCCCCAAGGAATCGAAGGCGTCAATATGAGAAAAGTCTATTATAACCCGGCCCAAAAGCTAACCTTCTTCCTGGCGGTTTTTGTGGCCGCGCATTTAGCGGCCGGCAAAGGCGCTGCCCACGCGCAGGCTCCTCTCAAAACCTCCGCGCTCGAATCGCACGAGGGCATGACCATTTCGGCTCAGCCGTGGACAAATCCCGCACTTTACAAGGAAAAATTCCACAAGAAGTCCCCCTACGCAGCCGGGATTGTGGCTTTGCAAGTGATGTTTCGCAACGATTCCGATGACAGCCTGAAAGTGAACCTCGAGCGCATCCGCCTGAACGTCACTCTTTCAGAAGAGGATCATCAGGCCTTGAACCCTTTGACTTCCGATCAAGCAGCCGACGTGATCCTGAAGCCGGGAGCAAGAAACGTGACCAGGAGCCGGTTTCCCATCCCCATCGGCGGGCCCAAAGTGGGGCATGACAAAAAATGGGTGGAGGTTGCACAAGAGCTGCGAGAAGCCGGAGTGAGAGCCAGCGTTGTCGCGCCACACAGTTCTGTGCAGGGGCTTCTTTATTTCGATCTGCAGAACCAATTTGATCTTCTAAATAGCGCCCGGTTATACGTTCCTGACATCGTAGCCCTCGAAAAAAATCGTGGCTTGATGTTCTTCGAGATTGATCTGGGCCAGACCGGCAGTCAGTAGAACCCGTCTCGCACTGGCCGCCAGGGCACGCCGCGTCGGGCACGCCCTCCGGGCGGACCCCTAGCAGCGAAAGTAACTGTGACGTCGCCTCCATCCCTTGCAGGTGCAACGCTTGGCCTTGCCCAGTTAGAGTTAGATCCGTTCGCTTTAATGCCGCGGTCGACTGGAAAAGATCCGTTCTCTGGCTGAAATCACGAAACTGCAGCACAGAGACTGTCGTTCGCGGCAGGTTCAAGGTCGGAAATTGGTCGTGAACCACAACCACATTTTGCGGATCCCGAATCGGGAGGCGGCGCACCAGAACGCCGCTAACTACGCTAAATATAGCGGCATTTGCACCGATGCCCAAGGCGAGTGTCAGAACCACAGTCGCCGTAAACTTCGGACTCTTTTTGAGCAAGCGGGTTGCGTACCGAACATTGCTCCACATAGGAGACACCTAAGCAATCTCGAGTTATTGAGAAATTCCTTACGGATTTCAGTACCGAGCTAAGGCCTCGAAAGGGCATTCATCAATAATCGCCTCGCGCTGTAGCTTATCAGACGGGACGGTATTCTTCGCATTGGAGCTGAAGGGATCGTTATGCACAGGAGTCGGTTTGCGCGCTCCGTCACGGTCAGCTACCATGACGTGTGCCACTTTTCTTGAAACCACGGACCAAATGCTGAAACTTCTCGACGAACTGAACCCGGAACAACGCCAAGCAGCAGAAACACTGGAAGGCCCGATACTAATTCTTGCGGGTGCTGGAACGGGCAAAACCCGCGCGATTACCTACCGTATCGCGAACCTGATCGCCAAAGGCGTTCCGGCCGAATCGATTCTGGCGGTGACCTTCACCAACAAAGCCGCGGAAGAAATGCGCAATCGCGTCACGGATTTACTGCTGCGTGCGGGCGTCCCGCCGGGACAGCCCTGGGTTTCCACGTTTCACTCCCTCTGCGCGCGGCTCCTACGGCGCGAGGCGCCCGCCGCCGGACTGCCGCGCGACTTTGCCATTTATGACGACGACGACCAGGTCGCCGCGGTAAAGCTGGCCATGGCCAAGCTACAGATCGATGCCGATGAACTGACTCCGCGTAATGTCCTGAGCCGCATTAGCTACGCGAAGAATCACGGTCAGACTCCCCAACAGGTCCGCGCCGAAGCATTTACTCAAGATGGACGCAAGACCGCTGACATTTTCAGCGCTTATGAAAAAGCTCTGCACGACAGCAAGGCTCTGGACTTCGATGATCTGCTCCTGCGGTCCGCGCGTTTGCTGCGTGAATCGTCCGCCACTCGCGAAAAATGGCAGGCACGCTTGCAATACCTCCACGTCGATGAATATCAGGACACCAATCGCGTGCAGTATGAGCTCATGCGGCTCCTCACGGGCCCGAAGCAGAACATTTGTGTTGTGGGTGATGAAGACCAATCCATCTATGCCTGGCGTGGCGCGGACGTCTCCATTCTCCTGAGTTTTTCGCGCGACTTCGCTGCCGCTCGCATTGTCAAGCTGGAGCGCAACTACCGCTCCACGCAAAACATTCTGGACGCCGCCGGGGCCGTAGTCGCCAATAATCCGCAGCGGTTAGGCAAATCGCTGAAAGCGGAGAAAAGCTCAGGAACCACTCTCAAGTATTTCGAGGCGCGCGACCCCCAAACCGAGGCGGAGTATGTAGCAGGCGAGTTGGGACGTATTCTCAGTGAAGACTCGGATCAAACATGCGCCGTCGAATATCGCACCAATTCGCAATCACGCGCTTTCGAGGAAGTTTTCCGCAGACAGGGTGTCCGTTACAAGCTGGTGGGCGGGTTCAGCTTCTACCACCGCGCCGAAGTAAAAGACGCGCTTGCGTATGTGCGATTGGCGATGCACCCGGAGGACGATATTTCCGTGCTACGGGTTCTAAACGTGCCGCCCCGTGGCATTGGTAAGACCACTGTCGACGCGCTCCGCGATACCGCGCGAACCGACGGAAATCCTCTTTGGAATGCCATCGAGAAAACCGTTGCAGGTGGCACGACCGGTCGCGCCGTTGCGCCGCTGCGCGCGTTCCAGGAACTGATTCGCAAGCTTCAGGAAGCGCTCTCCACCAAAGAGCCGGCAGAATTCCTGCATGTGGTCCTCGAAGAATCCGGATACATGGACATGCTCAAAGACCGCAACACCGCGGAAGATGTCGCGCGAATGGAAAACCTGGAAGAACTCACGCGCGCCGTGGCCGAGAGTATGGAAACCGGAGAAACCTTCACGGATTTCCTCGATGCCGCATCGCTCGTGAGTGACGCTGACCAATATGAAGGCAAGCCCGGCGTGACTCTCATCACGCTGCACAGCACCAAAGGGCTCGAATTCGATCACGTTTTCCTCACGGGCATGGAAGAAGGTATCTGCCCGCACAGTCGCTCGCTCAACGAAGACAAAGGAATCGAAGAAGAGCGCCGCCTCGTTTACGTGGGAATGACGCGAGCGCGCAAATCACTAACACTCACGCGCGCCGTGTACCGCCGCATTTTCGGGAACGAACAGCAGTTGCGTGCTTCCCTGCCCTCGCGTTTTCTCGCGGAAATTCCCAGCGAATTAGTGGAAACCGTTCGCGGCTCGTTGGCGGAGATTGGTGAGACGCGCCGCTACGAGCCCGATCCCGAATACTCGTATTCCCCTGAGGAGTTTCTTCGCCGTGTTCGCCGCGAGCAAAAACCGGCAGCGCCTCCCCGACGAGCTGTGGGTTCAAGCTCGCTTGGACGCCCCGCCGCGAAACGCGGAGGTGACGCAAACCCCATGCTCGGCCGGAGGGTGCGGCATCCCAGTTTTGGTGTTGGAACCATCGTGGGCGTCGAAGGCGACGATGAAGACCGCCGCGTTTCCGTAAGTTTCCCTGGGCGCGGCACAAAAAAATTCATCGAGCGTTATGCGCAGCTTGAGCAAGCCTAAGAAGCTCACCCGCGCTTCAAGAGAAGCCTGGATAGTGCGTCAGTTGGAATTATCTTGATCATGACCATAGGGGGCAAAATTCACACTGGCCACTACCGAAGTTGCGCGACGAAGCGTCTCAGGGTAAATTGAGGTCGCTCTAACTTCTCAGTATAGCATTAGGTGACTTGACTCCGCCGGCTTTCCGGGGCGCGATCGGAGAAGATGGGTGGCCTCACAACTCTTCCGCTGCAAGGGCATCGACCAGCTCATAGCCGATTCCGAGAACGCTGAAGTCCGATTAAAAAAGTCCCTGGGTTGGTTGAGCCTCACCTCGCTCGGCATCGGCGCGGTCATCGGCTCGGGCATCTTTACCATCATCGGCACCGCCATCGCCGGACAAAAGTTTCAAACCTCCACAATTCTGAACGCCCCCCTCCTTCAATACCTGATTCACCATTCGGCCTCCTTCGGCAGGCCTGGCGCCGGCCCCGCGATCGCTCTCTCATTTATCCTTGTCGCCATCGCTTGCGGCTTCGCATCCGTGTGCTACGCCGAACTTGCCGCCATGATTCCCATCGCGGGCAGCGCCTACACGTACACCTACGCCACCATGGGCGAACTCATCGCCTGGATCATCGGCTGGGATCTCATTCTCGAGTACGCCGTCAGCAACATGGCCGTCAGCGTCGGCTTTTCTCAGCACCTCGTCAACCTGTTGGACTGGTTCGGCGTCCATCCCAATCCCCGCTGGATTTCTCCCGCCTATCTTCCCAGCGGTCTTTCCGACCTCGAAGGCAACATGCTTTACGGCCCCGGCTGGCATTTCGGTTTCAACTGGCCCGCGTTCATCATCGTGATGCTCCTCACCGTCATTCTGGTTCGCGGCATCCGCGAGTCGGCGGAAACCAATAACGTGATGGTGCTGATGAAAATTATCGCCATCCTCGTGTTCGTCTCATTCGCCTCGCGTTTCATCCATACTTCTAATTGGCATCCCTTCGCTCCCAACGGTTGGCCAGGCATTCTCACCGGCGGTTCGATCGTCTTTTTCACCTATATCGGATTCGATTCCGTCTCAACGGCGGCGGAAGAATGCAAGAGCCCGCAGCGTGACTTGCCCATCGGCATCATCGCCACGTTGATCGTTTGCACGCTTCTTTATGTCTCGGTCGTCGTGGTGCTCACTGGGCTTGTTCGTTGGGATACCCTGCTCGACGATGCCGCCCCCGTCGTGAACACGCTCAAGAAGCTCCACATCTCCAGCGTGCGGCTCGTGGTTCTCATCGGCGCGCTGATGGGAATGATCTCTTCCCTGCTTGTCTTCCAGATTGACCAGGCTCGCGTTTGGTTCGCCATGTCGCGAGAC
>Ga0066709_100000626_pt1 | contig 20003 bp, 21 predicted proteins | sample GraSoiAngelo_158_FD_79665 | JGI IMG/M metagenome (GOLD analysis project Ga0066709, IMG submission 79665) | Grasslands soil microbial communities from the Angelo Coastal Reserve, California, USA - 14_1009_16_30cm | ecosystem: Environmental > Terrestrial > Soil > Grasslands | place: USA...
AGAGCTGGTTTTGTCAGAGCCATTGCTGCTGTCTCCCTCGTCGATTCAGGTCGGCACGTCGGCTCGCGGGGCCCAGAGGGCCGTTCCCACGATCACGGTGCCGAGCGGCTCGTCGGAGTCCGCGTCGCGCATGACGCCGGCAGGCACCGTCCACCGGTCGTCCGCGTAGTCGACGTAGATGTGAATGCCGGCTGCACGATGGCGGTCGAGCAGCAGCCGGAGTCGTTCCTTCACCGGCACCTCGCCGGCGGCGTCGAGCGTCGAAAAGCGCAGCGGGATCCAGAGCCGAGCTGCGAACGGCTCGTGCTCCTGCCAGCTGAACCCGACTTTCGCGGAGCTCGGGCTGCTGACGCTCGTGTCGGGCTCGAAGACGGACGAGTCGAATACGCCCGCCTCGTAGACCGGGACGGCCAGCTCGTCGGCCGGCGTCTCAGCGTCCCGGCCGTAATGCGCCTCCCGGACGAAGAACGCAAACCGCGACTCGCCGACGACGAGCGACGTCGTCTCGAGCAATCCGTCCGTGTGCGGGAAGACAGCGTCGGGATCGAAGCCGTTGTCGATCGGCTGCGTCACCGCAAACGTCGCGGTGGGGCCCTTGTCCGGAGCGCCCGCGAAGACGAAGTCGCGCCGGTCCGCACCCGTCGCGTCCGCGAACACGCCGCCCGTGAACGAGTAGGAGAGGCGCGCGACGCTCGAGCCGTCGAGGGTCACGCGACCGTCGCTCTCGAAGCGCAGCTCCTGGCCGTCGCCGACGGTGCCGGTGTAGACAAGCCCGAAGCCGGTGTCGAGATTGACGACCATCGGCTGCACCGTGCGGCTGCCGACACCGACGACACGGACGGTAGCCGGGACGGTCTCGAAGCCGCTGCGCAGCACATGGAAACGGTCCCCGCTGCGCCGGTCGACGGGATCCGAATCCTGCTGCCGGAGTGGGTTCTCCTCGAGCGCGAGCAGATCCGTCTTCGGCGTGAGCGTCGTCGTTGCCGGCCGCGAGCCGGGCGGCTCGCGCCGGACGAGCCGCAACAGGTCGTGACATTCAGCGACGTGCCAGTACTCGTCCTCGGTGTCGACGATCGTGCCGAGCCCGAGCTCGAGGTACGCCGCACCGGCCCAGAGGATCGCCGTGACCGTGCCGTTTCCCTCGCGGTGGAGACGGATCACCGACTCGACGGTGCCGCGGAGCAGGTCGAGCTCCGAGGGATACGAGGAGAGGTCGCCGAGCGCGCCGGCGAGGCGCGCCTGGGCGGGCTCGGGATCAGAGCCATCGGCCGGCCAGGCGGGGAACGCGTCTGGCTGCAGGCCGAGAACCTGCGGCAACTGCGCGATCGCGGCGGTGCGGTCGTCCTGCGTGCTCGCACCGTCGGCCAGCGTCTTCTCGATCGCGCGTACTGCTGCGAGGCGGATCCGCGTGAGCTCGAGGTCGTTCGGCTTGAGGTCGTGCAGACCTGCGAGGAGCAGGAGGTCGCGTTCCTCGCCGGCGTCGCCGAGCGCATGCGAGCGCCGGACGCGGCCGAGCTGCACCGACTTGACGTCGAGCTCACCGCCGAGACCGCCGACGACTTCCGAGAAGACCTTGCCCGGATCGTCGGCGTCGAGATGCCGAGGGAACCGCCGCAGGACGGTCAGCGTGCGCGCGCTCTGCGTCATGGTGACGTCCCGCTGACCACGCTGGTCTCGTTCACGACGACGTTGCGAATCCACGCCTGCTGGTCGGCGGTCGGCTCGAACTCGGGATCCTTCCGCGTGACGCGCAGGCCTTCGTCGAGGAACTCCGCGGTGTAGGACAGCTCTTTGACCGAATACGTATCCGTGTCGGTTTTCACGGCTCCGAAGAGCGTCGCGTTGCTGATCGTTCCGCCGGTCGCTAGTTGCGCCTGTAGGCGGCGAACGACGTCTTTGTGGATCTCCGCGAACACGGAGTCGCGCGGGGCGATCACCGCGAGGCCCTTGCGCTCGACCTCGACGGAGACGTCGAGCGCGACGAGCGCACCGCGCAGGCGCACCTCGAGGTTCCCGGACTGCAGGCGCGGTCGCGTCTCAGGCGGTACCGGGAGCAGGTTCTTCCGGCCGGCATGTTCCGTGGCACCGGCCTGGTACACGTCGAGCGAGACGTCGTAGACACCCGGAACGTCGACGATCGCGCCGACGAGCCGGTTGTACACGACGGTGTCGCCGACGCCGAGCTGCTGGACGAAGGCGATGATCGCGTCCGAGACCGCCGCGGTCAGGGCGGTCTTCTGCTGCGCGGTCAGCGATGCGGAGGCGGCCGTGACCGCGGCGGCGACGCCGATGTCGAACCACACCGGATCGGTGCTCGCCGTCGACGGCGACGGCGGGCCCGGATCTTCACCGTGCGTGTCGGCAGAGGGTGGGAGCGGCGTCACCGGCGGCACGACGAGGTTGTGGTGCACGCGGATTCCTGCCGGCCTCGTCTGCTCGATGAGCGACGCGGCCAACGCGGACCGAGAGCCGTCGAGATCGCTCGCGATCGTGATCGTGAGCAGACCCGGCGACGCGATCGGATCATCGACGATCCGGACGTCCTGCTCGCGGATGCCCTCGACCGACGTCAGCGCGCCGAGCATCGCGTCGGTCGTTGCGCCGCCGCCCGCCTCGAGTGCGCGCCCGGCCCGTGCGCGGAGTGCCGTGTCCGTCTCATCCGCGCCGCCGAATACGAGCGGTTGCGGGTTCGTGGCGGAGTCGATACCGAGGATCGGGCGGTTGATGACCGTCAGGGATCCGGCAGGTGCGACGCCCGGCGGGCCGGGCACGCGTGCGCGAACGGGCGCCGTTGCCGACAGCGTTCCGGAGCGCAGCGTCTGCGCATCGGTCGTCTCGACCGTCACAGCGGGCGGCCGGCCGGTCGAGACGAGCGTCCCCGCCGGGATGAAGATGTCCGCCGGCGCGGGTGTCCCGCGTGCGAACACGACTTCGCCCGACGCGACGCTCCGCGTCCAGCGGGTGACGCCGACGAGCGCCGCAACCTGGTCGAGATCGCGACCCGTCGCCGTCTCGAGGAAGCCGGCGTCGTAGACGAGCTCGAGCTGCCGAGAGAGAACGGCGTACTCGCGCGCAAAGCTCTCGGCGAGCGTGCGCACGATGCTGCCGGGATTCCTGTCGGTCAGGCGCGGCGGCGACTCCGGATCCGCCGTCCGCTCATAGCTCGCGTAGAAGTCGCTGCCGCGGTCTGGCCACGTCGCGCGTGCGGCCGGTACATCCGGCGCGCTCTCGCGCCAGACGATCGTGCCCGCGACGACATCGAAGTCCGTGCCGGGTGTGAAGCGGAAGTACGCGCCGTTCACGAGCCCGCTCACGCGGACGGACGTCGCGACGGCCGACGCGGCAAACGCGAGCGTGAACGGCTTCTGATCCTCGAGGAACGTGAAGCGCTCGCGCGTCACACCGCCCGTCAGCGAGCTGACGAGGTCGTCGACGAAGACGCCGTACGGCTCGGCGGCGAAGCTCATCCACCCACCTGGAGCGAGAACGGGACGACGAAGTTGAGCGGGTTGTCCTTGCCGATCAGCAGGACCGTCAGATCGATCTGCACGGTGTCGCGCGGCGGCGTCGACGTCGCGTAGACCTTCGCCGAGAGAATCTTCTCGATGCGCGGCTCGTGCCGGAGGGCCTCGAGCACATACACCTTGATCAGATTGCGGGTGCGGTCGATGTTCGGCTCCCCGATCAGCTCGTGGTGGCGCGATCCATACTCAGGATGGCCGAGCGCTCCGAGCTCGCCCTGCTGTGTCTTCAGCCGATCGACGAGGAACTGGACCGCCGACGGCACGCCGCTCGTCACGGCGAGATCGACCGGCACGGCGACGCGTCCCGGCTCGCGTGCGGGAACGAGGTCGGCGTCCTCCCACCAGCCGCTCGTCCCGGCGAAGTCGAGCGCGAGATCGGTGCCGAGCCGACGCTCGAGCACGGCGAACTCCGCTGCCGTGCGCGGGCTCACGGCGAGTTCCCGTCCGAGACGAACGGCGCAGCGGGCGGACCGAGGATCATGAGCATCCCGGGGCCGGAGAGGATCTGGTCGCCGACCCGGACGAGCCCCTGGCCGTCGACGGTCACGCCGGTCGACGCGCCGAGCGTGCCGATCGGCAGCGGATACGGGACGCCGCTGACCGAGTTGACCATCTGGCAGATGGAGCCGGCGGTCGCGAGCGGCATCCCGGACGCCGTCGCGGTCGTCTGCAGCACGGAGACGATCACGCCGCTGTCGGGCGCACCTGCCGCTCCCGGTGAAAGGACGACGGCGCAACCGACGGAGACAGGAGGTCCCGGCATCGCTAGCTCGCGCTGAAGCTCGTCATGCCGGAGATGGTCGTGGTCGCTCCCTTGAGCTTCGCCTGCGCGTCCGATTCGACCGTGACGCCCGAGCCGCCCTTGAGCTTCGCCGTCGTTCCTGCCTCGATCGACACCTCGGTTCCGGCGGTGAACGCGAGCTTTCCCTGCGCCTTCAACGTGACGTCACCTGCCGAGTCGAGGGTGATGGCGCCGTCGCTCTCGACGACGATCGAGGTCTGACCCATCGTGATGTCGACTTGGCCGTCCTTCACCGTGAGCTTGTTGCCGTTCGGGAGCTGCAGCTCGAGGCGGCGGTCGTCGTCTTTCTGGTCGTCCGGTACGACGTAGACGAGCTCGGTCGCTGTGGCGTCGGGCGCGCGGTTTTGCTCGTCGTACAGGAAGCCGATCACGACGGCGCCGTTGACGTCGCCGCCGACGAACGCCAGTACTGCGAGGTCGCCGACGCGTGGGCTGACGGACAGCCCGAGCCTGCCGACGGCCACGGGGACGTGCTGCAGCTCGAGCGCGCTCCCGCGAATGCGCACGCCGACGGCGATGTTGTTGTCGCCGGAGCCGCCTTCATTCGTGTACGTCTGCGTGACGATGCCGAGCTCGACCGTGCGCATGCTGCCGAGCTCGTCGCGGACGAGCGCCTGCAGGGCGGGGACGAGCGCCGTCACGCTGCAACTCCTTCGACGCGCATGAGCGTGTAGAAGCCGCTCGTACCGCCGAGACGGTGCGCCGCCGACGTGATGCGCAGTGGGTCGCTCCCGGCTCCCGGAACATCGTCGAGCGTGAGCACGTCACCAGCACGCACGCCTGCATCGCCGCCGACGAGCACCTCTCCGCCGGTGCCGCGCCGCGTGCGCGCGTCCTTTAGCGCTTTTTCGAAGGTCTGCGCACTGTCGCGGTCGCGCAGCGCGCCCGGCACGAGCGTCTCGTCACTCGGCGAGCCGCCGTCGGGCTCGCGCAGCAGGACGTGCCACTTCTCGGATCCCTGCTCGCTCGCGGCCCCGAAGGGGACGACGCTGACATCGGTCTGCACCGTGTCGCGCGGGCCGACGTCCCACGCGACGAGCTCTGCTCCGTGGCGGAACGAGTGATCCGGCGTGCCGCTCTTCGGCGGCCGGAAGTTCACGGAGCCGTCACCCTCGGCCGAGAGCTCGCAGCCCGCGAGCTGTGCGAGGGCGCAGAGATGCGACCAGACCGACCGCCGCTCGTCCGCGTGATACGCGGACAATGAGAGCGACGACGAGACCTCGCCGACACTGCACTGGGCCGCGCCCACGAGGTCGGAGACGATGTCACCAGCGGACTGGCTCACATACGAACGGCCGATGCGCGTGCGGGAGAGCGCGAACGTCGCTGCGAGCCCTTCGACGACGAGCCCCCACGGCCGACGCTCGATCGCCGTGACCGTTCCCGTCAACACGGTCTCGAGATCGTCGCCGTAGCCGAGTTCGACGACGGCCGAAGCTCCTGCTGCGACGTCAGAGAAGCGGCTGATCGCGCCGAACGCCGCCCGAAAGCGGTCGTGCGCGCTGCCGACGCCCAGCTCTATGTGAAGCGCGGTAAGGGCGGCCTCGGCCGCGGTGAGCCGGTCACCGTCGAGCGTCAGCGCGGCGTCGGGGCGGCCGAGTGTCATGCGCCGACCTCGATGCCATAGCGCCGGAGCTCCGCGACGAGGACGCGGCCGAGCTCGTCGCCCAGTCCGAGCAGCTCTTCCTCGCGCGCCTGCGTGTGCGCGCCCTTCGCCGCATGCGGCCGGCCGGCGGCGGAAGCGGCTTCGGTCGCGGGCTCCGCGTCGGCCGCGGGCCGCGATGCCTGTGGCGAGTAGGCAGGCGGTGTCGTCTGCACGTACGACTCGTCGGCCTGCGCGCCCGCGTCCCAGGCGCGGACGAGCGTCTCGAGCTCACCGCCGGCCTCCGCGAAGAGCCTGCGCGCCTGCGCTGCGCCGGCGGCCGCAGGTGAGGCGGCCGGCGTCGGCGCCGCGGCCGGCGCTGGAGCGAACGCGTGCCGCGGCTCGGACGCGTGTCCGGCGATCGGCACGTCGCGGTGTGCGCTCGGCTGCGTCCCTTCCGGCCCGCGGGCCGGCGTCCCGGAGGCAACCGCAGGGCGCAGCGGTTCGACGTCGTCGACGGAAGCGGCGAGATCGAGCGGCGATTCGGCCGCCTCCGTTCCACCCGGCACGCGGCCGACGAGCCACTCGAGGCCGTGCACCTCCGTCGCCTCCGTCGCCGCCGGCGCGCCGAGGTCGACCGGCTCGAGAGAACCGCCCGCGACCCGCCGCGCCTCGACGCGCCGTGCGCCGGTACGTGCGCCCGACGTCGTCACCGCAGGTGCACGCCTTGCCTCTCGACGAGGGAGCGACGGCCGCCTCGCCGGTGAGGGAGCCGGCCGTGGCGCGGGAAGGACTGCCGCATGACCGGCACGGCGCGCCGGGTGTGCACGTGCAGGCGAAGCAGGCTCCTCGATCGCCGTCTCGGCATAGCGCGCGAGCGCAGCTGCGAGCGCCTCGTCGCCGCGCTGCGGCGAGATGAGGGCTTCGAGACGCAGGCATGTCAGCACCGCGAGGCTCCGCCAGGCCGCCTGCAGCGGCGCGGCGAGGCTCGCAGCACGGTCGAGCCGCTGCACGGCCAAGGCGACCGCGGCCGGTTCGGCGAACCGAAGCGGATCGGCCGTCAGGCTGCCGACGCGTCCCACGATCTCTCACCGCGACCGAGCAAGTCGACGTAGAGGAGAACCTGGCCGATGGTGAGCCTCGCGCACTCGTCGGGCGTCCAGCCGAACTCGCGTGCGAGCACGAAGCACGCGCGCGCGAGCGGAGCGTGCACGACCTGTTCGAGCTCGTCGCCTGCGAGCGCAAGACCGGAGATGCGATTGACCTCGTGCAGGAGGAACTCGACGAGTCCCGCATGCATGCGGCTCACTTCCTCGACCGTCACCTTCGGCTCGACGAGCGCCTGTTGCACCATCAGCACGCTGGTGAGATCGCGCGAGTCCTGTGCCGCCTGGTGAATGCGCTGCACGTCTGCGAGCACGAGCGGACGCAGAACGACGTGCGACGGCGCGTCGCCGTCGGCCATGAGCACGTCGGCAGGAATCTCGACGGTGTGCGTCGTCGATCCGCCGAGCAACAGCTCGTCTGTCGTCAGCGTCATCGTGTCACGCACTCGTGTCGGCGCCGCTGATCCAGAGCGCTCGGAAGGTCACCTGCTCGAGCACGAAGTCGTCCTCCGGCATGTCATAGCTCCAGCCGTCGAGCTTGACACCGTGCACGGTGACCGTTGCCGAGTTTCCGGGGAACCCCTGGTTCTCGAGTCGCAGGCTGAGGTTGAACGACGGACTGACGAACGCACCTGCAGGTCGCGTTCCGCCGGCACCCTCGCCGAGCATGAGCTTGAGCAAGGCGCCGTTGACGTGGGCGCGGGCGATCGAACCGCTGATGTTCACGTTGCCCGGACGGAGCTCGGTCGCGTAGCGCTGGCCGAGCTCGTGGAACGGCTTCATGTCAGACGTCACCTGCACGGTGACACCGGTCGCGCGACCGACCGGCGTGAGACCGTATGCATCATTGACGGCCTTCGCTGCGTCGCCCTCGGGGCCGCTCTCGACGGCGACGCTGATCGCTCCGTCGAGTCCCGTGAAGACGTGAGTGTTTGCGCTTGGCATCGGTTCCTCCTACTGGAGCGTCATCGTGACGCGGATGAAGTCGATCGAGAACGTAGGCTCGAGTGTCATCGAGACGACGGCGATGCCCGCGATCTCCTGCGCTCGGGTTGCGGTCACGTCGAGCTGGTACGAGACGAGCATCTCGTCGAGCACCATCTGCGAGAGGAACCCATCGAGCGTCGCCTTCAGCGCAGCACGCACTCGCGCGTTGTTGAGCCTGCCGATGTACGGGTCGGAGCCCAGGCGCACGCCGGCCTTGGCGTAGTCGACGACACGCCGGACGCTGATCTGCTTGAAGGCGCCCGTGTCGGTCGTGATCCCCTTGACGATCTGGAAGCCGAACTTCGGCCGCACGAGCAGGACGCGATCGAGCAGGAGCGTCTTCAGCGTCGCGGAGTTGTAGTGGACGTCGAGGTCGGCCACCGGAACCGTCTTGTTCGTCAGGCTGATCTCGGGTGCAAGTGTCGAGAGCTTGCCCGCGACGAGTGCGGCGAGATACGCCGGCGGCAGCGTGACGGTGGCTCCCGTACGCGCATCGGTCGCCTCCATGCCGGGCGCGACGAGCACGATGCGCTTGTCGGCGATGTCTGCGACCTCGCCCTCCACCGTCGACGCATCCGACTCGGATGCACCGAGAATCGCGATCCGCTCGCGGCCGTCGTTCTCGGTCTGCTCGAGATGCGCTCCGACGACTGCGCGAATCGTCGCGGAGCCGATGCCGCCGACGACGAGGATGTTGATCGTCTCGTGCGCGAGCGTCGCGAGGCCTGTTGCGACGTCTGCGGAGCTCACGTTCGGCAGGTCGCCGCCGCCGCTGAACGCCGTTGCCGTCGCCACCGTGTCGAAGCCCGAGGCTGCATTCGAGACCGCGCCGGCCGTGACGAGCTTCGAGTTGCCTCCGGTAATCGCGTCGTGGACGGCACCGACGTTCGCGCCGTTGTATGTCTCCTTCGTCGTTCCTGCCTGAAGCGTCAGCGTCCAGTTCGGGTCGGCGTCGGTCCCCTGGTTGACGAGTGTGTACTCGATCGTGTTGCCGAATGTTCCGGCGTCACGCGCGGTGAGCGTGAAACCTGCGCCACCCCCGGTCGAGTGAACGTCGGCGTGCGCAGCCGTCGGCGTCCCGTTTGCGATCCGTACTGCATAGACGGAGCCGGCACCGCCCATGTACAGCTGCTCGATCGTCCTCGTCAGCGTGAGCGGCGAGCCGTCGACGAGCGGATCTGCGAATGCGTCGTACGCGCCGAAGCTGTCGATCGCATCCGCGTAGCTGCCGAGCGGCACGATCGTTCCGACTGGACCACGTGACGCGGTCCCTACGACCCCGATGTTCCCTGTCGCGATGCTGCCGACGCTGATCAGACCCTCCGCACGGACCTCGATGTAGGTGCCGGGGATGACCATCTCGGCGATGGACTCGCTCATGGAGTGCTCCCTTCGCGTTGCACGTCGAAGTGCTCGGCCCCGAACGTCGAGTCGACGGAGACCGTGGAGATGAGGCCGCCGCCCGCGCCGACGTGCGGTTCGACGAGCTCGTAGTCGAATGTGAATGCAAGTGCGCGCCCGCGGGCCGACGCACGGTTGGGGCCGGCTGCGTCGATCGGCAGCCACGACGTCGGTTCGATCTCGTTGAGGCCCAACGGGCCGTTCCCGGCGGGTTCGAGCAGCGCTGCCTCCACCGCGCGGCTGAGCGTGTCGACGGCGCCGGTGTCGGCAGCGAACGTCTCGACCAGCAGCGTTCCCTGGTAGCGCTCGGTGCGCACCTCCCACTCGCCGACGAAGTAGGAAGCGGTGAGCGTTCCTGTCGCGGGCAGCGCAGCTCCGAAGCGCAACACGCCGAGGTCCGGATCGGGCTGCACCTCTCCCGCCCCGGGCGTGCCTTCGACGACGGAGAAGACGGTCGCGCCCACCGTCGCGTGAAGGTCGGCGCTGCCGAACGTCGTGTTCGTCCCGTCCGCCGCCACGAGCGGGCCGTGCAGGAGTGTCAGCGTCTTACGGTCGTTCGAGAGCAGGGTGACGACGGCGTCGGGGAAGGTCGCCACCGGATTTGCGAGATCGACGGTGTCCTTCACCCGCAGCGCTCCTGTGGCGCTCGGTGCCGGCAGGCGACCGATGCCCCGCAGCTGCTGACGTGCCCCGCTGCACGAGAGGACGACCGCCGGCAGATCCGTGTTCGCGGTCGGGTACGTCGCGCCCACGAGCGCAGGCGTGGGCTCGAGGGTCGACTCGAGGTAGGCCGCGAGGGCGTCGGTGAGTGCCGCCAGTCCCATCAGCCGGTGAAGACGGACGCGAGTCCCTGGAGTGCATCCGGCACCTGCGAGGTCGCCGACTGCACGGCTTCGAGCGCGCCTTGGAGCGGCGGCACCGGGTTTGCGATGTCGGGCACGCCGCCGAGGAGATCCGGCAAGTTGAGACCGTCGAGCCCGAGCGACGCCAGGCTGTCGAGGTCGCCGCCGAGGTCGAGCCCCAGGTCGTCGACCGCGGGAGGCGGCTGCGGCGGCTCGACGTACTCTCGCAGGACGACTCGGTAGTGGAAGCCGTCAGCGGAGTCGTTCACCTCCTCGAGCTCCAGCTCGTCGATGAGGACGCGGTCGAGCTCCGCCGCGTTCGTGATGTCGGCTGCGAAGGAGACCGGATCGCCCGCCCTGAAGCTCTCGCGCAGCGACTGGAGGAAGTCGTCCCGTGCCTCGTCGCCGTGCAGCGAACCGGAAATCTCGACGGTCAGCGATGCGGCGCCGAGGTCCTGCTGAATGTCGCCGAGCAGCCCCGGAACCGGGAGCCGTGCGATCCGCCGTTCCTCGAGCGTCTGGATGCGCTCGATCCGCGGAACCTCCCATTGCCCGATGACGGGGCGAACGATCATCCGCGCCGAGTGTGTTCGGCGTGCGTCACTGCTCCGTCAACGCTCCGTCACCGACGTTCGCCAAGAAGGCGGTCGAGCCACTCGGTCACGGCGCTCGCGATGTCGTCCCGCGTCGCCGCCACCGTCGAGGTCTCCTTGCGACCGCTGAGATCGGCGGTCTGCGTGATCCGCGCGCGCAGCCGCGGCTCCCCATTCGTCTCGACCCAAGCACGTATCACGAGGAGACCCGTCCGTTCACTCGGGAGCACGGTCACTGACAGCACCATGCGCAGCCGCGCGTCACGCGGGCATCACCGCTTCGTCAAATGCGCCACAAGGTCGAACATCTTCGGCGAAGGCTCGAGGCCGAGCTCATCGAGCAGCATCGCCCGGAAGGACTTGAAGCGGGCGAGCGCCTCGCTGCTGTTCCCCTCCGCGAGGTGAATGCGAACGAGCAAACGGTGGCCACTCTCCCGAAGCGGCTCGGTCGCCGTCGCCGCCAGGCCGGCATCAATCGCCTCGCCGAAGCGCTCGACCGCCATGAGCCGCTCGCACAAGGACTCGAGCGCGTGCACACGCAGCTGTCGGAACCGCTCGCGCTCGAGTGCGACCCAGTCGTCGTACCAGTCGGGCAGCACGTCGTCGCGAAGCAGCATGTCGTGCGGGCTCGGGCACTCGGCGCTCGCAGGATCGAGTAGTCGGTGCGCTTGGACGACGGCCGCGTCGAGGTCGACGTTCACCGCCGGTAGGAGACGAAGCTGTTCTCCTTGCGCCTCGACGAAACGCGCCTCGCGATTTGCGCGCCAAAGCGCCGATCGCAGGCTGCCGGCCGCGCGATCGTCAGTCGAGTCGAGCCAGAGTGATCCCGCGACGAACCCGCGCTGCACCCACCGCCTCTGGAGGGCGAGGAAGGCGACCAGCCGCTGGACGTTCATGGGCAAAGCCACCTGACCGTCGCCGACGCTCACGTCGAACGTCCCGAGCAGGGAGATCCGGATGCGCTCAGGCGAAGCCTCCGGCCGGCCTCCCGCCGGTTGGGTCGCCGCTACGGCACTTTGCGGCAACACAGAGCCGTCCTTCCGGATCTCCGGGATCCCCTGTTGCCGCAGAGGCGAACCGTCATCGTGACCCCATGGCAAAGCCCGCGACCCGGGAGGCGGGGCGCGTGACCATCTGGTCGCCGCAGCAGTGGCTTTGTCGCCGAATACATCGTGGCGTGGGCCTCCTGCTTTCGCTACTCGCTCTTCTAGTACGAACGCCGCGCGTTTGTCAATCAGCAGTGCGAGCACGGCGCAGTCGGTGGTCAGCGGTTGTCTGATGCGCGCGATCCCGCTCCGAGCAGCGCTCGGGCTGCCGCGCTCGGCCCATCACGAATGACGGCCCTGAGAATCGGCGCCTCAGCCTTCTACGATCGGTTCGCGTGCGCCGCGTTCACGGCGTCCGGCAATGAAGAGCGAAGCTTCTCGGCACGGCAAACGTACGCCGCCGCGCCCACGCTCTCGAAGAACGGGACGCAACGGGCGAGCTGGGCTTCCGCGTCATCCTGGCGGCCGGCCGCGGCGAAGGCTTCAGCGGCGAGCAGGCGCGCCTGAGCCTCCTCGGGCAAGACGCCGATCCTCGCGAACACCTCGGCTGCTTCCACGTTGTCGCCGTGCAGCATCGCGGCCGCTGCGTCACGCCACGGCGAAGGCCCGAGCCGCCGGAGACGGGCCCAAACATCCTCCACTCGTCCGCGAACGAGGGCTGCCAGTGACAAAGGGACGACGTAGCCAGGGTAGGGCGTCGGACCGTGCGTGAGGAGCAGCTCGTCCAGTAGCCGATCGGCCTCTTCGAACCGGCCGAGCTCGCCGGCGATCTGGGCGTTGAACGCGATCGCGGGATAGAGGTTCCGCGAATCCTGCGCCCGTCGCCCCAGGGTCACTGCCGCTCGGGCATCGTCAAGCGCCCGTTCGTCACCCCGCGACACGCCGATGAGCGCCCGCAGCGAGTACAACTCGCAGGCAACCCAATGAGGGTCGCCCGCCTCGACCTGCTCGATGAAGTCGTTGGAAACACGAAGCGTCTCCGTCCAGCGTCCGCGCCAGTACGACTCCCAGGCGTCGTATGCCTGATTGAAGCGCGCCACAAAACCTGACCCGGCCATCCGCAGGAGGCGCCTCAGCTCGTGCCGTTCGGCGAAGGCGCTCTCGGCGTCGCCTACGAGCCAGAGTAGGCAGTCGGCGAGGTTGACACGGGACCTCCATGTTGCCCAGCCGTCTTGTGCCGCGACGGCGATCTCGAACGCCCGCCGGAGGTCCTGCAGTCCCCCGAGATCGCCCGAACAGGCGCGCGCGACGCCGACGTTGTTCAGGCAGTGGGCTCGTACGCCCTCGAGGCCGAGCTGCTCGGCGATCGCGAGCCCTTCCCGGCCGAGGCTGATCGCCTCTTCCTTCTCGTCCGCAACCATGTGAAAGCGAGAAGCGTCGGCCAGCACCTCCGCCGTCGTCCGGGAAATCGGCCTGCCGCGGACGAGTTCAACCGCGCGCTGCATGTGCTCCGAGACGAGCTGGCGGCTGCCTTCGGACCAGTGAATGTTTGCCAGCAACAGTTCGGCCTCAGCTGCCCCTTCGCGGTCACCGTCGGCAACGAGCGCATCGCGCGCCTCGACCGCTCGTTCCGACCCCCTTGCGCCGCCCATCCAGATCGACCGGGCCGTGCGAAGCAACAGTCGCGGGCGCTCAGGAGGGTCGGCCAGCGATAGGGCCATCTCGTAGAGGCGAACCGCTTCCTCGGGCGCGAGCAGACCAGCAGCGTGGTCGCCGGCGCGCCGAGCGTAGTCGACGGCCTTGCTCGGATCTGCCGGCGGAACGGCCTCGCAGAAGTGGTGAGCGAGCTCCGCCAGATGCGAATCGGCGTCGCTGGACGAGAGCTTCTCGAGCGCCTCGCCGACCGCTCTGTGGAGCTGTCGCCGGCGGCTGGCGGGCAGGTCGTCGTAAAGGCCGTCGCGGAAGAGTGCGTGGCCGAAGCGCAGACGAACTCGGCTGCCGGGGACGTCGGTAACGAGCTGCTGGGCTATCGCCTCGTCGAGCAGTTCGAAAAGAGTGCCGCGCTCCAGACTGCTTGCGCTTGCGAGCACGTCGAGGTCGAACTCACGACCGAGCACCGATGCCAGCGAGAGAACGCGTTTGCACTCTGCCGACAGATGGCGCAGGCGGCGTGCGATCACCTCCTTCAGGCTCTGCGGGACCGCCGGCCGCGGCCCTGACTCGTCCAAGCGCCCCTCTGCGGCCAGGAGGCGCACGATCTCGCCGACGAAGAGCGGATTCCCCTCCGTTCCAGTGTGCACGGTCTCGACGACACTGGCACCAGGTGTGTGTGCGGTCGTGAGCTCGATGAAGCGGGCGACGTCGGCCTTGCCCAGGCCGCCGAGCGAGAGGGTTCTGGTCACCGGCTCCCGGGCCAGCTCCGTCAGCGCTGCCGCGAGCGCGTCGGCGAGCTTCGGGTCGACGTCGCGGTAGGCGCCGACGACGAGCAGGCGGCTGGCCCTCAGCTCCCGCGCGACGAACTGGAGGAGCAGGAGCGAGGGCTCGTCGGCCGCGTGCAGGTCGTCCAAGACGAGGAGGACCGGCCGTTGCTCGGCAGCGCTCCTCAGGAACGAGGTCATAGCCTCGAAGAGGCGGAAGCGTGCACTCTCCGGTTCGAGCGAGCGCGGCTCCGCCAGATCAGGGTAGAGCTCGCGCAGCTCGGGCAGGATCTGGGCGAGATCAGGGGCGCCTGAACCGAGCTGCGAGCGCAGCGTCTCGGCTTCCGTCTCGCGGATGTACGGCCTGAGGGATTGCAGCCAAGGCCAGTACACAGGCGCCCCACCGGCCTCCCAGCAGCGGCCGACGAGAACGCGAGTCCCGCGCGCCTGCGCCTGCGCGATCAGCTCGTCGGCGAGGCGGCTCTTGCCGATCCCCGGCTCTCCGACGAGGAAGTAGAGGCGACCATGCCCGGCAAGCGCATCCTCGAGCCCCGCCAGGAGCTCGGCCAGTTCTGCCTCGCGGCCGACGAAGGCACTCCCTGCCCGCTCCGCCGCCCGCCCGGTCGGGGCGGCGGGGTCGAGCATCGGATCCTGCCGCAGGATCGCCTGGTGCAACTCGCGCAGCGCCTTTCCCGGTTCGACGCCGAGGTCGTCGACGAGACGGCGTCGTGCATCGGCGTACACGTCAAGCGCCTCGGGCTGCCGGCCGGCACGATAGAGCGCAAGCATCAACTGCGCCCGCAACCGCTCCCGCAGCGGATGCTCGGCGACGAGCGCTTGGAGCTCCGGCACGACCCGGCGGTCTTCACCGAGTCGGAGATCCGCCTCGATCCGCTCCTCGAGCGCCACCAATCGCAGCTCCTCGAGCCGGGAGGCCCCGGCCTGCGCCCAACTCTCATACTCGACGTCCGCGAACGCGCGGCCCCGCCAGAGCGCGAGTGCGGCGCGGAGCGTCCGCGCCGCCTCAAGCGGCTCCTGGCCGCGTGCGTCGGTAAGCAGCCGCTCGAATTCGGCGGCGTCCGTGTCGGCCGCGCGGAGCAGATAGCCGGAGCCGCGCGTCACAATCGCCTCCGCGGGCAACGCCCGCCGCAACTGCGAGACGTAGCCCTGCAGCAGCTTTGCCGCGCTCCGAGGCGGCCGTTCCCCCCACAGCCCATCGATCAAGGTGTCCTTCGAGACGGCGACGTCGGCGTGCAGAAGAAGGAGCACGAGAAGCGCCCGCTGCCGGCCGGAACCGAGCGGAAGCTCGCGCCCGTCCTCCCAAGCCTCCACAGGCCCGAGAACGCCAATGCGCACGACAACGACGCTAGCGCCGCGGAATCCCCACCGCAAGCAGGCACTTCTACTCGCGGCATACCGCGCACCGACCGGATCTCGACCGGCGTGCGCGACCGTCACCGCATCGGCCGCACAGAGCGGCCAGGAACTCGGAGGTACCACGATGAAGGCACTACTCACTCCCGCCGCCGTCCTCGCGACGCTCGTGCTCGCGGCCCCAGGCGCCCTCGGAGCCGACAAGCCTCAGGGCTCCACGTTCATCACCGACACGCTCGGCGGTAACGGCGGCCCGCATGTCGCCTTGAACGTGCAGGCGCCGGAAATTCGCGCGACCGATCCGCGGGCCCCCGGACCCTTCATCACAGACACACTCGGCGGCAACGGGCATCCGAAGCACGCCATCGTCCAGGGCTACCGCTTCATCACAGACACGCTCGGCGGCAACGGCGGCGCGCCGACGCCGGCTGCGGTGCCCGCGCCGAGTGTGAGCTTCCGGTGGGCGGACGCCGCCCTCGGCGCGGCGACGGCGACGGGAGCGATCCTCGTACTGCTCGGCGGCACGCTCGTCGCTCTGCGCAGGCGAGGACGCCTCGCTCTCTAGCGCTTCCGGCCTGAAGCTGAAGAACGGGGGCGGCGCGCACCCCCTCACGCGCCGCCCCGAGGTTCGAGCTAACCCGGCAGCTTCGTAGCGAGGAGCTCGATTCGCTCGATGACAGGGGCTTCGGCGAACAGTTCCGCGCCGCGTGCCGCAAGAGCTTCGGCAACAGGGCCCACGAGGTGTTGCTCTCTTCCCGACTCATTTGGGAAGACGTCGAAGATCAGGAACGTGGAGGTGTCGATACGCGCGGCGAACCACGCGGTCGTCTCCGGCTCGGCCTCGACGAGTGGCAGTGCGCTCTCGAGGAACGCTGCAACCTCGCCTTCCTTCCCCGGTGCAGCGGTCAAGCGGACGCAAAGACCAACCGTGACCATTCCTGTGCCTCCTCTGTGTCAGCGAACGAATCGGGTGGGAGCATCTTGCGGGAGCGGATGAGACGGTGGGCCGCTCTGGCGGGCCCACCGCCTCGTGTCGATCTCCTTGCGGCCTAGCGGGGTGGAAACTGCGAGTTCGGAACCGGACAGCGAGGTTGGCGGTCGGCGCCTTGTCGGTGAAGCCGATCACCGCGCAGTTGATGTCGACGCCGGTCGCGCCGTAAGGAGCGGGCTGACCGGTCGCCGGGTTGATGCCGGTGAGTAGGTCGGGGCACGTCGCGGCGAGGTTGAATACCTGCACCTCGTCGGTCTGGCGCGTGTTCAGTCCCTGCTTGACCGCTTTGTCGGTCCAGAGGCCCAGCTGTGCGTCCCAAGAGCGGGCTGTAGGCCTGCGCGTGGCGAGGGATCGTTCAACGTCGGGAAGTCGCCGAAGACGTTGAGCAGGTCGCCGCCGTTACGAAGAGCGTCGATCGCCATCGAGCACTCATCGTGTCTGGGCGACCGACGTTTGTCGTCGTCTGCCGGGCGGCAACGTCGGGTCGTCTACCGTACTGGAGTAGGGCTAGCCTCAATGCAGTGCGGCGCTTCCGGCTGCGATGCTCGATCTGTGGCTCTTCGCTGTTTGATCGTCGATGACTACGACCGCTTCCTGGATGTCGCGAGCGCGAGCCTCAATCGCGACGGAATCGAAGTCGTCGGCACCGCGACGACCGTCGCGGAGGCACTGCAGGAGACAGAGCGGCTACGTCCCGACGTCGTCCTCGTCGACATCACGCTCGGCGACGAGAGCGGCTTCGACCTCACGCGGAGGCTCGTCGCCGGCTTCCCCCACCTCAGGCCGGGCGTCGTTCTGATCTCGACGCGCGCCGCAGGGGAACTCGCCGATCTGATCGCAGCGAGCCCGGCGGTCGGCTTTCTGTCGAAGACGCGTCTCTCGGCGAACGCGGTGCGCGAGCTGCTTTCCGAGCGCTAGCGGGAGCCGAGGAAAGCGACCACCGCGAGCACGCGTCGGTGATCGTCGTCGGTATCGGGAAGGCGCAGCTTGCCCAAGATGTTGTGGACGTGCTTCTCGACCGTGCCTTCGGTGACCCAGAGTCGACGCGCGATGCCGGAGTTCGAGCGGCCCTGCGCCATGAGAGACAGCACCTCGCGCTCGCGTTGCGTGAGATCCGTTAACGGGTCGTCCACACGCCGTGCGGCAAGGAGCTCCTGGACGAGCGCGGGGTCGACGACCGTGGCCCCTCGAACGATGCGTCCCACGGTCTCGACGAATTCGTCCACGTGCGTGATGCGGCTCTTCAGCAGATACCCGCTCCGATGGCCCGTTTCCAGCAGAGTCATGGCGTGCTCCACCTCGACGTGCGCCGAGAGAACGAGGATCGCCGTCTCCGGGAAATCCTGCCGAATCAGCTGCGCGGCCTCGAGGCCCTCGGTCGAGTGCGTCGGAGGCATCCGTATGTCGACGATGGCGAGATCGGGTTCGTGCTCGCGAACCAGCGCGATCAGCTCCGTACCGTCCGCCGCCTGTCCGGCGACGTCGAATCCCGAGTTCGCAAGGAGGCTCGCGAGCCCCGCTCGGAGCAGGACGTCGTCATCGGCCAGGATCACGCGCGGCCTCGCCGGCGCCTCGTCCGCGCGCTCCTCGGCGATCGTTTCTGCGCGCTTCCGCGCCATGCCCTCCTCCCTCAGCACTGCCGAGACGGCTGTACAGGCGCCGCGATCGTGACCCGCCAGATCGTCATTCCCGCCCCCTCTGGAGCCACCGCCACGCTAGCGCATCGCCCGTGCCCATCGCCACATTCCCGCCTTCAGCAGCCACGGCGGCGAGGGGACGGCGGTCGTCGTGGCGCTTCCGCTGCGCAAAGACCTTCGCGCCGGCGGCTCGATCGGTTCAGCGGACGATCCCGAGCGGCGGCCGGTGGGGCCAACACCCTGCGCGGTAGGGACAGCAGGTCGAGCCGGAATGCGGCTCGCAGGAGGAAGCGCTGGCGAACGTGCTTCACCATTCTCCGGCCGCCACGGCTCGCGTCTCCATCGAGTACGGGCAGCGCCGCTTGCTCGTGACGATCGACGACGACGGCGCGGGGCGCACGCCGGTGGTTCCACGGAAGGCTCCGGCTACGGAATCCTCGGGATGCAGGAGCGTGTCGGCACGCTGGGCGGCGAGCTCGAGGCCGGGCGCCGGCCGGGCGGCGGCTTTCGCGTCCATGCCTCACTGCCGTACCTGCGGCGGCCGTGATCCGAGTCCTGGTTGCCGACGACCAGGCGCTCATCCACGCCGGCTTGCGCGCGCTGCTCGACGGCGAGGACGACATCGAGGTTGTCGGCGAGGCGTGCGACAGCGAGGAAGCCGTCTCCGTCGCGTCCCGGACGCCCACAGACGTCGTTCTGACGCCGATCCGCTCGAGCTGTTGCGCGGAATCCGCATCGTGGCCGGAGGAGGCGCGCTGCTCGCTCCGAGCATCACCCGGCGACTGATCGCCGACTTCGCCGCGCGCGCCGACCGGGCGCGGACGCCCGTGCAACTGCAGTGGCTGACCGAGCGAGAGCGGGAAGTGATGGCGCTCGTCGCCGCCGCCTGTGCAACGACGATATCGCCGAGCGGCTCGTCATCAGCCCGGCGACGGCGAAGACCCACGTCAGCCGGACGATGCGGAAGCTCGGCGCGCACGATCGCGCACAGCTCGTCGTGCTCGCCTACGAGACCGGGCTCGTCCTTCCCGCGGCGGGCGCCCAGACATGACACCCGCCGTCGCTCTCGCCTGTCTGCTCTCGCTCCTCGCCCTCTGGTTTCTCTACCAGGAGCAGGCGGTGTGCGTCCGCTGCAACGGCAGGGGCCGCCACCGCCGCGACTGCTCATACGCCGACGACGACGACTGATCCGGGCTCCTAGAGGAACGAGTCCCCATTGACGAACCGGTGGCGATGCGCTACGCGGTCAGCGGGAGGTCCGGGACTGCTCGCGCGCAACCCGGATGAATGCCGCGACCGCGACCTGCTCGGAATCGGCCCGCGCGACGAGTCCGGGCTCGGGCGCGGCGCCGGAGCAGCGAGTGGTCGGAAGCTCACGCCGACGGTCCGGTATCGGGCTGCGACAGACGCAGGCAGCAACGCAATTCCGCTGCCGCTCGCGACGAGCAGCAGCGGATGTTCGGCGAAGGGCTCCGACATGTCGATCGGCGGCGGTGAGAGCTGAGCCGACCGGCACGCGGCGATCACCGAGTCGTAGAGCGGCGGGTTCGTCGCCCGCGGCAGGAGAACGAGCGGCGTGTCTGCCATCTCGGCGATCGGGATCTCCGCGCGCCGCGCTGAGGGGGTGCCTGTCCGAGACGGCGGCAACGATTCTCTCCACCGCGAGCGGCGTGACATTCAGTCCCGTGGCCGGCGCGGGAAGCCCGACGAGGGCGATGTCGAGCCGGCCGTTGCGGACGTCTTCCAGCGCACGCCGTGCGG
>Ga0066709_100000627_pt1 | contig 20001 bp, 15 predicted proteins | sample GraSoiAngelo_158_FD_79665 | JGI IMG/M metagenome (GOLD analysis project Ga0066709, IMG submission 79665) | Grasslands soil microbial communities from the Angelo Coastal Reserve, California, USA - 14_1009_16_30cm | ecosystem: Environmental > Terrestrial > Soil > Grasslands | place: USA...
CCGAGGTGGCCGGCCGGTTCAACGCCAGGTTGTTGTTACCCGGCGGCGGCTGGGTGACGCCACCGTCGTAGGACGGCGGCGCGTCGTTCGCCCCGGTACCCCAGGTGGACGCCGACGAGCCGAGGGTGAAGTCCACCGTGCCGCCGTTGGTGAACAGCGACCCTGGAATCCACGTCTTGGTCTGCGACGTGCCGTTGACCGCGACCGACTGGATGAAGAAGTTGCTGCTCGACGCCTGCGGCGCGTTGATGGTGATGGTGTTGCCGTTCATCAGGTGGATGAGCACCTGGGTGAACAGCGGGGAGTTGAGCGTCACGTCGGTGGTACCGAGGTTCTCCGGGTAGATGCCCATGCTCGCCCACACGTACTGCGCGCTCATCGTGCCCAGGTCGTCATTGTTCGGGAAGGTGCAGCAGTCGTTGGCGTACACGGTGGTCAGCCAGCGGTGCACGACCTCCTGGGTGTGCGAGGGCATCCGGGTCCAGTTGTAGAACCACTGCTGGCCCTGGGAGAACTCGTTGGTCAGCAGGGCACGCAGCGGGGTCTCCCCGTCGAAGCTCTGGAACATGCTGTCCAGCAACGAGTTCGTCGGCCCGTTGCCGCCGAGCATGGCGGCCAGCGCCGGCTGGTCGTTGGGTACCTGGAAGCGGTACTGCGTCGCCGAGCCCTCGACATAGGCGCCGCTGGTGTCGTCCGGTGCGACGTGGACGAACTGGCCGTTGCTGTGCCGCGGGGACAGCAGCCCGGTCTGCGGGTCGAGGATGTTCTTCCAGTCCAGCGAGCGCTTGAGCAGGAAGTCGGCGTCGGTCGTGTCGCCGAGCGCGGCGGCCAGGCGGGACAGCGCGAAGTCCTCCTGCGTCCACTCGATGGTCAGCGACGGGTCGTCCGGCTTGAACCCCAGCCGGTCGTACTCCGCGAGGCCGCCGCGGATGCGGTTGTCCACCCGGGCCTGGTGCACCAGGTCCTGCAGCAGCTGGTTGTCGTCGGCGCTGCGGGCACCGAACGCGTGGTACTGGGCGACGATCGCGGGCGCCGAGTCACCGATCATCACGCCGTTGAAGGAGTTCATGAACCCCCACTGCGGGATCGCGCCGGACTGCTGGAAGGCCTGCATCAGCGAGGTACCCATGTCGCCGGTTTCCTTCGGCGCGAGCAGCGCGGCCAGGGACGCCTCGTTGTGGTAGATGTCCCAGCCGGAGAAGTTCTCGTAGTGCGCCTGCTGGCCGGAGACGACCGTGTGCACCTTGTTGTCGTAGCCCATGTACTGGCCGTTGACGTCGCTGACCACGTTGGGGTGGTTCAGGATGTGGTACAGGTTCGAGTAGAAGACGGTGCGCTGGTCCGCGGTACCGCCGGCCACCTCGATCTTGCCGAGGAAGGTGTTCCATGCGGCGTGGGTCGCGGCGCGTACCCCGTCGAAGTTGAAGTCCGGGATCTCGGACTGCCAGTTGGCCTTGGCGTTGCCGTCGCTCACGAATGACATGCCGACCTTCGCCATCAGCACCTTGCTGCTCGTGGTGTTGAAGGTCAGGAAGATGCCGTCCGGCCCGGCGCCGCCGCTGCCGAGGATCTGGCTCGCGGTGAACGGGTGGTCGAACACCATGTCGAAGTGCACCACGTAGGTCGCCACGTCACCGCAGAAGTGCCCGCTGGTGGTGTCGCCGATGATCTCGGTGTTGCTGACGATCCTGGCCGAGCTCGGGTCGGTGCCGTTCTGGTTCTGGCTGTCCCGCAGCTTGATCAGCAGCGCGGCCTGGGTGCTGGACGGGTAGGTGATCCGGGCGATGCCGGCGTGCTGGGTGGTGGTGAGCTCGGTCTGGATGGTGCCACCGCTGCTCTTCGCGGAGAAGTACCCGGCCGTGGCGACCTCGGTGCTGTGGTTGTACGACATCATCGTGCCGTTGACGTTGCTCGGCGCACCGCCGACCATCGGCAGGATCGGGTCGTCACCCATCGCGCCGCAACCGGGACCGGCGAGGTTGGTCAGCGCGTACCCGCGCAGCTGGTTGTCGCCGTGGTCGTAGTTGCCGCCGGCCGAGCGGCTGTTCATGTTCGGGCTCCACTGGATCATCCCGAAGGGCGCCTGGGAACCGGGGAAGTCGTCGCCGATCCCGGTCTGCACGATGGTGTTGACCATCGACGCCGGGTCGCTGACAAGGGCCGCCTTGGCTGCGTCCGGCGTGGCCAGAGCGACCCTGCCGAGTGCCCCAGCGGTCAACACCAGTGCGGCGGCCGAGACGACCACCAACACTGGCCGTACCGTTCGGTGTCGCATCGATACTCCTTCAAGGCGTGCGTGGACAACGTTGTCACGTGTCTGTGTGCCCGCACGGTAACAATCGCCAGAGACCGTGGTCGATGACCCTGAGGGTCGGACGCGGGCCGCGAAATTTCGCGTACGCACCATGCCGGAATGGAGACAGCTGGAGACCGACTGAGCCTGCGTGCGCTGAACCGGGCGTCTGGGGACGCGTTCGCCTTCACCGATCCCGCGGCCACCCGCGTGGTTCGCGCAGACTAGATCGACATCCGCGCCACGTGGCGCATCTTGTTCATCGCGTCCAGCGCGGCCACCTTGTACGACTCGGCCAGCGTCGGGTAGTTGAACACGGTGTCGACGAGATAGTCGATGGTGCCGTTGCAGCCCATCACCGCCTGTCCGATGTGGACGATCTCGGTGGCCCCCGTGCCGAACACGTGCACCCCGAGCAGCCGCCGGTCGTCGGGCGAGACGAGAAGCTTGAGCATGCCGTACGAGTCGCCGATGATCTGGCCGCGGGCCAGCTCCCGGTACCGCGCGATGCCGACCTCGAACGGCGTGCGGCTCTCGGTCAGCTCGTCCTCGCTGCGCCCCACGAAGCTGATCTCCGGGATCGTGTAGATGCCGATCGGCTGCAGCTGGTGCATGTCGTGCGCCGGCTCGTCGCAGGCGTGGTGGGCGGCCAGCCGGCCCTGCTCCATCGACGTGGACGCCAGCGCCGGGAAGCCGATGACGTCGCCGACCGCGTAGATGTGCGGTACCACGGTCTGGAAGTGGTCGTTGACCTCGATCCGGCCGCGCGCGTCGGCGGACAGCCCGGCCTTCTCCACGTCGAGCAGGTCGGCGGTACCCTGCCGGCCGGCCGAGTACATCACCGTGTCGGCCGGGATCCGCTTGCCGCTCTCCAGTACCGCGATCGCGCCGCGCGGATGGCGTTCCACCGCGGCGACCGCCTCGCCGAACCGGAACGTCACGGCCAGATCCCGCAGGTGGTACTTGAGCGCCTCGACGATCTCCAGGTCGCAGAACTCCAGCATCCGCTCGCGCCGTTCGACCACGGTCACCTTCGCGCCCAGCGCGGCGAACATCGAGGCGTACTCGATGCCGATCACCCCGGCGCCGACCACGATCAGCGACTGCGGTACCCGTTCCAGGGCCAGGATGCCGTCGGAGTCGATGATGGTCTGCTCGTCGAAGTCGACGGTGTTCGGCCGGGCCGGCCGGGTACCCACGGCCACGATGACCTTCTCGGCGGTGTACCGCGCCTCGTGCCCGGTGCCGTCGTCGACCACCAGCGTGTGCGGATCCTGGAACCGCGCCGTACCGGTCAGCAGCCGTACCCGGTTGCGGGCCAGCTGGTTGCGGATCACGTCGATCTCGCGCCCCACCACGTGCTGGGTACGGGAGGTCAGGTCGGCGACGGTGATATCGTCCTTCACGCGGTAGCTCTGCCCGTACATCTCCCGCTGGCTGAGACCGGTCAGATACAACACCGCTTCGCGCAGGGTCTTGGACGGGATGGTGCCGGTGTTGATGCAGACCCCGCCGATCATGTGGCGCTTCTCCACGATCGCGGCCCGCCTGTCGAGCTTGGCCGCCGCGATGGCCGCTTTCTGTCCACTGGGTCCCGAGCCGAGCACCAGGATGTCGTAGTCGTACACGGGTTCAGTCTCGCACCGCGCAGGGCCCGGGGCGACAGGTCCGGCGACTCCGTAGAATCGGTCATTCTTCCGTACCCGGCTCGGTAATTCTCCCGTCGCGGGACGCCCCGGCGGCCGGGAGGCTGGGGTGAGGCGATGCGTCCCGTCCGGAGGGGGGCTGGTGATGACGACACTCGACGCGGTGCGGGCGGCCGCGCTGTTCGCCGGTGACCTGCAACCCGGCCAGCACCCCGGTCCGGCTCAGGTGCGGCGCACGGTGACCGCGGTACTGCACCGGCGCGGCGCCGGCTGGTGCACCGCCCGGGTGGCCGAGGAGTTCGAGGCCGACCCGCACGCCGCGGCACAACGGCTCGCGTGGGCGCTGCGGGTGATCCGGGACTGCTACGCGCGCATCACCCGGATACCGGTCAGCCGCTGCCGCGCGCCGCACGGCCGCCCCGTCGGGTTCCGGCCGTACCCGCACCTCGGCTGGGCGCCGCGATGCCGGTACCCGGTGAGCCGCTACCGCCGTCCGGGGCCCTGACAGATCGGTGAACCGATGTCGGTAGACGCTGACCCCAGAATCCGGCCGCTGGAGCTCGACCAGGTGTTCGAGCGGGTACAGGGCACCGTCGTACCGCGGCTGCGCGCCGCCGTCGAGCGGCTGCCCGGCCCCATGCGCGACGTGGTCGGGTACCACTTCGGCTGGTGCGACGAGTGCGGCCGGCCCACGCACGGCCGGTCCGGCAAGCTGATCCGCCCGGCGCTGGCGCTGCTGTGCGCGCAGGCGGTCGGCGGTACCGAGGACCGCGCGGTGGACGCCGCGGTCGCCGTCGAGCTGGTGCACAACTTCTCGCTGATGCACGACGACGTGATGGACGGCGCGCCGACCCGGCGCAGCCGGCAGTCGGTCTGGTGGCAGTTCGGCATGCCGACCGCGATCCTCGCCGGCGACGCCCTGCTGCCGCTCGCGATCGAGGTGCTCGCCGAGGTACCCGGCTCGGTGCACACGCTGTGCGAGGCGGTCCGCGGTCTGGTCCACGGGCAGTCGCTGGACATCGAGTTCGAGCAGCGCGACGACGTGACCATGGAGGAATGCCTGGCGATGGCCGGCGGCAAGACCGCCACGCTGCTGCGCTGCGCGTGCGAGCTGGGCGCGGTGCACGGCGGCGGGACGCCGGGGCGGGTGGCCGCGCTCAAGCGGTTCGGCTGGCATCTGGGAGTGGCGTTCCAGCTCGTGGACGACCTGCTCGGCATCTGGGGCGACCCGCGGATGACCGGCAAGCCGGCGCTGTCGGACCTGCGGGCCGGAAAGAAGACGGTACCGGTGGTCGCCGCGCTCGCGGCCGGTGGCACGCCCAGCCGGTACCTCGCCGAGCTGTACCTGCGCCCCGACCCGCTGACCGAGGAGGAGCTGGCACTGGTGGCCAAGCTCGTCGAGGAGGCCGGCGGCCGCGACTGGGCTCACGACGAGGCGGACCGGCAGATCGACGCGGCGCTGACCAGCCTCAGCGACGCCGACCCGGCCCCGCGCGTCCGGCACGTCATCGCCGACCTGGCGCACCTGGTGACCCACCGCGATCATTAGTCGTGCTCGCCAAGCTCGTCGCCAGCTACAGCGCCGCCGCCGACCCGGTACGTGCCGTTTCCATGCGGGCGTACATGCGCGACCAGTTCCCGTTCCTGGGCCTGGCCACGCCGGCCCGCCGGGCGCTGTCCCGCGAGGTGCTCGCCGGGCGGCCGCGCCCGGCACCCGGGGAGCTGCGCGACATCGCGCTGGGCTGCTGGGAGCTGCCCGAGCGGGAGTACCAGTACTTCGCCTGCGACCTGCTGGCCGGCCACGCGCGCCGGCTCGACCCGGGGTTCCTGCCGACGGTGCGGCACCTGGTCACCACGAAGTCGTGGTGGGACACCGTCGACACGCTCGCCAGCCGGGTGGCCGGCACCATCGTCTCCGGGTACCCGGCCGCGGTGTCCACAATGGACAGTTGGCTTGTCGACGACAACCTGTGGCTGGCCCGCACCGCGATCCTGCACCAGCTGACCTACAAGCAGGACACCGACAGCGCGCGGCTGTTCCGGTACTGCCTGGTGCGGGCGGGACACCGCGACTTCTTCATCCGCAAGGCGATCGGCTGGGCGCTACGGCAGTACGCGTGGACCGACCCGGCGGCGGTGCGGCGGTTCGTCACCGCACACGCCGCCGAGCTGTCCCCGCTGTCGATCCGCGAAGCGACCAAGAACCTCTAGCTCGCGCGGGGTACCACGACGACCGGCACCCGGGCCCGCCGGACCAGCCGGGACGAGACCCCGCCGAGCAGTACCCGCAGCGCCGGCCCGTACCCGCGGGACCCGCACACCAACGCGTCCCCCTCGTCCGGCCCGAGCTCGGCCAGCGTCTCCACCGCCTCGCCGGTCAGCACCTCCCCGGTCGCCCGCACCTGCGGGGGTACCCCCGCCAGCGCATGGTCCAGCGCGGTCCGGTAGGTCTCCCGCGCGGCCTGGACATAGGTCCGCTCCGACTCCGCGCCGACGAACAGCGGCATCACCTCCGCCTCGCCGGGCACCACGGTCAGCAGCCGCAGGCTCGCACCGCTGGCCTGCGCCATCCGCACGGCGAGGTCCAGCGCATGGTGCGCCTCGGGGGTGTCGATGTACGCGACGCCGATGCGGTCCAGCTTGTCCAGCTGGCGGTTGCGGGCACCGACGGGTGCGATCGCGACCGGGCAGCTGCTGCCGGACAGCAGCCGGTCGGCGGTGCTGCCGGCGAACAGCCGCTCCTCAGGCCCGGTGCTGCGGGAGCCGACCACGACCAGGCTCGCGCCGGTCTCCTCCGCCAGGTCGTGCAGTCCGTGCGCGGCCGAGGGCGAGGCGACGATCCGGTACCCCGCCGTGTCGTCCGCCCCCGGCGACGCCTGCCGGGCCTCGTCGAGGATCTCCTCCGCCAGCCGGTGCCGGTCGGCCACCCACTCGGCGTCCACCCGGGCGATTCCGATCGGGGCCGGCCCGGGGTGCACCACGGCGACGATCGCGTTGACGCCCAGCGCGCGGGCGAACGAGCCGCCCAGCGCGAGCGCGTCCTGCCCCGACGGGGTGCCGTCGTACCCGATGACGACCGGGCCGAAGGTGGCCGCGTCAGCCATCGGAACCCCGGCCCTCCGCGGTGTCGGCGGGCGGTGCCGCCGGCAGCGGTTCGGCCGCCGGGTTGCGCAGCCGCGAGTGCCGGAACCCGTAGAGCCAGTAGATGACGAAGCCGATGAGCAGCCAGATGCCGAACCGGACCCAGGTCAGCCAGGGCAGGTACCGCATCAGGTACAAGGCGAACAGCACGCCCAGGATCGGCAGCACCGGCGACCACGGCACCCGGTACGGCCGCGGCATGTCCGGCCGGGTCCGGCGCAGGATGATCACGCCGATGTTGACCAGGATGAAGGCGAACAGGGTGCCGATGTTGGTCAGCTCGACGATCTGGCCCAGCGGCACGAAGGCGGCGAGGATCACGATCAGCGCACCCAGCCCGATGGTCAGCCGGGCCGGCGTCCCGTACCGCGGGTGTACCGTGGCGAATCGCGTCGGCAGCAGCCCGTCGCGGCACATGGCGAAGAAGATGCGGGTCTGGCCGTACATGATGACCAGGACCACGCTGGTGATCGCGACCAGCGCGCCGAACGCGACGATCCCGGCCGCCCAGGTGATGCCCGCGCCGTAGTGCAGCGCGTCGGCCAGCGGCGCGTCGCCGGTCAGCTTGCTGGCCGGGGAGATCCCGATCGCCCCGATCGAGGTGAGGATGTAGAACAGCGTGCAGATGGCCAGCGAGCCGATGATGGCCAGCGGCAGGTCCCGTTCCGGCTGCCGGGCCTCCTCGCTGCCGGTGGACACCGCGTCGAACCCGATGAAGGCGAAGAATATGATCGCCGCCGCGGAGGTGACCGCGCTCGCGCCGTGCGGCAGGAACGGGTGGAAGTTCGCGGTGCTGAAGTTGAACATCGCGATGACGATGAAGAACGTCAGGATCACGAGCTTGACCACGACCATGACCATGTTCGTCCGCGCGCTCTCGCGCACCCCGAGGACCAGGACGAACGTGATCGCCAGAACGATGAACACGGCCGGCAGGTTGAACACCCCGCCGTCGGACGGCGACGCGGAGATCGCATGCGGCAGCTTGAAGCCGAAGGCCGCGTCGAAGAACGCGTTGAGGTTGCCGCCCCAGCCGACCGCGACCGCTGCGACGGACACGCCGTACTCCAGGATCAGGTCCCAGCCGATGATCCACGCGACCAGCTCGCCCAGGGTGGCGTACGCGTAGGTGTACGCGCTGCCGGACACCGGGATCGACGAGGCGAGCTCCGCGTAGGACAGCGCGGAGAACACGCATGCGATCGCGGCGAGGACGAACGACAGGATCACCCCCGGCCCGGCCATGACCGCGCCCTGCCCGATGACCACGAAGATTCCGGTACCGATGATTGCGCCGACACCCATGGCGGTCAGCTGGCTCGCGCTGACCGCCCGCTTGAGTTCGTGTCCCGCCTCGTGCGTCTCCGTGACCAGCGTCGAGACGTCCCGTATGGCGAATACGCCCGGCCGTCCCGCGTTCCGCACAGCCATGTCGATCACCTCCGATGCCCGGTTACCCACTTAGGGTCCCCAAGAACCGTCCCATCTCGGAGGGTCACGCGCCAGGTACAGATCCCGGTGGATGTGGGATGTGTTAGGTGGGCAGGATCCGGCGCGGGCCGGGCGGTCCGGCGCCGCGCGGCCGCCATTCCCGGGGGTACCCGACGGAGACCTCGTGGTGCGGAACCCCGTCATGGGTCGTGGTGCGCGGAATGTGCAGGTGGCCGTAGACCACCGCGGCGGCCCGGTACCGGACGTGCCAGTCGGCGGTCAACCGGGTGCCGCACCACTGCGCGAACACCGGGTACCGCAGCACCTGCGTCGGGTACTCCACCAGCGGGAAGTGGTTGACCAGCACGGTTCGCGCACCGGCGGGCAGCGCGTCCAGGCGCGCCTCGGTCGCCTTGACCCGCGCGTGGCACCACGCCTCCCGGGTCGGGTACGGGTCGGGGTGCAGCACCATCTCGTCGCGGCAGACGATGCCCTCCCGGTACGCCCGGGCCAGCGCGCCCGCCTGGTCCTCGCCGTCGGGCCGGAACGAGTAGTCGTACAGCAGGAACAGCGGCACCACGGTGACCGGCCCGCCGTCGCCGTGCCACACCGGGTACGGATCCTCGGGGGTGTGCACGCCGGCGTTGCGGCACACCTCGACCAGGTGCCGGTACCGGTCCTCGCCGCGCAGCGCCACCGGATCCCGGCCGACCGTCCACAGCTCGTGGTTGCCCGGCGCCCACACCACCTCGGCGAACCGCTCGCGCAGCCGGCCCAGCGCCCACGCCACGTCGGCGACCCGCTCGGCGACGTCACCGGCGACGATCAGCCAGTCGTCGGGCGACTGCGGGCGCAGCTCGGAAACGTAGTGCCGGTTCTCCGGGTACGTCACGTGCAGGTCGCTGATCGCGAGCAGGCGCCCGGCCGGTCGGTCCATCCCGACGATGCTACCGACCGCACCGGGCGTCCCGCAGACGTCACCCCAGGCCAGCCGGCGTTCGTCAGCCCACCGGCGCCTTTGCGAGCAGAACCTTCATGAACTCGCGCATCCACGCCGGATGGTCCGGCCAGGCGCGACCGGAGACCACGACGCCGTCGACGACGGCCTCGGCGTTGACGAACTGCGCGCCGGCGGCCACCACGTCGGGCTCCAGCGCCGGGTACGCGGCGCTGCGCCGGCCGGCCAGTACTCCCGCCGCGGCCAGTACCAGCGGACCGTGGCACAGGTTGGCCACCGGCTTGTCCCGCTCGAAGAAGTGCCGCACGATCCGCTGGGCGTCGGGATCGTTGCGGATGTACTCCGGCGCCCGCCCGCCCGGAATCACCAGTGCCACGTAGTCGTCGGGGTTGACGTCGGCGAACGCGACGTCGGACGGCCAACTGTGCCCCGGCTTCTCGGTGTAGGTGTCGAAACCGTCGACGAAGTCGTGCACCACGAACTGCAACCTCTTCACCGAGGGCGCGGCGATGTGCACCTCGTATCCCTCCTCCAGCAGGCGCTGGTACGGATACATCACCTCGAGGTCCTCGGCGGCGTCGCCGGTGAGGATCAAGACCTTGGCGCTCATGAAGGTCACCTCCTCAATTGATCCAACGCGCGGTACACCCCGGGGTCAACCGCCGAATTCGCGGATATAGCAGGATGGGGCGCATGTTTGTGGTCCACGTTCACGTGCATGTCCAGCCGGAGCGGCTCGACGAGTTCATCGCCGCCACCCTAGCCAACGCCCGCGCATCCCAGCAGGAGCCCGGGGTGGTGCGGTTCGACGTCATCCAGGACCAGGCCGACCCGGCCCACGTCGTGCTCGTCGAGGTCTACCGGGACGACGACGCTTCGGCTGCGCACAAGACAACCGCGCACTACGCGACCTGGCGGGACGCGGTCGCCGACCTGATGGTCAAGCCGCGCGAGTCGACCCGGTTCAGCGTGCTGTCCTGGACGCCGTGAGCGAGCGTCAGCGAGCGAACCAAGGGCTCAGGGCGGAGCGTGAACGGGGACTCCGAGCGGAACGCGAGGAGGCCACGTGAACGCCTTTGGCTTCGCGACGGCGAGCCGGGTGCTGTTCGGCGCCGGGCGGGCCGCAACCGAACTCGGGCCGGTCGTCGCCGGGCTCGGCGCGCGGCCGCTGGTCTGCACCGGCGCGGACCCGGACCGGCAGGCCGCGCTGGTGGCGCGGCTGCCCGACCCGCGGGTGATCTTCCCGGTCGCCGGTGAGCCCACGGTCGACGTGCTGCGGGCCGCGGTCGAGGCGGGCCGGGCGCACGGCGCCGACGTGGTCGTCGGGCTGGGTGGCGGCAGCGCGGTCGACGTGGCCAAGGCGGTCGCGGTACTCCTGCGCAACGCCGGGGATCCGCTGGACTATCTGCCGGTACCGGGACCGCCGCGCGACCCGCGACCCGGAGTGCCCTGCGTCGCGGTACCCACCACCGCCGGTACCGGTTCGGAGACCACCATGAACTCGGTGTTCGCCGTGCCGGAGCAGCAGGTCAAGGTCAGCATGCGCAGCCCGGTCATGCTCCCCACCGTCGCGCTGGTCGATCCGCTGCTGACCGTCGGCTGCCCACCGGCCGCCACCGCCGCCAGCGGCCTGGACGCGCTGACCCAGTGCCTGGAGCCGTTCGTGTCGATCAACGCCAACCCGGTGACCGACGGGCTGGCCGCCGAGGGACTCCGCCGGGCGGGAAACGGGCTGCGCCGCGCCTACGCCGACGGATCCGACGTCGCAGCGCGCACCGACATGTCGGTATGCGCGCTGCTGAGCGGCATGGCGCTGGCCAACGCCAAGCTCGGCGCGGTGCACGGGTTCGCCGGCGTGGTGGGCGGCCTGCTGCCGGTGCCGCACGGTGTCGCCTGCGCCGCCCTGCTGGTACCCGTCGTCGAGGCCAACGTCCGGGCCGGCGCCGCAGCCCAGCGGTACCGGGCGGCCGCCGCCCTGCTGACCGGCCGGCCGGCCGCGACCGTGGCCGATCTCGTGGCCTGGCTGCGGGAAACAGTGTCCGAGCTGGCGATACCCGGACTGGCATCATACGGCCTGCGTCCGGAGCACGCCGAGCAGGTTGTCACGAAGGCCGCGAGTGCCAGTAGTACCCAGGGCAACCCGGTGGTACTGCATGAAGAAGCACTGCACCGCATTCTCGCCGAGGCCACCTCGGGTTAGTCTGTCGCCGTGGTGACTTCCGTCCCGGGTACCCGGGCCACGATCGGCCGCAGCACCGGCACCCGCCGCCGCTCGGTACGGGTCGGGCACTCGTGGGACGCCTCCTCCCACGCGGCCGGTGCCGTGGCCACCCTCGACGCCATCCAGCTCGCTGATCCACGGTTGCTGCTGGTGTTCGCCTCGTTCGGGTACGACCTGCCGGAGCTGGTCGCCGGGGTCGGCTCGGTGGCCGGCGACATACCGGTGATCGGCTGCTCCACGGCCGGCGAGATCGGACCGGGGCCGCCGCAGTCCCCCGGGGTCGTCGTGGTCGGTCTCGGCGGTGACTTCAGCGTACGCACCACCCACTCCGCCGGCCTGCGCCAGGACCCCCGCGCGGTCGGCGAGGCGGTGGCGCACGGGCTGCTTCCGCTGCCGGACACGCCGCACCGCACGACGCTGATGCTCACCGACTCACTGGCCGGCGACCAGCAGGAAATGGTGCGGGGCGCCTACGGGCTGCTCGGCGCGACGGTACCGCTGATCGGCGGCGGAGCCGGCGACAACATGCGCATGCAGACCTCGTACCAGTTCCACAATGGACAGATCCTGCAGGAAGCCGTGGTGGCCGCGGTGATCGGCAGCGACGACCCGATCGGCCTGTCCGTGCGGCACGGGTGGCGACGCAGCGGCCACGGCATGGTGGTCACCGGCAGCGCCGGCAACGACGTGCACAGCCTCGACGACCGGCCGGCTCTCGACGCCTACCTGCACCGGCACGCCGCGCCGCACGGGCTCGAACAGGACGCCGCGGCGTTCGCGGAGTTCGCGCTGACCCGGCCGCTGGCCGTCGCGCGCCGCGGTGACGTGGCGATCCGGCACGTGCTCGGCGCCGATCCGGTGGCCCGGACGCTGAACTGCGCCGGCAGCGTACCCAAGGGCGCCGCCGCGTGGCTGGCCACCGGCGACGTGGAGTCCACGCTGGCCGCCACCGACGCCGCCTGCGCCGAGGCGATCGAGCAGCTCGGTGAGGTACCGCTGCTGGCCCTGCTGGTGTTCGACTGCGTCGGCCGGCGCGCGGTGCTCGGCGACGACGGCGCCCTGGTCGAACGGCGCCTCATGAACGACCGGGCCGGCACCGCCCCGCTGGCCGGCTTCTACACCTACGGCGAGATCGCCCGGACGAAAGGTGTCATCGGTTACCACAACCAGACCGTGCTTGCCGTAGCGCTGAGCTGACCGCGCATGACCTCCGACTCCTGGAGCACCTCGCAACTGGTGGAGTTCCTTGCCGTGCTCTCCGAGCAGCGCGACGAGGACTCTGCGCTGCGCGCCGCCGTGGAACGGGTGCTGGAGTCGCTGGACGCCGAGGTCGGGCTGCTGTTCGGGCGGGACACGGTACTCACGGTGGTCGGACTTGCGGCGGTGGACCCGCAGGTGGCAACGCTGGCCGCGGCGGCGCGGACCGGGGCCGACCAGGTGTGGGTCGACGGCCTCGGCCGGTGCCGGACCGCGGTGGTGGCGCTGGACTTCGGCGAGGACGCGGTGCGCCTGCTGGTCGTGCGGGCCGGCGCCGACGAGTTCGTACCCGACGAGATGCTGCTGCTGCGCGGCATGGCCTGGGTACTGCACCTGGCGCTGCGCCCGCTGCGGGTGATGGTGCTGCTCGGCGAGCGGCAGCGGATGCTGGAGCAGGTGGCCCGGGTACAGCGGGCGATCGCCAACCGGGCACCGCTGCCCGAGGTCTTCGACACGGTTACCGCGAGCGCGCTGGACCTGTTCGGCACGGAACTGGCCATGCTGTACCTCGCCGACCAGGGCGTGCTCATGGTCGCCTCGGTCAGCACCACGTTCGACGAGCAGCACCAGCTGACCCGGCCGATGCACCTGCGGTCGGGTATCGGCCGGGCGGCGTACTCCAGCGGCGAGCTGGTCCGCACCGACGACTACCCCGGCTCCGCCTACGCCAACCCGGAACTGGTCGCGCGCGGCGCCCACGCGGCGATGGGCGCGCCGGTGCGGGAGAACGGCGCCGTGGTGGGCAGCCTCGTGACCCTCTCGTTCCAGCCCGGCCACCACTTCACCGACGTGCAGGAACAGACCCTGCTCGCGTTCGCCGACCAGGTCAGCATCGCGCTGTCCGACGCGAAGACGCTGGCCACCGCCCAGCACGCGATCCGCGACGCGGTCACCGGCCTGCCCAACCGGGTGCTGTTCCTGGACCGGCTGGAACAGGCGCTGGCCCGCGGGATACCGGCACACGTGCTGTTCCTCGACCTGGACCGGTTCAAGCTGGTCAACGACACCCGCGGGCACTGCGCCGGCGACGAACTGCTGCGCCAGGTCGGCCGGCGGCTGCGCGAGTGCCTGCGCAACGACGACCTGCTGGCCCGCTTCGGCGGCGACGAGTTCGCGGTGCTCGTCGACAACGGCGGATGCGACGACGTGGTGCTGCTGGCCAAGCGGATGCTCGAAGCCGTCGAGCGGCCGTACCTGGTGGCCGGCGACGAGGTCAGCATCAACGCGAGCATCGGCATCAGCGCCAGCCACGACGGCGACACCGCCGGTGACATCCTGCGCGACGCCGACACCGCGATGTACCGCGCCAAGCACTCCGGCGGCGGCCGGGCGGTGCTGTTCGAGAAGCGGATGCACACGGTACTGGTGCAGCGGGCGAGCCTGGAGGCCGACCTGCGGCACGCGGTCTCCCGCGACGAGCTGTTCCTGGTCTTCCAGCCGATCCTGCACCTGGCCACCGGGCACGTGGACACCGCCGAGGCGCTGCTGCGCTGGCAGCACCCGACCCGCGGGACGATCCCGCCCGACGAGTTCATCCCGCTCGCCGAGGAGACCGGGCTCATCGTGCCGATCGGCCGGCACGTGCTCACCGCCGCCTGCACGCAGGCCGCCGGCTGGGTCGCGCCGCCCGACGGTGGCCCGCTGCCCGCGGTATCGGTGAACCTGTCCGCCCGGCAACTGCTCGACCCGGAGCTGGTCCGCGACGTGCGCCGGGCGGTGGAGACCACCGGCCTCGACCCGGCCCGGCTGATCCTGGAGATCACCGAGAGCGCGTTCGTCGGCGACGCGGCCACCGTGATCGAGCGGCTCCGGCAGATCCGCGACACCGGGGTACGGCTGGCGATCGACGACTTCGGCACCGGGTACTCGGCGCTGTCGTACCTGCGCCACCTGCCGGTGGAGATCCTGAAGATCGACCGGTCGTTCGTCGAGGGCGTGGTGGCCGGCTGGCAGGGCCGGGCGTTCCTGAACACGATCGTGCGGCTGTCCGAGACGCTGTCGATGACCGCGGTGGGCGAGGGCGTGGAGACCCGCGAGCAGCTGGCCGCGCTGCAGGCGCTGGGCTGCCAGCTGGGTCAGGGGTTCCTGTTCGCCCGGCCGATGGACGCCGCCGAGTTCAGCCGCAGCCTGGCCGTGCACCGCGGCTCCGCGGTCCTGGCGGCGAGCTGAGCCCGCGACCGACCCGCGCGTTCACCTGCGCGTCAGGACAAACTCACCGGCTCCTGGTAGGCAGTCACCTCATGAACCGACGAATCCGATCGGCCGCGGTACTGGCGGCCGTGGCGACCGCGGCCGCCGTCGCGCTCACCGCGAGCCCGGCCGGCGCCGTCTCCCCCGACGTGGTGATCAGCCAGGTGTACGGGGGCGGCGGCAACTCCGGCGCCACGTACACCAACGACTTCATCGAGCTGTACAACCGGGGTACCGCGGCGGTCGACCTCGCCGGCTGGAGCGCGCAGTACGCGGCGGCGACCGGTACCAGCTACCAGGTCACCGCGCTGTCCGGCAGCATCGCGCCCGGCGCGCACTTCCTGGTGCAGGAGGCCGCCGGCGCCGGGGGTACCACGCCGCTGCCCACGCCCGACGTCACCGGCTCGATCCCCATGGCGGCCGGCAGCGGGAAGGTGCGCGTGGTCTCGCCGGCGGGTGCGGTGTGGGACTTCGTCGGGTACGGCACCGCGAACGAGTTCGAAGGCAGCGGCGCCGCCCCGGCGCTGTCCAACACGACCGCCGCGCTGCGGGCCGCCGACGGCGCGACCGACACCGACGACAACGCGGCCGACTTCACCGCCGGCGCGCCGAACCCGCGCAGCTCCGGGGGTACCCCGCCACCGCCCCCGCCCAGCAGGGCGATCCACGAGATCCAGGGCGCGGCGCACCGATCGCCGCTGGCCGGTACCGCGGTCACCACCACCGGCGTCGTCATCGCCGTGGCGAAGAACGGTTTCTGGATCGAGGACCCGGCCCCGGACACCGACCCGGCCACCAGCGAGGGCGTGTTCGTCTTCACCGGCAAGGCGCCGAATGTCCACAGTGGAGACTCGGTGAACGTGGTCGGTACCGTCAGCGAGTTCCGGCCCGGCAACGCGGCCACCAACCTGTCCACCACCGAGATCGTCGCGCCGACCGTGTCCGTCAACGCCTCCGGCGTCGCGCTCCCGGCACCCGTGAAGGTCCTCGACGTCCCGCCGGCACCGCGCGCCGACGCGCCCGGCGACATCGAGACCGCAGCGTTCAACCCGGCCACCAACGCGCTGGACTTCTACGAGTCGCTGGAGGGCATGCTCGTCGAGGTCGACGACGCGGTCGCGGCCGGGCCGACGAACAGCTTCGGCGAACTGCCGGTCGTCCCCGGTACCACGACCGACCCGCGCAGCGCGCACGGCGGCGTCATGTACTCCTACACCCACCCCAACACCGACCGGCTGATCCTCTCGTCGAGCCTCGCGCCGGTACCGGCGGCGAACGTGGGCGACACGCTGCCCGGCCCGGTCGTCGGGGTGCTGGACGACAACTTCGCCAACTGGATGGTCGACGTGCTGGCCACGCCGAACCGCACCGCCGGCCCGCTGCAGCCGGAGGTGACCCGCAGGCAGTTCCCGCTGGAGCTCGCGGTCGCCACCTACAACGTGGAGAACCTGGCACCGACCGACCCGCCGGCCAAGTTCGACCGGCTCGCGGCCGGCCTGGTGCACAACCTGTCGTCGCCGGACATCGTGTCGCTGGAGGAGATCCAGGACAACAGCGGCGCGGCCGACGACGGTACCGTGGCCGCCAACCTCACCCTCGACAAGCTGGTCGCCGCGATCAGCGCGGCCGGCGGACCGGCCTACCGGTACCGCGAGATCGACCCCCTGAACGACACCACCGGCGGGCAGCCGGGCGGCAACATCCGCGTCGCGTTCCTGTTCCGCACCGACCGCGGACTGTCCTTTGTGGACCGTCCCGGCGGTACCGCGACCACGCCGGTCGGGGTGACCCGGGACCGCCTCGGTCGCGCGCAGCTGACCAGCTCCCCCGGTCTGGTCGACCCGACCAACGCGGCGGCGTGGGTGGCCTCGCGGCGGCCGCTCGCCGCGCAGTTCCGGTTCCTCGGCCGGGACCTGATCGTGATCGGCAACCACTTCATCTCCAAGGGGCAGGACCAGCCGCTGATGGGCCGGTTCCAGCCGCCGGCCCGGGACAGCGAGGCGCAGCGGCACGTGCAGGCGCAGACGGTACGCGGGTTCGTCGACCAGATCCGCGCGGCCGACCCGAAGGCGGCGGTGGTGGTGCTCGGCGACCTGAACGACTTCGAGTTCTCGCAGACCGCGGACCTGCTGGTCGGCGACGGGTTCCTGACCGACCTGCCGCGCACGTTGCCGGTACCGCAGCGGTACAGCTACGTGTTCGAGGGCAACTCGCAGGTGCTCGACCACATCCTGGTCTCCGCGGCGCTGGTGGGCGAACTGCACGAGTACGACATCGTGCACATCAACTCCGAATTCGCCGACCAGGCCTCCGACCACGAGCCGCAGGTCGTCCGGTTCCCGCTGTTCCCGTTGTTCGGCCTGCTGTAGCGCGCGGACGCCGTAGGGTGCGGGTGTGACCGCACCCTACGGCCCGGCCTGGCTGGACAGGTTCCTGATCACGGCCGGCGAGCTGCTCGCCATCCCGTCCACCGCCGACCGCCCGCCCGAGCTGCGCCGGGTACTGGACTTCATGCTCGACGTGGTCGGGCCGGGCTTCACGGTCGAGCGCTTCGAACGCAACCACAAGCCCAGCGCGCTGGTGTATCCGGGTGCGCAGCGCACCGAGTTCCCGGTCATCTTCAACGCGCACCTCGACGTGGTACCCGGCGAACCCGCGCAGTTCCAGCCGTACCGCGACGGCGACCGGCTGTACGCCCGCGGCGCGCATGACATGAAGGTCTCCGCACTCGTACAGGCGATGGTCTTCGCCGAACTGGCCGGCGAGCTGCCGTACCCGATGGCCCTGCAACTGGTCACCGACGAGGAGGTCGGCGGCCGCGACGGCACCGGGTACCAGGTCGAGCAGGGCGTCACCGGCCGGTTCGTGGTGATCGGCGAGCAGAGCGGGCTGCGCCTGGTGACCGAGTCGAAGGGCCTGCTCAAGGCCTACCTGCGGGCCACCGGCCGGACCGGCCACAGCGCGTACCCGTGGCTGGCCGACAGCGCCCTGGTCAAGCTGATGCGCAGCCTGGAACGGCTGATGGCGCGGTACCCGACGCCGGCCGCCGAGTCGTGGACCACCACCGTCAACATCGCGCACCTGGACACCCCGAACCGGGTGTTCAACCAGATCCCCGCCGCCGCGCTCGCCTGGCTGGACATCCGCTTCCCGCCGGAGGACACCGATCTCGCCGGCCGCAGCGTCGAACAGGTCGCGGCATACCTGGCCGGGTTCTGCGAGCCCGGCGTGACCGTCGAGATCGACCACATCGACCAGCCGCACCACGCCGACCGGGAACGCGCCGAGGTCAAGCGGCTCAGTCAGGCCGCCGAGCGCCAGGGGTACCCCGGCGGGTTCCTGCGCAAGCACGGCGCCGCCGACGGCCGGTACTACTCGGCGTGCGGCGTCGACGCGGTGGCCTTCGGCATCGAGGGCGGCGGGCAGCACGGCCCGGCGGAGTACGTGGAACTGGCCAGCATCGCGCCGTACCACGCGGCGCTCACGGAGTTCCTCCGCGCCGGATGAGCTCGCCGATCTGCGCGGCGACCAGCTCCGGCGCGTCGAGCATCACCAGGTGCCCGCTGCCCGGCGCGATCACCTGCACGCCCTGCGGGCCGGTCGCGGCCAACGCGCGGTGCAGTTTCCGCAGCCCGGTCGTCTTCTCCGCGCTGATCACCCGCAGCGGCACGTCCGGCAGCGTCCGGCCGTGCGCGGCCCGGCGCATCTCGGCGACCGTGGCGGCGTAGGCCCGGTCCTCGGCCAGGGTGCCGCGCAGGTGCCCCGGGGACAGCGCGGCGCCGAACAGGTCGGCGCGATCGCCGCGGGTGGCGCGGCGCAGCACCGGCGCGCTGCGGGCCGCACGCCAGCCGGCCGCCAATGCACCGGTACCGGCAACCGCCGCCGTCACCTTCAGCGCCACACTCACCGACGTGTCCACCCACGGGGTGGCCCGCTCGTCCTCGTGCGCCGGGTCGACGAGCACCATGCCGGCGACCTCGGCCGGGTGCGCCAGCGCGAACATCCGCACCACGAACGCGCCCGCCGAGTGCCCGACGAGCAGGTACGGCGGGGCCAGCTCCAGCGCGGCGAGCAGCTCGCGCAGCTCGGCCAGTTGCCGGGTCGCGGTGCGCGGCGCCGGGCCGGGATCGCTGGTGCCGAGCCCGGCCCGGTCGTAGCACAGCACCGCCTGGTCGCGGGGCAGCCGGTCGCACACCGGCTGCCAGGACGAGCCCGGCAGGCCCAGACCGGCCTCGAAGACGACGACCGGCCCGTGTCCGGGCCGTTCCCGTACCGCGAGGGTGGTGTCCCGCAGCGGTATCCGGCGTTCCCGCCACTCGGCCATGCATCAAAGGTATTGCGCAAAGCTCATAGCGCCCACGGTGGCGTGCCGACGGCCGTGCCATCGACCATCGTCGCGGTGAACCCCGCCCCGATCGCGACGTAGGCCTCGGCCGGCTCGTCGCCCGGGTTGGTGACGAATCTTGGACGCTTGTCCCCCCGCCAGGGGATACCGACGTCCAAGATTCCGCCCTGGTTACCGGAGCGGAACCAGGGGCTGCGCGTCGAGGCCGAGCCGGCTGCGGATCTCCCGCTGCACCGTCTCCTTGTCCGGCCGGGCGTCCACGCTGACCACGAACTCCTTGCGCGCGAACAGGTCCAGGATCGGGTTCGTCTTGGCGTGGTACTCCCGCAGCCGGTTGGCCAGCGCCTGCTCGGTGTCGTCCTCGCGGGCGACCAGCTCACCGCCGCACACGTCGCACCGGCCCTCGACCTTCGGCCGGTGCGCCATCAGGTTGTAGTCCACGCCGCAGCGCGAGCAGACCCGGCGGGCCAGGACCCGCCGGCGCACCTCGCTGTCCGGCAGCTCCAGGTGGATCGCCGC
>Ga0066709_100000629_pt1 | contig 19990 bp, 17 predicted proteins | sample GraSoiAngelo_158_FD_79665 | JGI IMG/M metagenome (GOLD analysis project Ga0066709, IMG submission 79665) | Grasslands soil microbial communities from the Angelo Coastal Reserve, California, USA - 14_1009_16_30cm | ecosystem: Environmental > Terrestrial > Soil > Grasslands | place: USA...
CGTGGCCGATGGTCTCGCGTCCGACGTACCTCGGCGGGCTCGGCTTCGGGTTCAAGTGGAACATGGGGTGGATGCACGACGTCCTCGACTATATGAGCCTCGATCCGGTGCACCGGAAGTACCGCCACAACCAGTTGACCTTCGGCCTCCTGTACGCCTGGACGGAGAACTTCGTGCTGCCGCTCTCGCACGACGAGGTCGTGCACGGCAAGGGTTCGCTCCTCGCCAAGATGCCCGGCGACGACTGGCAACAGTTTGCCAACCTTCGCGCCCTCTACGCGTACATGTGGACGCACCCTGGCAAGAAGCTCCTCTTCATGGGCGGCGAGATCGGGCAACGGCGCGAGTGGCACCACGACCGGAGCCTCGACTGGCATCTGCTCGGCGAGGGGCCCTACCACAGCGGGCTCCAGCGACTGGTGCGCGACCTCAACCGGCTCTACCGGCGCGAGCGTGCGCTCCACGAGCTCGACGCCGACCCGGGCGGGTTCGCGTGGATCGACTGCGCCGACTGGGAGCAGAGCGTGGTGTCGTTCGTGCGACGGGCCCGAGACGCCGGCGATTTCGCGCTCGTCGTCTGCAACTTCACGCCGGTGCCGCGCTATGCCTACCGGGTCGGGGTTCCGCGCCCGGGCTATTACCGAGAGCTGATCAATAGTGACGCGGGGGAGTATGGCGGCAGCAACCTCGGCAACGCGGGCGGCGCGTGGGCCGAGCCAACGCCCTGGCAGGGACAGCCGCACTCGCTCGCGCTCACGTTGCCCCCTCTTGCGGTCCTGGTCCTGAAGCCGTCCTGACCGGCCTTGCGGCCGGCTGGACCCCGTTTACAGGAGGGCTCGTCGCGGAGGGTCGTTCGGGCTACACTATCGCCGCGCCGGCACATCGCCGGCTCGAGGCGGGGCTCATTAACGCGGGAGGCACCATGATACGGCTCAAGGAAATCGGCCACGTCCTGTTGCGGGTGCTCGACCTGGAGCGCGCCAAGAAGTTCTACGGCGAGGTCCTCGGCTTCAAGGTGCTGGAGGAAGACCCTGAGCACGGCGGCACCTTCATGGCGCTCGAAGGGCAGAGCCATGCCATCGACCTTTTCCAGGTCAAGGATGCCGATGCCGAAGCCGCCCAGCGGCAAACACCCGGTGTCCGGGGTCTCGGTCACATCGCCTTCCGGGTGGAGAGCGAGGAGGCGCTGAAAGAGGCCTACGCCACGCTCCAGGCGCATGGCGTGGAGATTGCGCGCACCATCGATCACGTCAGCCAGAAGAGCGTCTACTTCCACGACCCCGACGGGAATACCCTCGAGATCTACTACGAGTTGCCGAACGCCCTGGAGATCTTCGCCCAGGGCCGCAACGACCGCGACGTGGCGATCGATCTGAGCAACCGGTAGGTCGGGGACACGATGCGGGCCACCGCGATCGCCCTGGTCGTTGGTGTACTCCTTTTCCTTCCCGCCGCCGCCCAGCAACCCGAGAAGCTCGGGACCGTGAACTTCCCGACATCGTGCAGCGCGGCGGCTCAGTCGGAGTTTACGCGGGCCGTCGCTCTCCTCCACTCCTTCTGGTTCTCGTACGCCATCAAGGGATTCGAAGCCGCTGTACAGGCCGATCCTACCTGCGGCATCGCCGCCTGGGGCGCGGCGGTATCGTGGCTTGGAAACCCGCTGGCCGGACCTCCGCCGCCCAAGAATGTCGAGCTGGGAGCCGCCACCGTGGCTCGCGCCAAGAGCATCGGCGCCAGGACCCAGCGCGAGCTCGACTACATCGCGGCAATCGAGACCTTCTACAAGGACTACGACAAGGTCGACCATCGGGCCCGCGCGCTCGCCTACGAGAAGGCCATGGAAGCCCTGGCGGGGCGCTATCCCCAGGACCGCGAAGCGGCCATCTTCTACGCCCTGGCGCTCAACATCACCCTCAATCCGAACGACAAGACGTACGCCAATCAGCTCAAGGCGGCTGCAATCCTGGAGCAGGCGTTCAAGGAACAGTCCAGTCATCCGGGGGTGGCGCACTATCTCATCCACAGCTACGACTTCCCACCCGTTGCGAACAAAGGCCTCGACGCCGCGCGCCGCTATGCGAAGATCGCTCCTTCCGCTCCCCACGCGCAGCACATGCCATCCCACATCTTCACGAGGCTCGGATACTGGCAGGAATCGATCGACACCAACCGGGTCTCCGTCGAAGCCGCCAAGGACGAGCTGCGCCAGGCCAAGCTGGAGGCGGGCTCCTACAACGCGCTGCACGCCATGGACTACATCGTGTACGCCGCGCTCCAGCTCGGGAAGGACAAGGAGGCCAAAGCGGTCTACGACGAGGTGCGCCGTATCGAGAAGGTCGACACCGAGCACTTCGCGGCGGCGTTCGCCTTCACGGCGATTCCAGCACGCTACACGCTGGAGCGCCGGCAGTGGGCGGAGGCGGCTGAGTTGACGCTGCATCCCCAGAGCCTTGCGTGGCAGAAGTTCCCGCAGGCGGAGTCGATCCTCGTCTTCGCCCGAGGCGTAGGGGCCGCCCGCAACGGGAATGTCGGCGGCGCGACGCGCGATCTCGCTCGCCTGGAGGCGCTCCGTGACGGCATGACGGCTTCGAAGAACACGTACTGGGCGGAGCAGGCCGAAATCCAGCGCTTGGCCGTCGCCGGGTGGATCGCTCGGGCGGAAAAGCGCAACGATGAGGCCGTGACCCTTCTACGGCGGGCGGCCGACCTCGAGGCGGGGACGGAGAAGCATCCGGTAACTCCAGGCGCAATCCAGCCCGCGCGCGAGATGCTGGCCGAGCTGCTGCTGGAGCTGGGTCAACCAGGCCCGGCGCTCGGCGAGTTCGAGGCTTCACGGCGCACCGATTTGAATCGCTTCAACGGGCTGGTGGGCGCGGCACGAGCCGCCGAGCTGGCAGGCAACCGTGACAAGGCGCGCGACTACTATCAGCAGCTCCTGAGCCTGGCGAAGGACGCCGACTCGGAGCGTCCGGAGCTCAAGCAGGCGAAGGTCTACCTCACCAAGTAGAGGCCTGGGCCTACGGCCGCGGCCGCACCTCGTCCACGCCCCGGCGCAGGCGGTCGAGCAGCGACCGGTGACCGGCGGGATGGGAGCGCTTCAGGTCGGCGAGCCCCTCGATCGTCCCGAAGTCCTACGTTCGGCCCTCGCGGAAGACGTTCTCGATGACCGCCATCGCCTCCTCCTGGATGCGGCGAAGGTGGTCGCTCCCCTTGAAGCTCTCCGCGTAGAGCTTGTAGACATCTTCGGTGCCCGAAGGACGCGCGGCGAACCAGCCGCGCGGCGCGACCACCTTCAACCCGCCGATGGAAGCGTTGTTCCCCGGCGCCGTCGTCAGCAGCGCTGTGATCCGCTCACCCGCGAGCTCGGACGCGGTGATCTGTTCCGGCGACAGCCTGGCGAGCCTCGCCTTCTGCTCGGGGGTCGCCGGTGCGTCGACACTTGTTCAGCGGGCGACCGTCTGCTCGATTCGCCAGACGGGGCCCTTGACATACAGAGGCCCGTCGCAACGCACGAAGGCGGGGACGTCCTCGGTCAGGAGGACGCACTCTTGGTCGGCCGGCGCCATCCCCATGACGGTGGCGAAGAAGCGGAGGGCCGCGCCCAGCTTGGGTTTGAGCGCGTAGCGGGTCGCCTGCCGCTCGAGGTCGCCGGCCACCACTCGCTGGGCGCCGGCGGGGGTCATTTCGAGCCGGATCAGCCTGGGCTTCGGTGCGAACGCCACAACGTGGACGGTCTCGCTGGCGCCATGAGCGAGATTTTTCAGAAGCGTCGGCGCCATACCGTTGTACACATCCGGCGGCAGCTCGATAGACCCGCTGGACTCTCGTTCCTTGCCGTCTCGGGCCGACCGCGCCTTGTAACTTCCCGTCTTCCGGTCGAGCGCGACCTCCACCGTCTCTGGAAACGACGGTCCTCGCTGCATCAGGCGGTAGCTCAGCAGGGTGAAGACGCGCTGCTGCGAGAAGATCACGTGCTCGTCGTGGAGCGAGCCATCCTTGAAGCGAAGGATCAGCCGACTCTCGACGCGGTCAGCCTGGGCGGTCTGAAGCAGATCGCCGTGTCCTACGGTCTCGCCGCTCACAGTCCGGACGAGGAGCAGGCCGTGGGCGGCTCCCTCGGCGAACCGCACCTCGATGGGCGCAGCCTCGAGACTGAACCAAGGCGCGAGGACCACGAGGACAGCCTGAACGCGAAGCCTCAAAAACGCGATCCGACAGAGGCCGACTCCGAGAGCGCGTGAGAATCGGGGGTCTACCCTCATGAGGTCGGTGCCGCCGGCGCGTGGAGTGGGGGAAGATCCCATGCGAGCAGATCACCGATGCGCTCGACGCTCACGTCAGCTGCGGGATACGTGGCAATCGCGGTGGGGTCGTGCGCATAGTGGCCCTGCCGCGAAGATCGCCAGGTACCGCTCCTCGCGCTCGTGCCCGACCTCGCGCTCGAGGTGGCCCTTGAGGTCGGCCGTGATGCGATCGTTGTCGAGCAGCGTGTTGTAGACATCGACGAGGAACACGACGGCGCTCTTTGCGCTCACCTCGGAAACCTCCAGCGATAGGATCAAGATCCCATAGGAGCTCGGCCGCCGCCACGAGTAGAAGCGCCGCCAGCGCCGTCTCAAGCGTCAGCCACCATAGGTCTCCGGGATTTGGCCGTGTGGGCGCCCGCTGGGGCGCATTCACGGCCAAATGCGGTCACGTGAGGGGCCCGATTTGTCTTGCCAACCCCGCTAGAACGCGGGAAGTCAGCGATGGCCGCCGATCGGTGGTGTTCCTTGGTGACATGACGGCGCGGGCCCTATTGTCAGTCATGGGCATAGGTCGATTTCCGCTCCTGCGAATCGGCTTCAAGCACGCTGGGATCGGCGCCCTCCTCCTCGAGTTGTGCCTCACATGTGCGCTGCCGGCACAGGGACAAATTCCGACGCTCGAGGAGCGCCTCAGATCCAAGGATTCCGCCGTGTCCGGCCCCGCGGTCACGAGTGTGCTGGCAGGAGCGCATCGCGCTGAACCATTGACGCTCGTACTCGCGGCGGCTCGCCTGTTCGAGTCGGGGGCACGGGATGACGCCGTCTTCTACTCCAAGCCCACTTTCATCCGGACCATGGCCCGCAGGCCCAGAAGATCGAAGCGCGCCTGACTCACCTTCTCAAGGAGTGGCTGCGGAAATAGCGCCTTGGGCGATCTCTCGCCTGAGGAGTTCGAGCAGCTCACCCTTAGCCGGGGATCCGCGCCCGTTCTCTGATCGTGAGTGGGCGAAGGTTGGGGAGTCGGTCGGGGCTCGGTTGGCAGAAAAGGTGGGCTCTTTGTCATTGCGGCCATCAGCGACCCGCGGCATCCTTGCGGTATGTCGTAGGAGCGGCGAAGAGTCGCGATGGTGGTGTATCCGGACATCCAGATCTTGGACGTCACCGGGCCGTTGGAGGTCTTTGCCCGGACCGCGCGCTGGCTGGTGGATCAGGGCCGGTGCCGCCAGCCCGCGTACACGGTGGAGCTTCTGGCAGCGCGCCACAGCATCGTGCGCAGTTCTTCAGGGCTGGAGCTTGTCGTCCGCCGCTCCTTCACGGAAGTGCGTGATGGCATCGATACCTTGCTCGTGGCAGGAGGCATCGGCGCGCGCCGCGCGCCGAGTGATCGCGCGCTGCTCAAGTGGCTTCGCCGGATCGCCCCTCGCGTGCGCCGCCTCGCCTCGGTGTGTACCGGCGCCTTCCTACTCGCCGAGGCCGGCTTACTTGATGGTCGTCGCGCAACGACCCACTGGGCCGCGTGCCGAGAGCTTGCCGAGAGGTATCCGCACGTCGCGGTCGATGCTGACCCGATCTTCGTCCGCGATGGGCGCGTCTACACGTCGGCAGGCGTCACCGCTGGGATGGACCTCGCCCTGGCGCTCGTCGAAGAGGATCATGGACGTGAGGTCGCCGTGGCGGTGGCTCGGGAACTCGTCATGCTCTTAAAGCGCCCGGGTGGCCAGTCGCAATTCAGTGTGCAACTGATGGCTCAGACCGCAGACCGGCAGCCACTCCGCGATCTCCAAGTGTGGATCGGCGCGCATCCTGGTGCCGACCTTTCGGTGGTGGCACTCGCGCGGCGGGCCGCGATGAGCGTGCGTAACTTTGCCCGCGTGTTCACACGTGAGGTCGGGATGACGCCGGCCCGATTCGTCGAGCGCGCAAGGGTCGAAGCCGCTCGGCGGCGACTCGAGGAGTCCTCGATCGGCGTCGAGGCCGTCGCTACCCAGCGTGGCTTCAGCAGCGCCGAGATCATGCGGCGGACGTTCCTTCGCACGGTTCGGGTGAATCCGGCCGAGTACCGTCATCGCTTCCGAATCGCCTGAGCTGGCTGGAGAAGAAATGACTCACAAGCGCGTCGGAATTCTGATCTTCCCCGCCGTCGAGGTGCTGGATTGCTTCGGGCCCTACGAGGTGTTCTCCGTAACACGCCTCAACGAGGATCGGCGCCGAGAGGAGTCCTCGCCCTTCGAGGTCTTGCTGGTCGCCGAGAGTGTGGAGCCCGTGGTGGCAACCGGGGGCCTGCGCGTTATTCCCGACGCGACGCTCGAGACCTGTCCGCCGCTCGACATCCTCGTCGTGCCGGGGGGATGGGGAACGCGCAAGGAGATCGGCAACCAGCGCGTGTTGACGTGGATCGCGGAGCGCGCGAAGGAGGTCGAGACACTCACATCGGTCTGCACCGGCGCAATGCTGCTCGGACAGGCCGGCTCACTCGATGGGCGACGGGCGACCACGCACTGGCGCTCACTCGACTGGATGCGGCAGTCTTTCCCGGCGGTCACCGTGGAAGACAAGCTTCACGTGGTGGAGGACGGCCAGGTGTTGACGTCCGCCGGGATCTCAGCGGGCATCGACATGGCGCTGCTCGTCGTAGCCCGCTACTTCGGCGAAGCAGCGGGCCGAGCGACGGCACGCCACATGGAATATCCGTTCCCCGACGACAACCGTCGGCGCGTGTGAGGTCACGCAGGTCTACGCGACCCGTTCCGGAGCAGGAATCTCGGTCGACACGAACCGTGGTGATCGAGTGTCTCGCCTCGCAGGGCGCCGCGAAGCATCCGTCCGTGCGCTCGGGCGATCGTCGCGACACGAAATACGCGAAGACCGGGTTCACGGGCACACTGTGACGGCGACGGGCCGTGGGGGGTCAGGAGGCACCATGCTCTATCGCGGGATGGACCGGGCGGCGCTCGATGCCGCGTACAACAACGCGGCCGCCGTTGGCCAGGCGAAGCGGGACGCGTACGTCGCGGATTGGACGAAGCGCAGCCAGACAATCCGCAACGCGCCCGGCGCGCGGCTCGACCTCCGCTACGGCGTCGGCGCGCGCCACCGGCTCGACGTCTTTCCGTCTGGCGCGCCGGCGGCGCCCACGCTCATCTACATCCACGGCGGCTACTGGCAGGTGAACGACAAGGAGCCGTACGCGTTCCTCGGCGAGGGGGTGCGGGGCGCCGGCTTCAACCTGGCGCTGATCGAGTACACGCTCGCGCCGGCGGCGCGCATGGATCAGATCGTCGGCGAAGTCCGGAGCGCGGTGGCGTGGGTGATCGAGCACGCGAAGGAGATCGGCGGCGACCCCGCGCGCGTCTTCGTGTCCGGACATTCGGCCGGCGGTCACCTCACCGCCATGGCGATGACGGACGGACGTCTCGCGGGCGGCGTCGCGATCAGCGGCATCTACGACCTCGAGCCGATCCGCCTCAACTATCTGAACGAGAAGCTCGGCCTGGACGTGGCCGAGACGGAGCGCAACAGCCCGATGCACCACTTCCCGGCCACCGCCGCGCCGCTCGTGGTGACGGTCGGTCTCGGCGAGCTTCCCGAGCTCGTGCGGCAGTCCGAAGAGTACGCCGCGGCGTGGCGTTCGCGCGGCCATCCCGGCCGTTATCTCCCCGTCCCCGCGCACGACCACTTCTCGATCCTCGAGGAGCTGGCCCGGCCGCAGGGCGTGATCCTCGACACGCTGCAGGCGATGGCGCGCCGTTGAGCGGCGCGCGCGGGCCACGGAGATGACACTCACGCCTCGCCTGGTCGCGCGCTTCGACGCGATCCTCGCGGCGCTGCGCAATGTCGATCCCGGGACAGGATGAGCGGCCAGTCGGCAGCGTTCAGTCCGACCGAAGAGGGCTCTACTAAGATGGACTCACAGCTGGGGCGAATCCAGACGGAATTGACCGACGCCCTCCGGCGCGCGAATCTCGTCGCCGGCCTGTTGCCGGACAGTGCCTGGAGCGCGCGCCCAGCGCCGAGTCAGTGGTCGGTTGCCGAATGTCTGATTCATCTCAACTTGACGTCGCACGCTTTTTTGCCGCTGATCGCCGACGCGATCGACAAGGGCCGTGAGTCGGCTCGGTTCAAGAGAACACGGTATCGCATGGACCTCGTGGGCCGGCTCCTGTGGGCGGCGTCGACGATCAGCCTACCGATCAAGACCACGGAGCCCTTCGTGCCGGCTCGCGGTGAGCTCAAGGATTCGGTCCTTTCCGAGTTTGGCGCTCTTCAGAACCAGTTGATCGGCTACCTCGATCGGGCTGAGGGACTGGACCTCGGCAAGCTGCGTATCGTTTCGCCGTTCGATGCCCGGATCACGTACAACCTCTACTCATGTTTCCGAGTGATCCCAGCTCATCAACGACAGCATCTGAGGCAGGCTGAACGGGTCATTGACAGGCTGCGGACGGCGGCGACAAGCGGCCGCGCGTAGTGCACGGCACCGAGATTGTCCAGCAAGGCCCGGACTGAAACCGCTCTCAGTCGGACGCGGTCATGCGACGCCCAAGCCGAAGAGTGGATCGCCCGCATTCATGGCAAATGAGGTCGCGAGAAGGAGCACCACCGCCGAATTCGTCCCGCTTATCGAGCCTTTCCTCAACTCCTTGACAGGTGTCGTCGGATGTCGTATCCCGCATCTAATTGGAGCTGGGCCCGGGTGCCCGCCCGAGGCCAGGGCGCCACAGGCTCGGTCTCGTGGGGGGCGAACACCGAAGGACGGGCGTGCGAGTCGGTCAACGTTCGCGAAGCAGGAAAGGAGGCGACTGTGACCCATCTCACCAGGCGTTCGGTGCTCCGTGGATCGTTGGCTCTTGCCGCGGCTCGCCCCTTCGTCGGACCCCATATCGCCAGAGCGGCGGCGACCACCGCGACCGTGTGGTTCGCGCAGGGGTTCGTCCAGGACGAGGACGTGGCGTTGCGTAAGGCCGTCGCCGACTACGAGAAGGCGAGCGGCAACAAGATCGAGCTGAGCATCATCCCCTTCGCGCCGCATCGGCAGAAGGTCATCTCGGCGATCACCAGCGGGGTCGTCCCCGACATGACGATATCCAACCCGAACGAGACCCTGCAGCTCTTCGCCTGGCAAGACAGGCTCGTCGACGTCAGTGACGTCGTGGAGACCCAGCAGGCCCAGTTCAGCGAAACCGCGCTGCAGGCCGCGCAGGCCTACAACAGTGTCACCAAGAAGCGCACCTTTTACGGCGTGCCGCTGAGGGCCGCGGTGGTCCCCTGCCATATCTGGCGACCGCTGGTCGAGAAGGCCGGCCTCAAGATCGAGGACCTCCCGAAGACGTGGGATGCGTATTTCGACTTCTTCAAGAAGGTGCAGGACAACCTGCGCAAGCAGGGCGAGCGCAAGGTGTACGGGCTGGGCTTCCAGGTTACGGCCAACGGGGTCGACCCCGCCAACCTCTTCAACGCCTTCCTGATCGCCCATGGCGGCCAGGATATCCTCACGCGGGACGGCAAGCTGCACCTCAACGACCCGAAGGTCAGGCAGGCGGCGAGCAAGGCGGCAGGGTACCTCGGCGGCGCCTACCGGGACGGCTACGTTCCCCCGAGCGCCATCAACTGGAACGACGCGGACGACAACAACGCGTTCCACGCGAAGCTCATGGTGATGGATGTCGACGGGACGCTCTCGACCGAGGTCGCGGTCAAGGACAAGCACCCCGAGTGGTATTCCAACGACATCGTGAGCCAGGGCATCGGCTATCCGAACGACAACGCGGGCAAGCCCGTGCCGAGCATCGTCGGCGTCACGCAGGGTCTGATTCCGAAAGGGGCCCAGAACGTCGCGGTGGCCAAGGAATTCCTCAAGTACTTCATCCAGCCGAAGGTCATCGGCGAGTTCATCGAGCTGGGTCTGGGCCGCTGGCTACCGGTCATGCCGTCGCTCGCCAAGAGCGCGTTCTGGCAAAACCCGAAAGATCCGCATCTGCGGGGCTACGTCCAGCAAGGCCTGCTCGGCCCGACCAGGCCCGACTTCTACGTGTTCAATCCGGCTATGGCGGAAGTCTACTCCCAGCACGTGTGGAGCATGGCGATGATCGACGTGGCGAAGGAAGGCGTGAAACCGGACGCGGCGATCGACAAGGCGTTCAAGCGGATCGAGGAGATCTTCGCGAAGTACAAGATCGCGTGAGAGCGGAAAGCGAATGATGGACAGCGCATCGGTCGTCGACGTCGGCCGCCCGGCCATCCGGCGGCGCACGCTCTCGCGCTCTCTGCGCGGCGGCCTCAAGGGGGGCGAGTACACGTGGGCGGTCGCCTTCGTCGTGCCCTACATCGCGGTGTTTCTCGCGTTTGTCGCGTACCCGGTCGTCTACGGATTGTGGATGGGCAGCGAGGCGAGCCTGTACCGGGAGCTCTTCGCCGACCCGATCTACCAGAGCACGGTGGTGAACACCGTCCTTTACCTCGCCCTCGGCGTGAACGTGAAGATGTTCCTCGCTCTGCTGCTGTCCGGCTTCTTCATGCGCCCGGGCCGGTGGATGAAGGTGCTGCTGCTGATCTTCGTCCTGCCCTGGGCGGTGCCGCAGATCTCGACATTCATCTCGATCCACTGGATGCTCAACGGCGAGTGGGGCTTCCTCAACAACGTCCTCTACACCCTCTTCCACGTCGAGGGGCCGTCCTGGCTTAATGACCGCTGGAGTGCCCTGGGCGCGGTCATCGTCTCTCACATCTGGAAATGGACGCCGTTCTGGACGCTGATCTTGCTCGCGGGCCGGATGGCGATTCCGCTCGAGATCCGCGACACCGCCCAGGTCGACGGCGCGACCGGTCTGCGCGGGTTCGTCTACATCACGTTTCCGCTGCTCGCCAACCTCTACCTGATCTGCACGCTGCTCTCGACGATTTTCCTGCTCGGCGACTTCAACGCCGTCACCTTCGTCTCCGGCGGCGGGCCGGCGAACTCGACGCACGTGCTGGCGACGCTCGGCATCCGCAACGCCTTCGAGATCGCCCACCCGCGCCTCGGCGTGGCGGCCGTGATGTCGGCGCTGCCGCTGGTGATCCCGCTGGTGATCGTCCTGATGCGCAAGCTCCGTACCGCGGAGGTGCAGCTATGAGCACGATCACGGCGGACGCGAGGCTGTCATCTCGTGCCCTGACGCGGGCGCACAGTCCCGTGCGGCGCCGCCGGTACCTGCGCAACGCGGGGACGCTGGTGCTCTCCGGGGTGATCGTGGTGTGGACGCTCGCGCCGATCTACAACATGGTGCTAATCTCCCTCGAGCCCGAGGGCGACGTGTTCACCGACCACATCTGGCCGAGGGTCCCGTCGGTCGAGAGCTTCTGGGGCGTCCTGACCCAGGGCCACTGGTATCTGGAGCACTTCTGGCACCAGTTCGCCAACAGCCTCTACATCGGCGCGATGGTGACGTTCTTCGCGTTGCTGTTCGGCTCGCTGACCAGCTTCGCGATCGGCCGGATGCGCATCCGCTACGGCTGGCTGGTGAGCAACGCCGCATTGTTGACCTACGTGATCCCGGCGTCGTTCCTCGCGATTCCGTTCTACCGGATCATGCAGAACTACGGGCTCGCGAACAACCCGTGGTCGGTAATCGCGGCCCTGGTGGCGTTCGCGACGCCCTACGCCATCTTCGTGTTTCAAGAGTACGCCCGAAGCATCCCGATCGAGGTCGACGAGTCGGCGCGCATCGACGGCGCCTCGCCGGTCCAGATCTATCTGCGGATCTACCTGCCGTTGATGGCGCCGGCCCTGGTCGCGGTCGGTACCTACGCGCTGCTGCTCGCCTGGAACGAATACCTCTATCAGTTCCTGCTCCTGTCATCGAAGTCGAGCATGACGGTGCCGGTCGCGCTCGCGCAGTTCCTCAGCAGCGACCAGTCGCCCTGGAACTACATGATGGCGACCGCGATCATCTACGCGTTGCCGCCGGTCGCGATCTACTACGCGTTCCGCCGCCGCATGACCGCCGGCCTGACGATGGGCGGGGTCAAGGGCTGACCCTCGCCGCCAGTCTCGCAACCCGCCGCTGAGGGGGCGGGTCTGAGCAGCACGCAGCAGGTTCTCGCGGTCGAGCCCGGCGCGCTCAACCAGCCGCGACGACGACGCTGGCACCGCCACCTGCACGGCTCGGAGTTCGCCTGGGCGATCGCCTTCGTCGTCCCCTATGCAGCAGTGTTCTTTGCCTTCGTCGTCTATCCCGTCGCCTACGGGCTCTGGATGGCTCGCGACCCGTCGCTTTACAGCGACCTGATCGCCAACCCGCGCTATGCCCAGACGGTCATCAATACGGTGCTGTACGTTGGCCTTGGCGTGAACGTGAAGATGTTCCTGGCCTTACTGCTGTCCGGCTTCTTCATGCGTCGCCGCTGGTGGATCAAGGCCCTGCTTCCCGTCTTCATTCTGCCCTGGGCGCTCCCGGCGATTCCGGCCTTCGTCTCGTTCCACTGGATGCTGATCGGCGAGGAGGGTCTGGTCGATAGCGTCCTGTCGGCGCTGTTCGGTATTCACGGTCCGCTCTGGTTCAATGACCGCCGACTCGCCCTCGGATCGAACATCGTGGCCTACATCTGGAAATGGACGCCTTTCTGGACTCTGACCTTCTTCGCGGCCCGGACGGCGATCCCGCAGGAAATCTATGAAGCGGCCGACGTCGACGGGGCCAGCGGCTCCCGCCGTTTCGCCCATGTCATCTTCCCGCTGCTGGGGAACCTCTATCTGGTCTGCACCCTGCTCTCCACGCTGTGGACGATCGGCGACTTCACCACCGTGTATCTGGTTTCCGAGGGCGCGCCGTCGTATTCGACGAACGTGCTGGCCACGCTCGGCTTCCACTACGCTTTCGAGGCCGCCCAACCATCGCTCGGCGTCGCCGCCGTGATGTCGGCCCTGCCGGTGCTGATCCCGATTGTGATCATTCTGATGCGCATGCTCCAGACGAGGGAGGTGCAGTTGTGAGCGTCGCCCGCACGTCCGGCGGGCCGGCGCTCCGGCCGCGATATCGGCTGCGGCGGGCTCTTGTCGAAGTGGCCTCGGTGACCCTCGTCGTCGTGCTTTTGATCTGGTCGCTGACGCCCGTGTACAACATGCTGTTGATCGCGCTCGATCCCGACGAAGGTGATATCGAGTTCGCGGGCAACATCTGGCCGCCGGACCCGTCGCTCCACAGCTTCTCTACGGTCTTGACCCAGGGATATTGGCTGGTCGAGGATTTCTGGCACCAGTTCGGCAACAGCTTTTTCATTGGTCTGATGACGATGGTCCTGACCGTGCTGATCGGGTCGCTCGCCAGCTTTGCGTTCGGCCGGATGCACTTGAGCAAAGGGTGGCTGCTCGTCAATGCTCCGCTCCTCACCTACGCGGTCCCGGCATCATTCCTGGTCATCCCGTTCTCTCGGCTCATGGTCAGTTACGGTCTCGCGAATTCCTTGTGGGCGATCATTGCGGCAAACGTGACGTTCGCCACCCCCTATGCCATCTTGATCCTGCAGCAGTACGCCAGGTTGATACCGATTGAGCTCGACGAGGCGGCGCAGGTGGACGGCGCGTCCCCCGTTCAGGTATATCGGCGCGTCTATCTGCCGTTGATGACACCCGCACTGGCGGCAGTCGGGACCTTTGCGCTGTTGCTCGCCTGGAACGAGTACCTCTACCAGTACGTGCTACTCTCCTCGACCCGCAACATGACGGTGGCTGTAGCGATAGCCCAGTTCTTCAACAGCGACGAGGCGCCCTGGAACTACATGATGGCCACCGCAATCATCTATTCGTTGCCGCCGATCGTGATCTTCTATGCGCTTCGTCGCTACATGGCCGCGGGCCTGACGAGGGGTGCCATGAAGGGCTAGGGTCGCGCCGCCATCGCTCAGCCGGCGTGAGCCGGCTGCAGAATGCGAGCGAAGTGGCTCAGCTGCAGCCAGCCCGGAAAAGCCTGGACGATCGCCATCCGGCCTTCCAGCTTGATGCCGCGCGATCGCACGGCCTCGGCCCAGACGAGGTGCCCGGCCCACACGCGGGCGAGCGCGCCCACATCGGCGTCAACCCTGATGTCAACCTCGAAGCCCGGATCCTTCATGTACACGTCCACGCCCGACGGCTCCAGCACCAGCCAGCACGTCCGCATCTGCCAGCAGCGTGACGGCACGCCGCGGAGCTCGAACCGCACGACCACGCGGCGCCGGCAGGCGGGCGCGATCCTGGGGGTGGGGCTCGGGAGACGGACGACACGCGGGGCTGCGCCGGGCGCAACCGGCGACCTGGATTCACTCGAATCCTCGATTCGACTGCTAGCAGCCGCATCGCCAAGACACGACGCCACCAGAAATCCCCTTGACAGGCCAGTTGCCAGCGCTGTACGAGGGGGCGCCGGGTGGCGAGCACCACCCGCTGAAGGTGAGGCGCGCGGCAGCTTCCGAGAAGCGGGCTTCCTGTTGCTTGCGCTGCTCACTGCGAATGATTCAACGCGGAGGAGAAGACCAATGTGCAAACTGTGCGATGAAGGAATCCCGCAGATCCATTCCAGTTCGCGGCGCGATTTCCTAAGGGCGACGGCCGCGACCGGGATCGCGGCTGCAGGTCTCGATCTGTTCGCGGCGCGCCCTGCGGTGGCGCACGATGGCGACGCGCCGGAGGACACCGGCCGGCGGGGCCGGCGCTACATCATTCGCGGCGGTTCCGTGATGTCGCTGGATCCGGAGGTGGGCGACTTCCCCCAGGCCGACGTGCTGGTCGAGGGCAAGAAGATCGTCGCCGTCGGACCGCATCTGCACGCGGACGACGCCGGGGTCATCGACGCCCGCGGCCGCATCGTCATGCCCGGCTTCATCGATACGCACCATCACCAGTTCGAGACGGCGCTGCGCAGCTTCCTCGCCGACGGGCTTCTGTTGCCCGGCACGCCGGGTGGGGAGATCAACTACTACCAGTACATTCTTCTCACGTTCGCCCCGGTGTACCGCCCACAGGACGTGTACATCAACGAGCTGTTCGGCTCGCTCAGCCAGCTCGATGACGGCGTCACGACGGTACACGACATCTCGCAGATCCATCACTCGCCCGAGCACTCGGACGCCGCGATCAAGGGCATCATGGATTCGGGCCGCCGCGCCGCCTTCGGCTATTTCGAGAGCGCGGGGGCCGTGGCCGGCAACAAATATCCAGACGACGCGGTCCGCATCAAGAAGCAGTGGTTCTCCTCGAGCGACCAGCTCGTCACCTTGATCATGGGCGGCGAGATCTACCTTCCGGGCTACGAGAACGCCTGGAAGATCGGACGCCAGCTCGGTCTTCAGGTTGCGGCGCATATCCTCTCCCCGTTCGGCATGCGCCCGACCTTCGACTTGCTGGCCCACGGCCAGGGCGGCGACAGCGGCACGCTGGGGCTCGGGCCCGACAACCTGTTCGTCCACATGACCGGGATGTCCGACGCGGCCTGGCAGAAGGTCAAGGATGTCGGCGCCCAGGTCTCGCTCGCCGTCCCGATCGAAATGAACATGCGGCATGGCACGCCGCCGATCCTCAAGATGGCGAGCCTGCACATGGAGCCCTCCCTGAGCTCGGACGTGGAAGTCACGCTGACGGCGGACTTCTTCACCCAGATGCGCTCCACGATGAACATCCAGCGCGCGCTCGTGAACCAGATGATCCTCGACTCGGATCCCAATAACCCTTGGCCACCACAGCCACCCGGCGTGCCGAACCCGCTCACGACACGCGACGTGCTGCGCTACGCCACCCTGAACGGCGCAAAACACCTCCGACTCGACAAGAAGACCGGCTCGCTCACGCCGGACAAGGAGGCTGACATCGTCATCCTCGACGCGACCGCGCTCAACGTGGCGCCGCTCAACCAGGTGCCGGGGGCGGTCGTCTCGCTGATGGACCGCACCAACGTCGAGACCGTGATCGTCGCGGGCAAGGTGCGCAAGTGGAAGGGGCAACTGCTCGATGTCGATCTGAAGCATCTGCGCCGGCAGCTCGAGGCCTCGCGCGACCACATCTTCGCCGCGGCGGGTATCCAGCAGGACCTGTACCGCAGCAACTGAGGCGAATCGCCGTCGGCGGGACGCGGGGCGGCTTCCGGCCGCCTCGCGTTCCCGACCCCGCACATCACGACGCCGGGCGGCTCCAGCGTGGTGGTCCAGGAGGCGCCCCCGTTGGCGTGCTGGACATTGGTCAATAACCATTTGCCCAATCGACGACGTTGGTCAGGGGCCGCCCGTCCAGATAGGCGCGCAGATTGTCGCAGAAGAGGTTGATGCCCCGATGCTGACGCATGTCACTGCCGCCAGAGATATGCGGGGTGATGAGGACGCGCTCATCGTCCCAGAGGCGACGATCGGGTTCATGTTCAAACTCACCCTCATACACGTCGAGGGCCACTCCCCGCAGCTTTCCCGCCGCGAGGGCAGCGATCAACGCCTCTTCGTCGATGATTTCACCCCGCGCGACGTTCACCAGGATGGCGCCGGGCTTCATGGCGGCAAAGGCCTCCCGACCGATCAGCTTGGTCGTCTCCGGTGTCCACTGACAACAGACCACCACGCTGTCGCTCTCCGCGAGGAGAGCATATAGACGCTCGGGCCCTTCCAGGCGGCTGAATCCGGCTGGCAGTAGGCTATTGGGCACCACCCGGCGCCGCGTGCCAGTCACCCGCATGCCCGCACTGGCGCACAACCGCCCCACCTCCTGGCCGATGCCACCGGCGCCCACGACGCACACCGTCTTACCCTGCAGCAGCAGGGGATCGTAGGTGCGATGGTCGAAACGATGCCGCTGCCGATCGCGAGATGCATGGTGCAGTCCCCTCGCGAAGTGGAGAAGGCTGGCCAGCACATACTCAGCCATGGGGCGGGTATTCCCATAGCCGCGCGAGGTGGTGACGATGACATCGCCGCCCCAAAGATCCCCGCGTAACAGGTTGCTCGCCCCGGCCGGGAGTTGATGGAACCAGCGCAGGCGCGGCGCCCGGGCCCGGAGGTCCAGCGGAAACGGAAAGCCACCGAGGATGATCTCGGCGCTGGCCAGCAGCTGGTCGCGCTCCTGGCGCGAACCGATTGATCCTAAACGCTGGCCGAGGTAGCGCTGGACCGTCCAGGGCGGCCAGGTCTCACGGAGTTCGACGTCGAACCAGCCCCGAGCATCGACCACATGCAGGCTTCGGTCGACCGCCGTTATATGACTCAGAGCGTCGTCGGATACCGGCACGACCACCAGGACTTCTCTGGTCAGCATCATGACCTCTTTGCATCCGCGCGAGGCGGTTCTGTTGATACTCGTTCCCGGACTGTCATCGCCACTTCATCGCGCGCTACGATGCCGAGTGCATCCCTACCAGCGTACCAAGCCGCGCTTCGAGATGCGGGCGAGAGCGCGCCGCCCGTGCGCTGGCCCCTCGGCGCGAGCTCCAGCATGCGCGTCCGATATGAATGACATGTGCGCGCCCCCTCCGAGGGCGGCTGTCTTGGTCGTGTACGGGTCAGCGGATAGACCGCGACGATGCGCATATTCGTGTGATTCCGCGGTATGCTGGCGACGTGACAGCACGAGCGGAGCGGTGTTCGCTGGAGCGAGTCACGCGACCGTGATCACCGCCCGCTCTTCAAGCTCGTGGACATACTCCGCGAGGCGGGTATGGCCGGCACGACTAGGGGGCCTGCGTGCAGGGAGACAGCGAAGGAGATCCGGAAACTCGGAAGGGTCGGGGTCGCAGTCGCATCTGGGTTATCTTCGTGGGCCTCGCCTTCCTCGTGGTCGCCGGAGCCTGGATCGCCTACGGTCGTCAGACCAAGACGCAGCAACAGGCCAAGGCCTCCGGTAGCGGTCCCGCGGGACAGCAGACACGACCGGTTCCGGTGGTCGTCGCACCCGTCCGCACCGGCGACCTGAGCGTCTATCTCACGGCGCTCGGCTCGGTCACCCCGCTCAGCATCGTCACGGTCAAGAGCCGCGTCGATGGCCAGCTCATGAAGACGCACTTCACGGAGGGCCAGGTCGTCCACGCCGGCGACTTGCTGGCGGAGATCGATCCCCGCCCCTTCCAGGCGCAGCTCACGCAGGCGGAAGGGCAGCTCGCGCGCGATCAGGCCAACCTCGCGAACGCGCGTCTCGATCTCGAGCGTTATCAACGGCTGGCCCAGCAGGAAATGATCGCCCGGCAACAGCTGGACACGCAGCAGATGATGGTCAACCAGGCCGAAGCGTCCATCAAGATGAACGCGGGGCAGATCGACGCGATCAAGCTGCAGCTCACGTACTGCCGGATCACGGCGCCGATCACCGGTCGCGTCGGCCTGCGGCTGGTCGACCCGGGCAATGTCGTTAAGGCGTCCGACTCGGGCGGCCTCGTCGTCATCGCCCAGCTCGAGCCGATCGCGCTCGTGTTCAGCGTACCCGAAGACAGCCTGCAGCCGGTCCTGCGGCGCTTCCGCACGGGCAACAAGGTTCCCGTCGATGCGTACGATCGTGAGGGCCGAACGAAGATCGCGACGGGAACTCTGGTGGCGATCGACAACCAGATCGATCCGGCCACCGGCACCGTGCGTTTGAAGGCTTCGTTCGGGAACATGGACGGCGTGCTGTACCCGAACCAGTTCGTGAACGCCCGCGTGCTGATCGACGTGCTGCATGACACGGTGCTGGCGCCCGCGGAGGCGATCCAGCGCGGTCCGCAGGGCGCCTACGTCTACGTGGTCAAGCCGGACAAGGTCGTGCAAATGCGCCGGGTGCAGCTGGGGCCGAGCGAAGCCGGAGTCATCGCGGTCCGCGCCGGCGTCGCGGACAGCGAGGCGCTCGTCGTGGATGGCGCGGAGAAGGTTCAGGACGGCGCGCGCGTCGAGCCGACGGTGCGGAAGGTCGGCCCTGCCGGCGCGCCGGCCACACCCGGCGGCGCCGGAACGCCGAACACGGCGCCGCGCACCCCCCGGCCGGGAGCGTGAACCTCTCCCGCCAGTTCATCGTCCGGCCCGTGGCGACGTCGCTCCTGACGGCGGCGATCGTGCTGGCCGGCATCGTGGCCTATCGCCAGCTGCCCGTCGCCGCGCTCCCGCAGGTCGACTATCCGACGATCCAGGTCGTCACGTTCTATCCGGGGGCGAGCCCCGACGTCATGGCCTCGGGCGTCACGGCGCCGCTCGAGCGGCAATTCGGCCAGCTGCCTGGCCTCAAGCAGATGACCTCGATCAGCTCGAGCGGCTCATCGATCGTGACCCTGCAGTTCGATCTGGCGCTCTCCATCGACGTGGCCGAGCAACAGGTGCAGGCGGCCATCAACGCGGCCGCCACGTTCCTGCCTCGCGACCTTCCGAATCCGCCCGTCTACAGCAAGGTCAACCCGGCCGACGCGCCGGTGCTGACGCTCGCCGTGACGTCGCGGTCGCTGCCGCTGACGGCCGTCGAGGACCTCGCCGACACGCGGCTCGTGCAGAAGATCGCGCAGCTGCCCGGCGTGGGCCTCGTCACCTTGTCGGGCGGTCAAAAGCCGGCGGTGCGCATCCAGGTGAATCCGGCCAGACTCGCCGCGAACGGCCTCACGATGGACGACGTGCGCACGGCCGTCGCCGCCGCCAACGTCAACCAGGCGAAAGGCAGCCTCGACGGGCCGCTCCAGTCGTTCACCATCGCGGCCAACGACCAGATCCACCAGAGCCATCAATATCGGGCGCTCGTGATCGCCTACCGTAACAACGCGCCGCTCCTGCTCTCGGACGTGGCCGAGGTGATCGACGGCGCC
>Ga0066709_100000630_pt1 | contig 19953 bp, 17 predicted proteins | sample GraSoiAngelo_158_FD_79665 | JGI IMG/M metagenome (GOLD analysis project Ga0066709, IMG submission 79665) | Grasslands soil microbial communities from the Angelo Coastal Reserve, California, USA - 14_1009_16_30cm | ecosystem: Environmental > Terrestrial > Soil > Grasslands | place: USA...
CCATCGCGCGGACGAGGAACTCCCCATGCAGTCGATGCCCCCGCAGTATCCCGGAGCGCCGTACTACCAGATGGGAACGGAGAACTTGCTGAAGAAGCGGTACGTGCTCGCGGTGAACGCCGTGGCGCTCCTGGCGCTCTGGTTCGCTGCCATCATCGCGATCGTGAGCAACGACCTGAACGCCCGCGGGTTCGCGCGGTTCCTCGCGATCTCCGGTGGGGTCGTCGGCGCGTTCGGAAGCGTCGCCGGGGCGCTCGGGTCGAAGCGGACCTCCGACATGCAGAACCTCGGCCTCCTCGTCTGGGCTGGCCTCCTGCTTTCCTTCACGGTGACGGTCCTCGCCTGGATCCGGTAGGCGCACTCATCCGAGGGCCCGGATCGCCGCCGCGAACTCCGGGGCGACGCTGACCTTCGTGTACGGCGACAGGATGGTGTCGGTCGCGATAACCTCGTCGCATGCCTTCAGGTTCGCCTCGGCCGGGCCGACGAACAGGCCGTGGACGCACGCCGCGATTACTCGGCGAGCGCCTTGAGCTCTCAGCTCTCTCGCAGCGGTCGCGATCGTGCCGCCGGTCGAGATGACATCGTCCACGATCGCCACCGACTTGCCGCGGACCGCAAGCGCCTTCGGCTCGATCTTCACAGTGTACGAGTCGAGGCGCTCCTTCACGAGGAAGTCGAACGGGACGCCGGCGACCGAGGACGCCTCCTTCGCGAGCCGGAGCGCGCCCTCGTCCGGCGCGAGGATCACGTCGACCTTCGCGGACTTCAGGTAGCGGCCGATCGCTGCCATGCCGCTCACCTCGCGGGTGGGGAGAGGGAAGGTCCGGAGGAGCTCCGGGTTGGCCGGAATCGCCATCGTCAGGAGTTCGTCGCAGTCGACCGCGATGTGCTTCGCGATCGTCTTCGCGGACACAGCCTCGCCGTCGAGGAAGCGCTTATCCTGGCGGCCGTAGCCGAAGTACGGGACCACGACTGTGATCCGGCGCGCGCCGGCATCTCGCACTGCATCTGCCAGCAAGAGGAGTTCAACAATCATGGGGTCGGGATGGGTCGTCTCGACTAGGATAACGTGCTCCGCGGCGACAGGGGCGAGCAAACGGACGTAGCGCTCGCCATCCGGGAAACCGCCGGGATGCTTTTCGAACGCGACGTCGACGCCCGCAACTCTGAGTTCGCGGGCGATTGCACGGGCGAGGGCGACGGATGCAAATCCGCCGACGACCTTCATGGCGCCGACCAAGGGCTTCGTATGGTCAAGGGCTATATGAATCGTCCGACGTCTCGCACTCCCGATAACAAGCGGCGAGCTTTCTTATACGGTGCGTCCGCGTGGTCGAATAAGGAACAGCAATGGGCCTGGACCGGTTCGCCTCGCAGTTGAGGCGCCACCGCTCGGCAGTCGTTCTCGCCTCACTGCTGACAGCCTGCGCGGGCGTCGCGCTCCTGCTGGACAGACCAAAGGGGGGGATCCTTGAGTGGCTCGGAATCCCTTTCGTAGTCGTTGGAGGCGCGGCGTTCACATGGTGCGTGTGGCCCACTGAGCCACGGCTCACTGCGTTGAAGCCGACCCTCGCGAACCGATTCCTCAGCTGGTCCACTTGGGATGGACGCCTCGTGCAACTGTTCCCTGCCTTCGGGGTCGCGACGGTACTGGCGGACCTGCTGTACAATATCTTCCTATCTGCGACCCCCGCCCTCCAGACCGAGGATGCGATCGTGCTGCTTGGTGGATTCACGCTCATCGGCTACCGTTTCGCCCCGATACGGTTCGAACGGGAGCGGGACTTCGTTCTTGTCTTCTCGATCGCGCTGAACGCCATCTTGGTTGTCCCGCTGCTCGGTGCCCGAGCTTACTATGCAGACTTCAATCGATCGGTGGACGTGTACTCCTGGGCGGCACTGGCGCCGCAAACGAGCGCTGTCTTGTCCCTATTGGGCGTCTCGAACTCTGTTCACGCCGTTGCAGGGGCGACCGCACCCGGCTTGTCGTTCACCCCGCGACAGATCCCTGTGCAGGTGACCGTGGTCATCACGACTGCGTGCTCTGGAATCTACTCCGTTGGGATTTTCGCCTCCGCGTTTATCTCCTTTATCTTGACCGAGTATGAACGGCCTTCGCCTAGGGTCTGGCTGCTCCTCTTCTTCGGGTTCCTGGCAGCCTACGTGGCCAATGTGCTCAGGATGGTCGTGATCGTGCTCGTAGGCTACTACACGGATACGCCGCAGACGGACCTCCAGAACATGCTGGTCGCACATTCCTACGCGGGATGGTTGATCTTCCTAGGATGGGTGTCGCTTTTCTGGTGGGGTGTTTTCAAAATTCTCCCGTTGGATTCTGACCAAACGAGGTCAGGACTGGGCCGGGAGCCGGTGACTCAAATCGAGGCGCGCTGCAGGTTTTGTTCTGGTAGCCTCACGCCAGTCGTCCCTGCGACACGATGCGATTGCGGCGTGTATTACCATCGAGCGTGCTCAGAATCGGCGGATCAGTGTATCTCATGCGGTCGCCGGCTACTAGGAACCGTGGCTTAGGGTGTCGCAATGAACTCACAGGATCGGACAAAGGCAGAACGATTGGCCTTTGGCTCGGCGTTCTCGTTCGTTTCGATGCTCGTTGTGCGCATGACCACCCTCGTGAACTCGATTGTCCTTGTCCGCGTCCTAGGACTCTACAACCTGGGAGTCTATTCGATTGTAGTGCTTACGGTTTCTCTGGCGTCTGTTCTTGCAAGCTTCGGTGTCCCCCAGTCTCTGGTAAAATTTCTTTCCGAAACCCAGCCCGACCGTACCGACGACGCGGGTCGGCTCCTCGGAGCCGGGGTCATGATAACGATGGCCGCTACCTCACTCGCCGCATCCGCACTTGCCCTCGTGTCTCCGCTCCTCGCATCCGTGTACAACGAATCAAGGGTCGAGTCGCTACTTCTAATCGGCGTAATAGGACTCGTCCTCAACTCGCTACTCTCGCCAGCGGTTGCCACGTTTCAAGGTTTTGAACTCATCCGCGAACTTGGCGTGAGGAATATGGTCTCCGCGGTGTTGTCGGTACCGACCACGCTGGCCCTTGTCATAGTGTGGGGACTCGAGGGAGCAGTCTTGGCAACGGTCCTGAACAGCGCGGCCGCAATCCTCGTGAACGTTTCTCTCCTTCGGAATGTGTGGAGACGCAGGGAGCTATCGCTTGTTTTGCCGCACGAGCCTATCGTTTACGGCAAGATTCTAGGTTACGCCGTTCCCACCGTTGTCGCATCTTTGCTCGTAACGCCTGTCCTCTGGTTTACGAGTACCTACTTGGCGACGGAGGCCTCTTTTGCTGAAGTGGGCCGGTATTCAGTAGGCTACAGTCTTGCCAGCTACCTCCTGTTCATTCCGACGGCAATTGGAGTGCCCTTGGTCCCAATCATTTCCCGCTTGGACCGCACCAAGCCCGTTGAGCTTCCTCCGTTTCTTGTCCGGACGTTACGGGTGGGCGCCTTCCTGCTTGTTCCCCCAACCCTTCTTGTTATGGCTCTGCCCGCGGGGTTCTTGGCCTTAGTGTACGGAGCTGGATCTGTCTCTGCGGCTCCCGTCGTGCGCGTTCTCGCACCTGCGTTGTTCTTGGCAGGCGTTTCTAGCATCGTAGGGTTCGGTATCGCAGGCAAAGGTCGAATGTGGGATGGCCTTCTCCTGAACCTCTCTTGGGCCATGGTATTCCTCATCGGGTCCCTGATTTTGGTGCCTGCCGAAGCGGCAATTGGACTGTCATTCGCCTACTTAGCGGCCTACATAGCGCACTTTGCCGCGGCCATGGCGTACACAAAATACCGCCTATCGGCAGGACTCCGACCCCTCGCCATGCCGCTGGCTATAGCAGGTATTTCGTTCGCGATCTTAGCCGCGTCAAGTGTGCTCCTGGCGGACCCCTGGAGGGACCCCCTAATGGTCGAGTTTGTCATCGCCGTCACAGTCGTTGAGTGCTTGGCTTTGTCCCGCCGGGAACTCGAAGTGTTAAGTGGGCCTTTGCGGAAGCTGATTCTATGGATCGGTCCGTCGCAATAGAGCTCCAACTGCACTTCGATCGGATTTCCAGGCACTACTACGACATCGTCGACCGGCTCTGGTACGATGTCGGCTATTACCATAAGCGAGAAGCCGAGTTCGTGCGGCGGCAACTTCCGGTTGCTATAGAATTGTCAGTTGATGGCGGTTGCGGTCCCGGACGACATACCGCCCTTCTCACGGAGGTTAGCCAGCGAGTGCTCGCGATGGACATCTCACGGGAGATGCTCCGCGTCGTACGCCAAAGGGCTGCATTCCGCTCAGAACGGATAGACCTCGTGCAAGCTGACATCCGGAACCTACCGTTCAAGTCCGGCGTTGCTGACGTGATCCTAAGTCTCGAGGTTCTCGAGCATCTGCCTGGAAAAGAGAAGGACGTGCTCAACGCGCTGATTGAGTTTCGGAGGGTCATGAAGCAGAGTGGGTCACTCCTCGTAGAAGCACCTCTCGCACGACACGCATGGTGGAAGCTCCTTCGAATAAAGGCAGCCTCCGGCAAGGAAATTGACCTTGCGAGCCGGATTGAGTTCTACGAAAAGAGTCCGCTTGTGGTCCAGAACTTCTACGACGACGAAGATGTCGAGTCGCTTCTCCGCCAGAGCGGGTTCCACGGCGATGCCAAAACGTACATCCGGGTCCTACCTGCAGGCGTCATTGAGCGGCATCCTCGCCTAGGCCTCCTTGACCGCATGCTCGAGGCTCTCCCCATCGTGAACAGGCTTTCACGGGAAGCGATCTGGCTGCTGAGACCCGCGACTCAGGAGAGGTAGACTTGCCAGAGAGACGCGCCAACCTCGGCTGCGGACCTGATGTCCGAGAAGACTGGGTGAACGTCGACCGCACAGCGTTTGCGGGCCTCACAATCCGAGCCGACTTGGCCCGGGTGCCGTTTCCGTTCAAGGACTCCGTTTTTGATAGCCTAGAAGCGAGACATCTGTTAGAGCATCTTCCGGACGTGGTTCAAGCGATTGAAGAATTCTATCGCATTTGCAAGCCGGATGCCACGCTCTACATCGAGGTTCCCTTTTGGAACTCCGACGATGCGCACACGGATCCCACCCACGTCCATTTCTTCGGCGAGAGATCCTTCGACTATTTCGCCGGGGACCGTATGTTGAGTAGATTCAACTATTACTCACGGGCCCGCTTTCGAGTTGAGAGAATCGATTACAAGCTAAACGAAAGCAGATATCTGGCCTGGATCCCGATCAAGTTTCGAATCAAACTCGCGAGATACGTCGGCAACCTGGTCACAGCAGTCGGCTTCCACTTGAGGGCCATCAAGGAGTAGGTCTGGCATGGCCAATTCCGAATCCCAGGGAAACATCGAAGCACAGAGCAGGAGTGATACTGGGCTCGTCCACATCGCTTCGATCGACTGGACATGGTGGTGGGCCCGCCAACAACAGCTGACGCTTCGTCTTTCGCAGCGGAGAAAGACCTTGTTTGTCGAAAGACTGCTAGCCCTAGACAGCCTAGTGAAACGCCGCCGAATATTCAGGCGAGTTTCGGCAAATACGTGGGTCCTTTCGCCATACAAACTGCTTCCCTTCGAGTCACGAAGCCGGTCTCTGTACCAACTGAACCGCCTCCTGCTAGCACTCATGCTGAGGCTGACGTTGATGCTGATGAATGTCAGGAGTCCCATTCTTTTCTTCACAGATTACGACGACCACGGTCTGCCGGCTCGAGTGCCGCATCGGTTGGTCGTATATGATTGCGTCGACTTACACGAATCGTTTCCGTGGGCAAGGGGAGACGAAATCGCGATTGAGCGGAGGCTCTTGATTCAATCAGACCTCGTCATCGCCTCGTCGCGACAGCTAATCGCAAAACTCCGGACTATGGGCGTTGAAGCGACGCTCGTCAAGAACGCAGCTGATGTGCCTTTCTTCAAAACTGCTCGAGAACCCGGCGCGACTCATCCAGCCCTCGCAGGGATCCCCGAGCCAAGGATTGGGTTCATCGGCTACCTCGCCGATCATTTGGATCTTGATCTCATGGACTACTTGGCCAATCAACAGCCTCAGTGGAGCCTCGTGCTGGTGGGCCGCCGAACCGCCCGGCAGCACCCACTCTTCCAGCGGCCGAACGTCTTTTACCTCGGGGAAATCCCGTACGACGAATTGCCCGAAATGCTGAGGGGCATCAACGTCTGCATGATCCCTTTCGCGCTGAACCCGCTGACAGAGGCGGCCGACACCATCAAACTCTACGAATACCTTGCCGCCGGCAAGCCCGTTGTCTCCACGAACATCTCCCAAGCCCGGGAACTTAGTCGGTTCGTGTCTGTTGCAGGCGATCGGGAGGAGTTCCTTCAGGCGATCGCGAAACAGCTGGAGAGCGGCCGTCCGCCGATTTCCGCCGAGCTAGATGAGATGTTGAAAGAATCCGATTGGGACCTCAGGACGCATCAAGTGGAGACCTTGTTCCAGAGCATGCTCGCGAGTGAGAGCGCTGGTCGTTCTCACGCCAAGCCATCATAGAGCACGGTAGGTCTAGGCGATGCATCAGATTAATCAATGAGAGTCGTTCCGCCACGAACTCCCGAGTGCAAAATTGCGATGGTTTCTCGGAGAATACAAGATCAATGCCCGCTTTATAGGTTCTTCAAGTCTCCTCATATAGAAGGATATCACGAAGCCGCGAGATTGTCGGCGGTACTCACCAAAGGCTGACCAAATCCTCGGTAGTTCGGATTGAATGTCTTATTCCGTGAGTGTTTCATAGACTTGGATAGTCTGGCTGGCAGTCCGATCCCAAGAAAACTCGGCGGCTGTCCTCCTTCCCTCCCGACCCACTCGGTCTCTGAGCATTCGATCGGTTGCAAGACGGTATATCGCTTCCGTCCAAGCCACCAAGTCCTCCGGGTCAAGCAAGATCGCGGCAGCCCCGGCAAACTCTCTTAGAGACGCGAGATCAGAGCAAATTACACTCCGGCCACACGCCATTGCTTCGAGCACGGGCAATCCAAAGCCCTCGTACAATGATGGATAAAGGCAGGCCTCCGCTCCGCTGTAGAGGCTGTTGAGGAGACGGAGCGGGACGTATCCAAGAAACTTGACGAGGCCTCTTTCATGAGCCTCTCGGAGCAAAGTCTCAATTCTCGGATAAGACCAGATGAATCGACCGGTGAGGACGAAATCGTACTGCACCTTTCCTTCCTTGGCAAGTGTTTCGGCAAGTCGAAGCGCAAATTTGATGTTTTTTCTAGGCTCGACCGTGCCAACGGGATATAGAACATATGGTCGTGTCAGCCCGTAGGCCGCTCGTGCGGGCTCGGGGTCAGTAGGTTGAAACTCCTCGCCCACCCCAAGGTGAACGACAGTGATTTGCGATCCCGGAATCCCAAAATGTGTCTCACATTCGTCGCGGGTAAACCGGGAATCCGTGATCAGGTGGCCCGCGCGGCGAACTTGATTCCGGAGACTAACCGACATGAAGGCCACGTCCCGCTTCTCGAAGAGATCTGGCCGGGCCAAGGGTCCGATATCATGCACCGTCATGAGGAGGCGCCCATGTCGGACAAATCTCGGCAGAAAGTGCGAGAGTCCGTGAACGATGTCTAGCGGTCCGTGTCGGTCCAACTCTAGGGAATATATCACTTGACGGAAAAATTCCTGGACCCACGGCACAGGAGTGCGTGGCCGAACCTCCTCAAGCACAAACGAAGTCACATCAGTAGTAAGTCGGGTAAAGGCGGAGGAGGTCGCCGCTCTGACCGTTTCCTTGGTTCCATAACCGAATGAAAGTCGTCTGGTCCGTGGTATTGCGGGGAAGGATGCAGGGAAGTTCACCAGTGCCAGCCGCTCCAGTGCTGGGTCTTCGGCCAACCTGCTCAGCAGATTGAAGGCGTACCTTTCAACCCCTCCGAACTGGGCCGCAGAAACAGGGGAGATGAAACCAACCTTCATGTTCCACAGATTTCCTTGAAGCATTCTAGAAGGACTTTCCGTCGATGTTGAATGGCGAACTTTGAAACGACTCTTCCCCTCGCCGCATCCGCCGCGTTCGGAATCTCAAAGACTTTCCGCACGGTTTCTGCAATTCCTCGAGGATCGTCGAGTCCGACGTAGTGACCGGTATTTCCGACAACCTCGGGCAAGGCGCCAGCCCTGGTGACGACGGGAATGCAACGACATAGCATAGCTTCTGCGACGGCACACCCAAAGCTTTCGTGACGAGAAAGCTGCAGGTAGACACGCGAGGAACAGTACAGCTCAAGCAAGGTTTCTTGCGATATGTAATTCAAGAATCGTACGTTGTCGGGTGCTGAGGAGACGAAGCTTTCCGTCCCCGGTTCAATTCTGCCGGCGATCACGACTGGGACGTCCTCAAGATAGCGCGCCATCTCTACAACGTCGGCGAGGCCCTTCTTCCTCAGGTTCCCCTTGGTGACATCTCCAACCGTACAAACGACTCGGCGCTGACTGCCTGGCGGCCCAGGAGGAAAGTCCGCAGTATCAAACCCATGATAGAGCACGTCCACTTCGACCTCTGGTGCTGTTGAAATCGCTTCGTTCTTCGTGAACTCCGAGACTGCGAAAACACGATTTGCTCCTTGAAGAATCTTTTCCAGTCTTCTCCTCCCTTCGGAGGTTTGGGCAGCGCCATACCCGAAGGCCGGCTGATTTGCGCTGTCAAACCCGCCAACAACGACGACGGAGGGGACCTTAAGAGCCTTCCCAAAGCGCACGGCCCACAGTGCATTGTCCCAGGCAAACCAGTTGAAGGATGCACGAGCGCGAAGCAATGAAACGGCTAGGCCGGGCGCGTTCAGGGCAGCGCGAAAATGAAGCGGTCTCACGCGATAGACTTCGGTTAGAATCCGAATGTCCTTCTTCACCCAAGGCGCCATATCCGTGCCACGGGCACCGCCCCCGCCGAGGTGCGTAAGGCAAATTTCAAGAGACACGTTGGTTTCACCCGCAAGCTGAGAACCCACAGCCGTTAAGGTTGGCGGCAATCGAGTGGGTGGAGGCGATCGCGTTAGCGAATTTTGGATCGAACGCCAATTGATCGTATGACAACTTTGCTTGAGGAATACGAGGCCTGGCCCCGAAGTATGTCCCAAGTCCGAATGGACTCATCAAAGCGTGCCAACTCCACGAATTCTTTGGTAGGTCTCTCTCGCGAGCCGGGCGTATTTAGACGAGAATCCCTTCAGAACTGAATAGGATTCCGTTCCTGAAGCAAAGTGAGCTTTGAACCTCGCCACGCTCGAGACGTTCGCGCCCACCAGGTCGATGCTACTGGTTGCGGTGTCTGCCAAGTCGCCGAGAATCTCGTGGAGGAGCAAGTAGGAAGCACCGGTGCTTCGAAACTCCGGATTTGCTGCGGCCAGCCAATAGTAGGCTCTTCGAGCGTCAAAAATGATGACCGCTCCAGCGGCATGGGTCGTTCCTTGCTTTGCAAGGTAGATTCTCATCCTTCCCCGACGGAGCAACTCACTTGCAATCGAGAGGAAAACTGCTCGAGGGAGAGGAAGCGCGATGCCCTTCACCTTGCACATTTCGACCAGCAACTCGAAGAACGATTCCGGTTCTTGGGCGTGGTCGACCCTTACCCCGAGTCCGCGTGCTTTTCGTAATTCGTATCGTACATCCTTCCGGAGTTCGGTCTCTGGAGTTAGGGAGCGCAGGTCCGCCATATAGGTCGATCGCTCCTCCAGCTTCCACCGAATCGTCGGGTTCAGGTGAATGCCTGGTGCGTTGGGGATTTCCGCGTAGTGGACCATTCTGAGGATCTCGCGTTCAATGGCTTTCTTCGGTTCTCCCGTCATCCAGTCGGATACACCTGATGCGGCGGCGGAGAATACGAATCCAAAGTATGGTGTTGCGGGCGGAGGTAGGGCGGTTCGGAAAAAACGTTTTGTCCTGATAAAGAGCGGCAGGGCGCAAATCCACGGTCCACTCTCGGGAAGCACGATTAGGTTGACGGTGTGTCGCGGGAAGCTACGAAACGCATTCAGCCAGATTTCGGACGTGAAGACACTACCCGTCGGCGAGTTGTCGTTGAACTGGGCCCAATCGGCCTCTACACGTCCGTTGCCCAAAGACAGTGAAACCATCAGACAGACCCCGCGGTTCGCCTGACAGTAACGGTGGTCGAAGGCACCAACCGATGGAGCACTATCGAACGGATTGGAGGTTCCCCACTGATTGCCCAATCTTCCCGTGGCAAGTTTACGACCTCGATTTCGCCGCCGCCGACGACTTGAATTGAGCACTCCGCAACAGGGCGCTCACATGTAATCGCCCATGCATCAGGCTTGACTCGGAGCAGTCTGACCGCCTCCCTCGCCCCCCACCACTTTGCAACTTCACCCAACGTCGCAAGATGCCACCCGGTCCTTCTAAGGTGTCTCACGAACCCTTCGAGGACCGATCCACGAGCGACTAGCGCGCCGTCGAGGTAGTGGTTGTGCCAGACCGAAATGAAGAGTCCGTGGCGACTTGAGATTGCTTCGCCGAGGCGGTTGAGAACCTTCTCCATCTCCTGTGTATCGCCACCGGCGGCCGCGTAGACAGCGGAGTCCATCGCGGCGAAAGGCAATTCCAAGATCGACAGCGAATCGTTTCCATCCCCACCGTAAGGATGATAGGGATGGCAGAGACCGCTACGAAACCCGAGAAATTCGGAATAGCCGACGCTCGAATCATACGCGATATCAAGCCCCTCGTGCGCTGTCCATAATTCCGGACTAATTCGGAGGTAGTGTTGGCGGACACCCAAAGGGATCCGGAAGCTGGAAAGGCGGTGGACCTCCGTGACAATCGCTTCTGGTCGGTCTGCGGACTCGTAGGACGCGTGAAGGGCTATCTCGTGTCCCTCGCCCGCGAGCCGATCGACCTGCCCTCGGAGGTATTTGTCTCGGTAGTCGTACAGAGCAAGAGGTTCTCTGTGTACCCGTCCCGCGGACATCTGAACGAAGTAAGTTGCGCGGATCTGGAGCGATTTTTCAAGCGAGCCGAGCGCTGTCAGATTGCGGTGAGGGTCTCCTGCTGGACGGAAACGCTTTAGGCGATTCTTCGCGTCGCCCAGATTCGCGTTTAGCTGCCGAACGCCGCCAACTGCGAGTGCACCACGTAAGAGACCTACGAGTCTCCTCGGGATCCACTTGCGGATCGAATCGATGTCATGCGTTATCGCGGCCACGCAGTGCCAATCGTCGGGCCAGCAAGTCTTGACCAGAAGAAACTCGTCCGCGGCCTTACAACCTTCCTGAACGGCTCTTCCAAGAGCCAAGGCAGAATCGCTGGCCACGGGAAGACCTCCCGCGCCGGTGGCTATGGGAAACGTCTTGCGTTGAGGAACCCGTCCATGCGAATCCCGTTCAGCGACGAGACCGTCATCAACCTGAGTTGCAAGAGAGAAGAAGGATCCCACAGCATCCATTCCGAATTCGATAGATGTTCCACGGGCAGTTTGGCGCTGGACTATGGCGGGCATCCCGTCTTCGTCCCACTGCGCGAGAACATCCCCTCTCCCAAGCGGCAGCCGCGGAGACCGAACATGAAAGGTCGTTCCGTCGGAAACCCAGGTGCAAGCACGGACTTTCCAGTTGCCGAAGGCAGGCGCTCGCGGCGCCTCCCATTCTCGCGAAGCAAGGAATGGTATCCTGACGAAGAATCCTGGTCGCAGCGCCTCGGTCCTGGTTTCGTCCGACGGGAGGCAGTATTCGATGGCGCCCGTGCAAGCCCCCGATTCCGAGCCAGGCGTTTGAATTGGCAGACCGCATACTTCCGCCATCGCCCCTAGCGCGTACATGGCGGGCCTCATCCAGGAGGTGGGAATCCGGATCAAAGTACGAAGCGTCATCCTAGAACTCCGTCGAAGCCCGGTGAGCGTGGAGAACATTCACGAATGCGGTGCTGTGGTTTTGCTGCTGGCCGTAGGGAAGTTCGAAAACTGTAAGACAGGGAGTGTTCCCGGGAACGAAGACCGACGATTTCCGGCTGCGTGCCATAGCCTGAGGTCGAAGCCCAAGTTGCCTTTCTTAAACATTTCTCCGCGAGTTTCGTGAGCTGCGACAGACGCCTCACTGATGAACGCCTCCCATCCACGAGCCCGTCACCGGCGGTTCGGACGGTTCCTCGGAGAGAAAGCTGGGTCAAGGAGGGCTCTCTTGGCAATTTCCAGGCGGTCGTACTGGGCGGCGACTCGCAGGCAGTTCCTCGAGAGCGCGTCCATGAGGGTCCCGTCAGAAAGAACGTGATTCACCTGGAGAGAGAAATCGTCCGGATCGGATGAGAAGAAACCTACGTTCTCGCTCTCCACGAGTCTTCTCAGTTCGGACTGCCCTCGAGGTCCCAAGCAGAACAGGGGGAGTCCGCAAGCGAGGTACTCGTATGTTTTCGCCCCCACAGCAGCCCTAAAAACATCCTCGTGGGATAGCGACACCACCCCTGCTCGCGCTTGATTGAGCAAACCGGGTACGCCCTGGTGCGCGACGGGTGGAAGTAATTCCAGGACTCCCCTGGAGACGAGCGCTTCTAGAACGGACTGGTCCATCCTCGTCAAGTCTGGAGGGCGCCATCCAACCCATACAATTCGAACCGACGGACGCCTGCGAGCCAGACACCAAAGTGCACCAAACAGCCTTGGAAGGTCTCGGTAGACGGAGGGCACACCCAGGAAGATCAGGTCAAATGTCTTCGCGCCAGAACGCGGGCGGAACCGTGAGAGATCGGCACCGTTCGGGACCACTGAGACCTTCCCCGGGGGAAGGTGGTGGTCGTCGACAAGCATCCGCGCTAGGGAATCGGTTACCGCCCATACGCGAGCCGCGTGGCGGCAGAGAAATCCCTCGACCCGACGTTTGAATCGGTTCCGGAGGTAACCGGCATGTGTCCTCTCCTCGAGCTTCCAAGCATCTCGTATGTCGAGAAAGAATGCGACTCTTACGAGCTTGGACACTAGGAGCGCTTCTAGGGCCAAGAAGAGCCCCGGAGAACTCGAGATAATTGCGTCGCTCCTTTGCCGGCTCGCTACCAAAGAGAGTCGGGCCACAGTTAGCGGTAACAAAAGGGCTGGGAAGGGAGGCGGATAGCGCTTGGCATAGGAATCGTAAAGCCGCAAAGTCTGAACGCTTTCGGGAGGAGAAGCGCGCTCGTCAGTGCACCCATCCTCAGGAGTCACAACCAACGTTTTCCAGCCCAAACTGACCACCGCGTCGGCGAACGCCGCCCCCCGGACAGCCCCCGCGTGATCCCGCGGAACAAAGTGCGGCCACGCGACTAGAATGTTCATGGACTTGGAGTGGCCCCCGTCCATTCTTGAAACACCTGCTCGATGGTGGAAAACCTGGCCTCGTTTCGGACGCGTGAAAGGAACTCTGTCAGAGGTGCCAGGTCGGAGGAGCATCCATGGGCATAACCCTCCGGGAGGCCAGCCACAATCTCCCCCAGGTCAATGAGTTCCCATGGATGTGTAAGCAAGACGACGACATCCCCGGGGTAGTCCAGGACAATTTTCAGAGCTCGTTCAGCACCGAGAGCATTTATGGAACTAGTCCCAAGGGGCGTTCCAGGTCGATCTCGGTTCGCAGCTACAGGTACCTCAATGATCCCAAGGCTGCCGGCCTGAATGACATTGCGCCGAGAAGGACGGTAGGGCTGCAACGGAGCGTCGCGAAAGTCGTAGATTGGCCAGATCCTCCATCGCCGCAAGACTCGCAAAGGCATCACGGAGGAATCGGCGACGTAACCAAGAGAGGACAAGTATTCGAGGGAGCTACCGGAGATGGAAAAATTCGGGGCTCGAAAGATTCGGGGTCGTATCCCAGCGACTTCTTCGATTTTTGCGCTGGCGCGGCCGATTTCCTCGCGCTGTTCTAAGGGACGCTTTTCACATAGGAGATCGTGACTCCAACCGTGACTTCCGACGCCATGCCCCCTCGACAGAGTCTTTCGAGCAACACTGCCATGCCCGTTCAGAATCGAGGCTTGAAAGAAGAAGTCCGCACTAATCCGCTGTTCGTCCAGGAGATCCAGCAACGGAGGAAGGCCGTCGACAATCCCAACCGTCGTCCCTTTTGAATACGGCAAGAGATCCTGCTCAACATCGACAGTGAAAACGACGGTCTTCATGTTCGCGCCTCATAGCACTTTCTGACGACGTCGAGGGTCTTGCGCCATCCGAGCTTGGTTCGCGAAAATTCAAATGCCGCTCTACCAAGGCGTTCACGAAGTTGCGAATCCGAGAGAAGTTGATCGAGAGCACGTGCGACATCTCGCACTTCGGGCTGAACGAGTAGCCCCGTTTGTCCATCAGATATTACCTCCGGAATTCCCCCGACCGCCGAAGCAACAATCGGTTTCCCCAGACCCATCGCATTGAGCAGGGCTAAGGGAAGGCCCTCCTGTAGTGATATGTGGGCGTAGACCTGTGTTACCGACAGCGCAGCTGCCACGTTCCCGAGATAGCCGGTAAAGATGATCCGGTTCTGCAGAAGGGTGTGACCGAACGACTCCAGCTCAGTCTTTAGTGGTCCATCCCCGACTATCAATAGCACCGACTGCGGATGCTTGTCCGCTACCTCAGCAAAGGATTCGATCAACCTACGGACACCCTCAACTTTGAGCGGCCATACGAGAGGACCAATGAAGGTCACGACACTGCGATTGTTCAGCGAGAATTGGCTCCGAAATCTCTCTCCCTCGGTTCCGTCTGCAATTTGGCGTTCCGGAGCTGGATATGTGATGTACTGCGCCCTTGGCCTGCGAATTGCCAGCCGATTTTTGAGATCCCTAGATACAAACGTTGCGGCAGTGCAGAATCCAAGGAGAAGGCTCATGAACACCATCGACGGCCGATTCTGTACTACGGGTGGTGTGTGGAATGTGAAAACTAGGCGCGACGAGGGATGAAGGGCCCGGAAAAGAATCCCAGGCAGCACGGTGTACCAGTGACTGTGCGCATGCACAACGTCAGGCCTGAGTCGAAGAAGCCGCGCGAGCGCGCGGACCAGGAACACAAGTTTCGGACCGCCCAATTCGGAAACTGAAATGCCGTCGCCCCCGATTCGCACAATAACATAGCACTCAACACCATCCTCTCGCAGACCGTCCGCGAGCGCCAAGACGAACTTCGAGATGCCACCAACCCACCGGGGTCCATACGGCGAAATCATTGCGACTCTCAGCTCGCCCAACCTCCTACTGAACATACCAGATCGACTGGCCTGTCGAATCGAAGATCTTGTAGTTCGCGAGGTCCATAAGGACGAGATAACCACTCGGCCGATCGAAACCGTAGGACTTGAACTCGTACGGAATTCGTTTGTCGACGGTGACAAAATGGACATCGTAGAGTTGAATGTTCTTGACGGCGACCGATGGTTCGGCATAGTACAGCACCTCTTCCCAATCAACCTCCGCGTTGCGAACGTTGACCGGGACGTAAATTGAATCGGTGTTAAAGGAAATCGTCATGATGTCGAGCGCGCGGACCCCAACGTCTGCGGGATTTACGAATCCCCATAGCAGCTGTTGAGGACTAGTCCAATGGAGCGACGGACCTCCAAGAGGCAGCACGGCCCGTCCTGAGACTGCAGCGAGCTGGCCTCCCAAAAGGCCATCATTCGCTAAGATAGTGCCGTCCGTCCCCTCACTGACGTAGATACCGGTGGAGTAGATTGAATCGGGAATTCCGGCGTCCGTCGAATATCGTCCACGCCAGTAGTCTTTCATGATCCATGAGGTGGCAATCGATCCAACAAGGAGCAACACAATCACTGACGCGGCAATCCTTTGTCGATCTGGGCGGAGGCTGCGAATCGAGAATAGGCCTATAACCATGAGCACAACAAAGAAGAAAAAAAGGAATTCAGCAATGTAGTCACGAAGCGGTAACAGGGGCAGGAAGATGAGTACCGCGGCTAGGACGAACTTGTCCACCGCCTCTTTCGGACGACGCCAAGTGTAGGCAACGAGGCCCATCGCGGCGAACGGAATCAAAGGTCCGATTTTCCCGGCAAGGCTGAAGCCCATGTTGGCAAGTACAATATCGAACGAAGAACCCTGGAAGACCCCCGTACCGTATTGGTCCACAACGTTTGCCCCACCGACCCCCGGGTAAGCGAATTGAACGTAGAACATCGAGACGAACCCGGCTACCCCTGAGAGAAAGAACGCGTACCGAGAGGGTCGCGCGTATCGAGCTAGCGCAAATCGTAGCCTCTGGGTCACTCTGTGGAAGGGGATCGCAAATAGGTATGCCACAAGTACGAAGAAGCCGAGAACGCCCATCCGATGAATCGCAGTGAGCAGCACCATGATGAGAATCGCCAAGACGAAATAGCGGAGCCTCATCGTGCGGAGATGCTTTACTAGAAGCAGGACAAGAACTGGCACGAGCCCGACAACAAAACCTCTGGATGACCCGACCCAGAAGGTATCCTTGAGATAGAAAGGGGTCAGCGAAAAGAGAACCGCTACTGCGACGGCAAACATGTCGTCCCTTCTGATGCTTCTGGCTGCAAGGTAGGCCCCCCAGGATCCAGCTATCGCGACAATCCAGCCGAAGGACAACATCGCCCCCTCGGGGGGGACGCCAGAAGTGAGGGAAATAGAGGCAAGAGTGAATGGAACGGCGCTCGGATATGACAGAGCGTACAGACCGAAGTAAGATAACGGATGGAGAATCCAAGTGGCGCGGCCTTGTTGGATAATGCCTGTCGCGAGGGTGTGAACGAATGTCGTATCAGCTCCAAGCTCGTGACCAACGTCGAGCGGATATCGAAATAGAATGTTAGCCGCAGTCAGGACTGACAGCAAGCAATAGACGACTCGTCTTGAGAGGATCACAGGGCCCACTCCTCAAACAGGACCTTTAGTCGCGTGACATTCTCGCTTGAGAATCGCCGGCGAGCCAACTCACGATTGCGGCGCCCGAGTTCCTCGCGCAGGAGAGGATCTCTCCCTAGTCTGTCGATTCCGCGGGCCAGACTCTCGGGGTCTCCTTCGTCGACCAAGACTTCCGACACAAGCTCTGGGATGCCCGCATGCCGGGTGGCAATGACAGGGAGACCGTACGCCATCGCCTCCATCAGCGAAACGGGGATTCCCTCTCGGTCCCCGGATCGGGTTGTCTCCGACGGCAGGCAGAAGATGGTGGCAGCGCGGTAAGAGGCCTGAAGTTCGGAATCATCCAATCGACCTAGCATCCGTACTCGATCTGAGACTCCATACAGCTTGGCGATTCGGGCCACATCGAGCGGCCCGCTCCCAACGAACCATGCCTCATACTTTTCGGGCAACCGGCGAAGAGCTTGGAGTAATGTCCGATGGCCCTTCTTTTCGACGAGCCGGGCTACTGTGAGGATGATGATACGCTCGCCGGAGTGTCCTCGCGGGCCATGTGTGGGCGGAAGATCCGCGAACATCGGGACGACGTGGATTTTAGCCGGGTCAACGCCGTAGATTTCACAAAGGACAGCACGGTTGTATTCCGCGACCGAAACAATCGCTTTCACGAACTTGAGCGCTTTTCGAAACAAACGAGGATTTGGATTGTTGTACAACTCGTACGCGTGAATTGTCACGCTTACCGGATCGTCCGAGAGCCGACCGCAGAAATACCCAACGAAGAGTTTGTGGTCGCCAAAATGGCAATGAATCAGGCGCAGTCGCTCTTCCTCTGCCGTTTTCGAGACGAATACTGCTACGGCGAAATCCAACAACCCGCCGAGAAGGAGCGCCTCGCTCATCACTTCGAGATAGCGTCCTGGGTTAGCCGAAAGTGACCGAAGGTGTGTCAAGACAAGTGCCCTCAGAGAAAGCTTGTGAACCGGCCACCCGGCGTCGGGTTCGTAGGGTCCGCGACCGACCTTGGTTGGGAAGAGATGAACGATCATGCCGTGTGCGAACAACTCCCGCACTTCCCGGTAAACGAAACTCTGCAGCCCTTGGGCCATCGAGACAACGTAACCAATTTGGAGAGGCGGATTTCGATTTTGGTTCATATGTCGAGGCTGACCCCCAGTGGTTTGTCAGTGTCGTCGAGAAACCGCAAGATCCGGGCGGGGACCCCGGCAACGACCGCCATGCGCGGTACATCCTTTGTGACGACCGCCCCGGCCCCCACCACGGCTTGCTCCCCGATCGTCACGTTGGGCAGGATGATTGCGCCAGCCCCAATCCACGCGTCATTACCCACCACAATCCTCCCCCGCAATGGTGTGACATACTTGGGAGAAATCCGAGATTTGTTTGGGTCTGAGGATGTGACAAACGTCACTCGCGGTCCGACAGCAACGCGGTCACCAAGGACGAGCTTCTCCGAACCGTCCTCGAGAATCTCGGCGACGATGATGTCTTCGCCCAAATAGACGCTTTCCCCAATCCGAAACCCGCACGCCCGTAACAGTCCGATTCTCACACTACTTCCGGGAGCGTGCTTGGCAAGAGTCTTGAAAACTCGCTTGAAAAGCGGTCGCAAGGTTTGTTTCACCTCAAACGGGATTCGTTCATCGGGGAATGGGAAGGTCTCTCGGGCCAACGCTCCAAGAACTCCACCATGAACTGAGTTACGTCGATCTTGTCTCGGAGAAGCTGTTCCCGTTTGGGTTTCCACGCAGCTTTGAGATCGTCTTGCTCCAGGAGGGACTTCGCGTGGACCAACGCAGCCCCCGAGGAGGTCGCATGGTAGCCTAGGCCATATTGTGCCTGTTGGTCGTTGAGGTACCCGCGGCCCTCTTTCGACACGAAAATCCACGGCGTTCCAAGAACTCCTGCTTCGGATGCCATGGTGGCGCCTTCGCCGATGTAAAGAGTCGCTGCGGCGAGGAGGTCATGAATCCGGTCGAGTGGGATAGTCAGCTCGAGGTCCCGCAGGGAGTCGGGAACTTCTCTCTCGGAGCTGATTAGGACGCGCCCGTGTGGCTCGAGCTCCCGGACGAACGACGTCAATCCGTCGTCGCGGTCCGAACCCACGCCCCTTGCGCCGACGTCGTGACTAGAGTCCCAAGAAGCAAACCTGAGGACAATTAGTCGGTCCGACGGCGTGGCGCCGACCGTCTCAAAGACGTCAGGATCAGGCTCGAACCAGTTCGGATGCAAATAAGCCAGTTCATGATAGCCTTGGTAGCGCAGATGCTTCGGCCCCAGGTCGAGCCAGAAACATGATGGAGTGCACACGACATCGGTGAAGGGCAGCATCAGACGAATCACGCCAGACGCGATTTCAGTGTCCGAGAAGGCGATGTGAGGAATCGAGAGAGCCGCGCTTGCTTGAGCTGCGTAAGGTGACCCGGTGCTGACGACCAAGTCCGGACGTAATCGCGAAAGAAGCATTGTGAGGCGCAGATCTTTTCGCGGCAGGTCCAAAAGTTTTCCAGCAATAGTTGGAACGTTTTTCCCAACCGATGTGTAATCCAATGAGTAACAGGACAGGAGTCGGAGGGTAGTCTCCTTCTCGATCGCAGCGATACTAACGCTGTGGCCTCGAGTTCGGAGTACCCCGATGGCGTTCCGGAAGAGGTGGACGTGCGCGGGATGGCCAACTACGAAGAGCAATTTCATTCAACGACCTGCCTGAGCGTCAAAGCGTACCTGTGACGCCGTTCGCCGCAATCGTGAAAAGTCATCTCCATCGCCGCCAAGCCTGGAACGCGATCCCGGACAATCGCATGGTGATTGGCCGGTAGACCTTCTGGAATCGGCCTGGATTAATCTGAGTTCCTCCGAACCGCCGTTTGAATTCACCCGGTCCGTAAGAAATCCCGGGCGGCCCGGCCCCTCCGAAGTCAAATTCCGCGCAACCCTGGTTCATGCCTCGAAGGAAGAGCTGCCAGACCAGCCATTCATCCGCATTGTTGGCCCTTCCGAGGTCCGACGAACCCGCATACCAGTCGAACAGTGTCCGATTCCATCTGAGCACGAATCGCACCGCGCAGAGAGTCTCGTCCAG